>SXGQ01533724.1_pt1 | contig 31373 bp, 57 predicted proteins | sample 3178371 | NCBI WGS metagenome assembly SXGQ01 (sample SAMN11356859, study PRJNA531348) | freshwater metagenome | isolation source: freshwater sample F1-20 | place: China: Fuxian Lake, Yuxi | collected 2017-12-25
GCCGGTTCCGCCGGAACCGCCACCACCCCCGCCTACAACGATGATCCGCATGAAGCGATAGCCGGGCGGAATGGTGTAGGTGAAAGAGCCGTTCGTAGCGTAGTTGACGAGGACATAGAAAGGGCGTGCCGGGGAGGGGCCGCCATCCGGCCGGAACGTCATCCCTGGCATGGAAGGGGTTTCCCCCAGCCTGGGCTGGGCATTTACAAAAGTCATCAGAGGATGCTTCCGTTGAGCGTGAAGACGATGCCGTCCGCGACAGCTACGCCTGCGCCTGCATAAAGCGCCACGGTGGAGCCGCTGCCAGTGCCTGGGATGTAGACCGGGTTCGTCGGCCCGATGGCCGAGCCATTCATGTGAAGGAATGCATACGGCGTCGGAGCCAGGGTCGCGGCGGCGGTATAGGCCGTCAGGGTTCCGATGGCAAACTGCCGAAGCGTCGTCCCTGCGTCGACGCTGTAGTAAAGCGCGACCCAGGACGCTGTGACGGTGTTGTTCGGACTGGCCGAGGCCCCGGTGATGATGACGCCGTTGGTGCCGATCGCGATGCCGCTGAAGGCGACGGTGTTCGTCTGCGTCGAGGTGCCGATGGCGGCCTTCGCCGCTGTGACGAGCGCCTGCATCCAGAACGGGGTCTGTCCGAAGGCGGCGGTGTTGGTGACGGCCATGTTCGTGAACTCCTAGAACGAGAGGGCGGCGGCTTGGACTTGGGCGAGGGACAGACCAGATGTCGCTGCTGTGGTCTGCACCGTGGCGTCTGAAAACTTGAGGCCCGATGAGTTGGTAAGGCTGACGCAGCCAGTACCCTTAGGCACCAGCTCCAGATCGATGTTGCTGTCAGAGCCGGCGGCGGAAATCGTCGCAGTGCCAACCCCGGAAGCGCTTGCCGTCACGTTCACGTAGTTGACGGACGACGTCGTCGGAGAAACACGGAAGGTGAGCAGGCTGTTGACGGCGAAGCCGAGCGTGTTGGCCGCCGGCAGGTACATGCCGTTGGTCGGAATGCTCGACGAGTTGGGAATGAACGAGTTGCCGGTGATCGTCGTGCCCGTGATAGCGGCAGCGGACGTACCGCCGATGATGCCGTTGTCCCATGTTCCGCCGGTGAAAGCGCCACCGGTGAGGGTCTTGCCGGTTAGCGTCATTGCCGTCGGGAGAGACAGCGTCCACGAGCCAGAGGTGGTGATGGGCGACGACCCGGTAACCGTGATCTCCGCTGCCGTGCCGGCAAGGCCTACCGACGTCACGCTGCCTGTGCCGACAGCGGTCCAGGCGGCATCAGTTTCTCCGCCATTCACCACCAATGCGCGGCCGGCATTGCCCGTCATGGAGGGCAGCAGGGCCACGCGTGCCCCTGCAGCGGTCGTGGCGCTGGTGCCGCCGTTGCCAATCCCCAGGGTGCCCGTGACGTCTACCGTCAGCGACACGGCAGACCACGTGGCATTTCCATGCCAGACAGTGCCGGCGGCGGCGCCCGTCCCGCTGTTGAGATTGGCTACGGGAAGATTTCCGGTGACGTCTGTCGCGAGAGCCACCTGCGCGAACGAGACCGTGGTTCCGTCGCTTCTCAGAACCAGATTGGCCGCGCCGGTGGCGATCGATGGTACGCCGGTGCTGGATGTCACCAGCGCGCCTGTATTGGCGGTGGCGAGACCCGCAACGGTGTTTGCGGCACTCGAGTAGAGGATCTGGTTGATGGTCGACGTCGCTGGCCACGTGGTGGTCGACCATGTCGGTGCGCCGCTCGTCAGTCCCTGCAGCATGCTGCCGGTCGATACCGGCGCCGCCGTATAGGTTGGAACGCCTCCCGCCACACCAAGCACGGACCCGAGGGATCCGACCGGCAGGCGCGCGATGACGCTAGATGTGTTCCGGTAGATCATGTCGCCGATCGTCGTCGTCGGATCGGTGACGAAGCTGGATTGAGAAAGGAGTTGGCTTACCGTTCCCTTGAACGTACGGCCGCCCTGCGAGAACATGAGAAGGTCGGTCAGGCCAATGCTGGCCGCCGTCGGAAGGTCGGTGAACCTTGTTGGCTGCAGGGAAGGAACGACGCCGCCGGTCATGGCACGAAGTACCCCTGTCCATCCTGAGTGACCAGGAAGCCGTCGCCATTCTCGACGTTGAGGCCGGCGACGGCGATGCCGAGCCCGTTCTGCGTCACGCCGATGCTGGTGTCGGGCCGAGGATACCGCAGCGCAAGCGGGTCGCTCTGGCGAGCGGGCAGGCGATACGGATCGAGATCGTCACGGCACCCGCCGGTCACGCAGACGCGCAGGCCGGGCGAGTTGCCGTCGGGCACCAGGAAGGTGTAGGGCCGCTTCATCTTGCATCGATCGCATACCGCAATCGCGATCGAGCCATCGGACATGGTGCCCATCAGGTGGTCCTCATCGCGTGTAGGGCCCGATGCCCGGCACGAAGTAGATGGGCGAGTTGTCGCGCTCCTGCCCCTCGACTTCCTTGAGGCGCTGGCCAGCCTGTGCAACCAGCCCCGTGATGCGGGCCGGGTCTACCTTGAGACCTTCGACGCTGTCCAGCTCGATCGCCATCATCGCCGCGAGGTTGGCGATGATGGTCTCGGTCCAGCGCTGCGGCGCCTCGACCGTGTTGGTCATCGTGCCGATGTCCTGGATCTGTCGATACCGCCAGATCACCAGCTGGTGGAAGGCATCATTCGGCACCGGGTTCGCCAGGATCTGGAGATCCGGGTACGAGCTGTCGACATAGAACTGCGTGACCGTGCCCGCCGTCTGGGTCTTATTGGGCAGGTTGACGTAGTCGTCGCGGTTCAGTCGCGACATCGGAATTTCGGTGTTGCCCGTCGACAGGTAGATCTCGGCGGCATTGATGGTACCGCCACCCGTCTCGCGCACGCGCCAGTATTGGGCCGTTCCGGGAGCCCACATGTCGCGCCAGACCCAGGTGTTCGCGGTCATGTCGAGGGAACCAAGCGCGAGGCGCGACGTCCAAGTGGCGTTGTCGTCGCTGCTCTCAAGCACGAGGTTCATCGTCGCCGTCGCGTACGGGAGGTAGCCCATCGAGACGATGGTGACGTCGCTCCCGAAGTCGTAGGAGATGTTGCCGTTGGTGCTGGTCTGGGTGCAAGTCGTCGTCACATCCAGGTCGTCTGAATTGTCGGCAGTGCCGCCGGCCGAGGACGTCGCCGTGGTCGGGACTGCACGGACGGGCGTTCGCCAGTTCGCATTTAGCTCGTCGATCGTGCCGAAGGGCAGCGGGTAGGCCAGCTGGTTCGGCCACGAACCGAAGATCACCCGGTCGATCGTCCAGAGCTGGATGCCGCGCGAGGAGAGGTGCGAGAAGAACAGGTACAGCGACCGGCGGCCGATTTCGCTGGTCTCCGCCGTCTGAAGTCCAGGCGGCAGGCCGCACCGCCTGAACGCCGTGGTGATCAGGTCATCGACATAGAGAACCGTTTCGCCGACAGTACCGCTTGTTGCCACGTCTCACTACATAACCACCCCGGCCTCGCGACTTTCTCGCGCGCCTTATTGCGACTACACGACTTCCCAGTCCTCTTCGATGATGTCGTCCTGGTTCGGGCACCATGGCTTGTAGACACCCTCGGGCATCATGATCGCCATCAGCGGTACGCGGAGGAACTCGCCGACATCACCTTCCTTGCGGAACATGCGGACATGCACGCCCGGCGGCCAGTAGACGCGCCGCACGCGCTCGCCGCTCTTCAGTCCTTCAAGGGCAGATCCGAATTTCATGGTCTAGCGCTTTCTGCTGCGACCGCCGTTGCGGGCATTCATCAGGGAAGGTTCGACGGGCGCGCCGCCCATCGGCGGAAGGCCGCCCCCCAGCCCCTCGGCCGCGCTCGCCAGGGGCCCCAGGGAAGGCGCCGGCGGTGGCATCGGCGGCGGGAGGGCAGGGCCCTGGGCCGACCGCGCCTTGCGCGGCGCAGCGACCTTGGAGGGCTTGACCTTCGGCGCCTTGGCCTTCTTCGGCGACCCGCCGCGCTTGTAACCGGCGACGTGGGTCTGGCCGGCGGAGCCGGAATAGCCGTCCTTCGACGAAAAGGTGAAGTCCTTCACGATCCTGAGGGCCATGTCCGGTTCCTTGGGGCTAGCGGGCGCGCAGCGAGTGCCCGGGGCCGTTCGGCCGCACGGGGGCGAGGGGGGCGTCCTTGGGCGGGATCAGAGGCCGGGTCTCGGCGATCTTGCCGCCGGGCGGCCGGGTAGCGTCGTAGGTGTAGTCGGAGCCGGACTCTTCGTCAGCCGCCGATGTTTCACGTGAAACATCAGCTGCAGTTTCACCCGCCGAGCCGGCAGCGACCGAAGCCGCATAGGCCTTCTCCTGGGCCTGCGCCTGGGCGGTCAGATCGGCGATCAGCGCCGCCACCTCGCCATAGGGGCGGGCCGCGAGCAGCTCCATGATGAACTTGCCGGCGGCGGGGGTGACGCTGAAGCGGTACTCCTTGATCACGGAAGCTCCTCTAGTTGGTTCGCTTCGTCAGCCCGTAGGGGTACGAGAGCGCATTGACAGGGAACATATCAGAAAGCCAGGGCCCTCCCAAGCCGATGATCGAGGTGCCCGCCGGATCGTATGGGCCGACCTGGAAGGCGTCGTTCTGGAAGGCGTCGGCCTCGAAAGCGGGCTCGGTGTCGACCTGGAAGGCATCAGCCTGGAAGGCTCCTGGCTGAAAGGCCCCGCGAACATCGCCGATCGCGAAGGCGTTTTCCTGAAAGGCGTCCCGCTGAAATGCCGCCGTAGAGTACGCCATCGACCTACTTCTTCGTCAGGGTGACCATCAGGTCGGAAGCCGCGTTCTGGTAGTGGCGAAGGCTGAACTGCTGGACGTCGGTGCTGCGCGACGCGATCGACGGATCGAGCGCGTAGCCGTAGCCGAAGTCGAAATCGCATTTCATGGCGTAGTCGCCGTGAGTGAGACCGTTCTTCGTGCGCCAGTCCTTGTTGAAGTAGAGGAAGCTCTCGGCGACGACCGGCGGCCACTGGTGCGTGAAGTCCTGCACGGCACGATCGGAATTGCCGTAAGGGACGATGATCACCGCCTTGGCGCCCTTCGCCAGGATCCGGTGAAGCTCGTCCATGAACTTCGGGCGCATCATGCCCGGCACATGCTCGAAAAAGTGCGAGCAATGAACCTCGCCGACGGACCCGTCCTTCCACGGCCACGGATACTTCGACAGGTCGACGACCTGATCGACGCCCTTCACCTTGGAGCGGTCAACGCCGAGGAAGCCCTCCTTCTTGTTCTCGCCGCAGCCGAGGTCGAGCTTGAGGAGCACCTTTTCCGTCTTCGCCATTCATCACCAGACCGTGTCAGGGGGGCCGAATTTTCCGTCGTAGTCGAGATGGCCGACGCGCACCGAGCAGTCGATCGCGGCCTTGTGGCCGTGCTTGAAGGCGTCGTTCCAGAAGTACAGATCCTGCGTCGTCAAGCCTTCGGCCTGCGATGCCGTCGACTTGAACCAGGGCCGGCGCAGCTTCTTGTCCTTGAACATCTCCATGCGGAACATGGTGAAGCCCATGCCGGTGCCGATACACTCGATCAGGCCGCCATCCTGGCGCGGCGGCTGCGGCTTGAAGTTCAGCGGCTCGGCCGGGTTGCCCCAGATCTGCGGCTGGCCGCCGGGGCCCTTGGTGAAGTAGAGGCCACCGATCGCGCTGTACTCCGGGTGCGCCGCCATGCGGGCCAGGAGGTTCACCTGCCCGTCAGGCGGCGGGATGTTGTCGTGCTCGATCGTCAGGATGTACTTGAAGGAGGCGAGATCGGGATTGTCGAGCACCATCTGGATGGTGTTCGAGTAGGCCTCTCCGACTTCCTGGCCAAGCGCCCACAGCACGACGCGCTTCTGGTTCGGCGGCGAATACAGGTTCATCAGCGCCGCCGCGACCTTCGTCGGCAGCATGCCGAGCGCGGGGATGATGACGATCGTCGACAGATCCTTGTAGGCAGCGCTCTTCTCCAGGCGCTTGACCGTAAGGCCGACGTGCTTGTTGTGGTTCCCTGCGTCGTACGCTGCAACGATCTGCGGCTGCAGCATCAGATCACCACATTGACGAACGCCGCGTAATGCTCGATGCCCGAGGCGTTGGTGATCTCGCTCAGGCCCACCGTCGCCGGGAAGGCGCCCGTGCCCGCCGTGTAGACGCCAGCGCCCGGCTGCAGCTGCACAGTGCCCGAGGTGACGGTCGAGCCGAGCTGCTTCATGTTGGCGCCGACGTTGGTCATCACGATCTGGGAGAACGAGGCCTCGGTCAGGTTGACGCCGGCCGAGGTCGACGAGGACCGGCCGACGATCGCCAGCCAGTAGTCGCCGGCAGAGAGGCTGGACGACCAGCCGACCGGCTGGAAGACGAGGCCGGTCGCGGCGGAGAGCGCGTTCGAGCGGGACACCGACGACTGTGCATCGGCGGTCGAGCCCGAGAGCGTGAAGGTCGACGCCGTCACCGCGCCATCGGTGCCGACGTTGTTGACGAAGGCGAGCGCGTTGGTCAGCGAGGCCGTGATGTTCGGGCCGGCGGCGGTGTCGACCGACATGCTCATGAACGCGCCCATGCTCCAGCTGGTGGAGCCCAGGAGCGAGAGGTGCGTCGAGTTGGCGCCGGTGCCGCGCGTGTAGAGGCCATAGCTGCGGGTGAGGCCCCAGCTGTTGGAGATGCCACCGCTGCTGTCGGTGCCCGCCGTCGGGTTCGCCAGCTGCAGCGAGCCCAGCTGGTTGACGCGGCAGAACGACAGGGCCTCGAGCACCTGCATCGGCTGGAAGTACAGCGTCGAATTGCCCAGCGACTGCGCCGCCGTGTTGTTGCCGAGATTGACCGGGGTGAACTGGCGATTGGTCGCCTCGTTCGGAACGCTGACCACCACCGAATTGCCGGTGATGCCGACGCTGGCGATGCCGGCACCGTTGAAGCTGATCGAGCGACCATCGACAGTGCCGCTGGTCGACTGCGTCGTGTTCGAGACGGCGTAGAGGTTCACCGTGCCCTGGTTGGCGCTGAAGATGATGGTGGCGAGGCTGGCGGCAGTGGACAGCGAGAGCGTGACGTTGTTGCCGCCCTGGTAGACGACGTTCGTCGCGGTGAAGGTGCTGGTGCCCGAGGTGTTGCCCGAGAGCGTGCCGCTCTGCATATGTACGCTGTTCCAGTCCGACGGTCGGACGACGCTCGTTGCCGTGCCATCCGCGACAGTCTGGTTGTAGATGTGGCCGAGGGACATGGATCAGATCCTCTTCACTGGACGCCGCTTTGCACGACGTTCATCACGCAGGAACCGTTGCCGGAATTTTGCTTGAGGCGAACACCGCGCACCGGAAAGGCATAGTTGCTGGCGCCGTTCGCAGTCTGGCCGACCAGGGTCGGGTGGTCATACCACGTCGCCGTCGACGGATTGAACGACGTCGAGAAGACGTCGTCGAGCGTTGCCTGGACGGTGTAGTTGACCGTGCCGGTGACGATCACGCCGATCGAGAGGTTGGCTGGGGTGAGGTAGATGTCGGGGATGACGACGGAGGAAACCGTGGCTCCCGCCGTCGCATCCGTCGTCGAGACCTGGACTGGCCGCATGGCGTCCTCCCCTTGGGCTTGCTTAGGCCTGGGTGACGCCCAGCGCTCCGACGCGGGTCGCATTCGGCCCCGACGCGATGCCGGGGAGGAACATGCTGACCGTCAGGCGCCGCGTGCCGTTCGAGGCCGAGGACGGCAGGTAGGTGCCGCGAACGTCGCCCGTGGTGGCGGTCGCCGGCGACGTCGCATCGGCCAGCGTCATGGTGCCGGCATCGGTCGCGAGCGCAGCGGCCCACTTGACGTTGATGATGTGGTTGACCGTCAGCAGGCGATACGGAAGACCGAAGCTGTCTCCGGTACCGATGGTGATCGCGCCGGCGGCGGCGCCGCTGATGGTGATGCCGGAAAGGTACTTGAACGCCTTGGCGCCGAAGACGGTGGTCGCGTTCGGGCCCGTCGTGGTCTCGGTCATCGGCTGGCCATAGATGTCCCAGCCGCTGGCCGTGAAGGTGCGATTGGAGATGTTCGAGCCGCTCACGTAGGCGATGTTGCGCGGGACGTCGAGGACCAGGGTCGCGGTGCCATAGGCGAAGGGCAGGACGCTGCTGGAGGTGACGCCGGTGCCGGCGGTGAGAGTGACGGCGCCCGCGCCCGAAGGGGTCTGCGAGGCGGCGATGTTGTTTACCTGGAGCGTGAGGGGCACGATGTCGTAGACGAAGACCCGGCCCATCGGACCGACGCCGAGTCCGCCATTCGGAGGAGAGATCGTGTTCGGACTGACGCTGGGATTGTTGAGCCCGGTGTCGACACCCTGGACCTGGGTGGGGGCTGCGCCGAGATAGAGATCGTCGTTCGACTGTGCCATCTGACCTTCACTCCCATGAAAGAGTAGATCGACGTTTACACGGAACCAGAAGAAAGCGCAAGCCGGCACCCATGAAGGTGCCGGCCCGAGATCACCTTAGACGCCGGCGGTGCCCCACACGGCGCGCGGGTCGGTCCATCCGGGGATGTAACGCTCGGTCGCCTTGTAGCGCATGCTGTCGGTTTCGAAGTCGCCCTCCATCGACTTCTCCAGGCTGCGGCGCTTCATGAGCTTGAGGCCCTGGGGAGCGCTGGTCTGGATCCACCACGCAGTGGCCGACGTCAGCCTGGACAGGTTCGCTTGGCCACCCTTGAGCAGGCCCATCGAGTTGACCGGGTTGATGTCGTTGTTGTTGGTGCCGGAACGCAGCACCGACTTGAGGATCACCTCGGCCTGGAAGACGTTGGCCGGGGCGACGACGAGCTTCTTCGGTTCGAGCCGGATCTTCTTGCCGTTGTTGTCCACGGCCTGTCGGATCTGGATCATCATCTGCTCGACCGACGTCTGCGAAAGGTTCGCCGCCGTGGTGAGCAGGTTCGAGAACGTGCCGGTCGCGAGCGGGTGGGTCGTGACGTTGAGTGCCACGCCGTCGCCGCCGGTGTACGACCCGTTGAAGGCCCGGTTCAGGATGTTCGCGCAGAGGGTCTCCTTGGTCTCGATCAGAGACTGGGCGAGATGCTGCGAGTAGATCGAACCGATACGGATGTGGTCGCCGTCCTCCACCAGAACCTTGGTGAGGGCGAAGGCGAGCCCGTAGACCCGGTAGTAGTAGCGCGCGAGGAACAGGACGCCGCCGGACTGGTAGGTGACCGGCATGCCGTCGGGCAGCTCGGGCGCTGCGCCGAACCCGTAGAGCACGGGCTCCTCGTGGTAGTTGCGCGCGATGCCGGTCTGCTCGCGGAACACTTGGTTCCACTCGTCATCGCGCTGGTCGTAGACGCCGTCGAATTCCTCGTTGAGGATGGGCTCGACGATGGAGCGGAAGTCAGTGCTCCGCATTGGCACAGCCATGTGTCAGCCCTCCTTAGATTGCGACTTTGTTGGAGACGTACTGATGACGAGCGATCGAAACGAGCACGTCGACGTACGTGTCGCCCCACGCATTGTCAGCACTCGGAATGAGGCTTTCGATGCGCCACATGCCCTGGCTGCCGACACCGACGAGCGTGCCGAGCGTTGCCGCCGACAGTCCGGTGGTGGTGCTTCCGGCCGTGAAGTTGCTCTCATCAGCCTGATCGCCGACGGCGGTCGATGCGAGGGTGGCTGCCGACTGGCACTGATACTGGATCAGCGGATCCTCGTAGTAGTAGGCGGTGAGGCTGCCTGCCACGAACGAGGTGCCGCCGACCCACATGTTGGAGACCGTCGGTCGGCCTCCGGTCGGGGTGTATTCGACGCCGGCGAAGACGCCGACGAAGTCGGCCGCGACGGTGACCTCGTTGAGGACGCCAGTCGTGGCGATCAGTACCGGCTGGTACTGGAGGATGGTGTTGGCATAAGCCGCGCTGATACCGCCGGGCAGTGCGCGAGGGCGAATCTGTCCCGACGGGTGCCAGACGGGCTTAAACCCATACGGCGCCGCAGTAGAGGGCATTGGTGTGGACCTTCATGATGGGGGTGAGCCCCTCACCTGAATGATGGGGGCTTAACGTAGCTCCCAAGGTCCGCAGTGCCATCGCCGATCAACGCGCGAGATCCATGCCGGCGGAGCGTGTCCGCGAGCTGTTCCGTCTGGGCCTTCAGCCGCGTCTCCTCGTCCATCGGGGCGTCGTGGTGAAGTTCCATCATGATCTCGTTGTAGCGATCGATTGGGATCTTGAACGCCAGCATCTCGTTGATGCCGATGCATCCGTCCCACTCCCCGGACTTCACGCTGTGGACATGCCAGCCAGGGGGAACATCTTCCCTGGTTACGGGCACGTAGCCGAGCCGCATGCGGTTGGGGATGTGATCGTACTGGTGCGTCGTCGACAGCCAGCAGGTGTGGAAGCCTGGGATGTCTGGAATGCTCGGCAGGGCGGAGTACAGGAACTCGTTCCGCAACGACACGCGCCGCTGCTCCTCGTGATCCTTGCCCATCCGATCTTCGGTGACGGCGCGATCTTCCAGCGCCCGGCTCGAGCGGCTGTGGTCAGCCGCTGTATTCTTGATGCGATCGTCCTTGGTCATCTGGCTCTCCTACCGCCGCACTGAGGCTTGCGGATTGGCCTTGTCCCACTTCTGGTACGCCTTGAGGTACTTGGAGCGCTGCTCGGGATCGTCCCAGACCCCCGTGCGCTTCAGCTCCTCCACACGTGCCTTGGAGATCTGGTACTGCTTGCGGCCACCTGCCTGGGACGGGCGCCGCTCCTGGCCGCCGCCACCGACCGGCGGGCCGCCGCCATTGCGGCGGGGCGCGGGCTCGTCGTCTTCCTCGGCGGCGCGACGACGCGCCGGCGGCTCGTCGTCATCGTCCATGTCGGCATCCTTGTAGCGGTGCGGCAGGCGCTTGGCTGCGCGCTTATCCAGCTCCACCCAGTATTCGGGCGTGTTGGGGTCGAACCCGGATCGCTTCACCATGGTGTCGATCGCGATCATGATGGCGCTGTCTTCGTCGCCGCCCTTCGCATCGAACCAGGGGCGTCGACCCATCCAGTCCTGCATCAGGGCCTGCATGGCGGTGCCGCCGGCCTGCCTGAGAGCAGCCGATGGCGGGTTCTCCATGAGGCGCTTCTCGATGCTCTGCAGGCTCTCCAGGCGCTTCTCGGCCGTGGTGTAGGCCTTGAGTGCCGCCGTGTGCGCGTCAGGATCCTGCTTGGCGAAGGCGTCCTTGATGGTCGCCTCGGCGGTGGCGAGGTAGCGCTGCGTCTCGCCGATCGCGGTGCGGATCTGCGTCAGATCCTGGCCGTCCGATCGCTCGGCGACGGTCTGCAACTGCGTCGTCAGGTTGGCCACCTGCGTCTGCAGGCTCTTGACCAGGAGATCGGAGGAGCTTTCCCGCTGACGCCGACGCTGCTTCGCCAGCTTGCGCCGCTCACGGCGAGCGTCGGCGCGTGCCTTGCGCTCCTCGGGCGTCAGCCCGGCCTGACGATCCGCCTCTTCCTCGTCGCGCTCGGAACGGACGTCGTCGGTGCGAAGCGTGCGCTCACCGGAGCCGCCCTCGTCGTCATCCTCGCGAGGCGAAGCGAGGCCGTCATCGTCGACGATCTCGATCTGATCATCGCCGATGATCTCGGGCTCTTTCGTCTGACGCCCCGGAGGGGCGCCGCCGTTCTTGAGTGGCCGGATCGGCTGCAGGCCCGTGCCGTCGCCGTCGTCTTCCGTCATGATGTCGCTCATCAGACGTACGCCTTCATCGTCAACGGGTCGCCGGTGGTGATCAGGCCGATCACCTCGTGATCCCGGATGGTGAGGAAGGTCACGAGATCAGGGCGCCCGTCGGGATGAGGAACGCCGACACGATCGCCGCCGTATCTCGGCGCGCGGATGAAGTCGCCGACCTTGACCCAGGCGCCTTCCGGCCAGGGCTCGAGTGTCGTGCGGTTGCGATAGGCGAGCGGGCCGATGGCCACGACGACAGCCACCTGCTGGACGTCCCTGTCGGTGTCCTTGCTGTCATCCGGGATGATGATGCCGCCCTCGGTCTCGACGCGCGGCATGCGGAGCTGGATCAGGACGCGCTCGCCGAGCGGCGCATATCCGGGGTCGACTTTGGGGAACGCCTCGGCGAACAGCTGCGCTCGCGTCTTCGCTGCGCGCTGCGCCGGCGGAACCCAGAGGCTTGCGTTGCCGATCGGCAACCGTCCCTCGCCCAGGCGCTTCAGATCTTCAGAGCTTGTTGCGGGCATCGTCGTCGTCATCTTCACCCTTCTCGATCTCGGCGATGACGGTGGCCATCGCTCGGTACTTGTAGAGGGCCGAAGCCATCTCGTCGGACCCGACCTTGAGCTTCAGCAGGATGTCCTGCCCGAGCCCGGCCTGGGCCGTCTGCAATTTCCGTATAGCGAACGAGCTGTCCATGGGCAAGCGTTTACACGTTCACTACAGGCGGCCATCCGAAGCATCGGCCGCCAGCCACGCCATGTTCCAGCGGATGGTCATCCACTGCGCGGCCGAGAGAAACGGCGCCTTGGGATGCTTGATGAGCGACTGATCCGACGTCGCCCTGAAGACGGCGTTGAAGACCGCGCGAGCCGCCGGGCTCCACTTCTGCCACTGCTTTTTCGGCACGGCCGCGATGTTCTTGGGCTCCGCTGGCATACGGCCGGGCAGGCTGATTGTTTCGATGGCCATGCCTATTTCCTCTTCTTGGCCATGAACGGCGGTAGCTTCTTGCCCTTCTCGCTCTTCGCGCACCCGCCATTCTTGAAGGACTGCGGCGTCGACTTGCCACCGGTGCGGTGACTGCCGCCCAGCTTGCCGGTCTGGGCCAGGGTCTTGTGCATGGGGATCTTCGACATCGTGGTCCTCACTTCAGGGAGTTGCCGTTCTTGAAGGCCGTCTTCTCGCCGCTCTCGATCTCCATCTCGGCGATGGTGAGCGCAACCTCGCCGTCCTCGCGGCTGAGTTTCTCCTCGCTGGCGATCTTGTCGGCCGCAGCCTGCGCCTCGTCGGCACGCTTGCTATCGGCGATCTGCGCGTTGATCTCGGCGATGTGCTGGTTGCCGGCGGCGATCAGCTGCTCGATCTCCAGACGCTGGTTCTCCAGCGCCGTGGCGGTCGTCTGCGCCTCGGCGGCGAGCTTGCGCTTCTCCTCCAGGTCGATCGCCTTGACCTGAATGTCGATGCCCTTCAGCTCCAGCTCCTTGCCCTTCGTCTGGGCAGCCAGCTGCTGCGCCTGGGCGCGCTCCTGAGCCGCTGCGGCATCCTTCTGCGCCTGCAGCTGCAGGCTCTGGCCCTTCAGCGCCAGCTCGCCCCTCTTGGCCTCGGCCACCGCCGCGTCGGCCTTCGCCTTGCGCTCGGTCTCGGCGCGTTGCGAGGCGCCGGCCGGATCCTGCGGCGCCATCATCTGCATCAGCGGCGCCATGGCGGCGACACCAGCCTGGGCCGACTGCAGCAGACCCATCAGCGCCTGCGGGATTGCCTGGATGTAGCGCGGCGGCTGCACGAACTTCGGATTATGGATGATCGCCGACACCGTGCTCATCAGCGCGTCGAACTTGGTGCGCGCCTCGTCGGACTTGTCCTGCAGAATACGGTCCATCGGGATACCGACGGCACGCGCAGCCAGTTGATGCATGTGGTCCTGGTACCAGAGCACGATGTGCTCCTTCAGGTGCTCGATCGCGCCCTGCACGATCGTCGGCGCGATCAGCGGCGACCCGCCGAAGTTGGGGTCGCTCAGGAACGCGAGGTGCGTGATGATGTGCGCCTGATGGTCCTGGTGATCGTAGGCCTTCACCGGTCGCTTCAGCGCCATCCAGACGTTCTCGGTGACGGCGTCCTGGTCCTTGGCATCGAAGGTCTCGACCAGCAGCTCCTCGCCGCCGGGCACCTTCAGCATCTTCATGATGCGCTTCTCGACCTCGGGCAGCTTGTAGAGCTGCGGCAGGAGCTGGGCCCTCGCGGCCACGGCCTGCACCTGGGAGAAGCGCTGCTGCTCGGAGAAGATGTTCGGATCGCTGACCGGCACGACGTCGCAGGGGCCCTCGTAGTCGCGCTGGTAGACGATCATCTCGCCGAGCGCGTCGTAGGTCTCCTTGTCCTTCAGGTGCCAGCGGTTCAGCCGGCTCAGGATGGCCAGCGTCTTCGCCTGTGCCACGTGCTGGCGGCTGTGGATCGCCGAGTAGACACTCATGCCCTGCTCGACGCGGCTCATCTGCGTGCCCACGGGCACGTTGGTGCTCGTGTCCATGGCACTGTCGTCGAGCGCGGTCCTGACTACGCCACGCGCCGCGCCGTCGAGGAAGCCGAGCAGCTGGAACAGCACCGGTGAAGGCTGGTTGAACGGCATCGGCATGGCGATCTTGCGGATGTCGTCGGTCTCGGTGGGCGCCTCGATCTCGGTGATCTCGGTGACCGCCACCTGCTTGGTCTGCCCGCCCTCGCGCGCACCCTTCAGCTTCAGCATGGTGGCGGAGTTGTTGATGTGCGCGGTGTCGAGGAGGGCGCGAAGCGAGCCTGTCATCGCGCCGGACATGGTGCCGATCAGGTTTGGCAGGCCGAGCGGATACGCACCGCGCCAGGGGATGAAGGCGTGCTCGACGTCCCATTCCAGCTCGGTCCTGCTCTCGTCGTCCTCTTCCCAGTTGCGATAGATGCCAAGGACCGCGCCGTCTTCCTCGTTGATATGGAAGATGTAGGGCGACACCTCCTCATCGTCGTCGGTCACCTGCCAGAAGACGTAGCTCTCGTAGACGATGCGGAGCCCGTCGATGTTGTCGGAGATCGCGCGCTTGCCCTCGATCTTGTCGTTGGCACTGGCGGTCTTCGTCTGCTCGGGCACCGCCGGCGGCGCCGAGGCGTCGATGTCGCGGTAAAGACCGGAGAGGACGCGGCTGTCGAACTCCTGCTGCGTCAGCGTGCGCCTGATCGTACGCCGGCGCGCCGAGTAGAAGCTGGCGGCGGCGAACGGCAGGATCATGTCGTCGATGTAGATCGCCTCGCACGCGGGGCGCTTCATCTTCTTGTCGTACCACCAGTGGATATAGGCGGCACCGCCGATCGGGATCTGCGTCTGCACCTGCTCGAGTTCGCCCCGGTACTCCGGGATCTGCTCGGTCAGCTGCCAGTTCATGTGCTTGGCCTTGCGCTCGGCCTTGTCGAGCTTGGCCGCCGTTACCTTGCCGGGGATCTTGGTCTTGACCGGACCGTCGGGCGGGAACAGCTCGCGCATGATCTTGGAGGAGTAGTCGATCGCGCACTCGGCAAGGATGGGATGAACCACGCGAGAGGCACCTGGGAAGGAGGCACCCCCAGGCGCGTCATTGCCCAACCCCGTGCGACGTAGACCCTCTTCGTACTGCTCGTCTCGCTTGGCCCGGTCTTCGATGTCACGCTCGATCAGCTCCAGCAGTTCCTGGCCCATCGCGTCGCGCTCGTACGGGTCCAGCTCGTTCGAGTCGTCCTCGGCGAGGTTGGCGTAGAAGGGCATGCGCTCATGCTCTTCCTCGTCCGAGTAGACGACGGTGACGCTTCCGTCGTCGTTCTCGATCAGCTCCGCGTCATCGGGGACGCCCGTCAGGTCGACCGAGGTGCCGTCGATCTCTGGGGGCAGGCGTGAGGTGCCGTCCTCGGCGACTTGGCCGGTCATCGTCCTGCATCATCCTCGACTGGTTGCTGGGGCAGCTGCTTGACGATGATGCGCTTGGCCACCGTCAGGTCGAGCGGCATCACGAACGCACAGCGAAAGCGGATGTAGTAGTTGGCCTCGTTCTTCTCGAAATCGACGTCGCGCCGGAACAGCGGGAGCGATCGCCAGACAATCACCGTGCGGCCGGCGCTGACATGACCCTGGAACAGCTCGCGGCACTTGGCCAGCACCTCGGGCTCGGTCATCGCCTTGCGAGGGATGAGGAAGCCATCGGGCACCAGCGTGCCGTTGAAGTAGGCCTGATAGAGCAGCGGCATGCCGATCGCGCTCATGTCGTACGTGCGTGGATCGCCCATGAGCCGCAGCTCGAACATGTCGCTCGCCATGCGCTCGACCGCGTGCGCGGTCTCGTCGTTGAGGGCGTCCTTGTCGACGAGCTTGGCGGTCATGCGAGGCTACACAAGGTAGGGGTTGGTGCGTTCGCGCGGCTCAAGATCATCCTCCTGCCCCTGCTCGTCCGGCATCAGCCACGTGCCGTCCCTGAGGTAACGAACCGCCTGTGTAAACGCGTCAACCATATCATCGTGCTTGCCGTTGGGGAAGACGGTCAGCTGGCCCAGGAACGGCTCGACCCAGTCGCGAGGGCGGCCAGGGTGGATCGAACTCTCGGGAACGTAGACAAAACCGCGCTCCACGACGTGCGTGATCAGGTTGGCGCGGGCCACCTTCGACGCCTTGCCGGGGTTGTAGGCGGTCAGCGGCACGTTGAGCTTGCGGAGATCCTGGCGCACCGCGATGCCCGACCCCTTGTCTTCCACCAGGATCATGTTCGGGTAGTGGGCAGGATCGCCGTAGCTCGACTGGAAGTCCTCCTTCATCCGCCGGCGCACGTCGGGATAGCCCAGGTGGTCGGCCCAGACGTCGAGCAGCATCACGGCCAGCTTGAGATCCTCGCTCGGCTTGAACACGCCGAGCACGACGCACGCGGTCTGGTCATTCTCGGTCTTGTCGGTGAACGCCGTGTCGTAGCTCTGCAGGATGTACTCGAACACAGGCAGCGGTCGCCCCGTCGGCCACAGCTTGAACCAGCTGCGCTTGAAGATGTTGCCGCCCTCGGGCGCCGGGCGCTGCTGCAGCTGCCCTGCGACCGCCGTCGACGACATGCTCTGCGTGAGCTTGGCCAGCTCCCTTGTGCCGAAGCGCTCGGGCGCCAGCAGCTCGCCGTCCTCGGTGCGCCAGTCGTGCTTCGATCGATACGGATGGCTCTTCTCGAACTTCGCCGGCAGGCACAAGTGGTACCAGCCTCCCTGCTTGATCAGGTGGCCGGTGAGATCCTCCTCGTGCAGCCGCTGCATGACGATGACGCGGCAGCCCGTCTTGGGATCGTTGAGACGCGTCGACATGGTGTTGTCCCACCAGTCGATCGTGTTCTCGCGCTCGGCATCGGAGAGCGCCTCGGTCGCGTTGTGCGGGTCGTCGATGACGATGACGTCGCCGCCTTCGCCAGTGCCCAGACCGTGCGTCGACGTCGAGAGCCGGTAGCCATGCTCGGTATTGTCGAAGCGCATCTTCGCGTTCTGGTCGCCGGTCAGCGTGACCTTGTCGCCCCACCTCGCCTGATACCAGGGGCTCATCAGCAGGCGACGGCACGCGAGACTGTCTCTCGTCGAGAGCGATGCCGCGTAACTCGAGTGCAGCCACTGGATATGCGGCGCGAACGTCCACACCCAGGCTGGCCACAGCACACCGACGATCGATGACTTGGAATGGCGAGGCGGGATGTTGATGATCAGGTCGCGTATCGGCGTCTCGCCGGGCAGCGGCGTGCCCAGCAGCTGGCGCGTCACGCGCTCCAGCAGCTGGCAGATCACCTCGATGTGCCGGCCGCTCTGGAACTCCTTCGCCGGGTAGGCGACCGCCCAGGCGTGGCGGACGAAGTCGATGAGGCTAGTGGAGAGAAAGGTCCGATCGAGTTGCGCGAGACTGACGGATTGTCTGGGCGCGCTCGGCGGCCCGCTGCTCGGCTCGTGCAAGGAGGTCACGGAAGGTGCGCTGCTCCTCAAGGGTCAGGCCGGACAGGTCCAGTCCCATGCCGGCGGGCGCCGTCGCCACGTCGCCAGGGCTAGCACCTCGCGACGCCTCGCGCCAGCGCGTCGGGTTGCGCGCCCCCAGCAGGCGCACCAGCAGCATGTCGGAATACTTGGTCGCGTAGCCCTCGATCTCGCCGGTCTTGCGGTTGACGATCGGCGTCTCGACCCCGATCACCGCGCGCCTGAACACCTCGTCCTCCAGAAGGTCGGTGCCGGCGTCGAGGGCGTCGGCCATGCGGTCGGCGAACCGTACGTCGTCGGCCTGCCAGCGGCGCAGCTCGGCGAGCGTGAGGCCGGCGGCGGTGGCCGCCTTGGTCGGGGTGTGGCCGGCGGCCAGGGCGGCCAGGATGGTGGTGGCGGCGGCCGGGGTGCGCTCGGGGTGGTCCTCGGTCATGGGCCCGAGGATGCGGCCAGGGGCGGGCAGGCGTCAAGCGCCGGCCGCCGCGCTCCGCATTACGCGCGAAGACGCGTGGCAAAAATTTTTCAGAGAGGCGATTTTGGACGAACACATCTAACACAATGCGTAGTGCTGATTGATTTCAGTGGTTTAATCCTGTCATAAACAGTTTTTCAGTTATGCACATCTGACACACGATACGTTATAACATAACACTCTAAGGCGGCTCCCAGCCCTTGAACGTGTGAATGTGCATAATTGAAAATCCGTTTATGACAGCGTTAAACCATTGATCTAAAAGAACACTACACGTTGTGTTAGATGTGTTGGTCCAAAATGACCTTTGACCCCGAGTGAGCCACGCGTCCTCGCGCGTAATGGAGACCAGCGATCGCGGCCCCCTGAACGCCGAAGGGGCCCCGCCTTCCGGCCAGGGCCCCTCCCAGGCTGTCCTGCGAGCTTGCCTAGAACGGATCCTCCTGATCCGCTTCCAGGGCCCTCTTGGCCGCCTCCCGATCCCGCCGGGCCGCCTTCCGCTCGGCCGGGGCGACGACGGTCACCGGGACCACGAAGAGTTCCGCGACGGCGTGGCAGTGGTTGGGGGCCGCCGCCTTGCGGGCCAGGGCCTCGGAACCGGAGAAGCCGGTCGCCCAGTAGGTCTTGTCGAGGTCCGCGTTCCATTCCAGCTGGTGCGGCTTGTTGCCGGCGACCGCGATGCGCCTGAACGTCACGTAGTAGGCGTGGGTGTAGGTCCGCGCGCTGGTGCGGGTGATCGTCTCGCCGTTCGGGAAGGTCGCGGCGTAGGTGGTCTTGGGGGTGGCCATCAGACTGCCTCCCCCGTGTAGGCATCACGCTCGATGACGCCGTTGGCCCGCTCCCAGGCCTCGAACCCCTCCTGGGCCGGGTCGTACTCGGCGGCCCGCAGCCACGCGTTCTCGGCGTAGGTTTCGGCTGCCGCGATGGCGTGCTGCTCCGCCCAGAACGCGACGTAGGCGCCCTTGACCTCGGAGAGCGCGCTCTCGATGCCGCGTACCCACTCGGCCTTGAGGGCGTGGTTGACGGCCCCCTCCAGCTCGACGTCGCCATTCTTATCGACGAAGGTCCAACCGCCCAGGTCGGGGTCGGAGCGCAGCAGGCCGAAGTCGAAACCATCGGCGGAGAGGGTGAAACCGGCGGGGGCGCGGCGGGCCAGGAAAGTCGTCATCAGCTCGATCTCCTCTGTTTAAACACTCAATCGACAAGCCTGAATATAAACCCCTTATATCGAACATCAAGCCCTATTTTGCATCTTGACAAAAATAAGTCAGCTCTCCGGAAACACCTCCGCCTCGCACAGCCGCGCCACCTCGGCGTCGTCGATCGCCGCCTGCCGGGCCGCGACGTGGGCTCGTATGGCGTCGTCCATCTCGCTGATCTTCAGCACCTGCATGCAAACGCTGTATCGCATTGCGGAGCGCAGGGACCAGTCCCACCATCCTGGCGCCCCTATCGCCGGCATCGGGTCGGCCGCCTCGCCCTCCGCGTAGGCCCTGAACGCGTCGTTGATCTTGTCGTCGCTCATCCCCGGTCCCCCGGCTCGTCCTCGTAGATCCAGTCTGGCTCCTCCGCCCTGGCCGCCGGGTGCCCCGAGATCCTCGCCAGCGCGTCCAGGGAGGCCTTCTGGGCCACCGGGTGACCCATCCTTCCGAACCACGCCGCCTGCCCCAGCAGGAGCCTCTGGCGGTCCTCCCTGGTCAGCACGTCCAGAAGCTCACCGGGTACGAGGCGTCGGGCCGGGGCCAGAACAGGATCTTGTCGCCAACCCGGGCGTAGGCCACCGGAAGGCCTATGAGGCCCTTGTCGGTCTCCAGCCGGTGATCCATGTCGGCCGGCGAGATGCACGTGACGTCGCGCCACTTTCCGGCGAGATCTCGAACCGAGACGAGCAGGCAGTGGCCGGTCGGCGCGGGGCAGGACGGCTCGCCGGGCTCCAGGACGGTCCTCGTCCTCGGGGAGGTCTCGTCCACCTGCCTCGCCATCTCCCTGGTCCTGGCCAGCTGGTCCTCGATCCGCGCCTCGGCCTGGGACAGGCCCCAGGCCTCCTGGAGCATGGGCGTCACGAGCTGCCTCACCTCCTTGGAGCCGAGAACGCGGGTGGTGAGCGGGAACCTCGGCATCAGCGGACGCAGCATGTGCCAGACGAGGATGCCGATGGAGAGCCCAGAGACGACGGCGAACACCAGGATCCTCCAGCCCTCGACGTCGGCGCGGAGCAGGGGAACGATGCTGATCAGCACCGCCGCCGTGGCGGCCATGGCTGCGATGAACAGGCGCATCACTTTCCTCCGGGCTTGAGAGCGGATCGGATGTCACTGACGATGACCAGTTCGCCGAGGTTGACGACGGCGAGCGACTTGGTAGCGTGGTCATAGCCCCACTTCGGCAGCGCCTCGATCACCTTCACCCACCGCTCTGCGGCGGCGTCGAGGACCTTCTCTGTGCCGACAATGGTGAGTGAGCAATCGGTCCAGCCGGCCAGGGCTATCGCTTCCTCCGCGCTCAGCGGCAGCGGCTTGTCGGCAGCGGCGCGGGCGGCTCGCGCTTTGCGGTAGGCGTCCATGTACTCAGCGAGCGCCATTGAATACGACTTGCCGGTCTGTTCCTGTAGATCCAGGGCTGCAGCGACATTGCGAGCGGCCTCATTAACGGCGGCGTCGAGCGCGGGGATGCCAGTCATGCCTTCAGTACCTTCGTCTTCACGATCGAGCGAGTGGCGATCTGCATGATCGACGTCGCCTGCTCGTCGTCTGTTTCGGGGTCGCCGATCGAGGACGCGATCACCGTGACGTCCTTGTCATGATGCAGCAGCCAGCCGACGGTATGGACGACCACCGGCGACGGCTCCTCCATCGGCAGGTGCTGCCAGCTCGACGTCGGCTGCCGGCTGTCGTGCCACGTGATCAGCACCAGGGAGCGCATCACGGGCTCTCCTTGAGGGCGGCGTCGACGGCATATCCCCATGCCGTCTTCACGTCTGCCAGGGTGATCTGCGTATCGTCTTTGATCATGCCGATAGCAGCGATCATCTCCGGGGTCGGCTCCCGCATCTCCGTAATCCCAATCCGCACCATGGCCTTCATGGCCTCCCATTGCACGGGCAGCAGTACCTCGACGTTATCGAGAGCAGCCTCGATCGCCGGCGGAATACTGGACGTTCCAACGATCATGCCGTTGTCGCAGAGAACGCGAACCGTGGTGGTGAGCCGCTCGCGAAAGATCGCTCGCGCCACCCGCTCGACCATGTCGGTCATGTCACAGCCTCCTGGAGCGAGTAGCCCTCCTCGAACGCCTTCTTCGGCGAGATCGACTGGTAGCCGTCGCTGTAGACGACGAAGTAGTCGCCCGGCACCGGCGTGTAGCGGGTGAGCGTATCGTTGTTGACGGTGTGTGCGCAGAGCAGCCCGTCGCCCTGGACGAGAAGCAGCTCCGTCGTCGTGGAAGAACAGGTCACCGCCTGGATCCTCGCCGCCCGCACCACCTTGTGGCAGCGATAGCGGTCGAGCTTGGCCCAGGGATCCTCGACCACGATCTCCCAGTCGTCGGCCATCATGTCCAACAGAGCAACTACCCATGGCGAGGCCGCCCCGAAATGTATCCCCTCGGCGGCCTCCCAGACCCAGCCAGGGCGGCGCACTTTCTTGCCCGCGCGCATCGCCGCGAGCGCTTCCTCGAACTTCATTTCACGCCTCCACCTTCTCGTACGTCACCTCGAAAATGTCGGGCTTGCAGGGGTAGAACTCGCCCTTCACGCCCTTGATGATCCAGTCGCCCTTCGACGCCCGGTGGTTGCCCTCCAGGGTCAAAATGATGAAGCTGTCGTCGTGATGGTTCTGGTTGCCGAGAGGTGTCCCAGCGCAGAACCTGACGATCTCCGGGTAGTTGCGACCGGTCCATTGCACAGCCTCGATCACCACCGGCTTCTTCCTGTACGTCGCCATCAGCTTGGATCCCCCTCCAGCTTCACCCGCTCGGGCTGGAAGATGGCCCGGTTGACCGCCATGAACCCCTGCTCGATATGCGTGCGGCCGATGGCGAGCCAGCGCTGGTCGACGCCATTGCCGGTCGAATGGGCGCGCAGCTCGTCCAGGGCGCGCAGTACGATCTCCTCCAGCCGCTTGTTGGCGTTGACCATGGCCACCGCCAGATCGGACTGCGTCCTGTATCCGGCAACAGGCAGGCCTTCGTGCATCTTCATTTTATTCTCCTACTTCTCGTTCGTGCCTTCGACGCCGCGCGTCATGCGGGCTCGAGTGCGGTCGTGCAGGCGGTCGATCGCGGTGTTGACGGCGCGGAGCGCGTCGGCGTTCTCCTGGCAGGCGTACGGGCCGTTCTGGAACGACGTCAGCCTGTCGGCGACGATCGCCAGCAGCGCCTCCTGCGTGACGCCGTTGACGCCAGCCTCGGCGATGGGGCCGTTCTGGAAGAGGATCACCAGCTTGTTAATCTCGCCCTCCGCCTCTGCCTGACGATCGCGGGACGGGTTGCCGAGCCCGGTGAAGCCGGTCACCCGGTATCGATGGTTGGCACCGCCGGCGCCCGGCTCGTCGGTGACAGTGATCGTCAGCAGGTCATTCGCCGGGTTGACCCGGTGGCTCGTGATCTCGCGCGTCCTGATGTCGTCGGTCATGTCGTTCTCCATGTGTGAGGAAAGTCCAGCATCGCGAAGCAGCTCTTCGTACGTCATGAGTAGGGTCTCCCGCGTTTGAACGTGTAGCCGGCGGCCTTCAGGCGGGCCGTGATGATGTAGCGCGAGAAGGCGCCGTCCAGCTCCTTGAAGACCGCGTCGACCGATCCGAGGCGCCTGTAGGTCTCCGCGATTTCCCTTGTCTCGGGATCCATGGACGTCGCGGGAGCAGCGGCGACGGTCTCCACCCGCGCCTCGATCGCGCGGCGCCTGCGGTACATGATTTCCTTCGCCGTCGTCGTCGCCAGGAACTCGTCTATGGCGGCGCGCAGCGTCTCGTCGGGCAGAGGCGCGCTCATGGCTGCTCACTCCCTGCCGGCTTGCTCGCGGGGGTGAGGGTGCGAATGCGTTTAGCGTGTTGCCTAGCCTCACCAGAAAAGATCGAACCAGGAAACTCTGCTGCGCATTCGTCGTGATACTTCGCCGCCGCCTCTACTCCCTCAGCGAACCCTGCGGCGTGGGCGGTGGAGAGGGCGGACTCGGCGGCTTCGGCGCGCTGTTTGTATTCAGCAATGTCTTCAAGCGCGGCAGCCTGTGTTTCCACACGCTCCGCCTCTACGCGCGCAAGGTTGGCGAGCGCGGTGACAATCGCTCCAATGTGCGCTTCGCCAATGGTGACGAAAACGCCCTGATGTAGCGTTGCGCCCTGATAGCGTCGGGCATCTTTCACCGTCTCATTTAGATACGCGATCAGCGCGGCGCTTTCTGTGGCGGTGGTCATCCCTTCTGCTCCTCAGCGCGTGAACGGGCGGCGGTGATGGCGGCGCGGACTTCGGCGGTGTAATCAACCGTAATGTTCCGTGAAGCCAGAAGACCAGCGACCTCCTTGAGGGAGATTTCCGTTGCGATCAGCGCCTCGTCACTCGCCTTGAGCGCAGCCATCGCCCTCGCCAGCTTCTCCTCCGCCTCCCACAGGCGCCGGGCGAGTTCGGGGGCGGTGGAGAGGGCGGACTCGGCGGCTTCGGCGCGCTGGCCGAATGCCGTTACGTCCGCCGATAAACCAGCGGCGGCTCGTTGCCAATCGTTCCGCTCCTCCGTCACCTTGACGAGATCGGCGAGGGCAGTTTCGGCGATGGCAGCGATCTTTGCTGCGAGGGGGTTGCAGAAGCCCCGCTCCCACACGTGCCCCTCGTCAGTGAGCTTCCGAAACATGCCTTCTTTCTTTGCCTCCGCGATCAGCGCGGTGCTTTCGGTGGCAGTCATGGTCTCTTCCTGCTCTGGCGGAGAGGATGGTTTCTCATTACTGGGGACGCATCGTGGTTGAGGATGGAAGCGCCCGCAGTCTGGACATTCATATTGCTCCATCATGACACAGCCTTGAGGGTGTCGGCGACGATGCGACGAGCTTCTTCTATGCCATCACGCTCTGGAGTGCTTAAAATCGGTGTTGCTGTCTGCCTGTTTGACAGCGCCTCGTTGAGCACGGCAGCAGTGTCGGCGAGTAGTGTGTTTCTGGCTTCAATTGCTCCTTCAAGCTTGGTGTTCGCATCCAAAACTACACGGAGCATATCATGCGCGCTCATGATCTTCGGCTCGCGCGCGGCGATGAGCTTGTCGGCGTATTTGATTGCCGGCCACAGAGTCGCAGAATATCTATCCAAGGGTCCGGTCCATGTTTCCTTGCGCAACGCAATCAACAGTTCTTCGGCTTCGTTGCTCATGACGTTGTTCCCTTCTCAGCGCGTGAACGGGCGGCGGCGATGGCGTCCTTGTGCTGGTCCATAACCAATACGAGCGCCATGTCAGATGAATTTGTCATCCTGTCGATATCAGCTAGCCGCGCCACATGTAGCAGCGCCTCGTCACTCGCCTTGAGCGCCGCCAGCAGGCGGTCGATCTCGTCGGCGACTTCGCGGAGCAGACGAACATTGGTATCGCCACCTCGACCGTCGCAATTGGCTGCTTCTTCTCGCACTCTCTCTTGTATCGTCATCGGATGGGCTCCTTCGCGTGCTTGGCTTCGTGCGTGTCGCGGCATTCTGGCTTGGCGCAGACGTGGACGCTCTCACCTTTCCCGCCAGCGTCTATCGCGCAATCAGAGCAGGCGAGGATCGTCTTGTCGCCGCACACCACGCAGGGCTCAAGGCATGGACATTCGATAGACCCGTAGTGATCGCCGCCGCAATGCGGACAATTCCTGATCGTCACGACTGCGGCTTCTTCGTCTTGCTCATAGCGTTGTTCGGCCTCCGCGATCAGTTCGGCGTCGGTCATTGTCATGGGTGCTGAACTTCGTTCATCGCGCTGGTGAGGGCCGACTATAAATCGCTTATTTCTCTCTCGTCAACCACGTCAGGCGCGGGCTCTGGCTTCGGGCTCTGCAGGTCGAAGAATGCGCGCAGGATACGAGGACCGATGAGCGAGCGTGGACGGGACCCGTCGGGCAGCTCGGCGCCGCCCAGCGTCATGATCACCATGGGCCGCCATGACCCAGTGCGAATGCCGTAGTGGAAGCGCAGGTTGACCCACGCCCCGAAACGGCCGCCACCTGTCGGTTCGACCTGGATGGCCACGGTGAAGCCGTGCAGGGTCGAGACCGCCACGTCGCACTTCGCGATGTTGAGCCTGTCCTCGATGCCGGCGGCCTTCCGCGCCATCTGATGGAAGGCGTCGTCGGTCGCGCGCTCGACGTGAACGCGAAGGCGCTTGCTGGCCGACGGCAGCCTGACGAACGGCATGTTCCTGTCGGCGTTCTGGTTCGCGAGATACGGCACGAGGGCGCCGTCGAACCCAGGGTACCGCGAACGGGCATCGGCCAGCCCCTCGGCGACGCGCTGCCGATCGGCCGCGATGAAGGCCTCGAGTGCTGCCTCGCGTTCGATCAGGTGCTGCTCGACGAACCACTGCCTCGTGTCGGCGAGACGCGCGGCGACTGCGTCTTCAATCATGCGAGCACCTCCATGCATTCGCGGCAATACAGCGTCTTCGGCACATGCCGGCGGATGCGGCAGTGGCTGCACAGGGTGTTTACACGCTTGACGTGGTCGAGAATGAACAGGCGCGCCATCTCGGCCTTCTGCTCGGGCGTCTGGTCCTTAGCCTTCACTGCTTCGACCATCACTTCCGATCCTCCTGTGCGTGTTCCATGAGGATGGTCACGATCCTCAGTGACACCGCCGTATCGTGAATGGTTAGGGTCGGCCCGCCCGAGGCCTGGATCAGCAGGGGCGTGTCACGCTCGATCACGTCGAGAAGATTACGCAAATCCTGCTCGATGCGTTCTTTGTCGGTCACTTTCGATCCTCCCGCCTGTAGTACGCCAGGGTCCGCGCCGTATCGCGCCCCATCAATCTCCAGACCTGCAAGACGTCCTGGCACGACCATTCCGTCCATGCCTCGTACCTGAGCCAGTCCTTCAGCTCCTGCGGCAGCTGGTCGAACGCACGCATGTCGGCCGCCTCGTCGATCAGGACAACGTGAACCGGCCGCTCCGCTCCGACGTTGCCTCGCTTGACGACAGGAGAAGGCATGCGTTCAGCTTCAGCATGTGGTAAGGCCACTGCTCGACGGCGAACCATCCAGGCGGCCACGCGCACCAGACGGCGCTGAAGGCGCTTCTCAGCTGCACCAAGCAGACTGCACGTCCGCCCGCCGCCACTCGCGCCCGGCCCCACTCCCGCTGCTGGTCCGACATCGGATTGAGGATGTAGGGGACGCGCTTCGGCAGGGGCACCGACTTCAGCTCGACCCACGTCTCGACGGAACGGAAACATACGGTTAGATCGAAGATGCCCGACGCCGTCGATCCGCTCTCCAGGCGTTGCCAGTGCAGATCCTCGCTCTGCGCGGGAGATGTCCGATGAAGCGCTTCCCGCAGGCTCTTCAGGTGCCGCTGCACGCTTCCCCACGCCCTCGCCTCGGGTCCGCTCATCGGACATCTCCCACCTTCCAGACCATCAGGCCACGAATACTATTCAGCACGCGCTCTTCCATTCGGATCTTGGCCCCGTGATAGCGAGCAGCGCTCCGCACGCGTTTTCGTGCCGCCGTAGGATTTCCAAGATACGGGACGAAAAAACAATCGCCCTTAACCATGCTGGCGAAGCGGTAGATCACCTTCCGCCCCTTCGCCGGCGAGCGCGGCACCGGGATGCCGCGCTCGATCGGGAAAGGCTTCATCCGAGCTTGATGCCCGGCGGGATCTGCAGCGGTCGCTGCTGCATCTGCTTCATCTGCAGCGTGATCGTGGCGGTCTCGGCCAGGACGCGCTGGTACTGGGCGATCTCGGCCAGCAGCCCGAGACCGTGTACCGCGCAGGTCGACATGACGAGACCAAGCTCGGTCACGCGCCGCATGGCCACCTCAGGGGACGGCGTGGACTTGGGCGCGTCGGCGTCGTACGGCGCCATCTCCGCCCGCAGCTCCTCCAGCTTCGCCAGGAGATCCTGGAGCACGTTCACGGCCTTGGGCGGCGCGCTGCCCTCGGGCGCGGTCACGGCACGATCCTGGTGCGGCGGAGGAAGTCGGCCGCATCGCTCCAGGTGCTGGCCTGGGTGCCCAGTTCGTCCTTCTTGGTCTGCGTCCTGGCGATCTCCATCTGGGACCGCAGTTCTTCCGCACGCTCGACGAAGTGCTCGGCAATGTCGTTCAGGCTCTTCGCGGTGTAGCTGCTCTCGATCGGCATCAGATTACCTCGTGGGTGGGGTTGAAGTGGGAGGCGTCGTTCACGATCGACCACGTGACGTGGCGAACCTCGCCACGAACGACGCGCGTGGTCGCCGGCACCAGGACATGGCCGCCGGTCTCGTTCCTGGGTGCGTACCTCGACCCGGCCCAGCGGCCGGCGTCGTGTCTCTTCTTGTCGTTCCACAGGCTCTTCGCCGTGCGGGTGTCGAGGCCCTTGAAGACGGGCACCTTGATGGTCTTCGGCTGGCCGCGCACCATGATGATGTGCTGGACATGCCGGACGGGCGCGCTCCAGTCGACGATCATGCCCGGCGTCGACTGCTTGCGGCCACGGCGCCTGCCTCGGCGCGTGACGGCGTTGGGCTTCTGCTTCATCAGACGTGCCCTCCCTCGATCAGCTTGTTGTAGACGGCGCGGCACGCGCGGACGTCGGCGAGCGCGTCGTGGGCGCCCTCGAACCCGGCGGGATCGACGAGGGCCATGTAGGCCTCCTGCAGCTTCGGCCACTTGAAGCCGCCGCGATCCGAAGCGATGCGAAGGACGGGCGTCGCCTTCTTCATCGTGCAGTAGGTGGGCTTGCTGTTCCAGTCCGACACGTCGCGCTTCATGCGCGCGAACTGCGCCTTCATGATGCGGATGTCGAAGTCGACGTTGTGGCAGACGATCTGGTCGGCCGTGCGGGCGAGGCTGTTGAACATCGCCGCCGCCAGCTGCGGAACCACGCCGTACTTCTTCGACATCTCCTCGCTGATGCCGTGGATCCTGAAGACCTCCTCGGGCACCGGCCGCTCGGCATGCACCAACAGGTTCACCTCCGCCCAGGTCTTCTGCTCGTCCGCCAGGATCATGGCGAGCTGCAGCAGGCGCGGCTGGTCCGGGTGGTCGTCGGCATCGCGGAAGCGAAGCATGCCGTCGGTCTCGGTGTCGAAGAAGAGCGTGATCATGTTGTCCTTTCGCGGGGGCTTGGGTGTGGCGACGTCCGGCTTCGGCAGACTGGCCGGCACCGGCGCAACTGTCGGCAGCGTGTAAACGCGATCCGTAAGCAGATGGTAGGCGGACTTGCGAACTGTATCGATGGAGAGGCTGCTCGTCGCAATTACGGTATTTTCGTTGATTGGGCTCTGGCTCCACTCCAACGCCAGAAACTCCTCGAACGTCGCCAGCTTCGGCTCGATGCCCAGCTTATCGTACAGCTCGTGCGCGGCGCGCAGCTTCTCAATGAAGATCACGATCCTTCCCCCATGGCGTTCACGATTGCTCGGTCGCCTTTGTCGGTTGCGTGCAGGTGATCATCGTGGCCTTCAATGTAGCCCTTGGCGACGAGCCGAAGAGCCAGGGCCGCCTCGGTCTGGCGACAGACGATTTCGCCCTGGACGATAATGCGTCCGTAGCGATCAACCACGCCTCCGCCCGGCTTGGCCAGGGCCCGCAGCAACTTGACCTGGGGCCCCGACAGATCGATAGGGATCTCTGGCATTCCTGCCCGGGAGGGAATGGCGGGGCTCATGCCCCGCCTCCCGCCCGCACGATGGCATCGACGTAGATGGTCCGCTCCTGGGCCCGCGTCGCGGCGACATACTGCAGGTTCACCTCCTGCTTCTTCATCCACTCCTGGCGCGCGAACTTCGACGGCGAGAGCGCGGGCTCCAGGATGTAGACCGTCGGGTACTCAAGGCCCTTCGCCGTGTGGATGGTCGAGAGCGTGACGACGCCGTTGACCGTGTCGGCGAACAGGCTCTCGATCGCCTCGATCAGCGCCGGCACCGTGCGGCGGGTCTCGGCGAGGTTGTCGATGACGGCGCGGATCGCGTCGACCTTGTCGTTGATCGCCTCGGCCTTGGCGTCTTCCTTCTTCGCCACGGCGGCGGCGACCTCGCGCTCCCGGTAGGCTTCCAGCTTCTCGATGAGGGCGTCGATGCCCTTGGCGCGCTGCTTCTCGATGAGCTTGATCAGGCCGGCGCCGATCTCGCGGCCCAGCACCTTGCAGCCGACCTGGGCAGCGATGAGCGTGAAGGCGGCCGAGATCAGCGGGGCGGTGTTGCGGCAGATGATCGAGCCCTTGCGGTCGATCTCGCGCGGGTCGATCTCGGCGAGGTGCTCGACCGAGCCTTCCGGGGCGGCGTCGGAGGCCTCGATGTGGCTGACGAACCGGCGCGCGTCGGCGACGACCGCCTGCGGGCAGCGGTAGGAGACAGACAGCGGCAGGCGGACGGCGTTGAACGAGGCGGCGATCTGGTCGAGGCTGTCATGGCCGGCGCCGGTGAAGCCCATGATCGCCTGCCGGGGGTCGCCCACCGCCACGAGGCGCCCGCCGGGGGCCAGGGCGGCCCTGGCGAGGGCCAAGCGCACCGGGCTGGTGTCCTGGGCCTCGTCGATGAAGACCCAGTCGTAGCGGCCGACAGGTAGCTTCCAGAGCAGCGGCAGGTAGAGCTGGTCGGCGAAGTCGATGATGGCGTGGTCGCGGGCGGTCTCGATCGAGAGCTGCAGGATGCCCCTGGCGATCTCGACGGCGCGCTCGGCCGTGGCCGGCTCCTCCAGCTCGATCCCGTGGTGCTCCAGCAGGCCCCACCACGTCTCGTAGGTGTCGGGCACCAGGATGCCGACGCCCTCGCCCTGGGCGAAGCCCACGAGCTTGGCGACCACGGCGGCGTAGGTCTCCTGGGTGGCCTTGGAGCAGTGCCCGTCGATCAGGTCGCGGATCTTGTGCTGGGAGATCTTGGCGCCCCGGAGGTGCCGGAAGAGGGCCTTGGCGCCCAGGCTGTGGAAGGTCGAGGCGTTGACGTGGGCGGCGACCCGGCTCTTGAGGGTCTCGGCGATCTGCTTGCCGAACGCGAGGAAGAGGACCGACTGGCTGGTCGGGATGCGGTTGGTGGCCTCGACCGAGGTGGTGGTCTTGCCGGATCCGGCGACCGCCTCGACGATGGCCGAGCCCGTGCCGTTCTCGACGAAGTCGAAGACGGCGAGCTGCTGGGGGGACCAGACCTTGATGTTCTGCTGGGCGGTGGACATGTCGGGCTCCTCTGGTGGCCGGCGACGTCGCCGGGAGATCATTTTCTAGCCTGTTTTCTGCCCCTCTGTCAACAGGCTGTTTTCATGCCGGCACCTGATTGGCCGGCGGCGCGGCCAGGAAGCTGGCCTGCTGAATGAGCCTCTGCCCGAGCAGCGCGTGTAAACGCAGGGCCTCGTGCATCGGCACCGGCATCTGCTGCAGGCCCTGGGTCATGTGGATCTCGCCGGCGTCGCCAGCCAGCGTCATCATCACGGTCATCAGGTCGTGCGTCGAGACGCGCGGTGCGAATGTCCTCGCCAACTCGCCCAGCACGCGGCGCATCTCGGTCGTGGCCGGTGCCTCAGGGTTGATGGCGATGTTGACGACGAGGTGGTTGCTCACGTCTTCCTCCAGACCGCCACAGGATACTGCCGCTGCGACGGCAGATCATTGAGCCATTTTCCACGGACGTCGTCCACGGACTTGATGGTGTTGTCGGGACCGAAGGGCATGGCGGAGCGCTCGCCGAGGCGGGAGCTGCCCATGTCCAGGTTCTCGAACACGATCATGCCGGCGGCCGAGGGCCAGCGCTTCATCGTGTCGGCCAGGGGAGCATGGACGTTCTCGCTGAACATGCCGAGCAGCTGCTCCCAGGTGATCTCGCGGATGTCGGTCATGCTTTGGGTTCCTTCAGGTTGGTCGGAAGTCTCTCCAGGATTTTCGGGTTGGCAATCGCGCGCACGAGAAGCGCGTTCTGCCACTCGCGTGCGGCCCAGGCGAAGGCCTCCGAGGCCGCCCTGGCGGCCCTGGTGGCAATCCTGGCGGCGGCCCAGGCAGCGTCCCCGGCGGCGGCCCCGGCGGCGGCCCCGGCGGCGGAAGAAGCGGCGGCGGAAGAAGCGGCCCCGGCTGAGGGTGGAGATGCGATCCGTGTCGGCGTCACCATGCTCTTCGACGA
>SXGQ01344736.1_pt1 | contig 31351 bp, 26 predicted proteins | sample 3178371 | NCBI WGS metagenome assembly SXGQ01 (sample SAMN11356859, study PRJNA531348) | freshwater metagenome | isolation source: freshwater sample F1-20 | place: China: Fuxian Lake, Yuxi | collected 2017-12-25
AGTGGCAAATGTCCAAGCTTCTTGGCCAACTTCCACGCCTGTGAAGCTGGAATCGAATATCCAAGTCTTGCCTTGCGTGGTGTACTTGGTTTGCGCGTCACTTTTCAAATTAATACTTGCAACTGTGTACATGGTGGTTCCACCAGTTTGAGCAGTTGATTTACCAGTGGTGTTGCCCCACACGGTCATCTTGACATTGTTTGGGTCGCTGCTGGCCACAATGTCGCTCACTTTAAGCGTAAAGCGACCAATCATGATCATCTTGTCGGCATACGCGCTGGCGTTGGTTTCAAAGCCTGCGTCGGTTGGCGCAGCTTGATACCAACCTGCACCAACATAGTTTGCTCCGCTAAAGCCGCCACCCATTTGACCAACATTTGCGTTTGGATTGGTGAAATAAGAATCATTCGTGACCGCAAGCGTATTGCCCGCGCCTTGGGCGCGATTACCAACACTTACATATGAATCCCATGTGTTGTTGCCTGTTCCACCATTTGCGCTGGTGCTTGGCATCCAACTTGTGTTGCTGTGTTGAAAATCTAGACCCGCGCTGTTGACATATTTCGCGGATTTGTTCACGCCAAATGTTCCAGCATCCGTGGTGGCTTGACCAAAGAAGCTCACAATGCGTTCGCCGGCAGTGCCTACACCAGTGGCCGAATTAAACTTCACATAGACATCCATGACACTGTAGTAAGCGTTATTGCCATACGCGGCATTGCCGTTTATGTCTAGCAAGTAATTCTTGGCATGCAGGCCTTGGAGGCCAGCCACCGAGGCAGTTGCTACTCCAGCCATGTTGCATGCAATCGCAGTAACTGTACTTACAGCCACAAATCCAAAATATGAATTCTTCATTTCTTTTCCTTCCCTCTTCAGAGGAACAAATTTTTAGCAAAGATCCTTTTCGATGGTTACGAAACAACATGTTTCTAAACCAAATCCCTACCGAGTGCATATTCGTACTGTCCAATTCAAGAGTTCCAAATCAAGTAAACATCCTTTAATTTTTTGAAGTTTCTTATTTAAGTACAACGTCGACCCAGGCTGTGTGTGTTCAAATTCAAGCAATAATGCTGGATTTGGGCTGAAATGAACCCATAAACACAAATAGGCAAGCCTATTGAAAAGGAGTTTTAGGACTATTTTTGGGGTGCGCAGACAGTCACAAAACTACTTCGAAGCATGCGCCGTGCGCTTTGGGGGTGCGACAAGGTGCGTGGTCAACCCCCCATGAAGCAGTAGCGAGGAACTGTTCTGTAATCGAACTGGCATTATGGTGCCCACAAAATCTGAGGGATTTGAGCCAGAGGGCGTGTTCATGCTGACAATAAGGTCGCCCGCGGTGCGCCCACGCAGTGTTGTAGCAGGAGTGGTTTCATTCTTGCTCGCTTTAGTTTGCCAGCGCAATTCAACGCCGCCCGTGGCGGGTTGCGTGTCACGCCGCGTGCAAACTTCTTCAATCAACACATCCACAGTGCGGCCAACCCAAGCGGCGTGCACGCGCGCACTGGTTTCGGTTTGCAAATTCAGCAGCACATTGTTGCGGAGTTTTTTAACCTCGTTGGAAATATCGTCTGTAAAGCGTTCAATAGCCACGGTGCCTGGGCGCGGTGAATACTTGAAGATGTAATTATTTTTAAAGGGAAGTTTGCGCACCAAGTCGCAGGAGGCTTCAAAGTCTTGGTCGGTTTCAGTTGGAAAGCCAACAATGAAATCGCCCGCAATGGTGGCGTCAGGAAGAATTTCCAGCGCTTCGGCGGCAAAGGCCTCATACTGACTGCGGGTGTAGCCGCGATTCATGAGTTTGAGAATTCGGTCAGAGCCGCTTTGCGCGGGCGCATGCAAATAGCGGCAAATGCGTGGGCAATCCCGCATAGTTTCCAGAATGTCGCGCCCAAAATCGCGTGGGTAACTGGTGACAAAGCGCAGGCGCGCAATAGACGGAATCTCGTCGTGAATGCGCCGTAGAAGTTGCGCGAATGTGGTGACACGCTTTCCCGCGGGAATGGCGGTGCGAAATGCAGCAAGACCTGGACCAATTTGCGGCGCCTCACGGCCACTAATGGTGACTGCGGCGCCGTGTTCGTAACGATAATGATTGACGGTTTGACCAAGCAGTGTGATTTCCAAAGCGCCAGAGTCGGCGAGTTTGCGGCACTCATCAACAATATGGTCGGGCGGTCTATGCACCTCCGCGCCGCGCGTGTTTGGAACCACGCAATAAGTGCAGAATTTATTACAGCCGCGGGTAATGCGCACTTGCGCCGCAAACACGCTGCGGCCGGCGACAATAGGGTCAAAAGCCCGCGAGAGATCCAGGTTTTCAAGGTCGTCTTGCACGGCGCTTAGGACCGCGCTGCGGCGCGTGCGATCCCCGGCAAGAGCGGTGCGCTCGGCGGCCGTGGCGACTTCGCAGCGGCGGGCTGCGTCGATGAGCGCGGGCAATTTGTCCAACTCGCCCGGTCCGCACATGATGTCAACTTGGGGAAATCGTCGCAGCAACGCCAGGCCATCGCGTTCCGCCATGCAGCCAAGCACCCCAAGCAAAATATTTTCACCCGCCAGTTTGCGCTGGCCCACAATGCCGAGTCGTGAATACACCTTGCTTTCGGCGTGTTCGCGCACGGAACATGTGTTGAACAGCACCACTTGGGCGGCGTCGGGGTTATCCGAAAATGTGTAGCCCAAGGCACTGAGTTGACCACGAACCAGCTCGGAGTCGAGCTCGTTCATTTGGCAGCCGAATGTTTCTAAATAAACCGTCGTCGCAGACATGCCCGCAGTCTAGTGCGGCGCCATGGTTTGCCGATGAAGGAACATGCGCGCTGGACAAGGACTTCTATTTTTTGTGGTGGCTTTATTGGTCACCGGAACCGTCATGGTGAACTCCGCTTCGCTGACCTCCGCCAACGGGGTCGGGGTGACATTGTCCGATTTATTGTGGGGGCGCAACACATGGTTCGCTCTGGCGGCCGCCGCCGCGTTGTGGTTGGGAACAAGGGTGCCTGTGGAGCGCGTGTTCTCATTGCGGGGATGGTCTAGTCCGATTCCATGGATCGTGTTGATCATGTTGGTGGGACTGGTTTTGGTTCATGTGCCAGGCATTGGCCGCGAAGTGAATGGCGCGCGCCGATGGATCACAATTGGACCAATTGGATTGCAACCGAGCGAACTGGTGAAGTGGGGAATGCCAGTTGTGATTGCATGGCATTGCTGCCGACGCGCTGGCGGACTTGGTTTTTTCTGGAAGGGATTTATTCCGCCACTTTTATTTGTAAGCGCGTTCGCTGGTTTGGTGGCGCTGCAAGATTTAGGAACAGCGGTGTTGATCGAAGTGGTTGCCATTGCCATGTTGATCGCAGCCGGTGCGCGATTTTGGCACGCGTTATTGCTGCTGCCCGCGGCGTGCATGGCGGTTGGCGCGTTGATTATCACAAGTCCATATAGGGTGAATCGAATTCTTGCGTACATGGATCCATTCGCCGACGCGCAGGGGAAGGGCTATCACATTATTCAGAGCATGGCGGCCATTCATGGCGGCGGCTTGCCTGGTCGAGGTTTGGGAAATGGCGTGCAGAAATTTGGCTACTTGCCGGAATCAACCACGGATTTTATTTACGCCATTGTGTGCGAGGAATTGGGAATTGGTGGAGCGATTGGCGTGCTCGCGATTTTTGTCATGCTTGCCCTATCCGGCTTGGCAATTGCCACGGCCACCGCAAAAGTGAGGGAAAATGACGGCAAAACAAAGGTCATTTCATTGGTGACCAACTTTGAGTCGTTGATCGCAATGGGCTTCACGCTGACGGTGACCTTACAGGCGTTGATCAACGCGGCGGTGGTGACCGGCTTGGCGCCAACCAAAGGAATTGCGCTGCCGTTGATTTCGCGCGGCGGCACCGGATGGATCTTGACGGCGTTCAGTCTTGGAATGGTGGCCAGCATTGCCGGCGCATCTGACAGGCGCCGCAAAATGTTGGCTAGCGCGGGAACCTTGGTGCAATCACCCGACCCACCAGGGGCCGAGCCGCAGGCGTTGGCGAATACAATTTCGATGGCCTCGCATTCGGCGAGCGCATGAGAGTGAACATATCGATGGATTGCAATCACCCAGCACGCGAGTTGATGCGCGTCAAAAATAGTTCAGCACTTCACACGGAATTTTTTCATGGCTGAAGATTCGCCACCGGTAAAGAATGGCGCGTTGCTGGGCGCGGTTGGATTTGCTGGCGGCGGTTCTGGCGGGCACATTAGTCCGGGCATTGCCATTGCGCAGCGGATTGCCGCGCGCGCGTCCACGATTCAGAGCGTGTTCTTGTGCAGCACGCGCGCCATTGACGCCGACATGTTGCGCCAAGCGGGCGCGATTGCGGAGCCACTGCCAGCGTCGCCGCCAAGGTTGAAACATGCGTTGCGGTTCGCGCTCGATTTTTTTGCCGCGAAGCGCCGCGCCACGCAAGTCATGCGCGAGCGCGATATTCGCCACATTGTCAGCCTAGGTGGATTTGTCACCGGACCCGTGGTGGTGGCGGCAAAAGCATTGAAAATACCCATCACATTGCTGAATTTGGACGCAACGCCTGGCCGCGCCAATCGATTTGTGCAGTCTCGAGCCACGCATGTATTGAGCGCCGTGGCGGCAACGGGATTGGCGCGTTGGAATGGAAATGTGTTGGGATTTCCAGTGCGCCGCAGCGCGGTTGCGCCTGCCAATGCGGCGAGTTGCCGGGCGCAACTTGGTTTAGAGTCAGCGCGTTTCACGCTGCTAGTCACAGGGGCTTCGCAGGGCGCCACAAGTTTGAATGAATTTGTGCCGCACTTCGCGGCGCGCCACAAGGACTTATTTTTGAATTGGCAAATTTTGCATTTGACCGGTGGCGCGCAAAGTGACGCGGAGCGCATGCGCGGAGAGTATGCACGCCTAGGCGTGAGGGCCGTGGTGATTCCATTTGTCCATGAAATGGGATTGGCATGGGGCGCGGCTGATTTGGCGTTGACACGCGCCGGCGCAAATAGCGTTGCCGAAGTGGAGATGAATAATGTGCCTGCCATCTTTGTGCCCTATCCGTATCACAAGGATCTTCATCAAAAGGCGAACGCACAGCCTTTGGTGAATACGGGCGCCGCGGCGTTGGCGCTGGACAAGCTTGATCGCGATTTCAATATGCAATCTATTGGAATTATGTTGGAGAAACTGATCGTCGATGGCGCGGCGCGTGACGCCATGCGTGGCGCGCTGATGGCCATGCCCAAGCGCGACGCGGCGGATTGCGTGGCGGAGTTGGTGTTGGCGGATTGGCAGCCGCGGTAGTTGGTTTGGCGCGCGTTGTGCCCCAATGCCAGCGCCCGATGCAGTTGCGCCACGGGCAAATGTGAAAGTGAATCCTAAAGAAAGCCCTAGTATTACAGGCGCAATGAGACGATCCGCCCTACATGATGAATTAGAATCCTTCGCGCGCGCCGAGTCGAACAGGCGCGTGGAATTGGTGCGCGCGGCGGACCGCCTTGGGGCGAATGAAACCCAACCCGCCAACAGCGATGTGATGTGGATTCCATATGGACCAGCCGAGGAGGCGCAATGCGTGGAGATTGCCGCCGATATTGGTGCGGCGGCGGCGGAATATGCCGCCATTCGCCGCGGGGTGGGCGTGATGGATTCCAGTCAGCGTGGCGTAATCGAAGTGCGCGGCGCGCATCGCATTGCGTTTCTGCAGCGCATGGTGACGCAAGATATTTCTAAATTAGTGGCAGGTGAGGCTCGTGAAAGTTTTTGGCTGAATCGAAAGGGCCGCATAGAGGCGGATATGTTTTTGTGTGAGTTGAGCGATTGCATGCGAATTGATCTAGACCGATTTGTGGCGAATGAAGTTGCGGCGCAATTGCAGGCTTTTGTGTTTGACGAGGATGTTGCCATACGCGACGCGTCGGATGACTATGCAAGACTGTCGTTGCATGGGCCGGCCACCCTGCGCATGTTGACGGAACTGGGAATGATTGCGCAGGAGTTGCACGGCAATCTGCGCGTGGTTGCTGGCGTGATCGCAGGGCATGAAGCGTGGTGCGCTCGGCGTGATCAAACGGGCGAAATTGGAGTAGAAGTATGGTGCGCGCCATCCCATGTGTCGGCCATATGGAAAAGCATGATTGATCACGGTTCGCGCGGCGACATTGTGGTGCGGCCCTCGGGTTGGAGCGCCTACAACGCCGCCCGAATTGAAGGTGGAACGCCGCTCTTTTTGGTTGATTTTGGCAAGGCCAACTTGCCCCACGAAAGTGGCGTATTGGCGCGGCGGGTGAGCTTTAAGAAGGGCTGCTACCTGGGTCAGGAAGTGGTGGCGCGCATGGAAAGTTTGGGAAAGCCTAAGCAGATGTTGCGCGCTTTGCGCCTGCAAGGCCAGGCCCTTGCGGTTTCTGGCGCGCAAATTTTCGCGCCCAGCGCCGATGGAGCCGGAAGTTTTGGCGAGTGCGTTGGCGCGCTGACCAGCAGCACTCCATCCCCCATGCTGGGCGCGGCGGGCGTGGCGTTTGGAATGATCAAGAGCGCCGCGGCGGGCGCGGGCGCGCAGGTGGTGATTGCGGCGGAGGGCGAATTGACGCGCGCCACGATTCAAGAAACACTTGCGTTTTTGCCGGAGTCCAAGGCATGAATTGGAATACGCGTGTGTGGCAAAATGGGAATGACCGAGTTGAAACGCAATTTGAAGTTGAGGTGGCATTATGAATTTGCAACTACATGCCACACATGGCAGCCATGACCATGGGGCAAATCAATTCGCGCCATGCTTGGAGATTGGGATATGAGTGTCGAACCAGAATTTATTTTGTTTGTGGCCGCGGGCGCGCTCACCTTGATCATTGCGACATCGGCTTTCTTTGGCTTGCGAAAAATTTTGCGAGAAGAGCGTGATCATCCCCCAGGAGATGGCGCGTGATTGGGCAGGGCACTATTCGCATAAGCGAGGTTGGTCCGCGTGACGGGCTTCAGAATGAACCCACTGCCATATCAACCGCCGCCAAGATTGCCTTTCTCAATGCGCTTTCACAGGCGAATTTTCCTGAAATTGAAGTGACCAGCTTCGTGCGCGCCGACCGCGTGGCGCAACTGGCCGACGCCGCGGCTGTAATGGCTGGCATGACCCGCGCCGCGGGCACGGTGTATTCGGCGCTGGTTCCAAATGAGCGCGGACTTGATGGGGCGTTGGCCGCGGGCGCGCAAAAGATTTCGGTTTTTGTAAGCGCCAGCGAAAGTTTCAGCCAGCGCAATGTGAACGCCAGCATTCAAGAGTGCTTGGACAAACTGCGCCCGGTTGTGTCGCGCGCGCGCGCCGCCAAGTTGCCTGTGCGCGGCTATGTGAGTTGCATTGTGAAGTGTCCATACGATGGCTTGGTTAGCGCGCAGCAAGTGCGTGATGTGTGTGAGCGACTTTTAGAATTGGGCGTGACCGAATTGGATTTAGGCGACACCATTGGGGCCGCGGTTGCGCAAGACATGGACCGATTGTTGGCGGTGCTTGCATCCATTGCGGCGCCCAAAGAAATCACGCTGCATTTACACAACACCTCGGGCCGCGCCTTGGAGGTGGCTCAGCGCGCCATTGAATTGGGCGTGGTCAGCTTTGATTCCAGCGCTGGCGGTCTAGGTGGATGTCCATTTGCGCCGGGCTCGCCTGGCAATGTCGCAACCGAGGACATGCTTGAGTTGGTTGCGCGTTTAGGGCTTGCCACCGGCGTGAACGCCGCGCAAGTACGCGTGGCCACGGCACGATTGCGCCACGACATGGATAACGCCCGCGCCCAACGCTGAACGCCTGATAGGCGCATTTGCATGGGGGGTCGGTGCGTCACTCGCAAACCCAACTCAAGCGATAGATGTTGGGAATTGTTGCTGGATTGCCCACAAAACCAGGGGCAATGCGGTCGTGAAAAATGGGTCCTTTCTTGTGCCAACCGCTACCAAAACTGCGGGAATTTCAGTACACTATTCGACTCGTCGCTCCCGATCGTCGGGGGCTCTCGCAATTTGAGATCCAGGACGCAATAACAATGAGTCAGTATTCAAGTGGACAGTCGCAATTTGGAATGGGACAGGAACCTCGTCGAGCTTCGATCAAGGGACCGATTGATTATAAGAACGCCGAGGAACTTCGCCGGCTGATGACCAACAACGGCAAGATTCAAAGTCGCAAACGACTTGGTCTTTCCGCCAAGGAACAAAAGCAAATCACGCAAGCCATCAAGCGCGCGCGTCACATGGCAATTCTTCCGTTCACAAACGCAACTGCTTAATTGCAATTTGAAAGTATTGCGCGTCGCCCACAAATGCGGTGCTGATTGTTGCGTTGGCTCAACACTGACAGGCATTTTTCAAAATGTGCTTTGTGATTCACGGTGCGTGAGCAACGGCGCTTGCAACAATTTCCGTGCGTGATTTACCCGCGTCAGGACCGACATTACACCGCGTTTGGCGTTGATCGAATCAATCTAGACAGCAATGGGTAGCGCAAAAGGCGCGCGCGCCAACGCATGCGGCGAAACGATATGTCGTTTGGTTTGGCGGCCAAGCCCGCGCGAATCCAAGACATGGCGTTGGAAATCTCGCCTTGGGCAAGACACGCCAACGCCAAGTTATGCAGCGCGCAGACATTTTTTGGATCAAGTTTAAGAAGAGTGAGACTGGCCTCATTGGCGCGCTCCAAATCATTATTGCAATAGTGCGCCAGCGCCAACTTTTGCCATGCCAGCGCGGTGTTTTTCACGCGGTCAAATCGCATGGCCGCCGTCAGCGCGCGCGCCGCAAGGGCGGGGCGTTGCGCCGCAAGCATGAGCGCGGATACATTCACCGCAAATTCAACATTGTCCAAGCGTGGATTGGTCTCTGGCGGGCAGTGCTGCACATGAACTTCAAGCAAGCGCCCGGCTTCGGCACTTTCACCATTTTCCAGCCTCGCCCGCGCCAATTCCACCCGCGGCAAGGGATTGGTTGGATCAAGTCGCATAGCCATTTCAAGTTCGGTGCAGGCCTCCGCAAAGCGGCGGGTGTTGACCGCAAGCACGCCTAGACGAAAGCGCGCCGCGGCGTTCGCGGGATCGATTTCAATGGCACGGCGAAATTTTTCCGCGGCTTCTGGATTGCGCCGTTGACGCAACAAGACATCGCCAAATGCCAGAAGCGTGCCGACATCACCTGGACGCAAACGCAATTCTTCCGTAAGCAATTCAATGGCGCGGTGCGCGTGGCCGCCATCGCCAAGCAACTGCGCCAACCGAGTGCGCGCGCGCGGCAGATTTGGCTCTAGGCGAATGGCCTCGCGCAAGCACCACATGGCGCGGTCGATCTTGGCGTCTTCAACCAGCACCTCCGCCACATTCTGCAATGTTGCGGGCATGATTTCCAAATTTTGCTGCGCCAAATAAAACGCCACCATTGCGTCCTCACGGCGGCTAAGTCGACGCAAACTTTCAACGCGGCAGCCCCAAGCCGCATCAAGCGAGGGGTCAAATTGTGTGGCTTGTTCAGACCATTTCAACGCCACGGGCCAGCGCCCAAGCGCCGCCGCAGCCATGGCCGCGGCTAAGCGCGGTTCAGCATGCTTGGGCGCGCATTGACAGGCAATTTCAAAACATTGCAGGGCCTCTTCGCCGCGACCGGCAGCCTGCAAGGTCACGCCGAGATTCAAACGCCATGCGCTGCGCTCTGGCTCCAATTCAATGGCTTTGCGCAGGCAGGCTTCTGCCTCGCCGAGTCGGCCCCTGCGAAAAAAATCGCGGGCTTGCTCCACAAGCTGCTCGGCGCTGGATTCAAATTCGGGCGAGTCGTCCATGGATGCAGTGTAGTAGGGCTTTTGCTCGACCCGTTCGAGGGATTTGCAATTTTTGGCAAGATTGTTGGATTCTAAACCAAGTTAATAGACCTCAATCATGCAGCGATGCGTGTGGCGCACGCGGCGCTTGATTTGCTCGTCGCTCCATTGATCGGCGGGAATGTCGCGGATGCTCTCATCAATGGTGAGATAATGAGCGGACAAACCCTTGGCGGCAAGCAGGCGAAACAAGCCAATTTGCATGCCAGCAAGTCCGCATACATAAATCAATGTGCGCGGGTTTTGCAACATGTCCTTGAACGCGTCAAGGTGGCGTTCCAGAAATTGATGCACATACTCGCCCTTGCCGCCGTCGGCGCGGCGCTCGCGGCTGATGACGGGGTGATAGTGGAAATTGTTGTGCGAGTTGGCCAAGTCTTGGATTTCTTGGTCGTACAAAAGATCAGTGTTGTAGGGCGCGCCCATGAGCAATTCAACGCGACTGCCACAGCGAGTCCAGGACTTTTGCCATGGACTTCCAGCTGGGGGACCGGCGAGCAATTCTTGCAGCATGCCGCGAAATGGGGCAATACCAGTGCCCGTAGCCAAGAAAAGATAATCGTGCTTGGAGGGATCGGTGGGCAACAGAAATCGCTTGCCCGATGGACCCGTTACTTGCACTGGATCGCCAGGCTTGAGATCGCACAGATAATTACTGCACATGCCAAGAATAAGTTGCGGATGCGCCTGCGTTTCGCCGGGCGTTGTGATCATTTCCTCGCTGATGAGGCGTTTGGGAGTGGTGGCAAAAATCTGGCCGTGGCCGTCCTCGCCCCAGGTTGGACTGGCAATGGAATACAGGCGGACTTTATTGGGTCGACCTTGATGGTCGTTGCCAGGCGGGACCACGCCAAAACTTTGACCAGCATGGAATTGAGCCGCCATGGGCGTGCCCGCAAGGTCAATGCAAACATGGCGAACATAACTGGAGGAGCGGCCTTTGATGCATAGATCATTGGCCGTCACGCGTGCGGTGGCGGGGGCGTTGGGCGCAACCAAATGCATCTTTACTTCGGGCAGAGAGGGTTCACCTACGATTTCTAATGTTGTGCTCACGGCGGTATCGTAGGCATGTCGGGCGTAAATTGTTGCTCCGGCGCTCGCTTGGTCGATTGAGAAGGGCCTACTTTTGCACGCATTCATTTACAAGGATCTCAACAATGGATTATTTTCGCATTCAAGGTGGTCGGCGGCTTGCGGGCCGCGTGACAGTTGAGGGTTCCAAAAACGCGGCGCTGCCGCTCATGGCCGCGTCGTTGTTGACCGATGGCGAGTTGAAGCTGAAAAACGTGAAGCCACTGGCGGATATTGAAAATATGAACTCGCTGCTGAAGGAGTTGGGCGTACAAAGTAAGCGCACCGGCGACGCCTTGTCGCTGACGAGCATGGACCAAAATTGCGTGCACGCGCGTTACGACATTGTTCGCACCATGCGCGCCAGTATTTGCGTGTTGGGGCCAATGGTGGCGCGTCGGCGCAAAGCGGTGGTGAGCATGCCTGGCGGTTGCAGCTTTGGGCATCGGCCAGTTGATTTGCATTTGAAAGGCTTGGAGGCGCTGGGCGCCAAGATTGAACTTCGCAATGGCGACATCATCGCCACCGCCGATCGCTTGAAAGGCAACACGGTGTTCTTGGGCGGACCAAATGGAAGCACCGTGCTTGGAACTTCCAACATAATGAGCGCGGCCACGCTGGCCAAGGGCCGCACCATTATCGAGTGCGCCGCGTGCGAGCCGGAAGTGGTGGAGGTGGCCGACATGTTGAACAAGATGGGCGCAAAAATTCAGGGCGCCGGCAGTCCGCGCTTGATAATTGATGGCGTTGAGGAATTAAGCGGCACCGAATACAACGTGATGCCCGATCGCATTGTGGCCGGCACCTACGCGGTGGCCGCGGCCATGACCAACGGCGATATAATTTTGGATGATTTTCCCTACGATTCGCTGCTGGCAACGCTAGATGTGTTCCGCGAAATTGGCGTGCATGTGGAGCGCCTGGATGACAAGAATTCCAAGCGTTGCTCGGTGCGCGTGACCAGTGAGCGCAACTTGAAACCCGCCACGATCACCACGCAGCCGCATCCAGGATTTCCAACGGATTTGCAGGCGCAATTGATGGCGCTTTTATGCTTGGCCCAAGGCAACAGCGTGATCACTGAGAAGATTTATTTGGAGCGCTTCCTGCATGTGGCGGAGTTGTCGCGCATGGGCGCGCACTTGAATCGCCAAGGACCAACAGTGATCATCACAGGCGGATCTAAGTTGATCGGTGCGCCCGTGATGGCCAGCGATTTGCGCGCCAGCGCAAGTTTGGTGTTGGCAGGTTTGGCCGCCGAAGGTGAAACGCTTGTCACACGCGTGTATCACTTGGATCGTGGCTATTTCCAAATGGAAAAGACATTGAATTCGTTGGGTGCGCGCATTGAGCGTCTGCGCGAGGAGAAAAGTTCTGCCCTGAATGTTGAAGCCGCCGCCAACGCAAGTTGATTGACTCATGGTTGAGCAGGGCTTCGGATGGCTGGGGGCCAAAATTATTTTGTGCTTTGAGAGCGCAAAGTGGCGTGGAATGAATCGAGCGCCTTCTTCAATTCCGCCAATGTTTGAATAGTGCGTTGGCGAAGTTCATCCATCATGACAGGCGCACTTGTTTTCATTTGGCTGACAACCGCCTCTACATCCTGCAGGGCGAATTGCACCTCTTGTGCGTGTACGGCCAATTCGCGCGCGATCATGAGTTGATCCTGCCGCAAGAATTCCTCGTCATTTGGACTATCCAACACGGCATCAATCAATTCGCTAAGTATGTTCTCAAATGTGCGAGAAATTTGTCCGCCGCTGAGGGACAACTCCGCCAGGCTGAGCGCATACACCGCATAATTCTCTTTGCTTGCGACACCCAGGGTTTCTAAGTCCGCGTTGAGGAGGGTGAATTGCTTTTGATAGTCCTGATAGACCTTGATCAGCTCATTGCTCAATGTATTTTTAAATTCAGTTGCGATCAAGTTGTAATTGTCCTTGGCATTTTGGGCGTCGGCTTGAATTTGGGGCCACAAATTATTAAAGACGGCAGAAAAACTCTTTTGATCCTGCTCGCCTTCGTAGGCAATGCCGAGCCGGCGATTCATTTCGGCCGTATTTGCTTTCATGGACTTGATCCGAGAAGACCATTGGTCGATGTCGCTGTTGACTTTGACTCGCAGCGAATTCACCGAGGTCTGGATGTTTTGAAATTCAGTGGTCATCATTTTCTTGAATTCCAGGGCGATCCAATCTTGAAAGACAGTGAAGTCCTGATAGAAGTTGTCTAGTTGCATGGCTACAGCACCACCAAAAATATTTGATACTCCCGAGGGTGGATTGCTGGCACGGATTGTGGAGTTGGTGATCAGAGGAGAGATTGTGCTCTCAAACTGCGGATCGGCTTGGTTTTCAAATCCAGTGTCGAAAATCTCAATGGACACATTGCCGCCAAGTACGCTGGCATTGCGATTGATTCGCGCCGATGGCCACAACGAAATAGTGGAGTCAAGTTGAAATGTGACAAATGTCCCCAGCATCGCGGTGGCGGGGGAAGTTCCTATTGGCGGATTTATGACCAAATTGCCGCTCACATCAAGCAGGGGACCACTATCAACCCTCGTCACTCTGCCATAAGTTATACCGCCCACATTCACGGGTGTGCCAACTTGAATACCCGAGGCATCTTGAAGTAGGGAAAAAGTCAGGCGATACTGCTGGTACTTAATCCAATCCAGTTGCATGATCATGATCAAGACAAGCGTCCCAATCAAAATGGATGCGATTGTGATGAACCCGGCGAGTCGCTCCTTGGCAGGATTAGGATTCAGCACACCCATGTGTTACTTGCCTTCGCCGCCTTGGGATTGCGGTGCCGCAAGCACATCAAAGAGTTGGCGTTGCGCGGCGTCATATTTTTCCAGCGAGTCAAGAACTTGTTCACGAACCTCCTTGCGGAAATTTTCATCGCTGTTGAACTTATTGGCGTCTTGCGCCAGCACGGCTTGCAACGAGGCGCTGGCGGTTTTTAAATCTGCCGTGGCCATCGCGAAGGCGCGGGTGGCGTTGTATAAATTTTCGTGAGCCACTTCGCCGGGCTTTGGTTGATAGAGCAATTTCCACGGACTTCGGCGAATTTCAATGGCGGTCAACTTGAACTGCCCGGCGATTTCGCGCGCGTCAAACATAAAGTCGCGTAGGTCCGTGAGACGCTGTGGTAATTGCTGCTCGATTTGATCCAAAGAGCTGGCAAGCGTGCCCGCGGCGTCGGCGCCTTGGTCCAACAATTTTTGTAGGGCTGGCATGCTCTTGGATCTGAAATCGCTGGTAATCACCTTTGCGTCAGCCATGGTGGCGACGGTGCTGTCCATGAGTTGGGTGAATTTGTTTTTATTGTCCTTGAGCAGTTGATCCGCGTTGCCCGTGAAACTTTGAGCGTTCAGAAGCGTCTCGCCAATAGGCTTGCGCCAGACCTCGTAATCCTGATTGAAGTTGGCAGTGGTGGTGGCAATATTTTGCAGCGTGGGAACAACGCGGGTGCGATATTCCTCTGGGATGGTTTTCAGCCAAGCGGCGGTGACGGCCAGCCCCTTGATAATTTCGTTGGTACGCACTGCATTGGCTGGACCCACAAGCGTTGTCAACATACCGCTGCCGCGCGTGGCCATAAGCGTTTCGCCGTTTTTAAGAATTGGCGCAGGTTCTTGGCCGAGCGTGTTGAAATTGATGATGGAGGTGCTTCCCACTAAACTGCCAACGCGAATCACCTCGGCGTTGGCGCCTTCGGGGGCCGAGGCTGAATAGCGGACAGGAATGTCGGACATGATTTCCAGGGTCACATTGATGCTTGTAAGATTTTGATTTGTGTCAATTTGTGGAGAGATCATCGTGACACGTCCCACGGTCAGTCCGCCCAATTTGACCTCGCTGCCGCGGCTGAGTCCGCTGACGCCTTCAGTGGTGTCAAATTGCAGAACAAGCGTCTGATATTGGCGAAAGAGATCAACCTTCAACAGGATGAATCCAATTGCAAGCGCCAGCACCAAAACCGTTGAAACAAAAATGCCCGCACGCAGATTGTTCGAAAAATTTGTGTCGCTCATAAGTGATCTAATGGTAACGAAATCAAGTACCCACGGTTTGCGGACCGCCCACCATTTGCTCATTGGTGCTGTAGCGGTGCAGGGCCGAAAGTAATTGCTCCACTTGCACATGTGGCGGCAAACTGAGAAGCCGCCGTCGCAGCGCGGTGACGGTTTTGAGTTCGCGATCCGTCAACATGAGATGTTCTTTGCGTGTGCCGCTGGCCGCTAGATTAATGGCAGGAAAGACGCGCTTTTCTGAAATGGTGCGGTCCAAAATAAGTTCCATGTTGCCCGTGCCTTTGAATTCCTCAAAGATCACCTGGTCGGCGCGGCTGCCGGTGTCTACCAAACAAGTTGCAATGATGGTGAGGGAGCCGCCTTCCTCACATTTGCGCGCGGCGCCAAACAGTTGCTTGGGAACCTCAAGCGCGCGATTGTCAAGACCGCCGCTCATGGTGCGGCCGCCGGAGGCGTAGCGGCGGTTGTTGTTGAAGGCGCGGCCCACTCGCGTGAGCGAATCAAGCAGCACCACCACATCGCGGCCCGCCTCCACCATACGCTTGGCGCGCTCAATGGCAAGAATGCCAAGCGCGGTGTGTCGCTCCACGGATTCGTCGTTGCTGCTGGCGAGAACTTGCGCGCGCACATTGCGTTTGAAATCCGTCACCTCCTCGGGGCGCTCATCGATTAAGAGGGCGATGAGTTCCACCTGCGGATTATTGTGCTTGATGCCCGAGGCGATATTTTGCAGCAGGATTGTTTTACCGGCTTTGGGCGGCGCCACAATCAAGCCGCGCGTGCCAAAGCCAATGGGGCAAAATAAATCGATGAGTCGGCAGGCGGGCGCGCAACCGCGATGTTCAAGCGTGAGCCGCGGCGATGGATCCAGTGCGGTCAATTCCGTGAACGCCTTGCGCGCGGCGTAGGTTTGCGGGTCCATGCCTTCAATGTCAATCACGGTGAGGGCAACGCGCTTGATGCCTTCGGGGCGATTGGGCGCGTGGCGCTCCTCAATTTCAACCGTGATGTATTGCGCTGGTCGAAGCGAAAATTGCGCCACCAATTCGGCGCTGACATAGGGATCACCGGGATTGTCGGCAAGACCAAGTTCAAATTGTCTGATGCGCGCCTCGCCGCCCGCGGGCAACTCAAGAACGCCACTTTTCGTGTTCATAAATATCAATCTTCCCGCCACAAATTGGGTGGTTCCAAACAAGAACCAATTACTGACGGACCACCGGAGGTCCCATCACCAATTTGTGTTTGACGAGTCGTCGAGGGGTCTCGACACATATAGTTGAGCATTAAATTGGGCGCAAGTCAAGTGCAAGATTACATTTTTAAGGAAATTGTTGCGCTGGTGCGCGCGTTATGCAGCAGTAGAGCCACATTGGCGCGCAGGGATTTGCCGCTGGAAAGTTGCGCCAAATGCGAAAGCATGAACGGTGTCATGGCCGCACCTTTGACGCCATGAGCGCGCGCGGCGCTTTCTGTTGCGTGGTACCAGCTTTCAAATTGATCGCGGTCAATGGCGTGCTCGTCGGGACACGCTTGCACGGCCAGCACCGAGCTGTTGTGGTGAAGCGCCCAATGCGTGCGCGCAATGGCGGCGATGTCGTCGGCGGATTGCACCGAACTGTTGAGCGTGAGCGATTGGTCTGGCGGCGATGAGAAGCAGGGAAAATATTTGGTTTGGATTCCAATCACCGGAACACCAAGCGAATCAAGCGCCTCTAAAGTGGCGGGCAAATCCAAAATACTTTTGGCGCCGGCGCACACGATGATCACACGCGCGCGCGCAAGCGCCGCAAGATCCGCGCTGATATCAAGCGTGTGATTCCAACCGCGGTGCACTCCGCCAATACCGCCCGTGGCAAAAACGCGAATTTCGGCGGCGGCGCAAGCGGAAAGCGTGGCTGCGACCGTGAGCCCGCCCGTGGCCGCGCTGTTCATTGCATCGGCCAAATCGCGTGCGCTGAGTTTCAATGGGTTTGCGTGCGCGGCAAGTGATTCAAGTTCTTGCGCGCTCAAGCCAATCACAAGTTCGCCGTTCATCACCGCGCATGTCGCGGGGGTCGCGCCGCCATCGCGCACGGTTTGCTCCATGGCAAGCGCCAACGCCAAGTGGGCGGGTTTGGTTTCGCTCCACAGATTGGAAATGTCGCGCAGCGTGGGCACAGCGTGGCGCGGCAAGCCATGCGTTAGCACTGCGGTTTCAAGCGCCACAACCGGCGCACCTTTGGCAAGTGCGGCGGCGACCTCTGGGTGAATGCGTATGTACTTATGCTTGTTGGCGTGCGGCATCAATGTCGTCGTCGAGAATTCACTTTTCCACCCAACCGTTTCACGGGTTGACCTGTTGGCACAACGCCGCCTGGAAATTTGGTTGGATCGGCGAGCGTTGGTGTTGGAGCCACGGCTTGAAATCGATTTTTGGTGGCGTCATTGGTTTCGCGGCGCTTCACTTCTTGATCGCGGCGCGCTTGCACTTCGACGGGTGGCGGACCTGGATCAAAGTCTGGATATTCCTTGCGGACAATTTCCACATTGGTCAACATTTCAATATTGGTAAGCAATTCGCCCTGATCTGGACATACAAAGCTCCAGGCAATGCCGCGGCGGCCGGCGCGCGCGGTGCGCCCAATGCGATGCACATAGACCTCGGGATCCTCTGGAATGTCGTAGTTGATCACATGGCTGATGTCGTCCACATCCAGTCCGCGCGCCGCCAAGTCGCTGGCCACAAGCACGCTCAGTTGCCCGCCGCGCAGACGCTCCATGACCTTGTCGCGCGCCTTCTGATACATGTCGCCGTGAATGGCGAAGGCATCGATTTTTTTCTTTTGCAAGTATTCAGTGACATCGTCCACGGTGCGCTTGGTGCGGCAGAACACCACGGTCAACTCGGCGGTTTCATGTGTGAGCAAATGATGCAGCAGGCGGCGCTTGCACCAATAGTCAACCGGCAAGTAACTCTGATCGACTTGGCTCACGGTTAAACTTTTTTCGGAGCTGACAATCTTTTCCGCGTCGCGCATGTAGCTGCGAGCCAACTTTTCAATCTCTGGACTAATAGTGGCCGACACGAACACGGTTTGTGGATGTTGCTTCATGCTGCCCAAAATGCGGCGAATATCCTCACGGAAACCAATGTCAAGCATTCGGTCCACCTCATCAAGCACAGCGACCTTCACTTGGTTATAGGGAAGAAGGCCGCGTTGATTCATGTCCATCACGCGACCAGGTGTGCCCACAATAATGGCGGGGCCGGACTTGAGTTGATTGGTCTGGGTGTTGATGCTGCTGCCGCCGTACACCGCCACCACTTTGTGGCCCGTGTATTTGGCGAACTCCATGAATTCCTTGGCCACCTGAATGGCGAGCTCGCGTGTGGGCACAAGCACCAAGCCGCTGAAGGCTTCGCCCTTGACTAGGCGCGCCAACATGGGCAACGCAAAGGCGGCGGTCTTGCCAGTGCCGGTTTTGGCCTGGCCTAGGCAATCTTTGCCTGACAACGCCACTGGCAGAAGCGAGGCTTGAATGCGGGTTGGGTGTTCGAAGCCCTTTTCTGTGATGGCTCGAAGCACGGCTTCTGGAAGTCCAAGGTCGGAGAATTTTTTACTGGTGTCGAAAGTTTCTGTTGAGTTCATGAAATCCTTTAGGAATCTAATGGTAGTTCCCTTTCAAAGTCGATACAACGGACACTCTATGAGCCCCCGAAGCGAAGTAGTCGTTGACCTGGCCGCCGTTGATCATAATGTTTCCGTCATCCGGGCGGCATTGGATCCCTCGGTGCGCCTGGGTTTGGTGTTGAAATCAGACGCGTATGGTTTGGGCGCGGCGCGTTTGGCGCGGCGCGTGGCGGGGCGGGCGGATTTTTTGGTGGTCTATGGAATAGAGGAGGCCGAGGTGGTTGGCGTGGCCGATCCGAGTACGCCGGTGATCGCTCTGATGCCTGTACGCCAGATTGATCGCGGAGGAATTGCCCACAGCATGTGGCTCAAGAGCCAGTTGCATTTGTCAGCGCATGATGTTGAGCAAGTGGAATCGCTGTCCAGGTGCGCCGCGGAATTTGGAGCGGTGTTGCCCCTGCATTTGGAAATAGATACGGGGCTTGGACGCGGCGGTTGCTTGCCCACAGAGGCAACCAAGATTGCGGCGCGCATTCGCTCTGATAAAAATCTTCGCCTCGCCGGGGTGTTCACGCACTTCGCCAACGCCGGTGGCAGCGAGACCGCCACCGATCAACAACGAAAAATATTTGAGGCGTGGTGCAAGTCGGCCGCGCTTCCCGTGGACTGCATTGTGCATTCAGCCAGCACATTTGCGGCCATGCGTGGCGCGCGGTTTCACCACAACATGATTCGCGTGGGCTTAGCGTGGACTGGTTTGGCATTTGAAGGAACCCGCGATGGACGCTTCATGGAGTTCGCCAAAAATTTGCGGCCCGTGTTCAGTTGGCGCAGTTCCTTTGTGCAAGTGCGAACGGTTCCGGCGGGCACCGCCGTGGGCTATGGCAGTCGCTGGAAATGTGAAAAAACCAGCAGAATTGGCTTGGTTCCTGTGGGATACGGTGACGGCTATCCACTGCTGCCAATGAACCCAATGACACGCCGGCCACTGGGCGTGGAGCGGCGCATGGTGCGCGTTGAGGTGGTTGAACATGGCCAAAAAATGTGGATGAACGCGCCCGTGGTGGGTGCCATCAGCATGGACCAGATTGCGGTTGATTTAAGTGAGTTGCCAGACGCGCTTGCAACAAATTGGAATCACGCCGCAGTTGAATTGATCAGTTCAGATTGCAACGCCCCCAATCACGCGGCGCGTGTAGCCAGCATGACTGGCCATCACGCCTACGAGTTGTTGTGCAGAATTCCGGCGCGCGTGCCGCGGAAATTTGTGGAGCCACAGGTGATTGAACTTCCTAGCCTAGACTCCTTGCATGCGCCCACGAACGCAATTTCTCAAGCTTCTTGAAATATTGAACGCGCGCCCCCAACGGCGATGTATTGTTTGGGGATACGCGTGAGTTACAGCGCGAATGTGGTCGTACAAGACACGCCTGATGTGGCGCGTCCAGATTCACAGTCTTTTTTTCCCATGGGGACGGGGCAATCCGTGGATGTGTTGGTTGTGGGTGGTGGCCCGGCTGGTAGCGCATGCGCCATTGCGTTGGCGCGCCAAGGCGCACGCGTGATGTTGGTGGACGCACGCACGCGTGGTCGTGACAAGTGTTGCGGACACTGTTTGTCGGGCGCGGCGTGGAATATTTTAAGTCAGATGGGATTGCGGGAGTTGGTTGAGTCGGCGGCCACCGGTGCCACGCGCGCGGTTGCCTGGCGCAGTGGCGCGCGTGGATTTGAAATGAATTTGCCCGCTTTGGGCGCAATTATTCCGCGCACGGTGCTGGACAAAACATTGTTGAATGAAGCCGAGCGCGTTGGTGTTCGCGTGGCTCAACCCGCCACGGCGCAATGGGTATCGCCAGGGAATGTTGTTGTGCGAAAAGATGCAGAGGAATATGTCGTGGGTACGAAGTTGGTGATTGCGGCCGATGGTCTTGGCAGTGGCATGGCGCGCGCGCGTGGTTGGAACCCGGCAAGTCCGGGGCGTAAGTATGGTTTCGCTGGTTCGTGGCGCGCGCCACGGGCATTGGCGCATTGGCCTAGCGAGCGCATTGAAATGCGCGTGGTGCGTGGCGGATATTTAGGCGTGGTCGCCGAGTCGCATGAGCATATTCATGTGGCGGGTTTAATTGATCGCAATTCCCCAGTGAGTCGTCCCGATGATTTGCTTGATGCGGCCGCGCGCGAGTGGCCGTTGCTTGCGGCGGCGTTGCAAGAAGGCCGACCAAGCCGCTGGAACGCCGCGGGGCCATTGCCGTGGAAGCCCACCCGCATTGCCGATGCACACACGGCGTTGGTGGGGGACGCGGCGGGTTACGCCGAACCATTTTCCGGCGAGGGAATGCGCTGGGCTTTTGAGAGCGCGTATGGATTGACAAGTGCGTGGCGTGAGCACGGCGGTTGGAGCGCGGCCGCGGCTGGCACCTATGCGCATTGGCATGGCAAGCACATCGCGCGCCGGCAGCAAAAAACACTGCGAACGGCCTGGTTTTTAGGCGAGCCCGCGCGCGCCACGCTCATGTGTCAAGCGGCGCAAACATTTCCTAGAGTCGCCTCGTGGCTCGCTTGTAGAATGACCAAATGAGCGCGCGCGTTGAATCCATGGGTTTCGCAACGCCTCCGTATGAACGCGACCAACTTGATATTGGGCGCGAGCAAGCGAAGTTGTGGAATTTAAATGCGTCCTCACAAGAGCGATGGGAGCGCATGGTTGCGAATTGTGGCATTCAACGGCGAGCCGCCGTGATGCCGCTGCAAGAAATTGTTTCGTTCACAACAGCGCAGCGCATGAAATGTTTTTCGCGCCATGCACCCGCGCTGGCCGTGCGCGCCATTGAGTCGGCGTTGACTCGCGCCCATCGCGCGGCGGGTGAAATCACCGACTTGATTGTGGTGACATGCACTGGATTTGAATCGCCAGGGCCGCTGCACGACATTTGTGTGCAAGCTGGACTGCCCACAACCGTGCGAACTTCGCAAATTGGATTCATGGGGTGCTTTGGTGGAATTTGTGGTCTGGACGCGGCAGCGGGCGCCGCGTTGCGGCATGAGGAAGCGGTGGTGTTGCTGGTGTGCGTGGAATTATGCTCGCTGCATTTACGCAACGACCGCGACGCACAAAATATGGTGGCTAGTTTGTTGTTCGCCGATGGCGCCGCCGCGCTGGTTGTTTCAAATTCTTCCATTTCAAAGGATATTGCCCGGCTTTCGCATGGCGCTGCCGATCACTTGCCGAATCACAAGCAGAATCATGCGCTTGATCGCGCGCCCGCGACTGATCGCGCGCGTCAAGACCGCGCGTTGTTCACTGTGGGATCACGCCAAGCGCGGCGCATTGCGAACACGGCACACGCCATGAGTTGGCAGATCACCGACGCGGGTTTCGCTATGACGCTTGATCGAAGTGTTCCTGGCCACATTGAATTGGCCGCTGCTGACTCGCTTGGCGACCTGAAGCAGTGCGCCATACATCCCGGAGGTGCCGCCATATTGGACGCCATGGAGCGTGGAGCCAACGCGCGACATTGCGGCGCGCTTGCGCCTGAAAGTTTGCTTGCCACACGCGGCGTTCTGCGCGACCACGGCAACATGAGCAGTGGCAGCGTGTTCTTTGTGCTTGATCGCTTGCTACGAAGCGGTGTCAATGGCGACATAGGAATGATTGCGTTTGGCCCGGGCTTGACAGTGGATCAAATTCATATCGTGGCGCCAAGCGAATTTTTAACGCATTCAACCAGCTCATGCACAGCGACTGGCGCTGACATTGAAGTTAGAACGGCGCAGCCTATTTGGCGCGTTGGCGCAGAGATTGCCATTGGCTAGGCGCCCACGATTTCGCACGGCTGCGGCCGCGAATCTTTTATCACAGGTTGAGTACGCCAAGCCCGATGTGCTGCGACGCATGGCCATGAACGCGCAAGCGTTGGCGCGCGTCATGGACGCCGATCACATGGTCAGTGAATCATGGCTTATGGAAAAGATCACGGGCGTGCGTTCGCGTGGCGCGGATACAACCGCGTCGCTGGTTGGGTCCGCCGTCATTGACGATCTTGCCGCGCTTGCCATTCGACTGACGGATCGCGCGCCCATTGAAGCCTCCAAGATTGCGGGTGGCGCGTTCACGCTTGAACAAGCTGCGCACAAATTGGGCGTGGGAGTGCGCAGCATTCAGCGTTGGCGTCGACTTGGGTTGATCAGCATGCGTTTTCAATTTGCAAGGGTGTGCTGCGTGGGTTGCGCGGGCGAGGCGATCGCTTGGTTTGAATCACAACATGCAGACATGTTGTGCAAAGTCAAACACGCCTCGCCAACGCATCACGCCCGACAACGATTGCTGGCGCAAGCGCGCTTGGTTGCCGACAGTGGCTCCACGCTGAACGCGTCCGCGGTGGCGCTGGCGCGCGCCGAAAAAATTTCCACTGCCATTGCCCGGCGCGCCTTGCAACAATTGGAGAAAAGCGGCTCTATTGCACCATTCAAACGCCGAATTGTCGTGAACGATGCAAAGGCTGCAATGGCTTGGCGTAGTTGGATGCGTGGTATTGACCTGAACACCATCGCGCGGCGTGTTGGGCAAACACGCACCTCTGTGTTGCGAACCATTGCCAAACAACGACGGCAGCGAATTCATGCAAGCACGCCGCCAGTGATCGCGCTTCCCACATTTGGGCGCGCCGACGCCGCGCAAACTTTGTTGGCGCCATTGGAAGTTCGGCAACAATTGGCCCATGGACTGTGGCCAAGGCAACCGCGTGAGTTTCTGGAGAAGTTTGCGCCCGTTGCGCAGGCGCGTAAAAACACGGTCAACACGGATGCAATGCAACTCACTGCCTTACGGTTTCTGTTGTGGCGCGCGGCGAGTGGCGCGCGAATTCAATGGGACGATCTTGACCACCGTGAAACCGATTTGCGATGGGCGGCTCGAATCTATCTTTCGCTTATCCAGCGTTCTATTGGGCAAGCGCTTGGCCGCCTTCAAGCGATCGCCGAGCAACCGCTCGGTTCACTTGACCAAGTGCGTATTTGTGAAGCCATCCATATTGCCCTGGCAAGCGTTTGCGCGGTGCTGAATCAAAGTCTGCGCGCCGCGCCAGGTGATCGGCCTATCCGATTGGGCGCATTGGCCGCGGTGCACGCTGAAAAAACAGCGGTGAAAAATTGGAAATCGCGCCTGCCGCCCGCGCCAGGGGAACGCGCCGAATTGCCGCCGAGTTTGCAATCGCAGTGCCTGGCGTGGTTGAGCGTGGCGCCACTGCGCGATGATTTGTCGCAACTGCCAGCACCCGCTTGCGCTGGGCGTGACTTGCTTGGTTTGCGCTACGGCTGGCAAGGCCGCGCACCGCAGGCCATGAATGACGCCGCCATGAAGCTTGGCATTCATCCGCGGCGCGCCGCGATTATGGCGGCACGGACATTGCGCGAACTCGTGCGCATGAACGCTCAATGATGTGCGAAGCGCCGCGTTGTTGCGTGGGCGACAGCGTGTGCTTGCAATGCCAACGCAATAAATCCACCACATGAATGTGGTGAGCGCCAACACCAAGCCACACAAATCAACGCTTGCTGAATTGGAAACGACGACGAGCGCCGTACTGGCCATACTTCTTGCGTTCCACCTTGCGGGCATCACGAGTCAAGAAATTGTTGTCACGAAGCACGGTTTCCAAAGTTGGGTCGTATGCCATCACGGCGCGAGCCAGCGCAAGCAAGACCGCGCCAGTCTGACCAGTGACTCCGCCACCATTGCATGTGGCGCGAATGTCAATTTGACCCTTGACGCCGGTTTTTTCAATCACGGCAAGAATGTTCTTTCGATCGCGCTCCTCAACGAAAAACTGCTCAAATTCACGCTCGTTGATCTTGAATTCACCCTTGCCTGGCTTAATGCGCAGACGGGCGATGGATGTCTTGCGCCGACCAGTGGCCCACCACCAACCAAACTTGTCGGCTGGCTCTTGCGCGCGCAAAGGCCGCGGAGCAGGCGGGGCTTTGGCAACCGCGACTGGGGCGAAATCCATGTCCTCATCATCTTGATTGCGGTCGCGGTTTCGATCTGAATATTTGTCTTGGTTTCTCATGTGAAATATCAGCGACTCGCTGGAGCCTTTCGTGACTTGATGACAAGCTTGGTTGGTTGCTGAGCGACAAAGGTGTGCTCGGCGCCCGCGAAAATGCGAAGACGGGTTCGCATTTTGCGTCCCAATCGTCCGCGCGGCAACATTCGAATGATGGCCTCTTGAACAAGAGTGGTCGGATCATCAGCCAGGACCGTGCGGTAATTGCGCACACGAAGTCCGCCTGGATAGCCGCTCCATCGACGAATTGTCTTCTGATCCAATTTGCGGCCAGTGATGGCGACATTGGATGCGTTGGTCACAATCACGCCCTCGCCGCAATCGACATTGGGTGTGTAGTTTGGCAAGTGCTTGCCCATTAACACGGTTGCGACTTCGGTTGCAAGTCGACCCAGAACCATTTTGGTTGCATCGACATGCCTCCAAGAAAGTTTGGTCGAGCCTGGCTTGATAAATGTGGTTTGGCGTGGCATTTGAATTGTTCACGGCGAATATGCCGGGTCGAGGAGGATAGAAACTTTGCCGTTTCTGTCAAGCGGCAAGGCGGTCTTTTGGCGGTTGATTCTGCCATCTTGCGGGCTTTATGGGGTTCAAGATGCGGGCACAAAGCCGTCACAGTCGGGGGGCAAACCCGCTATTGTGCTGAAATGCCGCGATTTCTACACGCTGTAGCCATTTGGCTCTTGATTCTTGGGGTTGCGTGGGTTTCTATCGCTGTGCCACATCGTTCTGATCCCGAAATCATGGCGGTTGATTCTGAGCAGGCCGCGGACAGCGTGGTGCCTGAAGCGGAGCAAGTTGCCTCTATGACGCAATTGCGCGGGCGAATGTTGGTGTTCGAGCAAAGCATACGGGGTGCTTCCGCCGGAAAGTCGGTGCAGGATTTGACTTTAGGTGATACCCCTTTGGATCATCTGTCCAGTGCGATTGTGCTGTGCAACTTTGGAATGAAAGCCGAGGCCGCTGAACAAATTGATTTAGCGGCCAAAGGATTTGCACGCGATAATGGCAGCGCTGTTGGCGCGACCAATGAGCAAGTCGCGCATGAGGCGAGCGATGAGGCGTTATTGAACGCCATCAGCGCCGTGGTGAACGCGTGGCCCACAACGAATTCGCAGGTCAATGTTGTGCCGGGCGCCAGCGCCAATGACGCCAACGGCGCAATGGCGAAAGCCAACTTGCCAACCGAGGAACAATTTGAATTGCTACGGCAGCGGCTTGGATGGTTTGGAGAGTTGGCGCAGGCGAAAATTTCCGATGATCAAGACGCGCTAAGCACAATGCAAGAAAACGACATGGTGCTCATCTCGGTATTCGGCGTGGTCTTCATTTGGTATTTCGGATTTGGCGCTTGTGGTATTGCCGCCTTGATCACGCTGATCGTGATGGGGTTCAGGCGCACAATTGGCAGCGCAATTCAATCGCAAGCCAACACTTCTTTGATTCTGGGCGAAACATTTGTGGCGTGGTTTGTGTTGTTTCTGGGCTTGCAGTTTGTCGCCATGATGGTGCCGATAGATTCAGAGTCGCCACTGCGATTGGCGTTATCTGGCGCATTGATGTTTGCGGGCTTGGGAGCCCTGGCCTGGGCGCGTGTGCGCGGACTTTCCATAAGCGCAATCTTGGATCTCACGGGTTTGCGCTGGAATCAAGGATTTTTTCAGTTGATCTGGAAATCCGCCATTTCCTATACCACCGCGCTGCCGTTGCTGGGTGTGGGTCTGCTCATTGGCCTGGGTATGGGTTGGTTCTTTGATGTGCCCAACCTTGGAAATCCATCGCACCCGATTCAGCAACTCATCCAAGAAGCCAGCTACCTGGAGTTGATCTTGCTTTTTAGTTTGGCCTGCGTGGCGGCACCCATCACGGAGGAGATCATGTTTCGCGGCGTGCTGTACGGTCATTTACGCCAAGGCACAAGCGCGTGGGGCGTTGCGGGATCGATGATTTTTTCAATGGTGATCAGCGGAGTTCTTTTCGGCGTCATTCATCCGCAAGGAGTATTCATTGCGCCGGTGTTGGGGGGATTGGCGTGCGGATTCTGCATTACGCGCGAGTGGAGCGGAAGTGTTTTTCCTGGAATGATTGCGCATGGAATTCAGAACGCCACGGCGCTTCTGTTGAATGTGGTTCTATTTCAAATGTAAGTTCATGTGCGCGGCGTTGATCAACCAAGAGCTTGATCTCCGCGCGTAACTTGGTGTATTCACAACCTACACGCCTTGGCGTCAATGCAATCAGGTCAATTCAATGGACCAATAGGCGTCGTCCAAAAACGCCTTCCAACTTTGGTACTTGGGACTGCCCAAGCGCAAGGCAATGGCGGGATTTCGTTTTGGTCGAAATGGCGGGCGAATAAGCTTCATTCCAGATTGAATGGGTGTTCGACCACCTTTGCGGGCGTTGCATTTCACGCAGGCGCACACCAAATTTTCCCAGGAATTTTCGCCGCCTTGCACGCGCGGTTTGACATGGTCAAGCGTGAGTTCCTTGGTGGAAAAATGTCTGCCGCAATATTGGCAGCGGCTTTCGTCGCGCGCGTAAATGTTGCGTCGATTCAATTTCACTTGTTGCTTGGGAAAGCGGTCATAACGGAACAGGCGGATAATTTTTGGCACGGCAATGACAAGCCGCGAAGTGTGGACCCAGTCGTGTTGCTCACATTCGTACTCGCGTTGCAACACGGACACTTCGCTCCAGGTGTTGAAGGTGTAGTTCATATACGAACCATCTTCAACATTGATGACCTCGGCAAGTTCACGAAATAAAAGAGAGAAAGCGCGAGCGGCATCGATGATGCGTATGGCACCATAGAGTCGATTCAGCACTAAGACGCGGGCATCAAGAGTTGATGCGTGCGATGTCATCCTGACAAACCTCCAAACACCCGTATCCTTGTGGGCATTGCATTTGAATTGTAACTTTGAAACGGCGGGAGTCCAATGAAATGTTGATGGAATTTAAGCGGTGGGGCGCAGGGGGTCGCATGGATGACGCAAGTGGGTTGTGAAATATCAAAATTGTTACAAAAACCCGCGGTTGCACCTGGCATGGGCAAGCTTGGCGCCCAAGCAAACTTTATGTGCAAGCCGTGTGCAATGGCTCAAGACGCAGCCATTTCAGTTGCTGATCCAGCTTGTGCGGCGATACCACTAACGGCGTGGTTGACGGAACATGCTCACGAATCAGGGACAGCACAAGTTCTTGCGGCAAGACCCCATCTCCAAGCGCCACGCTGCGCGCGAGTCCTTGGGCGTTGATGCGGATGTCGTTGAGAAACACCAACGCCGCGCGCGGGGCCAGTGATTCAAACATGCGCCGCAGATGGTCGTCGATTGTTCCGATCATGTCGGGCGCGATCATGTCAGCGGGACTGAGCGCGATTTCAAATGGCTGTTGATTGTGGTCCAGAAGAAATTTCAGCGTGCCCTGCGGATCGCTCAGGACATGGCGCGCGTGCGGACGAAAACAAATTGTGCGCTTGGTTTTTTGCAACATGGGAAGAACGCGCTCCGTGAACGCATCCAACGCGGCGCGACCAGGCTTGAGCCAAGTCCGTGGATCCTCTCCAAAAAGGGTGCTGGACAGGGTTCCGCTGTACATCAGCAGTCGAGGTGAAACTTGATCGACATCCGCCATAAAGTTTTCGTCCAACGGGTTGCCATCAATCCATGCCGCCGCGATGTCGTTGGCTTGGCCAAGGCGCGAGACAATTCCGTCGCAGGGCAATGGTGTTTGACCAGTCATATTGGCCAGCACGCGGCAATCATGCAGAACGTGAATATTCATGCGCACATGGTAGGTGCCACGCCGGCGGGCGGGATTGTGTCCTGCATCATTTGCGTTTGATTTGAAGCAAGCGAGCAAATGTTTTTCCAGTGTCGCACCACTGCGGGCGGGTGCTGACACAGGGCGCTTGTTAGGTTAAATTACGCATATGCGAACACTCGTTTGGACAGCGTTTGAAGCGGTTTTGACACTGGTCGCATTTGGCAATGTTGCGCTTGGGGGCGCGCCCTGTGGTGAGATTGCCACAGATGTGCCCGCCATCATTCCCGCCACAAGCACGGTCTTGCCAATGGAACAGACCAAGCCCGTCATGCCCACCAGCACCGATGGATTTGTTCCGCTTTTGAATGGCAAGGATTTGTCGGGTTGGGTGAATGTCAACACCTCCCCCGAAACATGGAGCGTCAAGAACGGCGAAATTCTGTGCAGTGGCGTTCCCACTGGCGTGTTGCGAACCCAGAAGTCCTATCGCAATTTTGTTTTGGAATTGGAATGGATGCATGAAAATCCAACTGGCAATGCCGGTTTATTTATTTGGAGCGACCCACTCACGGCCAAGGGCCAGCCATTTACGCGCAGCGTTGAAGTGCAAATCATGCTTGGCACCGAGATGCGCGAGGGCGACAAGTTGATGTACACCAGTGAGGGCGATATTTTTTCCATTCACGGCGCCACTATGAAGCCAGATCGCGCGCACCCCGCTGGTTGGGCGCGCTGCTTGCCCAGCGAGAATCGCACCAAGGGCGCGGGCCAATGGAATCACTATCGTGTGACTGCGATCGACGGCACGATCAAGTTGGCCGTCAACGGAAAAGAAGTCAGCGGCGCCTTTGATGTGAATCCGCGCGAGGGATTTATTTGTCTTGAGAGCGAAGGAACTCCCGTTCGCTTTCGCAATATCCGCATTCAAGAATTGCCCGCTGATCAAGCGCTTGCGCCAGAGGCAACCTCTTTGCAAGACCTGGGTTTTACAAGCATTTTCAAGGGCTCTTTGCGCGGGTGGCGGGAGCAACCAGGGCACGCGGGTCACTGGAAAGCGCAGGATTGGAAATTGACCTACGACGGCATGGGTGAAACATTGTGGAGCGTCACAAATTACGCGGATTTTGAATTGATGCTGGATTGGCGTTGGAGCGGAATTTCGCGCAAATCCAATGTGCCAGTGGTGCGCAAGGATGGAACCACGCCAGTGGGCGCCGATGGAAAACTGGAAACGGTGGAGATTGACGAGTTTGGCGATAGTGGAATTTTGTTGCGCGGCAGCGACAAAAGCCAAGTGAATATTTGGTCTTGGCCAGTTGGAAGCGGCGAGGTCTACGGATATAGAACTGATCCATCGCAGTCCGCCGAAGTGCGCGCGGGCGTGACACCATCTGAAAATGCCGACGCGCCGCCAGGCAAATGGAATCGCATGAAAATAACAATGCAAGGCGAACGGTTGACCGTAGTGCTGAACGAAAAAAAGGTGTTGAACAACGCGCTTCTTCCGGGCGTGCCCGCGGAGGGTCCAATCGGGCTGCAACATCACGGCGCGCCAATTGAGTTTGCCAATATCTTCATACGGCAGTTGCCAACGCAGAAGCCGGACAATTCCGCGCAGTGATTGCGCGCGCGCTTTGAATAAAAATAAAAATCGCCCCAGGGGTCACTTGGGGCGATTGTTCAAAACTTATGAAAAAGGCTTATTCCGCCGCTGTTTGCGGTGTTGTGTCGGTGGCTTGCAAAGCGGCCTCGAGGCCCTTTAAGCCGCGTCGTTGATCGCGCAAACGACGGCTCTTTCCGGTGCGTTCACGCAGGAAGTACAGCTTGGCGCGTCGGGCATCACCACGACGGACGACATCAATCTTTGCGATGCGTGGCGAATGCAGTGGAAAAATTCGCTCCACACCCTCGTTGGCAACAATACGGCGCACGGTGATGGTGTGGTTCACGCCACGACCCTTCTCGGCGATCAACACGCCTTGGAAAACCTGTACGCGCTCCTTGTCGCCCTCGACAATTTTGTAATGCACATCGATGGTGTCACCGACGCTGCATGTTGGCAAATCTTGGCCACCTTTGAGTTGCGGAGCTAGAAGTTGTTCGATTAACAGTTGACGATTCATGACCAGTCTCAATCTGGATCCAGGACGGATCCGTTTGGTTGTCGAGCTTTTGCTTTCGCAAATCCGCCGTTCAACACTTTCCACTTGAGTTCTTACGACTCAGGGGTGGCGCTTCCAAATAAGTCCGGCCGACGCACACGCGTGCGACTGACCGACTGTTCCAACCGCCACGCCGCGATAGCAGCGTGGTCGCCCGAGAGCAAGATCTCGGGAACATCCCGGCCGCGCCACGAGCGCGGGCGGGTGAAGTGAGGGCAATCCAAGAGCGGATTGCCTTGTTGGTCGCGAAGACTGAAGGAGTCTTGCGCGGCCGAACATTCATGCCCAAGAACTCCTGGAAGAAGTCTGGACACCGCGTCGACCACCAACAGTGCGGGCAGTTCGCCGCCAGACACTGTGAAGTCGCCGACACTCAGTTCAAGCGGTCCAAGTTCTTGGATCGCCCGCTCATCAATTCCCTCGTAGTGGCCCGCAATCAGCAGCAAACGCGGCTGTTTAGCAAGCCATTCCACGCGAGATTGCCGAAGGGGTTCACCCTGCGGCGTGAGCAACACGCGGCATGCTGCTCGTACGTCTAGTTTTTCAACCGCCTCGACCGCGTCGACGAGGGGATCACACATGAACACCATTCCGGGCCCGCCCCCGAAGGGTCGGTCATCCACCTTGCGGTGGGGTGAGTTGCTCCACGCGCGAATGTCGTGCACATGACATTCCATCGCGCCGCAACTCGCCGCTCGGCCGGGAATGCTGGTCGCCAAAGGCGTTGCCATCATTTCCGGAAAAATAGTGAGGA
>SXGQ01254274.1_pt1 | contig 31349 bp, 22 predicted proteins | sample 3178371 | NCBI WGS metagenome assembly SXGQ01 (sample SAMN11356859, study PRJNA531348) | freshwater metagenome | isolation source: freshwater sample F1-20 | place: China: Fuxian Lake, Yuxi | collected 2017-12-25
CACCCCGGCGGTGATCGAGCGCGATCTCGAGCAGCGGCTCGAGGCGGTGCCGCGGACGAAGCTCCTCGGCTACTACAGCGACATGTACAAGCTCGAATTCGGCTATCCGAAGTTCGCGATGTACCGCCGCGTGCTCGCCCGCGTGCTCGCCCGCCGCTTCGTCGAGGAGCGCGGCTGGAGTGAGGAGCGGGCGGTCGATCTCGGACTCGATCTCCTCGTGCGGAACACACGCCGGGTCTTCTACCCGGCGGCGGCGTGATCCCACCGCCTTTCCGGTGGTGCAGCGCGCGATGGCGGCAGTTCCTGCTCGCGGCAGGATGGCCGACTCACGACGAACTGCCGCCAGTCCCGGGCTGTGCTGGTGACGGGGCCGGTGCGGCTTCCACCCCCCCGCACACGACCGAGCGGAGCACGCAGGATGCCCGGGCCACTCCCACACGGCGGTGCGCCGCCCGTGATGGCAGCAGTTCCTGCTCGCGGCAGGATAGCCGACTCGCGACGAACTGCCGCCAGTCCCGGCCTCCGCTGGTGACGGGGCAAGACCGCTCCTCCCGCCGGCGCCACTTGCACGACCGAGCGAGGGGATCGGCAAACGCTCGACGAGCGTGAGGCCGCCCCGGCCTCAGCGAGGAGACTTTTGCCGTCCCCGAGCGCCCTTAGTCGCCGCGCGACATCCCGGCCGCGGCGAGGGCAGCCCAGCCGGCGAGCATGAGCACGCCGCCGATCGGCACGATCGCCCCGAGCCAGCGGATCCCCGAGAGGGCGAGTACCGCCAGGCAGCCGCTGAAGACGAGCGTGCCGAGGAGAAAGCACCAGCCGGCGACCGGCAGCAGCGAGCGCATGCCTGCCACCCCGGGAATCCGGGTCAGCAGGCCGACCATCACGAGGGCCAGAGAGTGGGCGAGCGCGTAGCGGACGGATGTTTCCCAGTTGGCCGCCTGACCGGTCTCCTCGAGGCGCGCCTTGAGGAGATGGGCGCCGAACGATCCGGCAGCGACCGCGGCGAAGCCGAGGAGGGCACCGGCAGTGATCCAGGATGGTTTCATCGTGTCAAGGACGGGTCGTCCCGAGGAGTTTGTCCTCCTCCTCCTCCTGGATGATGATCCGCGGCGTCACCATCAGCATCAGGCTGTCGGTGGTGCGGCCGAGACCGACGTTCTTGAAGAGGCGGTTGATGTAGGGGATCTTCGAGAGGATCGGCACACCGTACTCGTTGCGCCCCTCGCGCTGCCGCTTGATGCCGCCGAGCAGCACCGTGCCACCGTCGGGCACGCTCACCGTGGTGGTCACGGTGGTGAAGAGGAACTCCGGCAGCTGGATCGTCGTGCCGCTCGACCGCAGCGTCTGCTCGCGGTCGCTCTTGGCCTGCACGCCGAGGGCCGCACCGAGCGGAGGCACTCCCTCCAGACCCGCCGCGCCGTCGAGGCCCGTCTTCTCGTCGCTGCTCTTCGCACTCGTCGACCGGGACCCCTCGAACTGGAACTCCTCCACCTTGCCGATTGTGGAGAAGAACGGCACGAGAGTCAGGCGGACGAAGCGGCGGTCGCTCGACACCACCGCCTGGACGTTCACGGCGGTGCCCTCGGAGAGCACCGTGATGATCGGTTGCTGGGCGGCGGCGAAGTCGCCGACCACCGGCACCACGCTCGTCACGAACGGGCGCTGGCGGGTGTCGGAGACGAAGGCCGTTTGGCCGTTGAAGAGGGTCACCTTCGGCGCCTGCATGACGTTGGAGCGGGTGGCACCCTGGGCCGCCTGGATGAGGAAATAGGCCTCGATGTCGGAGAGGATCGCGAACCCGAAGTTGGCCGCCGACGTGGTCGGGTCGGGGAGGCCGGGCAGGGCGGGCACGCTGCCGGGACCGAAGCTGTTTTGCCGGAACGGGATCGAGAAGAAGTTCTGCTGTCCGGCGAACGGATTCGGGGCCAGCGACACCCCGGGATTGCCGGTGGTGTCGAGGCCGATCGTCTGCGATGGACCGCCCGGGCCGGGCGTCAGACCCAGTGAGTACGGCGACGTCGAACTGTTGCTCTGGGTCGGGATCGCGGTCATGTTGAGCGGCTCGCGGACGTTCGACTGGATGTTGAAGTCGAAGTCCACTCCGATGCGCTCGAAGAAGGTGTCGTTGAGCGAGATGAACCGGACCTCGATGGTCACCTGCAGGTCCTGGAGGCGGCGCAGCTGCTCGAGCAGGTCGGCGATCTCCTCGTGCACCTCCTGCGTCTGGCTGACGACGATGCTGAGGTTGGTCGCGAAGGGCTGGATCGCCCCCTGGCCGCCGACCGTGTTCCATGTCTGCGGTGCCACCGTCTGCTGGATCAGGTCGATGAGCGACTGGAAATCCGCCTGCCCACCACCGACACCCGGGGGACCGAAGGGGATCGACGGGGTCGAGCCGGTCGCCGGCGCGTTGGACGGTCCCTGGAACTGCGCCAGTGAGGTCGAATCGACAGGCCCGCTGGTGCCCCGCGCGGCACCGGCGTTGATGCCTGCCGGCGGTGGCCCGGTCTGGACCGCGAGGGTCTCACGGGCGCCCACGCGGGCGTACCCGTCGCGGAGGGCACCGGTGATGCCCAAGCCGTCGGACGAGAAGCTCGGCACCGGGATGACGAGATCGGCCACCTGGTAGGAGACGCTGTAGACCTCCCCCTTGAGGAGCCGGGGGCTGGTGATCTTCAGCACCTCGTCCTTGATCACGTAGTCGAGATGAAGCGGCTCGAGGAGCAGCTTGAGGGCGCTCTTCAGGGAGATCTTCTGGTCGAGGGCGATGGTCACCGGGGTGTCGCTGCGGACCTGTTCCCCCTCCAGCCCGACCATGTCGAGATGGAGCGGCACGTCGGCCTGACGGGCGAGGGCATCGAGCACCGCGGCGAGCGGCTCGTTGCGGTGGGCGGCGACCACCGGCGTGGTGAGCTTCCGCTGGATCGCCAGTTCGGCGGGGGTGAGCCGGCCCTTGCCTTCCGCCTCGCGGCGCGTGCGGTTCTTCGTCAGATCCTGCCAGTCCTTCGTGGCGGGAAACTCGATCGGGCCCACGAACGGAGCGCTCGATCGCTCCATCTCCTCGGCGACATCGAGCACGGCCGACTGCTTGTCGGATTCGATCGACTTCTGGGTGTCGATGCGGCGGATCATCCGGCTCTGCGAGAGGAGCTGGCGGACGACCGGATTCTCGGGGGCGAGCTGACCGGCCTTCTTGGCGATCGCCTCGGCCTCGGCGTAGCGGCGATCGTCGATCATCGCGTTGTATTCCTCGACGAGCATCGCCAGCCGCTGGTCGACCTCGACGCGCTGGGCACGCTCGCGCTGGACCTGGGCCTCGACCTGGGCGCTCTTCCGCTCCATCTCGAGTTCCGAACGCCGCTTGCCGGTGGCCTCCTCGATCTCGCGCCGGGCGCGGTCGATCCGCCGCTGGAGCTGCTCGCGGGTCTCGGCGGGGATGTCGCGGGCGGCGATATCGGCGGCGATGGCGTCGAGCAGCTCGAGAGCTTCGATGGGTGAGCTGGTCGCGAGACGGCGGGCTTCGAGTTGGCGGGCGGCCACCTCGGCGGAGGCCTTGGCGATCGCCAGGTCGCGTGGCAGCCGTTCCGTGGCGGAGTCGGCGGAGTCGGCGGGGCCGGCGGCAGGGCGCGGCGGCCCGACCTGCGGAGCCCGCCCGGCGGCTTCGAGCACCCGGCGGGCGGCCTCGGCGTCGTTTGCCGCAGGGCTGTCGGCCGGGGTGGGGAGCGGCTCGGCGGCCGAGAGGCAGTGGCCGCCGATGGTCAGCAGCAGCGCCGCTGCCGTGGCCAGCGACAGGCCGGCGTGTGGCAGAGCCGATGGCGGCAGACCGACCGGAAGTGGTGCGGCGGCGGAAGCATGGAGGCGTGCCATGGGCCGGATCCCTGTATTCGGGGGACTGCAAGGGCGGGATAGGTAGCGGGCTCGCAGCGGCGGGGTCAAGGGCAGACAAGCGCGGCTGTTCCGCAGCGATCCCAGGCCCCCCGCAGGTTTCCCAGTGCCCCGGCGGTGCCGCAAAAAGAGGGCTTTGGCCAAGGCTGAAGGGCGCGTTCACCCGGGTGTTCAGCGGCGCTGGTCCCTTCGGCAGAGAGCATCACGGCTGAAGGGCGCGTTCAATCGTGTCGAGCAACTGATCGACACGAAACGGCTTGAAGAGCTGCAGGCGGCTCCCCGACTGCCGCGCCTTGACGATGGAATGGCCGGGATCCCAGCCGAACTCCTGCATGAGGATGAAACGCCCCGGGGGCATGCGATCCTGAAGCCGGACGAGGAGGTCGTAACCGGTCATGTCGGGCAACCGGATGTCGGAGAGGATGACGTCGTAGCCCTCCCGTGCCCCACGGAGCATGGAAAGCGCTTCGCCGCCGTCACGGGCCGTCTCGACGATGCAGCCACAGCGTTCGAGATGGGAGTGGGCCGACGCCCGCACCTGCTCGTTGGCATCGACGACGAGGATCCGCCGCCCCACGAGCTGCGGCCGCTGCGGCTGCCGCAGTTGGGTGTGGGCCGAACTGGGGGCCATCTTCTCGCCCACCTTCTGGATCACCAGCTTGATGTCGCGCGCGTTGCGCAGGATCTTCTGGAGCCGTTCGACGACGTCGGCATCGTGGCCGATGTACTTCTCCATCACATTGACGGCTTCGTTGAGGATGTCGTCCACGGGGAGGGCCACCGCCCCATGGATCGCCTCGATGCTCTCGGCCGCCGTCGAAGCCTTTTCGGCGACCAGCAACTCCAGCGTGTTGATCGCCACGGCCACGTCGCGCGCGAAAATCTCCAGGAACTGAAGATCGGTCGGGGAAAACCCGCCCGGTTCCGGGCTCTCCACGTTGAAGGTGCCGATCACCGCGTCGTGGTAGGTGAGCGGCACGGTCAACGAGCTCTTCGCCCCCTTGCAGCCCTCCAGGTAGAGCGGGTCCTTGGTGGTGTCGATGCAGTGGTAGCTGCGGCCGGTTGCGGCGACGTATCCCGTCACCCCGTTGTGTTCGGGGCGGGCGTACAGCACCCGGGCCTCAGCCTCGGGCTGCATCCCCTCTGCCAGGAGCGGCTCGAGCCTGCCGGTGCGGGCGTCGAGCAACCGGATCTCGACGACGTCGAACTGGAGCAGGTCGCGTGAGTAGTGGAGGATGTTGCTCTTGAGCAGGTCGATCCGCTCGTTGACGCTCATGCTCGCCAGTTCCGCCGGCGTGAGGTCGGCGAGTTGCTGCCCGGCGTGGTGGATCGCCGCCCGCTTCTGCTGCTCGAGGATCGTGTGGGTGACCTCACGCACGCTCACCACGACGGCGTCGCACCGCGCCGCGATCTCGGCGGCGGCAGCGGCACCGACTGGGCCGTCATGGACCACCAACCGTGCGGCGACGAGGTGGAAGTAGCGGTTGTCGGCAGTTCGGACTGTAGTGGCAGGGGCCGTCGCCCCGCGCAGGGCCGCCGTCACGGGATCACCGCCATCGCCGAACCCCCCCGCGACCCCCAGGGCATCGCAGAGCCGTCGTTCTGTGACGCCGTCACATCCACACCAGCCGCAAAACCGTGCGTTGGCCCAGCGGATGGTGCCGTCAGCGCCGACCACCGCGACGCCGTCAGGAAGGCTGGCGAGCACCCGGCTGTCGCGGTCGATGGACCGCAGGGCAGTCACCGTCTCGGGGCCGACGAGGACGATGCCGGCAATGGTTTCCGGACCAGCCTCCCCGACCCGCGCGAGGGCGGTTTCGATGTCGGGGCACTCGACGACCGGAAGTGACGTGCCGGCCACGGCCACGGCCAGCGACCGACCGGCAGCGGTTGCCGCTGCGGATCGCAGGGCGGCATCACTCACCAGCAGCACGTTCCCGACTTCCGACACCCTCGTTGCCCTCCGTGCCGGACCGGTGACACCTCCAGAGTATAAAAAACCGCATGCGGAGCCGCCAAATCTGCTGGCGGCCGTTGCCCCACCGGCCCCCGCACCTATACTCCCGAAGTCGCCAGAACTGGCCGGCATGGTCGCGGTCGAGTGGGTTGGCAAACGCGTGGGCACATCCGTGAGTACCGACGAGTCCGCTGCGGCATCCTTCCTGAGCCGGAACCAGTTTCTCATCTACCGGCTCTTCTCCCTGTCGGGCCTGGTGCCGGTTGGGGCGTTCCTCGTCGTCCATCTGCTCACCAATGCCTCGATCCTCGGCGGGGCGGAGAGCTTTCAGGGCAGGGTCGATCTGATCCACTCCCTCGGACCTCTCTTGGTGCCGGTGGAGATTGCCTTCATCTTCCTGCCGATCCTCTTCCACGCCGCCGTCGGCTTCATGATCATCGCCGGCGGTCTCCCCAACGTCGGCTCGTACCCCTACGCGGGCAACATCCGCTACACGTTGCAGCGTGCCACGGGGATGATCGCCTTCGCCTTCATTGTCTGGCACCTGATCCATCTCCATTGGCTGGGGGCGCCCGTCCGCGGAACGGCGATGCCGGGCTTCGATCCTCACCATGCCTCCAGCACCCTGGCGGTGGCGATGGGGTCGATGGCGATGAATCTGCTGTACTGCGTCGGCATGCTTGCCGCCGTCTACCACTTCGCCAACGGCCTGTGGTCCCTGGGGATCACCTGGGGTCTGTGGACGAGTCCGGCCGCGATGCGGCGGGCAAACGTCGTCAGCGTGGTGGTGGGAGTCGTCTTGGCCGTGGCTGGCTTGGGATCGCTCGTCGGCGTGAGGCGGGTCGATGTCGAGGCAGCACGGTCGATGGAGACCCGGCGCGAGGAACTGCGGCGGATGCTGGAAGGGGAGGTGCCCCTCCCGGGAGCCGCCGGGGTGGGCGTCGGTCAACCGCTTCGTGCCGATCCATCGGCGGCCGAGCCGCAGCGCTCGGGTACCTGACCGCGCGTGCGGTCGGGCCCACGGCGGCGGTCGGGCCGTTTCTGGGTCGGGAACGTTCTGAAAGGGGATCAGACATGGCGCAGCCCCGGGTTCTCGTCGTGGGAGGTGGTCTGGCCGGTCTTTCGGCCACCATGCGGCTCGCCGAGTTGGGGGTCGCCGTCGACCTCCTCAGTCTCGTGCCGGTGAAGCGGTCGCACAGCGTCTGCGCGCAGGGTGGGATCAACAGCGTCAACGCGCTCACCCGCCAGCAGGGCGACTCGGAGTGGAAGCACTTCGACGACACCGTCTACGGCGGGGATTTCCTCCAGCACCAGCCTCCGGTCAAGGAGATGGCCGATTGGGGGCCGCGGATCATCGATCTCATGGACCGCCTCGGTGTGCCGTTCAACCGGACGCCGGAGGGTTTTCGCGACCAGCGTCGCTTCGGCGGCACGCTCTACAAGCGGACAGCGTTCGCCGGCGCGACCACCGGCCAGCAGTTGCTCTACGCCCTCGACGAGCAGGTGCGGCGGCATGAGGCGTCCGGTCGGGTGAAGAAGTGGGAGTTCTGGGACTTCCTCGCGCCGGTCCTCGACGACTCGGGGCACTGCCGCGGCGCCGTCTGCCAGGATCTGGTGTCGATGCAGTTCCGCTCGTTTCCGGCCGACGCGGTGATCCTCGCGTCCGGCGGGTGCGGGCTGGTCTACGGCCGGTCAACGATGTCGATGGTCTGCACCGGGAGTGCCATCAGCCGTGCCTACCAGCATGGGGCGGCCTACGGAAACGGCGAGTTCATCCAGGTTCACCCCACCGCCATCCCCGGTGCCGACAAACTGCGGTTGATGAGCGAGAGCGCCCGTGGCGAGGGCGGGCGCGTGTGGGTCCCGCGCACCCCGCAGGATCCCCGCGATCCGCGCACGATCCCCGAGGCGGAGCGGTGCTACTTTCTGGAGGAGCGGTACCCGAAATACAAGAACCTCGTTCCCCGCGACATCGCCACCCGCGAGATCTTCGACATCTGCACCAACGAGGGGCTGTCGGTCGAGCGCGACCGGCCCTGCGTGTACCTCGATCTGACCCACCTGCCACGGCAGGAGCTCGATCGCAAGCTGCACGGCATCCTCGAGATTTACGAGAAGTTCCAGGGGGTCGATCCGCGTGACGTGCCGATGAAGATCTTCCCGGCAGTCCACTATTCGATGGGTGGGCTGTGGGTCGATTACCAGCGGAGTGCGACCGGTGGCATGGAGGAGGGGTCGCCGCGGAACCACCAGACGAGCATCCCCGGTCTGTATGCCGTTGGCGAGTGTGACTACCAGTACCATGGCGCCAACCGTCTCGGAGCCAACTCGCTCCTGTCGTGCATCTTCAGCGGTCTGTTTTCGGCCAGCGGCGTGATCGCCGGCATCCAGCCGGCCGGACGGACTGCGGGAGAGGAGCCGGCACGCCTGTTCGATTCCGCCCTCCGGCGCGAGCAGGACCGCCACGAGGCGCTGCTCGCCCGTCGCGGCAGCGGTGACAACCCGTACCAGATCCACCAGGAACTCGGCGTTCTGATGACGCGTGTGGCGACCGTGGTGCGGCGCAACGAGCAGCTTGCCACGGCCTACGACGAGGTCTGCGTGCTCGAGGACCGGTGGCAGCGCTGCGCCGTGAGCGACACCGGCAATTGGACCAATCAAAACGTCGTGTTCACGAAGTCACTCGGCGACATGTTTCCGCTTGCCAAGATCATCCTCAAGGGGGCGTTGCTCCGCGACGAATGCCGGGGCGCACACTTCAAGCCGGCCTTCGCCGTGCCCGGCCTCCAGGCGACCGACGACGCCGCACGCCGCCATGAAGCCGAGCAGTGGTGCGATCGGTTCGCGGCCAACACGGCGCGGTGGCTGAAGAGCACCGTCGCCCGGCCGGGGGCGGATGGCCATCCCCAGATCACCTACGAGGACATCGACACGTCATTGCTCCCGCCGCGGCCGCGCCTCTACGGTTTGGTCGGGGCCGATCTCATCGAGGAAGTCTGGCGGGAGCGGCAGAATGCTGCCGCTGCCCGAGGTGGCGCCGCCAAGGCAGTGGCCGTGACCGCGTAGCCATCCGGCGCCGCCGGCGGATCCGCCGGCCAGAGGACAAAAGCCCGTTCGTTGCACAGCCCACGTCGTGGAGGCAGCCCGATGATCGCTCCCAACCATGCCGCCGATCACCCCGCGACCGGTGACGAGGCACGCACGATCCGCGTCCGGGTGCTCCGCCAGGATGCTCCCGGTCAGGAGAGCTATTGGGAGCGCCACAGCGTGCTCTACGAACCGAACATGAACGTGATCAGCGTGCTGCAGCGGATCGCGGCCGGGGCCCGCTCGGCCGATGGCCGGCCCGTCGCGCCGGTCACGTGGGACTGCAACTGCCTCGAGGAGGTGTGTGGCTCCTGCACGATGCTCATCAACGGGCGAACGCGGATGGCGTGCTCGGCGCTCGTCGACCGTTTGCTCGAGGAGCAGCCGGAGGAGATCGAGCTGCGACCGATGTCGAAGTTTCCCGTGGTCCGCGATCTCGTTGTCGACCGCCGCCGGTTGTTCCGCGGTCTCGAGCGGGTCAAGGCCTGGGTGCCTGTGGACGACTCCTACGACCATGGCCCCGGCCCGCGGATCTCGCCGGAGGAGCAGGAGGATGCCTACCCGCTCTCCACCTGCATGAGCTGCGGCTGCTGCCTCGAGGCCTGTCCGCAGTACACGAAGATCGAGCCTGTCCGCCGCGACGGGGAGTCGGTGGAGGATTTCGAACAACGGCGGCAGGGGGCGTTCGACCGCGGCTTCGTCGGGGCACACGCCGTCAGCCAGGCGATGCTTTTCAATGCCCATCCGACCGGAAAGATGATCGCCGACGAACGGCTCGAATCGCTGACCGCGGCAGGCGGGATCCAAATGTGCGGCAACGCCCAGAATTGCGTGGCGGTCTGCCCCAAGGGGATTCCGCTCACCCGCTCGATCGCCCGCGCCGGACGGGCGGCGACTGTCTGGGCCATCAAGCGGCTGTTCGACCGCTGAACGCTGTGCGGCCGCTCGGCTCTGGAAAAGGGTGCCGGTTTGCCCTGAACCCTGGATCCGTGTTAGCCTGATTCCAGCCGCGGGTATGCACGGTGGGGTTCACCGAGTGCCCGCGGGACACGGTTGACTGCGAAGGACACGTGACTGGAGAAAACAGGGGTGGTCGTCCGGCTGGGCCGGACCGCGGCGGCCAAGGCCGCCGCTCCCCGCGCGGCCCTGGCCGGCGCGAGGGTGGGGCGCGTAGCCGTGACGGACAGCGTAGCCGAGACGGACAGCGTAGCAGGGGGCGGGGCGAAGACACCGACGCTTGGCTGGACAGTGGCGGTGACCGACAGATCGCCACCAATGCACCGGTGCCGACCGGTGAGAGCGCAACGGCACCGGCGACTCACTTCGCCGATCTCGGGTTGTCACCCTCGACACTGGCAGCAGTCGCGCAGGCCGGCTACACGACCCCCACACCGGTGCAGGCGGGATTCATCCCGCGCGCCCTGACGGGTGGCGACGTGATGGGCCAGGCCCGCACCGGCACGGGCAAGACTGCCGCGTTCGTGCTCCCGATCCTCGAGGCGATGGCCCGCCCGGGCGTGGGCAGCGGCACCCGCGCGCTGGTGCTCGTGCCGACCCGTGAACTCGCCGTCCAAGTCCGTGACGAGTTCGAGAAGCTCGCCCAGGGGTCGCGCATCCACTGCGTGGCCGTGTACGGCGGCAAGCCGATTCGTGGTCAGATCGACAAATTGGCCCGTCATCCCGCGGTGGTGGTCGGCACACCGGGCCGCGTGCTCGACCATCTGAGCCGGGGCACGATTCTGCTCGGCGGCCTCGAGATCATCACGCTCGACGAGGCCGACCGGATGCTCGACATCGGTTTCCGCCCCGATATCGAGAAGATCCTGAGGCGCTGCCCCGACAGCCGGCAGACCCTGCTGCTCTCCGCCACCGTTCCGCCTCCTGTGGCGCGGCTGGCGACGCGGTACATGCGCGATCCTGAGATCCTCGATTTCTCCACTCGCGATATCGCCGTGGAGACGATCGAGCAGTTCTATTTCACCGTCGATCCGACCCGGAAGTTCGACCTCCTCGAGCGCCTCTTGGATCGGGAGAATCCCCGCCAGGCGATCGTCTTCTGCCGCACGAAACGGGGCACCGACAAGGTTTTCGAGAAGCTCGCCCGCCACCGTGGCAGCAACGGAGACGACGTCGCCTGCATCCACGGCGATCTCGCGCAGAACGTCCGTGACCGGGTGATGCGGCAGTTTCGCGAGGGGGGGGTGCGGATTCTCGTGGCGACCGACGTCGTCGGGCGCGGCATCGACGTGTCGGGGGTGTCGCACATCGTCAACTACGACGTTCCCGAGTTCTGCGACGACTACGTGCACCGCGTCGGTCGGACCGGGCGCATGGGACGGGAGGGGGTTGCCTTCACGTTCGTCGCTCCGGACGAGGGGCCGCAGTTGACCCGGATCGAGATGCGGATCGAGAAGCTCCTGAAGCGCGACGAGCTCCCGGGATTCGAGGCCTTCGAACGCCGGGCGAAGCCGACCCCCGCCCAGGCCCTGCCGACGGCCTACGGTGTGCCGGGTGCGCCGCCGCCACCCGCGGAGGGGGCTGGGCCCGCAGCACCGGATCCCGAGCGGGTGGTCGGACAGCCTCCTCCAAAGCCGGCGGGCCCCTCCTCGGCGTCGCTCCTGGGCAAGGGGCGTGGTCCGAAGCGTTTCCGTCGGGCCCTCTGAAACTGATCAGGCCCTGTGAAACGAATCAGGCATGGTCAGACCGATCCGGGGTCGGGGCCAACCTCCGGCCGCCCGTGGAGCTGGTCATGTCTGACGCGAGTTCACCGGATGGACAGCCCGCACGGCGTGGGGGGAGACGAGCGTTGGTCCAGCGACTGCAGAGTCTCGCCGACTCCGGCATCGAGTCGCTGCCCCGGGCCGCCGCGGCCCGGCAGCGCCGTCCTGCGGCGGGCCGGCAGCAGGCAGCCCCAGCCCACAGGCCGGTCACGGCCCCGCCGTCGCCTGCTGCCGTCGATCGCGTGCAGTCGCTGACCATTCTCCGCGGCGAGGTGGCCGGTTGTACGCGGTGCGCTCCACTGGCAAGGGCCCGGCAAAACACGGTGTTCGGGGCGGGACCGCCGCACGCGCGGATCTGCTTCCTCGGCGAGGCGCCGGGGGCCGATGAAGATGCCAGTGGCGAGCCGTTCGTGGGTCGGGCCGGGCAGTTGCTCACCCGGATCATCGAGGCGGTGCATCTCACGCGCGACGAGGTCTACATCCTCAACGTGCTCAAGTGCCGGCCGCCCGAGAACCGCACCCCGCTGCCCGACGAGGTCGCCAACTGCCGTGGCTTCTTCGAACGGCAGTTGGAGATCATCCGTCCGGAGTTCATCTGCTGCCTGGGAACATCGGCCGCGCAGGCGCTGCTGCAGACCGCCGAGCCGATCGGCAAGCTGCGTGGGAGATGGTTCACCCACGGCTCTTCCCAGGTCATCTGCACCTACCATCCTTCCTATCTCTTGCGGAATCCCGCCGCGAAGCGACCGGTGTGGGAAGACATGCAAGCACTCGCCTCGCGGGCCGGAATCGACCTTTCCGGGGGCTGACAGCCTGTGGCCAAAGTCCATCCAGGGCCTTTGGCTGCTCGTAACGCTGCGCTTTTCACGGGAGCTGCGCACCCGGCACCTCATCCGTGAGGTGCAGCAGGCTGTTGATCCACAGCCTGCTGATGTCGCGCGTCGGCGGAAGCCAGCGGACCCCGGCACCCGGCCGCGCCGACGATTGCCTCAAGGAGGGGCGCTCACGCGGCCGATCACAGCGGCGGGTGTGGGGGTTGAACAGCCGCCGATGGCCGTCGGGCAGGGGTGCCCGGCGGATCGTCGCACGCAGGGGAGGATCGCTGCATGAGGCTACCAGGCGCCGTCGGATTGGTGACGAGTCTGGTGGCCGGCGCACTCCTGGCCACCGGCTGCACGATGTGCCCCGATCCGTTCGACTACTCCGGGCCGGTGCCCAACGGATCCACACCGCAAAACGACTTCGCGGCGCGGAGCAACGGCATCCTCCCGTTGCGTTCCCGTCCGCTGCCCTGGCCCGCCGTCGTGGATGGTGACGCACCGTCGGCGACGGAAGCCTTCGCCGACCGCTCCGGCCCCGAAGGCACGACGACCGACGACGCGCCCGCGTCCACGCCGGCGGAACGGGTCGCCACGGGCGAGGCGGACCCGGCCGAATCCGTCACCCGCTGATCGGCCCCGCAGTCGAAGTGGGTGAGGGCCCGGTGGAGCAGATCACCCCGGCGGTGCGGCCGCCCCCGGCTCCGGGAGCCAGCCATCGGGCACGATCGCGTCCTTGGGCACCACGGCCACGCCGTCACGGACGGTGAAGCGGTCGCTGTCGGGGCTCTCGTCCCAGCCGTGGTCGTTGACGATCCGTGTGCGGCGGCCGATGCGCACGTTCTTGTCGATGATCGCCCCCTCGATGATCGATCCCTCGCCGATGCCCATCGGGGGCACCCCCTTGGAGGCGTTGGCGGTGAGGTCGTCGCCGGTCTCGTAGTAGTCGTTGCCGAGGATCACCGAATTGCGGATCACCACGTTGCGGCCGATGCGGCAGCGGAGGCCGATCACACTGTTCTCGATCACCGCACCCTGCTCGATGAGACAGCCGTCGGAGACGAGACTCGAACGGATGCTCGAGCCGTCGATCCGCGACGGAGGGAGGAATCGGCCCCGGGAATAGATCGGTGCCTCGGCACACGCCAGCTCGAACGGTGGCCTGGCCCCGGCGAGGTCGAGATTGCACTGGTAGTACGACCGGATCGTCCCAATGTCCTCCCAGTAGCCGTCGAAGGGGTGGAGGTGGACCCGCTTCGCCCTGATGGCGGCCGGGAAGACCTCGCGGCCGAAGTCCTGGTAGTCGGTCTGCCGGAGCAGTTCGAGCAGGCAGTCCCGGTCGAACAGATAGATCCCCATGCTCGCCATCAACGAGCGACCGTGGGCAGGGATCCCCTGACGCTCGATCCACGAGGGCGCGGTCCGCACCATCTCCAACTCCGCCGCCGTCTGCGGCTTCTCGAGAAAACCTTCCACGCGCCCTTCGTCGTCGAGCCGCATGATGCCCAGGCCGGAGGCGGCCGACTCGTGCACCGGGATCCCGGCGATGGTCACGTCGGCCCGCTGGGCGAGGTGGGTCGCCATCATGTCGGCATAGTTCATCCGGTAGAGCTGGTCACCGGAGAGGATCAGCACGTGCTTGATGTCGGGCTGCTGGAGATAACGGATGTTCTGCCGCACGGCATCGGCCGTGCCCTGGTACCAGCCGGCGTTGTCGAGTGTCTGCTGTGCGGCGAGGATCTCGACGAAGCCTCCGCTGAAGGGATCGAACGTGTAGGTACGACGGATGTGGCGGTGGAGGCTGACCGAGTTGAACTGCGTGAGCACGTAGATCCGCTGCACCCCGCTGTTGATGCAGTTGGACAGCGGCACGTCGATGATCCGGTACTTTCCGGCCAACGGCACCGCCGGTTTCGACCGGTCGCGGGTGAGGGGATAGAGCCGCGTGCCGCGGCCACCGCCCAGGACCAGGGCCAGCACCCGCCGCACGACGCTCATGGAAGGCTCCCGGAGAACGCGCGCCCGGGCTCCGGGCGGCGTGGTCGATCCAAGCCGGCATGCTACGCCACCGGCAATGCGCCCGACAATCCGCGGACAGGAGAAGGATGGTGAAGGTCGCCGGGGCAAGCGGAACCGGCGTCAGCGGATCACGAAATTGACCATCCGTCCCGGTACCGCCACCACCTTCACCACCTGTTTGCCGGCGAGCAGCTCCGCGACCCGGGGATCGGCCGCCGCCGCGGCCTCGAGCGCGGCGGTGTCGGCGTCGGCCGGTACCGTCACCCTCCCGCGCAGCTTGCCGTTGACCTGCACCGGCACCTCCACCACGTCGTCGCGCAGCCAGCGCTCATCCACCGCCGGCCACGCCGCGAGCGACACCGGGGCAGGGCGGCCGAGCACCTCCCACAGTTCCTCGGCGAGGTGCGGAGCGAAGGGGGCGAGGATCGTCACGAACGGCTCGAGCACCGCCCGGGGACGACGGTCGAGGGGGGTGAACACGTTGACGAACTCCATCATCCGCGCGATGGCTGTGTTGAAGGAGAGCGACTCGATGTCGGCGGTCACCTTGTGGGCCGTGCGGTGCAGTTCGCGCAGCTGGTCGTCGGTGGGCTGGTCATCGACCACCTGCGGGGCGAGGACCGGGTCTTCGGCACGCTCGTCGACCACCAGCCGCCAGCACCGATCGAGGAACCCGCGGACCCCGCTCACGCCGGTGGTGCTCCAGGGCTTCGTCGCTTCGAGCGGGCCCATGAACATCTCGTAGAGGCGGAGGCTGTCGGCGCCGAAGTCACGGACCACCTGGTCGGGATTGACGACATTGCCGCGGCTCTTCGACATCTTGTAGGCGCGGCTCTCGACCCGGGTGCGTGGCGAGTCGCGGAGGACGAAGTGCTCCCCTTGCTTCTCCACCTGGTCGGCCCGGACGCGGGCCGGCGTGTCGGCCTCGGCACGCTGCTCGGCGGACACCCAGCCCCCCTTCTCGCTCCGGTAGCCGGTGAATTCCATCTCGCCGAGGATCATCCCCTGGTTGACCAGCCGTCCGAACGGCTCCGGGCAGGAGACATGGCCGCGGTCGTAGAGGACCTTGTGCCAGAACCGCGCGTAGAGGAGGTGAAGCACGGCATGCTCGGCGCCGCCGATGTAGAGATCCACCGGCATCCAGGCGCGTTCCACGTCGGCGGCGACGAAGCGGTCGGAGTTGTTGGGGTCGAGGAACCGCAGGTAGTACCAGCACGATCCCGCCCACTGCGGCATGGTGTTGGTTTCACGGCGGTAACGCCTGCCGTCGCGTTCGACGACGAGCCACTCGTCGCTGGCCCGGGCGAGCGGTGGGTCGGGGGTGTCGCCCGGACGGTAATCGGTGAGCTCGGGGAGCCGCACCGGCAGTTCCCCCTCGTCCAGCGCGCGGATCGCCCCCGTGGGCTGGCCGTCAGGGCCGAGCTCGTGGAGGATCGGGAACGGCTCCCCCCAGAATCGCTGCCGGCTGAAGAGCCAGTCGCGCAGTTTGTAGTTGACCGCCGGGCGACCGAGGCCGGTCGCCGCCAGGTCGGCGCCGACCCGGGCGATGAAGGTGCGCGTGTCGAGCCCGTCGTAGGGGCCGGAATGGATCGCACGCCCGTCGCCGGTGAACAGCGTGCCGGAATGGCCGTGGCCCCCGGTCGGCTCCACGACAGTGATCACGTCGAGCCCGAACGTCCGCGCGAACTCCCAGTCGCGTTCGTCGTGGGCCGGCACCGCCATGATCGCCCCGGTACCGTAGGTGGCGAGCACGTAGTCGGCCACCCACACCGGCACCGGCGCGCCGGTGAGCGGATGGATGCAGTGGGCACCGGTGAACACACCGGTCTTCTCCTTCGCGAGATCGGTGCGGTCGAGGTCGCTCTTGCGGGCCGCAGCCTCACGGTAGGCGGCGATCGCTTCCCGTTGACCGGCGGTGGTCAGGGCATCGACGAGCGGATGCTCGGGGGCGACCACCAGATAGGTCACGCCATACAGGGTGTCTGGACGGGTGGTGTAGACCCGGATCACGTCGTGGCCGGGCCGCTGGGGAAACCCACCCCCGCGCCGCGCCGCCGACCAGTCGGCGAAGGCGGCACCGTGTGCCCCCGGCGGGGCGATGAAGAAATCGACCTCGGCTCCCGTGCTGCGGCCGATCCAGTCGGACTGGAGTTTCTTGATACTCGCGGGCCAGTCCACCCCCTCGAGTTCCTGCTCCAGTCGGTCGGCGTAGGCGGTGATCCGCAGCATCCACTGCCGGAGGGGGATGCGGACCACCGGATGGCCGCCGCGCTCGCTCACGCCGCCGATCACCTCCTCGTTGGCCAGCACGGTGCCCAGCGCCGGGCACCAATTGACCGGAGCCTCCGACTGGTAAGCGAGGCGGTGGGCATCGCGATGACGGGCCACCTCGGCCTCGCCGGCGGCGCTGACCTCGGGTGGGATCGGCAGCTCGGCGATCGCGCGGCCGCGCCCGGTGGTCGGATCGAACCAGGTGTCGAAGAGAACAAGGAAAATCCACTGCGTCCAGCGGACGTATCCGGGGTCGGTGGTCGCCAGCTCGCGGCCCCAGTCGTAGCTGAAGCCGAGCATCTTCAATTGCCGGCGGAACGTCTCGATGTTGCGGGCGGTGCTCTCCCGGGGGGGCGTCCCGGTTCGGATCGCATGTTCCTCGGCGGGGAGGCCGAAAGCGTCGAAGCCCATCGGGTGCATGACGCTCGTGCCACGCATCCGCTCGAAGCGGGCCACGATGTCGGTGGCGGTGTAGCCCTCCGGGTGGCCGACGTGGAGCCCGTCGCCGCTGGGGTAGGGGAACATGTCGAGGACGTACCGCTTCCGGCCCGAGGGCAACCGTGGCGTCGCGAAGGTGTCGTGCGCCTGCCACCACGACTGCCACTTGGGCTCGATCCGGGCGGGTTGGTAGCGGGGCATCCGTCTGCGTCCGTGGGAACGGGTGGGGGAGTCTGGCTGACTGTCGGGCTTGCGGCCGGATCACGCCGCGGCCCCGACGGTCAGGTCACCGGGACCAGCGCCCGGCCGGCCGCGGCTGGTCAGGGGCCGGACGGCCGATTCTAATGACTGCTGGGGGAGGGACAACGCGCCGATCCCCCACCCGTTCCCCCGCGATCGCAACCGATGGCCGCCCCCGCGCACCCGCTCCTCCAGCAGTTGCTGCTCCGCGCCTGTCGCTCGGCCGCCGGCCGGATGAAGATGGCCGATTCGTTGGGCACGCGGCTCACCGGGCGGCAATTGCTCACCAGGATCCTCGCCGCCCGCACGGTCCTGGAGCGGACCCTGGCGCCCGACGAGAAGAACATCGGCATCCTCCTGCCCCAGACCACCGGGGCGGCGATCGCCAATGCCGCCCTCGCCCTCGCGGGCCGCGTCGCGGTGAATCTCAACTACACCACCAGCCAGTCGATCCTCGACGTCTGCATCGAACGGGCCGGCCTGCGGCACGTGATCTCCACCCCGGCGTTCCTCGAGCGGGTCAAGCTCACGCTCGGCGACCGGCTCCTCGACGCAGGTGGCATCCGCGCGCGGTTGACCCTCGCCGACAAGGCCCGCGCCTGGTGGGATGCCACCGTCACCCCCCTGCCCGCGCTCGAGCGGCGGCTCGGGCTCCACCGCATCAAACCCGACGACGTCCTCACGATCATCTTCACGTCGGGATCGACCGGCGACCCCAAGGGAGTCGTGCTCTCCCAGGAGAACGTCGGGTCGAATGTCCGCGCGATCAACGAACTGGTGCATCTGTCGAGCGCCGACATGGAGGTGGGGGTGCTGCCCTTCTTCCACTCCTACGGCTACATGGCCACGATGTGGTTGCCGCTGACGTTGGAGCCGGGTGTCGTCTACCACCCCAACCCGCTCGACGCCCAGGTGGTGGGGAAGATGGCTCGGCAGTACCACGCGACCGTCCTCATGGCGACGCCGACGTTCCTGCGGAACTACATCCGGCGCACCCCCGCGGAGGATTTCTCCACGCTCGAGGTGGTGTTCGGATCGGCGGAAAAGCTCACTCGCGACGTCTGCGACGCCTTCGAGAAGAAATTCGGGATCCGGCCGATGGAGGCATACGGGGCGACCGAACTGTCGCCGCTGGTGGCTGCCAACGTGCCTCCGTCGCGCCACGTGCCGGGACGGCCGGTCGATTCGCGCGAGGGCACCGTCGGCCAGCCGATCGAGCACTGCCGGGGGAAGATCACCGATCGCGACGGCCACGCGGAGTTGCCCCTCGGCGAGGAGGGGCTGCTGTGGATCACCGGGCCGAACGTGATGCAGGGTTATCTCGACCGACCCGATCTCACCGCGAAGGTGATCAAGGATGGCTGGTACTGCACCGGCGACATCGCCCGGCTCGATGCCGAAGGATTCATCACGATCACCGGGCGCCAGAGCCGGTTCTCGAAGATCGCCGGTGAGATGGTGCCGCACCTGTCGATCGAGGCGGCGGTCAACGCCGAGATGGGGGCGGCCGATGGCGAGATGCTCGCGGTGGTGACGGCCGTTCCCGACGTGGCCAAGGGGGAGCGGCTCATCGTCCTCCACCTGCCCGGCAGCCGTGACCCGCAGGAGGTCTGCCGGGCGCTGCAGGCCCGGGGCCTCCCCAACCTCTGGATTCCCTCGGCCGACAGCTTCGCCGAGATCGATGCGATCCCCGTGCTCGGCTCGGGGAAGCTCGATCTCAAACGGCTGGCGGCGATGGCTGCCGAGCGGTTTCCCGGGAAGCGATCGTCGTGAGCCAAGCCGGGTTCGAGCCGGTCGTGCTCCTCGGCCGGGCGAGCGACGAACGCGCCGAATTGCTCGTGATCGATCGGCGCACCCCGACGCCCCTTCCACCGGAGGATGCGGCCGACGTGCCGCCGTGCATCGAAGGACTGCTCAACGGGCCGCAGTGCGGGCGGGCGACGATGCTGCCGACCGTCGTCCGGCTCGAGCCGCTGCCGACTCCGCGGGGCGGATTGGCGATGGCCCGGGCGATCCTCACCGAGCCCGCCTTCTGGCAGCCCGAGGTACCTGCCCGCTACCGCCTCCAGGCCCGGGTGACGGTCGCCGGGCGGGAGGTGGCGTCGTGCGACCGCTGGTTCGGGATGCGACGAACCGGCATCCGCGGCCGTTCGCTGTGGCTCGAGGGGAGGCGTTTCGTGCCCCGGGCGGTGGGGCTGGGGGGCTTGCCTGCCACCGCGATCGCGGACCTGCGGCTGCTGGCGGCTGCCGCCCTGATCGCCGATCCCGACGCCGCCACCTGCGACCGGGCAACGGCCGAGGGGATCGTGATCATCGCCCGTCTGCCGGTGGCGTGGGAATCGGGGGACGGACGGATGCTCGGGGAGCGGTTGGTCGCCTTGGCCGGATCTGCGGCAGTCCTCATGGCCGTGATCCCGGCGGCTGTGCCGGCACACGTGGTGGCCGCCGCGGTCGCCGTGGCCGGTCGGTCCCGCGGCACGCTGCTGTTGGCCCGGGAGGTCGATGCCACCGTGCCGCCCCCTTTCGGCCCGCTGGCCCCGATCGACTGTCTGGTGGCGACGCTGCCCCGCGGCGCGCTGCCGCACGCCAGGTGGCGGCAGGCACCACCGCTGCCGGTGATGGCGGCGTGGGAGCCCGGGTCGGATCCGCTGCCGGCAGCCGCGTCCAGAACCGACTGTGACCGCTTGCAGGCCCTGCTGGCCGGCTGGGGACAGGATGCGCAGGAACACCCGCCGTGGGAGTGGGCCGGGTATCTGGTGGGCTGATCGGGTCGGCCGCGGCCGCCACCGACGGTGCTACGATGCAGGGATGAAGGCTTACGACGAGGAGCGTTATTCGCGGCAGGTCCGCTTCGGTCAGGTGGGGACCGTCGGTCAGGAGCGACTCGCGGCAGCGCGGGTGGCGGTCGTGGGATGCGGGGCGCTGGGCAGCGTGGTGGCGATGGCGCTTGTGCGCGCCGGAGTCGGTTTTCTCCGCCTCATCGACCGCGACGTGCCCGAGGTGTCCAACCTCCCACGGCAGGTGCTCTTCGACGAGGCGGACGTCGCCGCGGGACTGCCGAAGGTGGTGGCCGCGGCCCGGCACCTCGGGCGGATCAACGGCGCGGCCACGATCGAGCCGGCCGTGGCCGACCTCACCGCTGCCAACGCTGCGCGGCTCCTTGGCGGAGTCGATCTGCTCGTCGATGGCACCGACAACTTCGCCGCCCGGTTCCTCCTCAACGAGTTCGCCTGCCGGGAGGGACTGCCGTGGGTGCACGGCGGCGCCATCGGAGCGGAGGGACGGGTGCTGGCGGTCGTCCCGGGGCGGACCGCGTGCCTCCGCTGCCTGATTCCCGAGCCACCAGCGCCGGGGTCGTTGCCGACCTGCGACACCGCCGGCATCATCGGGCCGGCGGCGCTCGTGGTCGGGGCCGTGGAAGCAGCCGAGGCGATGAAGCTGATCGTTTCCCCGCCGGGGGACGATGCAGACCAGCGGCGCTGGAACCGGTTGCTGGTCTGCGACCTGTGGGACCATGTCTGGCGGACGGTGGACCTCGCGCCGCTGGCCGAACGGGGCTGTCCGACCTGCCGCGAGCACGATCATCCGTGGCTCGACGGACGGCTCGGCGGGGAAGCGGTGGTGCTCTGCGGACGCGAGGCGGTGCAGGTGGCGGCTCCACCGGGCGGCACGGTCGATCTCCAGGCTTTCGCCCGGCGCGCCGCCGTGCTGGGGAAGGTGACCGCCAATCCGTGGATCGTGCGCGTCGTCGTCGAGCCTGGGATCGAACTTGCGGTGTTCGCCGACGGGCGGGCGATCGTCAGCGGAACCCGCGACGAGGCCCGTGCCCGTGGCATCGTCGCCCGCAGCCTCGGGGCATGACCAGAGCGCTCGGTCAGAGCGTGGTCGCCGCCTCCATGATCCGCTGCTCGGTGGCCTCGTCGCGTGTCATCTCCGCCGTCAACCGCCCCTCGGCGAGGACGATGATCCGGTCGGCGAGGGTGAGGAGCTCCGGCAGCTCACTCGACGTGAGGATCACCCCGAGCCCGTCGCGGCAGAGCCGGTCGATGAGCTGGTAGAGCTCCGCCTTGGCACCCACGTCGATGCCGCGCGTCGGGTCGTCGAGGAGGAGGATCCGCGGATGGGTGAGCAGCCACCGGGAGATGATGCATTTCTGCTGGTTGCCGCCCGAGAGTCCGGTGATCGCGGCGTGCGGCCCCTGGGTCTTCACGCCGGTCGAGCGGATCGGCCCGGCGACCAGAGCCTCTTCCCGGGCACGGCTCACGAGACCTCCGCGGAGGGTGTCAGCGAGGCTGCAGAGGCTGACATTCGCCGCCACGTCGAGGTCGGGGAACAGACCGAGCCGTTTACGATCCTCGGTGACCATGGCGATGCGGGCGGCGCAGGCTTCCCGCGGGTGGCTGAAACGCACCGATTGGCCGTCGAGGAGGATCGTACCGCTCCAGGTCGGGGGGCTGGCGCCGAAGATCGTCTCCAGCAACTCCGTCCGCCCCGCCCCCCTCAGCCCCGCCACGCCGAGGATCTCCCCGGAATGGAGGTCGAGCGAGACATCCGCCAGACGGTAGCCACGGGGATGCTCCGGCCACGGCAGGGTGAGGCCGCGGACCTCCAGCAGGCGCTCCCCCCGTCGGCGCGCGCCGTGGAACTCGTGCCCGGCGATGTCGCGCCCGACCATCCACCCGGTGATCTCGCGGGGGGTGGTGGAGGTGCGATCGACGGGGCGGACGTGCCGCCCGGCGCGCCGCACCGTGATCCGGTCGGCGAGGCGGAAGACCTCGTCCATCTTGTGCGAGATGTAGAGGATCGTCGTGCCGCGGGCCCGGAGCCGCTCGATCACCCGGTAGAGCCGTGCCACTTCCGCTTCGGTGAGGGCGCTGGTGGGCTCGTCCATGATGAGGATGTCGGTCCGCAGCGAGAGGGCCTTGGCGATCTCGACGAGTTGCTGATCCCCCACCCGCAGCGTCCCGGCGGGGATCCGTGGGTCGATGGGGCACTCGAGCCCGGCGAGGAGTTCGCCGGCGGCCCGTTCCATCGCGGCGTTGTCGATGAAGCCCAGCGGCGTCCGCTGCTCGCGGCCGAGAAAGATGTTGGCCGCTGCGGAGAGCTGCTCCACCAGGTTGAGCTCCTGGTGGATGATCGCGATCCCCGCCCGCTCCGCGTCGCGGGTGCGGGAGAAACGCACCGGGGCGCCGCGCAGGCGGATCTCCCCGTCGTAGTCGGTGATCACCCCGGAGAGGATCTTCATCAGGGTGCTCTTGCCGGCGCCGTTCTCTCCGCAGATGGCGTGGCACTCCCCGGGCGCCAGTTCGAACCCCACGTCGGCGAGGGCGACGACGCCGGGAAACCGCTTGCAGACGCCGCGGATCGCGATGATCGGTTCCATGGCAGGCGATCTCCCCGGGCCGTGGCCCGTCACGGCCGCTCGGCTCAGGCCGTCCGCCGGCCCTCCAACCAACGGACAGCCGACAGCAGAAGGAGCACCGCCAGGCCCACGGCGCTGCCGAAGGGCACCGTCCGGCCGCGGAGGGCCTCGACGTTGGCGCTGCCCATCATCGACAGCAGCCCGGCGAACACGGCGATCGTGGGGATCGCCGCCAGCCCACGGAGTCCGGGAAACAACCGGCCACCGGCCTGGACGAGCTGCCCGAACTGCGTCAGCGTCACCGCGAGGGCGACGATGATGCCGACGATCATCCCTTCGTAGATGTCGGCGCTGGCCTTGATGAGCTTGGAGACCGCGTCGATCACGAGGCGGAGGAACAGCGCGCCGAGCACCGTGCCACTGACCGTACCGACGCCCCCCTGGAGGCTGCAGCCGCCGACGACGGCGGCGGCGATCGCATTGAGTTCGTAATTGCGGCCGGCGGCATTCGGTTGTGCCACGCTGCTGTCGGCCATGAGGAAGATCCCCGCCAAGGCGGCCGTCAGGCTGCCGAAGCAGTAGGCGAACCACTTCACGTTCTCGGTGCGGATGCCGCTCAACCGCGCGGCCTGCTCGTTGCCGCCGAGGGCGTAGAGGTGGCGCCCGAGCACGGTCCGGGAGAGGATCAGCCAGGTGAGCAGGGCGAGCGCGAGGAAGACGACGGCCGAGATGACGACGTTGTGCTCCTTGAGCCAGACGAACGCCGGTGTGTTGACCTGGATCTGCTGCGACTCGCTCCCCCACCGCTCCCGCGTGACGAACACGCACATCGCCCGCGCGAAGCTGCGCAGGCCCACCAGCGTGGCCAGGGTGGCGACGAACGGGGGCAGCCGGATCGACGTGATCAGCCAGGTGTGCAGCGTGCCGACGAGGAGGCCGGAGAGGAGCGCCCCACCGACGCCGGCTGCGATCCCCAGTGATCCGACCGTTACGAGGCGGCGGTCATCCCCCTCGGCGAAGAGCAGCATGATCAGCGCGCAGGTCGTGCCGCTCATCGCCACCATCGACCCCGCCGAGAGGTCGATCCCCCCGGAGATGATCACCACCGACGCACCCAGGGCGATGATGCCCAGCAACGCGGTGTTGCGGAGGATGATGTCGCGGCTCTCGGCCCAGGCGTTGAAGTACGTGCCGTTGGGGTCGAGGAACCCGGTTCCCACGAAGACGACGACGATCGCCGCCAGGAGGGCCAACTCATGACGCGGCAGCAGCCAACCGCGGGCCTGCGGGGCGGGGGGTTTCATGGTCAGGAGCTGGTCAGGTTGTATTGCTTCAGCCAGGCCTGGAATTCAGGCAGGGTCATGAACTCGACCACCTTGGGGTCGAAAAGATCCCGCTTCACCGGCGACGCGGCATCGGGCACCACCACCCGCAGGCCGGTGGTGTGGATGTCTCCGTCGGGCTCCCCGGCCCGGGGGAACATCTCCTTGATCACCGCCTCGTCCGCTTCGACCATCGCCTTGAGGAGGCGGACGGTTTGCACCCCCATCTCGAACGGGTTCTGCACCACCATCACGTCGATGTTGCCCTTGGACATGTGGCCGATCGCCAGGTCCTGGGCGTCGAACGTGCCGACGACGAACCGGTCGCGCGATCCGCTCTCGGTGACGACGTCGGCGATGGCGGGGGCGTTGTAGGCCCAGATACCCACCAGCGCCACGAGGTCCTTGTGGTTCTGCGTGGCGTTGCGCACGTTGTCGCGGGCCCGCGGCAGATCCATCTCGTCGGCCATGCGGTCGCGCTCGCCGTATGCCCCGCCGATCGCCTCCTTCACGCCGTTCATCCGGCTCCGGGCGTTGTCGTTGTCGGTGAAGCCGGCGAACTGGACATAGCCACCCTCCTTCACCCCCTTGGCCTCGAGCAGCGACTTCGTCGCCGTGCCGAGCACGCGCCCGCCGACGATGTTGTCGGTGCCGATGTAGTAGGGGCGGGCGTCGCGGTAGGTGGAGCGGTTGACGTCGCCGTCGACCGTGATGACCTTCACCCCCTTCGCCTGGAGCTTCCGCATCTCCTCGACGATCGACTGGTTGTCGGCCTGGATGACGCTGATCGCCACGCCGGCAATGTCGTCCTGGGTGGCGTACTGCCGCAGGCGCTCGATCTGCCCCTCGGCCGATGCGTTGTTGACGTCGCGCGACACGGTCAGCCCGGCAGCGGCGCAGTCGAAGCGTTTTTCTGCTTCCTTGAGCCCGCTGAGGAGTGCGTCCCAGAACGGATCGTCGCCGTTGGTGATGAAGATCAGTCGCTTGCTGCCGGCCGAGGGCTGCGGCTTCGCGACCGTGCCGACCGCCGGGGCACCGGGCGCGGCCGGCTTCTTGGCACCGCAGCCGAGTTGCAGTCCCCCGAGCAGTCCGATGCAGGCCAGGGCGAGGCCCATCGTGCGACGTGTCATGCGCTCCCTCTCGAGACGACGGAAGGCGGATCCCGACGGAGCGGGATCAACAACCGGAATTCGTTCAGTAGCCCGGAATTCGTTCAGTAACGTAGTCCATGCCGACGGACGTGCACCAGAGGCGGCCCCCCGGCAGCCGCACCGCCGGCGAGGATCCGGGCGACGACCACGGCGTGGTCGCCGCTCTCCGCCCGGGCGATTCCCCGGCAGTGAAGCCAGCCGGCGGCATCGGCGAGGGCCGCGAGGCCGGCGACCCGTTCCACGGCCAGCCCGGCGAACGGATCTTCCCCGGCTGCCGTCGGCCGCGAGAACCGACCCGCCAGGTGCCGCTGCGACTCACCGAGGATGCTGAGCACGAACTCGCTGCCTGAGGAAATCGCCGCGAGCAGATCCCGTGAGCAGGCGATGGCCAACGTGATCATCGGTGGGGTGAAGGCTGCCTGCATCGCCCAGCTGGCGAGCATCGTGCGATCCCCGCAGCCGTCGCGCCACGAGACCACATACAACCCGCTCGGCATGCGGCCGAGGGCCAGGCCGACCGGATCGGTGGGCTCCGCCGCCGCTGCCTGCTCGGGTGTCGTCGCGGGAGGCGTGTCGGCCGGGGTATGTCGGGGCATCGGGCGAATCCCGGGAATGGAAGTGGTGGGGGGTGGCTGCGGTTCGCAGGTGTTTTGGGAGGGAGACTGGTTTCCCCAACCTGCCGCACGACCGCCATTCAGCCGGCGAACGGGAAACTGCGTGCGGCGATCAGCCCACGGCTGCCGATCAGTCTTCAAGCGACAGCGGACAACCACCTAGAGTGTTGCACCCGCTGTCACGGCACGCAACGCAACGGCTGGCCGCGGAGACCGTTCGCGACCACCCACCCGCCCACCCACCGGTCCACCAGTGCCCTTTCCGCGACACCCGATCACCGGCGGCCCGATCACCGGCGGCCCGATCACCGGCGGCCCGTCTGCCGGCCGACAAGGCGCCACCGCGGCCCGCCTGCCCAGATGGTTGGAGGTGGTGACCGTCGGGCGCGGTGCGCTGGTGGGTGCCCTGGTCGTTGCGCTGGCGGGTGCGCTGGCGGGTGTGTGGGTGGCGATGGCCGGGGCCGCCGAGCTGCCGCCCCCGACGGTGGCGCCCCCGCTCTCCGGTTCGCCGTTGTCCCTGCCGACGGACGATCCGGCCACCCGGGTGCCCGGGGTCACGCCGCTGCCTCCCGCGCCAGGCTCGGGGCCGGTGGTGCTCGATCTTCCCTACGAGCCGCAGGTCGGGTGCAGTGACGGCTGCAGCGACGGCTGCCTCGTTCCGCACGCCGGTTTCCCCGAGTGCTTCGCCGACCTCTGGGCACCGCGCCCTTGGTCCTGGCAACTCCTGCCCAACAACCTCATCTACACCAGTTACCTCGCGGGGCCGAAGGAACCGCGCATCGGCTCGTCGGTCTACAACGACACCGAGCCGGCCCTCGTCCACGGAGGGAACGAGGGATGGCTCTGGGACACGACCCTCGGTGGCCGCGCGTCGATCCTGCGGTACGGCTCCGACACGGTGCTCCACCCGCAGGGATTCGAAGTGCAGATCGAGGGTGCGGCCTTCGTGCGCCTCGATCCGGAGGACGAACGCGACCTGCGCAGTGCCGACTACCGGTTCGGCGTGCCGCTGGTCTACGGGATCGGCCGCTGGCAGACGAAGTTCGCCTACTACCACAACAGCGCGCACCTCGGTGACGAGTTCCAGATCAAATATCCCTTCTACCCGCGGATCAACTACGTCCGCGATTGCCTCGTGTGGGGCAACTCCTGGTATCCCTACGACTGGCTCCGGCTCTACGGCGAGGTTGGCTGGGCGTTCTTCAACGCCGGTGGCTCGCAGCCGTGGGAATTTCAGGGGGGCTGTGAACTGCTCCAGGCCAGGCCGACCGGTGGGCGGGGAGCGCCGTTCCTGGCGGTCAACGGCATGTCGCGGCAGGAGCTCGATTGGGGGGGCAACGTCTGCCTGCAGGCGGGCTGGGCGTGGCGCGGGCGCCGGAGCGAGAAGCTCTACCGTGTCGGGTTCGAGTATCTCTACGGCTCCGATCCGCAGTACGAATTCGTGTACAACAACCAGAACCGTTGCGGGTTCGGCATGTGGTACGACTTCTGAACCGGCCGCCAGCGGACCGCCGGGCGCCGTTGCCGTGCCGCTGCTGGCCATCGAAACCACCTGCGACGAAACCGCCGCCGCGGTGATCACCCGCGGCCGGCAGGTGCTCGGCAGCGTCGTCGCCAGCCAGGAGGCGCTGCACGCGCGTTGGCGGGGAGTCGTGCCCGAACTCGCCGCCCGCGCCCACGTGGAGCGGATCCTCCCGGTGATCGACGAGGCGGTCGCGCGCTCCGGTGTCGGGCGCGCCGATCTCGAGGCGGTGGCGGTGGCGATCCGCCCCGGTCTGGTCGGATCGCTGCTGGTCGGGTTGGCTGCCGCCAAGGGGATCGCACTCGGGTTGCGCCTGCCCCTCGTCGGCTACGACCATCTCGCCGCCCATCTCTATGCCTGCCGTCTCGCGCATGGCGACCGGGTGCGGTACCCGGCCCTCGGGCTGGTCGTCAGCGGCGGGCACACCGCCCTCTACCGGCTCGAGTCGCCAACCACGCTCGAGCGGCTCGGCGGCACGATCGACGACGCCGTCGGCGAGGCCGTCGACAAGGCCGCCGCCCTGCTCGGCCTCGGCTATCCCGGCGGGCCCTGGATCGAACGCACCGGTCGTGACGGCGATCCGTTCCGTCATCGGTTGCCACGGCCCTTGGCCGCCGACCGCGACCGCCTCGACATGAGTTTCAGCGGGCTGAAGACGGCGCTGCGGGTCATCGTCCGACCGCCGGGCAGCCCGCCCGATCAGCCGCCGCCGGAGGGAAGGGCCCGGGCCGACCTGGCGGCATCGTTCGAACTCGCGGCGGTCGAGTCGATCGTCGCCAAGGTCGGCTTGGCCCTGGAGCGCACCGGGCTGCGCCTGCTCCTGGTGGGAGGGGGCGTCGCGGCCAACACGCGGCTCCGTGCGGCACTGGTCGCCTGCGGTGATCGCCACCGCGCCGACGTGCTCGTGCCGCCTCCCGCGCTGTGCACCGACAACGCCGCGATGGGGGCGATCGCGTGGGAGCATCTCGATCGTGGGGAGGACGCCGGAGCGCTCCTGGACGTCGTGCCCGGTACCGATCGGACGGTCCGCAACCGCAGGTGACCCACCGGGAGGGGCTGTCGAGCCACCGGCGTGGGGCCGTTTGAGGCTAGCAGGCTGTGGATAAACAGCCTGCTGGGTCGCATGGATGCGATCCCGGGAGCGCAGCTCCCGTGAAAACCGGAGGTTTTCGAGTGGCCAAAGGCCATGGATGGACTCTGGCCACGGGCTGCTCGCGCACCGGGCCCGACGCGGGGGAGAACGGTGCAGCCGGCCGTCAGCCCGAGTAGCTCTCGAACTCGTCGTAGGGCCGGTGTTCCTGGTTCACGAAGCGGGTGAAGTCGTGTTGCCAGAGCAGGTGCACGTCGCCCACCGGGCCGTTGCGCTGCTTCGCGATGATGATCTCCGCCTGTCCCTTGCCCCGCTCCTTGTCCTCGTCGCTGGTCTGGTAATACTCCTCGCGGTGCACGTGCCTCACCACGTCGGCATCCTGCTCGATGGCGCCCGACTCGCGGAGATGGTTGAGTCGCGGACGGTTGTCGCGCGAGACCTCCGCCTGCCGGTTGAGCTGTGCGAGGCAGAGGACGGGCACGCTCAATTGTCGGGCCAGCCCCTTGAGCCGGCGGGCGATCCGCGCGACCTGCTCTTGGCGCGGATCGCGCGGATTGTCCGGTTCGATGAGCTGGAGGTAGTCGATCACCACCAGCGCCAGATCGTGCTTCCGCTTGAGGCGCCGCGCCACGGCGCCGATCTCCGCCAGCGTGCGTCCCGGAGTATCGTCGATGTAGAGCGGCGCGGCACTGATTTCGCTGGCCTTCTGCACCAAACGGCGACGGTCCTCCTGCGAGATCGTGCCGTTTCGCAGACGGTGGCCGTTCACCCGTGCCGATGAGCAGAGCAGGCGGTCGGCCAGTTCCATACTCGCCATTTCCAGGCTCACGAACAGCACCGGTCGCTGATTGCCGATCGCGACGTGCTCGGCGATGTTCATCGCCAGGGCCGTTTTCCCCATGCTCGGGCGGGCGGCGAGGATGATCAGCTCGGAGTCGTGGAGTCCTCCGCAGAGCGCGTCCAGTTCGGTGAACCCTGTCTCCACCCCCCCCAGCGTCTGCTCGTTCTTCATCCTGGCGTCCATCCGCTTGAGCACGTCCTGGAGCACGGAGTCGATGGGCCGCGCTTCGGCAGCGGTGCGCTGCTCCATGATGGCGAAGATCTTCTCCTCGGCCGTGCGGAGCAATTCGCGTGGCTCCTGCGGCGAGTCGTAGGCATCACGAAGGATGTCGGTGCTGGTGTCGATCAACGAGCGCAGCAGGCTCTTCTCCCGGACGATCTCGGCGTAGTGGACGGCATGGGCGGCATGGGGAACAGACTGCAGGAAATCACCGATCGCCGCCGAGCCGCCGACACGCTCCAGTTCACCACGGGTCCGCAGCGCTTCGATCAGGATCCGCACGTCCACGCGGCGGCCCGCCTCGTGGATCTCCCGCAGCCGCTCGTAGATGATGCGGCACGCCTCGTCGTCAAAATCGCCAGGCCCCACCACCAGGCAGACGTCGTCGCACACGTCGGGCTTGAGCAGGATGCTGCCGATGACGGCCCGTTCCGAGTCGTGGCTGGCGGGTCGGTCGCGGCCCGGTAGCGACGGTGAGGACTGTCGCTGCGGAGACGAGCCACCGCCGGCGGAGTCCCCCCCAGACGTTCCGCTCCGCCGCCGTCGGCCGGAGCTGCGGCCGTTGGCTGAACCATCGCGGGGCTGCTCACCCGGACCTGGGCGTCCATCGCCTTCCATGCCGCCGTTGCTCATCCGTGCAGCCCCCACAAGCCGTGCAGCCCCCAAACCAGCCCACCAGACCGGAATCCAACATGCCGCAACCCGGGCCGCCCAGATCCTCGGCGGCACTGATCACCGTGCTCGATCCCAGCGCCCGACAAACCGGAGGCCCAGCGAACCCGAGGCCCAGCGAACCCGAGCCGATGATCGCCCGCACCGGGTGAGCGATTGGCCACCCGCTCGGGATGACGCACAGAGCGTGGGACCCACCGTCTGTCGCCAGGGAACGCGCCTCTCGCGGCATGCCCCGCGCCCGTGACGCAACACAGTCGGGAACGGCGCCTTCAGGAGTCACCGTCGCCAGCGTGCCGTGCGGCGCGTTTACTTCGCGCCGGCATCGCCGCTCGAGGGCACGACCCAGACCTTCAGGTCTCCCTCCACCTCGGGGGCGAGCCGCACCTTGACGGTGTACAGCCCGACTTCCTTGAGCGGTCCCTGGAGGATGATGCTCTCGGGAGACACCAGCAGATCCTGCTGCTTGAGCGACCGGGAGATCTCTGCCGCGCCGACCGAGCCGTAGAGATGGCCCTCGTCGTTGGCGTTGGCCTCGATCGTCACGCTCGTGCGGACCAATTCGTCGAGAAGGCTGCGGAGGCCGGCCAAACGTTCCCGGGCGATCTCGTCGAGTTTGGCCCGGTGCTTCTCGATCATCCGCTTGTGGTGATCGGTGGCGATCGTCGCCAGCCCCTGCGGCAGGAGGTAGTTGGCGGCATACCCGCGCCTCACCTCGACCACCTCACCGACCTTGCCGAGATGCTCGACCGACTGGATGAGCAACAGCTCGATGCCGCCGCGCGCACCCTTCGGCAGGCGATTGCTCCGGGTGCCGGTGCCACGCACTGCGCCCGAAGACCGATTCTTGCCGCCAGCACCCTTCTTCGAGGCCGCTCCTGCCGGCTTTGCTTCGGCCGGTTTCACTTGGATGGCGGAAGAGGAGCCGGATTCGGCCATCGGGGCATCTGTCGACTGGATATCGGGCTTGGTGGCCATCTCGGCAACTCTCCAACAACGGTGACACTGTCAGTGAAACGCGAATTTCTATTCAGGCCCAGTTCTTTCGACCCAGTTGCCAGCGACCCAGTTGCCAGCGACCCAGTTGCCAGCGACCCAGTTGCCAGCGACCCAGTTGCCAG
>SXGQ01263708.1_pt1 | contig 31331 bp, 22 predicted proteins | sample 3178371 | NCBI WGS metagenome assembly SXGQ01 (sample SAMN11356859, study PRJNA531348) | freshwater metagenome | isolation source: freshwater sample F1-20 | place: China: Fuxian Lake, Yuxi | collected 2017-12-25
GACTAATTCAATTCATTTCTTTTTTAATCGGTTTCAAATATGGTTATAATTTTCATTTTATAAACTTAAATAAATGGGGACTAACTTTTGGGGGTAATTTTGGTATTCGCATTAATTCAATTTTTTGTGAACCAGCCCATTTAGCAGGTATTTTATCAGCAGCTTTTTTTATTTCTTTGTATAACCTTACAAAAAAAGAAAGTATATTTATTAATAAATTCAAGAGTATTGTTATTGTTTCTGTTTATATTTTATCTTTTTCTAGCTTAGCTCAAACGGGAATTTTAGTTGCGATTTTACTTTTATTTTTAAGCTATGGTATTTTAAAATATCTAATTGTAGTTGTACCATTAATATTAATTACCTTTAATTTTATCTATAATAATGTACCTGAGTTTAGAGAAAGATATGATAGTTCGATTGCATTGTTTCAAGGTGAGAAATTTATAATAGGCAAAACACATGGCTCATCATTTATCTTGTATAATAACTATGTTGTAGCTTCCGAAAATTTTAAAACAAATTTTTTATTTGGAACTGGCATAGGTTCACATGCTTTTGCATTTAATATTCACTCATTATCTAAAGATATTAAACAGAAGGGTTTTGACTCAAATTCAGCTGATGCCAATTCGATGTTTTTAAGATTAATGTCCGAAACTGGATTGTTTGGAATTATTATATTTATATATATAATTATCACGGGATATGTTAAGCGAGACCCCAAACGATTAACCCATCATTGGTTAATTAGCAATTCCATTTTATTAATGATTTTGTTAAATTTATTCAGGCAAGGGCATTACTTCCTTTATGGTTTTCCTTTTTTTATTTTTTTATATTATTTTAATGGTATTGCGTACAAGGATTTTGTGAATGGTAATCCATCTGAACACGACTTGTATCTTCTAGAAGGGAAAGAAAAATAAATTTATAAACCTTTTTTTAATTTTACTTTTTTTTCCATCATGTTAAAAGTTTCTACTAGCAAAGCAAATGCTAAGGCAATATAAGCATAATTTTTATTTAACTCTAAGTGTTCATTTTCTGGCACACTAAAATTATAGCAGTCAAAAATTCCTTCTGTTAAAATTATTCCCCCAATTACCAATAAAAATGATAAAGCAATTGTTTTTATGCCTTTATTTTTATTTATAAAATTAGAAACGAGGGCGCTAAATAAAATCATTAATAGCATGCTTATTAATACAGCAGAAATCATTATGAGAACCACACCACTTATTCCCACAGCGGCTAAAATACTGTCAAAACTAAACACAAAATCAATAATAATAATCTGTAAAATTATTCCGTTAAAAGTATTTTTTCCAGATTTTATGTGCTCAATCTCAGATTCGCCATTATAAATTTTTTCTTTTATTTCTTTAAATGTTTTAATTAATAAAAACAATCCGCCCCCTATTAAAATAATGCTTTTTCCGCTTATACCATAAGGGCCAATCATAAATAAAGCATCTTTTAGGCCAGCAATCCATCCAACAAAAATTAATAAAATAGTTCTAACAATTAACGCTAAACTTAATCCAAAGGTTCTTGCTTTTTTTTGTTGAGCCAGTGGTAACTTGTTTACCGCTATAGAAATAAAAATAATGTTGTCAATGCCTAAAATTATTTCGAGAATAGTTAAGGTAACTAGCCCAATAAGTCCATGAATCGAAAATAGAGCGTCTAATTCAGATGACCAACTTTGCATTTTTTTTTACAAAGATATTCAAATCAATGAATTATTTTAAAATATTTTTAAAAATTAAATTTTTTATTTTCAAAAGTTATCCAATTTAAATTTTATATTTAACGATTTGAATTTATTAATTTGATGACTTAATAAATGCTATATTTCTTTTAAGCCCTTTGTATCTAGTTCTTTTAATTGCTGATTGTTTAAAAATTAAATTAAAAGTCACTTCAGTCATCTCCTGCCAATCAGACTCATTATAATTAAGTAAACCATTCTGACTTTTAAATAAGGGCTCTTGATGTTCTTTACTAAAACGATTCCAGGGGCATACATCTTGGCAAACATCACAACCAAATATCCAATTATCCATTTTAGATTTAAATTCATTTGGAATAGATTCTTTTAATTCGATAGTTAGATAGCTAATACATTTACTACCATCTATAGTGTAAGGGCTTACAATAGCATCAGTAGGGCAAGCGTCTATACAACGAGTACAGGTGCCACAATAATCTTTTAGTGGGCCATCGTATAATAATTCAACATCTATAATTAACTCGGCAATAAAAAAAAATGAACCTTGTTTTTTATTTATTAAGTTACTGTTTTTTCCTATCCATCCTAACCCACTTTTAGCCGCCCAAACTTTGTCCATTACTGGAGCGCTATCTACAAAAGCCCTTCCATTTATTTTACCGATTTTAATTTTAATTGATTGTAAAAATTCGTTTAGTTTTGTTTTGATTACTTCATGGTAATCTATTCCAAAACTATATTTACTAATTTTAGGCACCCCATCAATTTGTTGCTCTGAAGGATAATAATTGTATAATAATGAAATAACAGATTTAGCACCATCAACTAATAACGTTGGATTTAAACGTTTATCGAAATAATTTTCCATATATTTCATTTGTCCATGCTTTGATTCTTTTAGCCACTTTTCTAGTCGAGGGGCTTCTTCTTCTAAAAATTCAGCTTTTGATATTCCACAAAAATCAAAACCCAAGCGTTTAGCTTCTTGTTTTACAAATTGACTATAATTAAGCAGAGTTGATTTCATTCGAAGTAAATTTAAGCAACAAAATAGTTTTTTCTAAATATTATTTAATCAATATAACCATCATTTTTTTTAACTTTAAAATTAATTTAATAATAATAAATACCTTTGTTTAAAAACAAATTCGATATTCTTTTTTTTGGATTTTTAATTTCTATAATTCTGGTGTTTTTTATCTTGCGCCCATTAAATTCGCCATGGCACAAATTTATTGCTGGCGATGGTTTTGGTTATTATTCATATTTACCAGCTAAATTCATTTATAACGATACAGATTATTCCTTTAATTGGTTTAACAAGGTCTATAAAGCAAATTATGTTTACGAGTCATTTCCAAATCCCGAAGACAATTTTCTTGTGGCATATGAAAATAAGAAAATAAATAAATATTATCAGGGTCTTTCATATATCTGGTTACCTTTTTTTGGTATGGCACATTTAGTTGCAAAGTGGTTTAATTATCCCACTGATGGATTTTCTCAGCCCTATCAATTGTTTATTGGGTTTGCTTCAATCTTTTATTTGATTATTGGTTTATTTTATTTGAGAAAATTAATTTATAAATTATTTCAAAATAATTTAGCAGCCAATCTTTCCCCAATTGCTATATTTTATGGAACATATTTATTTTATTACAGTATTAATTTAAATTCTCAGTCTCATATATATTCATTTGTTTTTTTTACTTTATTTAAATATCATTTACTCTCTTTTTTTGAAGCAGAAACTAAAATCAGATATTTAATTTTAACAGTATTATTTTTTGTGATAGCTGTTTGTATTAGACCTTTAAATGGATTAATTATCCTAATAGTCCCAGCTTTTATGCCAACAACTTTTTTTAAACAGCCGTTTAGGTTAGGTAAAATAAAATGGTTTGATGGTTTTTTATTTAGTATATTAATAGGTGCCTTAATTAATCAGTTTATGATTATGTATATTCAAACTCATTCATTATTTCCTTATACGTACAGTAATGAGAGGTTTTATTTTAATCAATCTAAATTTTTAGAAGCTCTATTCGGTTATAATATTGGATTATTTACTTATGTTCCACTTGCATTTATTTCATTATTTGGAATTCGATATTTATCAATTCAAAAAAAAATAATATTACCTTTTGTTTTATTTTTAATAATTTTTTTATATAGTTCCTGGTGGTATTGGCCTATAACAACTCGTGGTATAATCGATTTTTACCCAATATTGGCGATTTTTTTAGCTGCTTTAATAAATCAATTATCAAACAAAAAAAAACTATTAATTACACTATTGGTATTTATGTGTTTAAGTATCTTTTATTATTTATTTAAAAATATGCAAAAAAATAATGGCATATTAGATCAGACGATTACATATAAAGAGGTTTTTTGGAGAAATTTTTTTAGAACTAAAAAAGCAAATATGTTTTTAATTCCACCTTCTTCAATTATTAAAAAAACAATTTTTAATCAAAATTTTGAATCGAGTTATTTTAAAGATAAAGTTTCAACCCAAATTAAGCATTCTGGAAAGAATTCATTGTTAATTGATAAAGAAAATTATTTTTGTAAAGTTTATGGTTGTAATTATCCACTTTTATTTAATGAAAAAGGTAATAAAAAAATAAGAATTTCTTTTTGGTCTTATTTTAAGCCAATGATTAATTCTACTCATATTTTTATCCAATTTTTCGATAAAAAGCATCAGTTAATAAAAGAATTCCCATTTTATTTGAGTAATGCCGATATTGTATATAATATATGGGATTACAAAGAGTTCGGTATAGATTTAAGTGAAGAGATTTTGAAGAAAAAACAATTAATTAATATAATAGAATTTTCTGTCTGGAATGTTGAAGGAAAACAAAATTTATACATAGATGATTTCAAGGCAGAATTTATTTTAACCGACAATAGTTATGAAATTTTAAAATAATTTATATTTATTTATTCTTATCTATAGATGCCAAAATCACATAGCATTAACGAAATAAAAAAGGAATTACAATTAATTTCTCCAAAGGAATTAATAGAATTATGTCTAGCCTTAACAAAATATAAAAAAGATAATAAAGAATTTATGGCATATCTATTGTTCAAATCTCACAATAATGATGAATTTGTTATTGAAATTAAAAAAGAAATTGATGAACTTTTTTTAATCGTTATCTCCCAGTCAAATTTATACTTAGCTAAAAAAACTTTACGTAAAATTTTAAGATTAATTTCTAAGTGTGGTAAGTTTATCAATAATAAATCAATTTTATCTGAATTACTTATTTATTTTTGTAAAAAACTTAAATTTTCCGGTCTTCATTTTCAGAAAAGTCAGATATTAATTAATATGTATAACCAACAACTAAAAAAAATTAATAGTTGTATTTCTAACCTGCACGAAGACTTGAAGCAGGATTATTCTAATGATTTAGAAGAAATTACAATAATTTAATTTTAATTTACATTAGATTAAAATTCAAATATAATACCAATTGTTGGCGTAGAATTTTTAGATTTATTTTCAAGTATAACGGGTATTGCGTTGCTTCCATTTATATTTAGAGATTTCCCATCTGTAGTTTCAAAACCTGAGTTGTCTGCTTTTCTTTTAAAGGTATAATATGGTGCACTTTCTTGTTCAAAAAGCAATAAATTTTGAACGTCAATGTAAATATCTAATGTTGTTTTTTTATAATTTATTTTTTTATCTAATCTAAAATCTAATTGGTTAAAAGCGTTTAATCTTTTACTATTTATTTTTTTATAATCTAAAACTCCTGTCCCAATTAAAGCATAATTTTGTTGAGAGCTAATTGAATCGAATGGAGTAAATGGGTTGCCACCTGCAAAACGGTATTTTAAACCAAGCGACCATTCTTTTTTAAACTTATAGCCAAGGGTGCTAGATAGTAGGTGCTGATTATCCCATGAAGAAGCAACAAGCTTATTGTCTAAACCCGAATATAAACTTCTTACAAAAGTGTAGCTCACCACATAAAATAATCGTTTTAATAATTTTTGTTGAACAAAAAATTCAAAGCCATAAGTTTCTCCTTTTCCTATACTTGTAATTGCTTCACTTCCTATTGATCCAAAATCACCCCCTTGATTGGCTAATGAAATTTGGTTACTTATTGATATCGGGTAATTAGAGTATTGTTTGTAAAATCCTTCTATGGTAAAACGCAGTGCCTCGTTAGGCAAATATTGGCTACCTAACACAAAATGATTTGATTGTATATATTTCATCGATTTATTTATATATTCTGATTTTTCATTTTTATAACCCATCGTTGTATAAGTAGGAATTTTATAATAACGGCCAATTGATGCCGTTAAATCAATTTTTTTATTAAGATGATAAGCAAAGGATAGGCGGGGGGAGAGCGAATTCATGGGATTATTTCCATCTGATAAAAAAGAGTTCATGTCGCTACGTAATCCAAACGAAACCAAAAGTTTTTCTTTAAAAATATTTTTAGCAACTTGAGTAAAAGCTCCATATTTAAAAAACTCTATGGCACTTTTAAATTTTATTTCTATCGGAGGCATTAGCTGATTTCCTGAAGAGTCGATTATTACACTGCTTAATTTATTATATAAATCTGTATTGTATTTTACGAATTGTGCCATTACTCCATAAGAAAACTTCCAACCGTTGATATATTTGTTAATATCAATCCTTAGTTTATTTTCCATTTCCTGAGATCTAATTTTTAAATTACGTTTTGTTTCATCACCATTTTTAGCATCTTCAAATCGATCTAATTCGTTATTAAACATATTTCTACTTATAGCAATGTTTATATAACCTTTATTTATCAGTCTTTTTAAAGTAAAACCAGTTGTATAGTTCCATTGATTTATAAAAGGAAGAGAGCGTCTAAAATATTCATTTTCGAGACTTGAATTTTTTGTTTTAGCAAATGAAAATTCATCTATTGCACCAACTCCTAATGCGGTTAGTGTTGTTTTTTCGTTTAGTTGACTTGTAATTTTATATTGAGCATCAGTAAAATTTGGTCTAATAGGTAGATCTATAGCTGTAAATAAAAAATCTAAATACGATCGTCGAACAGACATTAAATAGTTAGTTTTTTTTCCTAACGGGCCCTCGAGAGTTAAGGCAGATTCGGTAAAGCTAACACGAGCATTTCCAGAAATTTTTTCAGGATTTCCTTGTCTTTGTTTTATAATAAAAGTTGAGGCTACTGCATTATCATATTTTGCATCAAAGGCCGAGGAGCTTAATTTTACATCTTCAATAAACGACACGTTTAAAATGCCCTGAGCTCCTCCTGAACTTCCTTGAGTTTGAAAATGATTTAAAACTGGAATTTCTATTCCGTCTACATAATAGACATTTTCGTTTGGCGCCCCACCTCTTATAATAATATCGTTTCGCGCCGCACCTCCACTCGAACCTCCAACACCAGGCAATGTTTGAACCACTTTTGAAACATCAAAATTACCTCCAGGATTGCTTTTTATTTCCTCTGTAGTTAATTGTTGAACAGATAAAGGGGTTATCATATCGGTAGCTACAGCCGATTTACCTTTTTCGTATACAACTGCTACTTCACTTAAACTACTCGAGATGGGATCAATTTCGAAATTTACTATCTGAGCGTTTCCCGTAGTTACTGAGATGTTGTATTTAATCTGAGTTTCATAACCAATATAAGATACTTTAATGTTATAAGTTCCAATTGGCGCATTAATTTTAAAATTGCCGTCTGCATCAGTCAATGCGGCTATAGAAGTCCCATCTAATACAATTATTCCTCCAATAATACTTTCTTGTATATTTCTATCTTTAACATTACCTCGAATAACTCCAGTATTTTGAGCTTGAAATTTTACACAAACCAAACAAAAAATAACAAATGCAATGAGTTTTAACTTCATAATTTATTATTAAAATTTAAATAATTTTTTTGAGTTATTTTAGTAAATATATTGTTTAATAGTTTACGTAATTTAATAATTTTCAATTTGATTTCAACGTATAAATTAACTATTTTTTAATTTATAATGTGAGAATTGAATCCTCAATTATTATTAGGTATAGGTAATAAAAACAAGCCTTGTAGAAAATATAAAGGCATTTTATTTTTTCAAATTACGGTAAATTTCTAAAAATGAAGAATCAGTAAAGATTTCCAAAAGGTTATATAGGCAGATTTTTTTAGAAGAAATTGAGAGAAAACAAGGCTAAAATAATTAAAAAGAAATTTCTGTTTTTACTTTTTTATTTTTAATACGTTCTTCTTTTATCAACCGAATCGTTTTTACAATTTTATCACTTTTTATAGCAATATATGCCGAATGGTCTAATACTTCAATTTTACCTAATTCTTCTTTTTTTAAGGCGCCTTTTTTTAATAGCATCCCTACGATATCCATTTTATTTACCTTATCTTTTTTTCCTGCTGAAATATAAAGAGTCCTCCATTGGCTTGGTTTTGGTAAAATAAATTTTTTGGGCAACTCTTCTTCTTCACAAGTGTTTTCTATAAAAGAAGGCAAATAATCATCGGTATCTAATAAAAAATAAGCAGTTCCGCTGGCATTCATTCTAGCCGTTCTTCCATTGCGATGAATCATCGTATCTAAAGAATTTGGTAACTGATAATGAACTACTACTTTAATTTCAGGAATGTCTAGACCTCTGGCGGCTAAATCAGTTGATATTAATAAATTAATGCTTCCGTTACGAAATTTAATTAGTGTTTTTTCACGTTCAATTTGTTCGAGACCACCATGGTAAAATCCGTGCTCAAAATTTAATCTACTTAATTGTTCACTTACTCTTGATACAGCATCTCGATGATTGCAGAATACAATAGTCGGTTGAAATCCAATAACACCTAATAATAAAATTAAAGCATCTAGTTTATCATCGCCTTTAACTCTTACTGATTTTAAAGTTAAAACACCATTCGCTTCTTTTGTTGTTTCGCTATAATTTAGAACTTTAATGTCCTTTATCCCTAAAAATGACGGTATTTCTTTTAAAATCGTTGCCGAGGTTAAAATTCTTTTATTGAGTTGCTTAATTGTTTTAATAATAAAAAGCATTTCTTCCTTAAATCCTGATTCTAACGATTTATCAAATTCATCTAAAATTAAATAATTAGCAGTTGTAATATTTAATGTTTTTTTGCGAATATGGTGAGCAATTCTTCCAGGTGTGCCAACTAAAACTGCAGGGGGTTCTGATAAGTTATTTCTTTCTATTTGAACTGAATGCCCCCCATAACAGCAATTTATTTTAAAAATAGACCCCATTTGTTTAAATACCCCCTCAATTTGCAGAGCCAATTCCCTTGTTGGAACTATGATGATTACTTGCACATCTCTCCTTTCGGCATTTAAAACATTTATTATTGGTAATAAAAATGCTAAAGTTTTACCCGAACCAGTAGGAGAAATAAGGATAAGGTCTTTTGTTATATTAAAGGCTTCAATTGTTTCTTGTTGCATACTATTGAGCGCCTCAATTTTAAAATTAGCAAGAATGCTGGCTTGGATCATAAAGCTAAAAATTAAAAAAGCCTTTGTTAGGATTATGATTGGCTTTGGCTATTAAATTAATATTTAACAAATATACTACAAATAAATTGCTCTATTATTTATTGAGCAAAATGAAAGCTTAAAAAAAAATATTTTATTAATTTAAAAGTACATAACTTTGCAAAATATAATAATAAATAAATAAATTAAAACCCATGATTAAATTTAGCTCAAAAAAAATATTGTTACCTTATGATTTCTCTAAAAATGCCGATAAAGCTCTCAGCAATGCAGCTTTTATGGCAGCCTTTTTAAGAAGTGATCTTTATTTATTACATGTTATTGGCAAATCTGATACCTTAGATATTATTTTACCTATTTTAAAAATAAAAAATAAGAAAGACTTAATTAAAGTTTTAAGTCATCAATTAGAAATTGTTTCTATAAAAATAAAAAAAGATTTTGGTATAAAGGTTAGAACTATTGTATCCTCAGGAAATATTACATCTGAAATTGTTAATGTTGCTAATGAACAAAATATCGATTTGATTATCATGGGAACTCAAGGCAGCGGTTCTAATAACGATTTTTTTTTAGGAAGCAATGCCTATCGTTTAATTACCAAATCAGAAATACCAGTAATGACAATTAAAGAAAAATCATCTAAAAAAGGATATAAAAATATTTTATTACCAATTGATTTATCAGATCACTCTCGTCAAAAAGTAAATTATGCTATTAGTTTAGCAAAAGCATTTAAATCAAAGGTTAGCATTCTAGGCCTTTATAACGAAAATGAGCGTAACGATAAATTTAAATTAGACATTGTTACTAAGCAAATAGAAAAGCTATGTTCTGAAAGTAAAATTTCTTTCGATTGCTTTATTGATAAAACGGCGCATAGAGTTTCTAAAACGATTAGTTTTGCAAAAAAACATAAAGTCGATTTAATCATAACAATGACAGATCAAAAATCAGATAGCCAATTTGGGATTTTAAATAATTACAATCATCAATTAGTTCATATTTCAAATATACCTGTAATTTCCATTCCTCCGGTGCAATTGGGCGATCTAACACAAACAGAATCTCCAGGTATCCCGTTTTAAAAACCTAATTTTTCTTCAGTAAGATTACGATTTCATTTATTAAATAATTTAAAAACAAAAAAACCACTTCAAATTGAAGTGGTTTTTTTATAAATAAAATAAGACGTTTAGTCTTGAATAATTATTTTTTGTTTTGAGGTTTGATCATTAGAAATAATATAATAAATGCCGTTAGCTAATTCAGAAATTAGGCACATAAATTGATTATTTTCATTTAGTGTAAAGATTTTAACTGTCTGCCCTAATTGATTTATAATTCGAATATAGCATAAATTTTCTGATTTAACATTAAATGTTCCTTTACTCGGATTTGGGAATATTTGAATAGCTTGGCTCTGAATAGAATTTTTTTCAATGCTAATGCAGGGATTAACGCTTTGTGTAATTTGAGAAGTTCTACTACATAAGTTAGTACCAGTTCCTATAACTGAATAGGTGGATGTAATTGTTGGAGTTACAGTAATTGTTGCAGTATTAGCACCGTTGTTCCATAAATATGTATTAGCCCCACTTGCAATTAAAACTAAATTTTGACCTGCACAAATTACGCTACTGCTGCTTGAAATATTAACAACTGGACTTTGTAATGTAGTTATGTTAAGTGTAGAAGTTCTTGTCGGACAACCTGGATTATTGCCCCTTACAGTATATAAAGTAGTTCCGCCTGGAGTAACAGTAATTACTGCTCCGTTACCAATAATTGTAGGATTAAAACCTCCACCTGTAGTCCATGTGTAAGTGGAAGCTCCATTAGCAGTGAGCGTAGCAACATTTCCTGAGCACAATGAATTACTTGAGCTGGTTGCAATAATGGTTGGCGTAATGCTAATATTAAGATAGTAAGTTCCGATACCAGTACAAGTTCCAATAGCACCATAAACTGTATAAGAGGTTGGTATTGAAGGAGCAACTGTGCTGGTAAGAGCAGTAGATCCTGTACTCCAAGTGTAGCTGCTTGCTCCAATACAAGATAATGTAGCTGTGTTTCCTAAACATAATGTGGCAGGATTAGAAACTGTAGTTAAACTTAAAGTATTAGAAGTTCCTAAAGAATAAGATTGAACCACTGAACAATTAATTGCATTTGTCACTGTTACATTATAAACTCCAGCAACATTTGTACTAATGGTTTGAGTGCTTGCTGCGTTTGACCAAGCATATGTATAAGGCCCATTTCCGGAGCCACTGGCGGTTAAGGTACTTGAGGTACCAGGACAAATATTAGCCGGAACACTCCCTATTGAAATACTTGGTTGAATAATAGTAACAGTGGCGGTTCTGAAAATGGAACAACCGTTTGTAGCTGTAATTACACAGGTATATATAGTAGTTACGCTAGGCGAAACCGTTATAGATTGTGATGATGAGCCTGTGCTCCAGCTATAATTATAAGCTGCACCACCACCAAAACCACCACCTTGATTAATATTGATAACGCTCGGATTAGCTCCTATACAAGAGTTTTGGTTTGCAGGATTAATATTGGCATTTGGCCCAGCTAATACAGTAATTGTTTTTCTAACCACAGTACTATTACCCGATGAATTACTCGCAATTAAGCTAATAGTGTAAGTATTATTTCCAAAATTATTATAATTATAGGTTATGGTTGGGTTTGGAGAAGTAGATATTGTTGGAGGAAAAAATCCACCAAAGCCTGGATTTAGAGTATAAGACCATGAAGTCGCTCCAATAGACATATTAGTTATTTGAATCACATTTCCAGAACAAACAGGGTTAGGACTTATAGAAAAATTAGCTATCGGCACTTGGGCGTATATTACCGCCGAAAAGGCTAAAAAAATAAAAAAAAATGCGCTTAAAGTCAGTTTATTTGTTTTCATAAGATATTAATTTATTTGTTAAAATAAAAAATTAATTAAATGTAATAAATATAATTAAATATAATTAAAATTATTTTTTCATAATAGTCGTAAATTTTAAATCATATTTAAGTTTATTTTAAATTTATTTAACTTGATGTTTTTTAATCTTCCTTAATATTTAACCGCTACATTTGTTTATAATTAAAATAAATATGAGTGAAGAAATAAGAAAATTAGAACCAATTTGTCTCTGGAATAAATTTGCTGATTTAAATGCAGTGCCACGTCCTTCAAAAAAAGAAGATCGAATAATCGAATTTATAAAAGCATTTGGAAATAGTTTAGGTTTAGAAACGTTTGAAGATCAAGTTCGAAATGTGATTATTAGAAAACCTGCAACTCTTGGAATGGAAAATAGAAAATCAATTATATTACAATCGCATTTAGATATGGTTCATCAAAAAAATAACGATACTGTATTTGATTTTGATGTTCAAGGAATAGAAATGTTTGTAGATAAAGATTGGATAAAAGCAAAAGGTACAACTTTGGGTGCAGACAACGGAATAGGTGTTGCCACAATTATGGCTATTTTAGAAAGTGATTCTATTTCTCATCCTGCAATAGAGGCATTGTTTACGATAGATGAAGAAACGGGTATGACTGGCGCTTTAAATCTTAAGGCGGGCCTTTTAAAAGGTAGTATACTTTTAAATTTAGATACCGAACAAGATGATGAAATTGATATTGGTTGCGCAGGAGGAATAGACGTTACAGCCACTGGTAATTATCAAATGGAAGAATTACCACCAGATTGTTCTGCGTGGCGAATATCTGTAAAAGGTTTAAATGGTGGACATTCAGGTATGGATATTCATAAAGGTTTAGCCAATGCAAATAAAATCATGAACCGATTATTGTATAAAGGTTTTGAACTTTTTGGCTTAAGTGTTTCAGAAATTAATGGTGGTAGTTTACGTAATGCTATTCCTCGTGAAAGTGAGTCAATAGTAATTTTACCTAAAAATAAAGTAGTTGATTTTAATACCGCTTTTGAACAAATAATAAAGGATATAAAATTCGAATTTAAAACTAGCGAACCAAAATTAAAAATTGGACTCGACAAAGTGCTTTTACCAGAGCTAGTAATGAATTCCAAATCTCAAACTCAAATAATCAATGCTATTTATGGAGTTTCAAATGGAGTTTATCGAATGAGCGCTGATATGGATAATCTAGTCGAAACTTCTAATAATCTTGCCCGAGTAATTGTTAAAGAGGGAAAAATTACCATTTCTTGTTTAACCCGTTCCTCTGTCGAAAGTTCTAAAATGGATTTAGCCCAAGCTTTGGAAGCAACTTTTGCAATGGCAAATTTAAAAGTAAGTTTTTCTGGTTCTTATCCAGGTTGGACACCAAATTTATCTTCTCCAATATTAAAAGTCTTAACATCAGTTTACGAACAATTATATAATAAAAAACCTAAAGTGGTTGCTTGTCATGCAGGTTTAGAATGTGGTATTTTAGGAAAAAATTATCCTAATATGGATATGATTTCTTTTGGACCAACCATCTTGGGAGCTCATTCTCCTGATGAACGCGTAAGCATCAGTTCTGTTCAAAAATATTGGCGTTTTGTAATTGAAATATTAAAAGTAATTCCTACGAGTTGATTACTATATTTTTAAAGTTTACATAAAATTTTTGTATCTTCGAAAAATTATTTTTAAATAAAACCAACTGTTCTAAACATAATTAACCCAAAATTGAATATCCATAATCTAACAATTGATTTAAAATATTTTATAACAAATTTTATTGAAAAATATTAAACTTATGATAGTCAAATTATGAAAGTAGGTATTCCATCTGAAATTTTTCCAAGTGAATTAAGAGTTGCCGCAACTCCAATAACTGTAAAACGTCTACAAAAACAAGGATTTGAAGTTTATATTCAGCATAACGCCGGGGTAAAAGCAAATTTTTCAGATAAGGATTTTGAGGAAGCTGGAGCCAAAATTGTAAACGCAGCTAAAGATATTTATAGCAATTCTGATATTGTATTAAAGGTTAAAGAACCTACAATGGAAGAAATTGACATGATGGCTGAAGGTTTAGTTTTGTTGAGCTATTTATGGCCTGCTCAAAACCAGCCTTTACTTCAAAAATTAGCAGATAAAAAAGTAAATGCAGTTGCTATGGATGCGATTCCTCGTATTTCCAGAGCACAAAAAATGGATGTACTGTCATCAATGGCAAATATTGCAGGATACAGAGCAGTGATTGAAGGGTCTTATCATTTCGGGCGATTTTTAAACGGACAAATTACTGCTGCAGGAAAAGTAGAGCCAGCTAAAGTATTGGTAATTGGTGCAGGTGTAGCTGGTCTTGCTGCCATTGGAGCATCTAATTCATTGGGTGCTATTGTTAGGGCTTTTGATACAAGAAAAGAAGTTGCAGAGCAAATCGAATCGATGGGTGCGAAATTCTTAACCGTTGAAATTGAAGAAGACGGTGCAACTTCGTCAGGTTATTCAAAAGAAATGAGCAAAGAGTTTATTGAAGCTGAGATGAAGTTATTTTTAGAGCAAGCCAAAGAAGTTGACATTTTAATTACTACTGCTCAAATTCCAGGAAGACCCGCTCCTAAATTGTGGATGGATTATCACGTAATAGCTATGAAACCGGGTTCAGTAATTGTGGATTTAGCTGCATCAACAGGAGGTAACTGTGCTCTTACAAAAAATGGAGAAGTTTATACAACCGACAATGGAGTTACTATGGTTGGTAAATTAAGTCAATTACCAAGTCAAGCTTCTCAACTTTATGGAAACAACTTATGTCATTTATTAGATGACATGGGTAAAGCGGAAAAATGGAAAATTGATATGGAAGATGCAGTTGTGTCAAGAGCTATGGTAACTTACAATGGTAAAATTAATTGGCCTCCAGCCCCTCTACCTGTCAGTCCAACTGCCGGTGGAAAAGTAAAATTAGTTCCACCCACTGCAGAAGAAACAAAGGCAAACGCTGAAGCAATTGCAAAAAAAGCAACCAACTCTATGGTTATTACCTTGGCATCTGTTGGAGCAATATTATTTTTAGTAGGTAAATATGCACCAAGCGAATTCATTCAGCATTTCACAGTGTTTGTTTTGGCCATTTTTGTTGGCTGGCAATTGATTAACAATGTTGCTCATGCTTTACATACTCCTTTAATGGCAGTAACAAATGCCATCAGTGGAATTATCGTGGTAGGTGGTTTATTGCAAACTACCAATGATATCAAAGATCCAGTAACCATTATAGCTGTGATTGCTATTTTGATTGCAAGCATTAATATAGTAGGTGGATTTTTAGTGACACATCGTATGTTGAAAATGTTTAAAAAATAGAAAGCACAAGCTTCAACGACACAAATAATAAAAAATTATAAGGAGTTAAATAGAAATTATGATCGCTATAGCTAAAGAAATTCAAACAGCAGCATATTTATTTGCAAGTATCCTTTTCATCTTAAGTTTAGGAGGATTAGCCTCACAAGAATCTGCAAAACGAGGAGTTATTTTCGGAATTGTTGGTATGATTGTTGCAATTATGGCTACTGTTTTAGGCCAGAGAGTTGAAGGACATATTTATATTATTGGGGCTATTTCTATTGCTTCTTTGATTGGCATTATCGTCGCACGTAAAGTGGAAATGACTTCTATGCCTCAGTTGGTAGCCATCTTACATAGTTTTGTGGGATTAGCAGCTGTATTAGTGGGCTTCGGTTCTTACTTGGATTCTGAAACACAAAAATTAATCGGTGCCGCGTACACTATTCACTTGGTGGAAGTATTTATTGGTATTTTTATTGGTGCCATTACTTTTACAGGTTCTATTGTTGCTTGGGGAAAATTAGATGGCAAAATCCCTTCTAAACCTTGGGCATTTAGTACTCTTCAAATAATGAATTTAACTTTGCTGATAGCTTGCATTGTTTTAGGAGTATTTTTTTGTAACGCACAAGGTACAGGTGGAATGCTTCCTTTGTTGATTATGACAGCAGTTGCATCTTTCATTGGAGTAGTATTGGTAATGGCTATTGGAGGAGGAGATATGCCGGTGGTTGTTTCTATGTTGAATTCCTATTCAGGATGGGCTGCTTCGGCTGCAGGATTTATGTTGGGTAACGATTTATTGATTGTTACCGGAGCTTTGGTAGGCAGTTCAGGAGCGATACTTTCTATGCACATGTGTCATGCGATGAACCGCTCTTTCTTTTCTGTAATTTTTGCTAATGCAACTGCATCTTCAGCTCAAGGTGTTGAGAAAAAAGCAATAGAAGGTGAAGTTACATCTTTAAATCACGAAGAAGTTGCCTCCTTATTAAAAGAAGCTAAGTCAGTGGTTATTGTTCCGGGTTATGGAATGGCTGTTGCAAAAGCACAGTACCCAATTTTTGATATGGTACAAACATTACAAAAAGCAGGTAAAAAAGTTAGATTCGCTATACATCCTGTTGCCGGTCGATTACCAGGCCACATGAACGTATTGTTGGCTGAGGCAAATGTACCTTACGATATTGTAATGGAGATGGATGAAATTAATCCTGATTTACCTGAAACAGATGTGGTGATGGTGATTGGAGCAAACGATGTAGTAAATCCTAGTGCTCAAGACGATCCTGGTAGTTCAATATATGGAATGCCAGTAATTGAAGTTTGGAAGGCTGAAAAAGTTATTGTTATGAAACGTTCAATGTCAGCAGGTTATTCAGGTGAAGACAACCCTTTGTTTTATAAATCAAATTCAGAAATGCTTTATGGTGATGCTAGAGTTAGTGTTGAAAAATTATTAAGTTTTATAAAAGAATAATTTTTAATTTGTTGGTGTCTTAAGTTGAGTTATTTAATAATTTAATTTGATTAAATCTTTTTCTTTTATTTAAAATTTTTTATGAAAAAAATATCATTTTCTCTACTTTTGATTTTTGCTTCATTTTCTAAAAGTAATGCTCAAGATACTTTTTCTATTCTTGCTTTTGACTCAATTACCCGTGAAGTAGGGGCAGCAGGAGCTTCTTGTGTAGATCTTTTTAACTATCAAATCACTAATCATTTTATTTGTGAATTGTTTCCAGGAGTTGGTGCAATTGCTACTCAAGCTAGTTATTTAACTTCTAATCAAATTAACGCCAGAACTAGAATGAATTTAGGCGATTCCCCAAATCAACTTATTAGCTGGTTAAAAGCTAATGATGTAGGTTTAAATTCATCGGTGAGGCAGTATGGAGTGGTTCGAATGATGCATCAAATTGGTATGGCGGATTCGGTCGAAACAGCAGCTTTTACAGGTACAAATTGCATGAATTATAAAGACCATATATTGGGCCCAAATTATTCTATTCATGGCAATATTTTATTGGGAAAATTTGTACTTGATTCTATGGAAGCCCGTTTTAATCGAGAAAAAGGTGATTTAGCATGTAAATTAATGGCAGCCATGCAGGGGGCAAAAATGGTAGGAGCCGATTCGCGTTGTGCACCCAACGGGTCTTCTTCTTTATTTGCTTTTTTAAAAGTGAGTCCGCCTAATGACACTTTCAATAATCCATCTTTTTTAGTTTCACTTAAAACACATGCTAATGACGGAATTGAGCCTATAGACTCTTTGCAGATATTATTTAATGCGTTAAAAATCTGTGCTTTTGATGATACAGGTTTAAATTCTGATTCTGAAAATTTAGCAGAAAATGTTATAATTTATCCGAATCCTTCTAACCAAGAAGTAGTTGTAAAACTCAATAATCCTAAAACAATTTATAATTACAAATTTCTAAATAGTCAGGGTCAAATTATTAGTCTGGGTTCAATTCAATCAAAGTTAATTTTAAATACCGAAAAATTTAATAAAGGATTTTATTTTATTGAAATTAGGAATGGTCAAAAATCATTTACCCGTAAAATAGTTTTGAATTAAGTTTTTTATTTTCTGTTGCTTTGCTAAACAATTCTATCCGAAAACATAATTAATAAAAAAAACAATAGTTTTTTCAAAGTAGAATATATTTTTAGCCTGAATTTTTTTAGTTTAAGATGTTACTTTTTTTTATAGAAAGCAGGTAAATATATATTGGTTATTTAATAAAACATCAATTTTTTTATTAGAATTTAATTAATTTCTAAATTACATAATTATTCTTTTATAATTCTGCTTTTGAAAACAGACTGATTATTTTCCATTATACTGATAAAATAAATTCCTTTATCAAATGCTTTTAGGTCAATTTGATTGATCAATTCTGCTTTTTGTGTTTTAATAATTTGTCCTAATAAATTTGTAATGGTAATGTAATTATTGTTTATGTTAGTCATTTCAATTGTAAACTCTCCATTATTTGGATTAGGATAAATAGATAAGACTTTGTTATTATTATTTTCGTTTATTCCAATACAATTAGAAACTACTTGGGTATAAGTTGCAGTATTTGCACAACTAAATGAATTTATTCCAGACAAAGTGTAAGTTGTAGTTATGGTTGGAGATATCAAAACCGAAGAAGAGAATGATGGAGGGCTCGTTGTCCAAGTATAATTGGATGCACCATTTGCTTGTAAAGTATTTTTTTCTCCTTTACAAATTAATGATCTTGTGGGTACAATGGTAATAATAGGTAATGGATTTACATTTACAAAAGTTGTTTGTGAGCCAACACATGAATTAGCGTCAGAACCGCTCACAGAAAAAGTTGTTGATATGGTAGGAGAAACAGAAATACTTGAATTTCCTGCAACCGCATTCCATGAATAAGTATTTGCACCTGAAGCAGATAAAGTAATTGTTTCTCCTTTGCAAATAACTGACTTGCTAGTTAAAGCCGTTATAATTGGTAATGAATTTACCGTAATTGATGAAACGGTAATCGAATTTGATAAACAACCTAAACTACTTGTTCCGATTACAGAATATGAGCTAGAAACTGAAGGGGAAACAATTGCAGATCCAGATGAAAAAGTATAACTACTGGCTCCAATTGGCGATAGAGTATAGCTTTGTCCAAGACAAATACTACCACTATTGATACTAATTATGGGTAATGGTAAAATATTTATTCCTAAGGTACTGCTGCTCGAACATCCTCCACTTCCATTTGCTGTAATAGTATATATAGGATTTGTTATATTGTTTACCAATACATTTGAACCTGTTAATGAGCCTGGATTCCAAGTGTATGCATTAGCATTTCCAGTAACTGACAATGTAATTGAATTCCCAAAACATACAGATGGACTTTGCGCCGATGCATTTAATGTTAAATTAGTTACAGATATAGATGCCGTTCCTACATTACAATTTACTTGGGCAGTAACCGTATATAAACTTATTGTTCCACTTGATATTGCCAATGTATTAGTGGTAGCGCCATTACTCCATAGAGTTTGACCTGGTGGTCCACTAACTGTGGCAATAAGTGTACTATTTGGACATAACAATAAATTGCTACCCTGAAGTATGGAAACAGCAAGGGCAGGGGGAGAAAAAGTATAATCTGTTGAAGAAAAAGTAGTGTTATTTAAAAAATTGAAATTTGAAATTTGAGTTGGATCATTAGCAATGGTTGAAAATTCAGCATAAACCGAAGCCATTTTATAAGTATTTGCAATAGGCTCTAAAACCTCTGTGGCTAAATGTGGAAAAATAATTTTACCCGCTGTGCTGATGTTACAAGATGAAAAATCTTTAATTCCTGTCCATGTATTATTTGAAACATTGTAAGAACGCGAAAATAAATTTGGAGATTGATTTGCTGAACCTAAAGTATAAGTTGAATTATCAGTCCAAGAATAAAAAATTTTGGTTCCATCTGATGTTCTTGAAATTTGAGGAGCCATATCCATAGATACATTATTAGGAGCCACACCCCAATTGCCTCTTCCTGCATTTACATTTGCAATATCAAAAGCCGCCCATAAGCCATTTTTTAAAGTAATATCAAACATACGGTGCCATGAAGTATAATATAAACTATAGGCATTGTTTCCATTACATAGTGTTGTTAATATATGAGGATTACCATTTACATCAACGGTTAAATCATGTTCAAAGTTTGTTGTAGGTACATTTGGGGAAGTCATATTTGAAGTTAAACAACTAAATTGTGTTAAGTCTATTTGTATCGGTCCAGTCCATGTTACCCCCCCATTAATGGTTTTGTATAAAACGGGATAATATGCATAATTTACAGGGCCTGGTGAAACATGTCCAAGAAAACTCATCCAACCAAAAGTACCAGAAGGATCGAAAGCAATATTATAATCTCCTACCTGAGGTGTACCATTAAAAGAAGTATTAAAAGGAGGGTTTACAGCAAAATTATTAGCCCAAGTAATATCATTTAGTCCATTCCAAGTTCCTTTATAAATATTAAAACCAGTTATGTTTACTCCATTAAATAAAGCGTCTATAGCCCAAAAAATACCTGGTGCTCCTTTAACAATTGAATGTGGGATTAATTGAGGATTAACAATTGGTTGATTATAATTTTCAGTATTACCTAATCCGCTTAATTGTCTTACACCAGTTACACAACCATTCCAAGTTGAATTGACTGAGCTAATGGTTGCTGCCATAAATCCCAAATAGGCATTTGAAGGACTAACATTAAGAGTTGGATTGTATATTGTTACATTTGGATATCTTGCAAAACTTGTATTTAAGGGGTTTAACACCCCTAAATTAACAGACCAAGTCGTTCCTGCGTTAGTAGAAATATCATATCTTATATTTCCTGAATTTCCACCAAGTAAATTTGCGTTATTTCGATGAATAAAAACGATGGTATTCAAATTTTTATCAGCTGCAACTGGATTTGTAGAATTTCTAATTTGAGTAAAAATATTACTAGATGATCCACCTGTGACCAAGGACCCACATTGTGCTGCAATATTCATTGAAAATATAAGGCAAAATAAAAAAATAATAGATTTGTTAATGATATTTTTCATGGTTTATTTTTTAAGTGATTAAATATATAAAATTAAAAATTTAATATCTTTTATCAAGATTAATAATATCCGTATTTAAATTTATAAAAAAAATAATTGGATAAAAAACTATTTAACATTTAAATAAAATGATAAAAAAAATAAAAAAATGTTTAACTTTAAAATAATAAACAGTAATAAAATTAAATGTTGTTCCGTTTTTTATTAATTTTAATTTGTGTCATAATTTTTAGCCAAAAGAGTTATGGATGGTCAAAAGAAGGGCATCATATTGTTGCACAAATAGCAAAAAATTATTTAAAACCATCTACTTTAGATTCCATTCAAAAATATTTTAAAGATCTTAGCTTTGAAGAGGCTTCTTGTTGGATGGACGAAGTTAAAAAAGACGATAAATACAAATATCTCTACAATTGGCATTTTGTGAATATTGCTCCAGATGCAAGTTATGTAAAAACCGAAAATCCTAATATAATTAATCAATTAGAAATTGCCATTCAAAATTTACATCAGAAAAAAGATATTTTTTTTAACCTAAAAGTAATATTTCATTTGATTGGAGATTTGCATCAACCGCTTCATACTGGTTATGCAAGTGATAAAGGAGGCAATAAAAAATCAGTAATGTACTTTAATAAATCAACAAACCTGCATTATGTTTGGGACGAATTAATAATTAAATCAGAAAAAATAGATGCTTCAACTTGTTTAAGACTGGCAAAAACTATACCACTTAATAATTATGAAATTTATAATAATGGCAATGTATTAGAATGGGCAATAGAATCGAGAATGTTATTAAAAAATGTATACCAAATAAAAAACGACTTTATTTCATACGCTTACACAAACAGAAATGCAACCGTAATTGAATTACAATTATTAAAAGCAGGTATTCGATTAGCAGAAGTTTTAGAAGCTGTTTTTAAGAAATAAAAGCGATTATATTTTAAAATTATCAGCATCTAAACCAACTGGAAATTCTTTTCGAAATTTTTCTAAATACTCCCAATCTAATATTGCGTTTTGAACCTGTTCTTGATTTTCTTTTAAATGATAAATAACTTCTCCTTTTGGATTAATCACTAAACTGTCTCCAGAATGTTTTATGCCATTTCCATCTATACCAACTCTATTTAAGCCAATTACATAACTTTGATTTTCGATAGCTCTAGCGATTAATAATTGTTTCCATGCATAAATTCTTATTTCAGGCCAATTAGCCACATATATCAATACATCATAATCCCAATTAGCTTTAGAGTTAGTATTATTAATTTGAAATCTGTTCCTACTCCAAACAGGAAAACGAAGATCGTAACAAATAAGTGGACAAAATTTCCATTTATTTATGTGGGTAATTATTTTTTCAGAACCTGGTTTATAAAATTGATTTTCGGATCCGATACTGAATAAATGTCGCTTATCATATGTTTTTAATTCTCCAATAGGATTTACCCAATATAAACGGTTGTAAAAACAGCCATTATCAATAACGGCAATGGTTCCTGTGATAACAGATTGTTTTTCTTTTGACTTAAATTTAAGCCACTTTAATGTCTCTCCATCAGCAGATTCTGCATATTTTTTTGGATTCATTGTAAAACCAGTCGTAAACATTTCGGGTAAAATAATTAAATCGGTTTTGTCTATTATTGAATCAATTAACTTTTCAAAATGTTGAATATTTTTTTCTCTATTTTCCCATTCTATTTGGGCTTGAATAATAGTTAATTTCATATCTATAATTTAAATTATATACAATAAGAATTATAAGCTTTAATAGCAGGCTCATAATTGTGTTGAGCTGCTTTTTTGAAATCTTCACATGGATTTTGTTTCAAATTAATTTTTGCAACACCCATCCAATAGAAAGCCTGGTAATATTGTGAATTTAAATTAGTACAAACTATTAAATCGTTTAAACATGCTTTAAAATTTTGTTTTTTTCCGAAAACTATGGCTCGTTTAAAATAAAAATCCGATTCGTCTTTATCTAAAGTAATGCATATATTAAAAAAATCTAAGGCTTGATCTAACTTATTTAAATCACTATAACAATTTCCTAAAACAAAATGAGCTTTGATGTTATTTTTTTCTAGGCTCAAAGCATAATTTGCATCATTAATGGCTTTAGAATAATCGCTAATTTGATAATAAGCTGATGCTCTGGCTGAATAAGCTTTAATATAGGGAAATAAAGTTAATGATTGGTTTAGGCTAACTATTGCTAATTTTGGTTGTTGGTTTTTTAAATACAATAAAGCCCGATTATAAAATCCTTTATAATTTTTTGGTGCAACAAGGGTGGCACGGTTTAAATAATCTAATGCCTTTTTATCTTGATTTAAATACATACACTCAACTCCAACACTGTTTAATGCAACAAAGTTATCTGGATATTTTTTCAAAATATCTTCGTATAAAGTTAATCCGTTTTTCCAAGCATTTGCTCTCAAAAAAGTAAGAAGAGAGAACGTAATTGAAATAGTAATTGTAAAGTAAGCTGGTTTAGTATTTAATTTTAAAATCAAATGTGCTACTAACCAAGCTAAACCGATTAAAGGGACATACATATACCGGTCTGCATATAAAACTTCGCCAAAAGGAATTATTTGTAAAACTAAAACAATATTAATTAAACTGAATAAAATCATAAAAAGCCAACTATACTTTTTATTTTTTAATAAATAAATTAAAAGAAAAACAATTATTGCTATAATTAAATAACCAATTAAAAAAATAGAGAAATGATAATTAGGATAAGGATAAATAACACTTTGCTGATAAGGGAATAAAAACAAAATAAGATATTTAAATAAAGCAAATCCTGCAAATGCAATTCTTTGGTAGAAAGGGAATTCGTGGGCGTGATTAATAAATAAATCAGCCGATTGAGTTTTAAAATTAATGATTCCAAATACAATCGAAATAAAAAATAATGGTATTTTATTTAATATCTGCTTATACTCTATTTTATTTTTAATAAATACATCTATAATTAATAAGATTAATGGGAAGATAATGGCAGATGGTTTTGATAAACAGGAAGCAATAAATAAAACAATTACAGCTATATAATTTTTCATTTTAAAAGTAATAAGATATTTTAAATAAAATAAAGTAGCTATCAAATAAAAACTCGTTGATAAACAATTTTTTAACTCACTTATCCAAGCTACTGATTCAATTTGAAGTGGATGTAATAAAAAAATAGCCATTCCAATAGTTGCAATAAACTCTTTTTTAAATAAAATTTTTCCGAGTTGATAAACTAAATAACCATTAATGAGATGAATGCTTATATTTAATAAATGGTGACCGAAATCATTTGCTTCAAAAAAAAACCAAATGATAGAGTGAAAAATCATGGTAATTGGAATATAGTTTCCAACAAAATGGTGACTAAACAATCCCATAAATTCTCCATTTTTGACATAACTATTTTTAAAAATCATTTCAGGGTCATCCCAACTAATATGACCGAACATTAATATTTTAGAAAAGGCAAAAATGGTCAATAAAATTATTAACACTAAAGAGAAATGTTTTTTTAAAAAAATATTTATTTTACTAAACACGTTACAAATATAAGAGTTATATAAAATTTGGTACTTTTAAGGTGTGATTAAATTATCTGTTGTCATAATTACATATAATGAAGAAAAAAACATCGAACGATGCCTGACTTCGGTAAAAGTAATTGCAGATGAAATTGTGGTTTTAGATTCGTTTAGTTCAGACCAAACACAAGCTATTTGTGAAACTCATGGAGTTAAATTTTTTCAGCATGCTTTTGATGGGCATATTGAACAAAAAAATAGAGCTATCACATTTGCAAGCTATCCGCATATTTTATCTTTAGATGCAGACGAAGCTTTAGATGAGTCTCTCACGAAATCGATTATTAAAATTAAAAATAATTTTAATAAAGATGCCTATTATATGAATAGACTAACAAATTATTGTGGCCATTGGGTAAAGTATTGCGGATGGTATCCAGACAGAAAACTCAGACTTTGGGATAGTCGAAAAGGGAAATGGACCGGTATTAATCCGCACGATAAATATGAATTAACTGATGGAGATAAAAACACTGGTCATCTTTCTGGAGATTTATTACATTATAGTTACACTTCTATTAACGATCATTATAAACAAGTAGAATACTTTACAACTATTGCTTCAAAAGCTTATTTTGAAAAAAATAAAAAAGCACCTTTTTATAAATTAATAATTAATCCGATTGCTAAATTTATTAATCATTATTTAATTCGTTTAGGTTTTTTAGATGGCAAATCAGGATATTTGATTTCAAAAATTTCCGCTTACGCAACTTATTTAAAATATAAAAAAATAAGAGATTTATATTATCAAAACACTACAAAATAATTTTAAAATTTTACTTAGCAGAACTGATAGTATTGGTGATGTTATGTTGACATTGCCTATGGCCGGCCTAATTAAGAATCAATTTCCAAATGCAATAATTTATTTTTTAGGAAATAGTTACACAAAAGAAATAGTGATGACTTCCGAATTTATTGATGAGTTTATAAATTTCGACGAATTAGAAAAACTCGATCTAAATGAAAAAATAATAATGCTAAAAAATCTTAATCTAGATGTATTTATACATGTTTTCCCAAAAAAAGAAATTTGCAAATTAGCCAAACAAGCTAGAGTACCTTTAAGAGTTGGAACAACAAATAGGTTTTACCATTGGTTATATTGTAATAAACTTATTCAGCTATCGCGAAAAAAATCAAGCCTTCACGAATCTCAATTAAATATTAAACTATTAAGTTTTTTAAATATAAACACTGATATTTCTTTAAAATTAATGCCAAAATTATATGGTTTTTCAAAAATTACAGAACTAAAAAATGAATATAAAAAAATCATTGATCCCTCAAGAATTAATCTTATTTTTCATCCAAAATCAAAAGGAAGCGCTCGCGAATGGGGTTTAAAAAACTTTGAACAATTAATAAAATTATTACCACAAAAAAAATATAAAATATTTATAAGTGGTACTGTTCAAGAGGGAAATTTGATGCGGGAATTTATTTCTAATAATTCAAAGCTAACAGATTTAACAGGAAAACTATCCTTGCAACAATTTATTGCTTTTATAAATGCCTGTGATGGTTTAATAGCTGCTAGTACTGGACCTCTTCATATTGCGGCGGCCTTAAATAAAAAAGTAATTGGATTGTATTCACCTATGAAACCAATTGATCCGGGAAGATGGATGCCTATTGGAAAAGATGCTCATCATCTTGTAATTAATAAAAACTGCTCTGATTGTAGAAAAAAAAATGAATGCGTTTGCATAAAATCTATTCAAGCATCACAAATTTTATCGATATTAGAAAAATAAAATGAATACATTTAAAGATCAGGTGATTTGGATAACAGGTGCTTCTTCTGGGATAGGAGAATCCTTAGCCATTGAATTGGCAAAGCGTGGAGCTAGATTAATTTTATCGGCTCGGCGAGAAAAAGAGTTAAATAGAGTTTTAAATTTAACAAAACTTCCATCATTAGATATAATGGTTCTTCCTTTTGATTTAAATGATACTTCTAATGCCACTGGATTAATAGCTCAAGTCATAAATAAATTTGGAAGAATTGATATATTAATTAATAATGGTGGATTAAGCCAGAGAAGTGAAGCAATTCAAACTCCAATTGAAATTGACAGACTTTTAATGGAAGTAAATTATTTTTCATACCTAAATTTATCTAAGGCCGTTTTGCCTTATATGAAACGACAAAAAAATGGACATATTGTTATAGTAAGCAGCATAGCAGGTAAATTTGGATTTTATTTACGCTCATCATATAGTGCTGCTAAACATGCCTTACATGGCTTTTTTGAAACGCTGAGATTAGAAACAGAAAGTCTTGGAATAAAAATATTAATTGTATGTCCTGGTAAAATAAAAACTAATGTATCTATTAATGCAATAACTGAAAGCGGTAATTCTCATAATAAAATGGAAAAAAGTCATGAAGTTGGCATGACTGCTGAAGAGTGTGCTAAACTAATAATAAAGGGAATAATTAATAATAAAGAAGAAATTTATATTGGTGGTAAAGAGATATTAATTGTAAAAATAAAACGTTTATTCCCTAAACTATTTTCAAAACTTATTCGTAAACAAAACCCTTATTAAACAAAATCTGCATCAAATAATTTTAAAAAATTACGTTTTAATTTTTCTTTTATTTCAATCATATCTATTTGGCGACAAAGTTCTTTATTTAAACTAGTTACCTCCTTGTCTTTTATGCCACAGGGTATTATATTATTAAAATAATTTAAATCAGAATTAACATTAAATCCCCAGCCGTGCATGGTTACCCATCGGCTACATCTAACGCCCATGGCACAAATTTTACGGGCTTTTAGGTTATTATTCGCATCAATCCAAACGCCTGTTTCACCCTTTATTCTTCCACTTTCTAAACCGTATTCTTTTAATGTTAGAATAATAGTTTCTTCGAGTAATCTTAAGTATTTATGAATATCAGTAAAAAAATGATCCAAATCTAAAATAGGATAAGCAACTAATTGTCCTGGGCCATGATAGGTAATGTCACCCCCCCTGTTTATTTTATAATAATCAGTTTTTTTTTCTGAAAGTTGAGATGTGGTTAATAATAAATTTTTTTCGTTACCACTTTTTCCAAGTGTAAACACATTAGGATGTTCAACAAATAATAAATAATTTTTTGTATTTTTCTTTTCTTTGATTGGTAAATTTCGATTAAATATTTTTTGTTGAATAGTTTGATTAAAAAGTAATTCTTGATAATCCCAGCAGGCTTTATAATCCATAAGCCCTAAATCTCTAAATATAATTTGTTTTTTTTTCAGGTTCTTTAATTTAATAGTTTAAAGACCGGTTTTGGAAATAAATTTTTTTAAAATTTAGAAAGTTCTTTTTTAAGATGGTCGATTACATTTACTTCAACCGGATCAATTCCTTTTAACTCTGCTAAATAATAACTTATCCAATCACCCATATTTATTAAATAGAAAAATTGCTCTAATCTACTTTCTCCTTTTGCAGTAATATCGATTACAGTATTGGCATAATTTTGAAATATTGTTTTACAAACCTCGTAGCGTTTTTTGTTGCGACTATAGTCAAAAGAAGTATGAAAAGTAACTACTACTAAAGAATCGTTTTTAGTCGTCCAACCAACTAACTCATTATGATTCATCTCAGGAAAAACATGTTGCCAGGCGAGCATTTTACTATTTTCATTTATTTGTTGTCTAAACCTAACAGCAACTCCCTCACAATTTCCAAGCGAATAAATAACCGGAATTTTATTTAATAATTGTTTAGCGATTTGGATAGCTTCAAGTTTTATTTTTTCATTTTGTTGCTCTAAAAGTAGGATAGACTTTTCTATATCTAAAAACAAACTAGGCTGAGCAAAACCTTTTTCTACAAATACTTTTATTAACTGAATCAGAGAATATCCTATGCAAGCGCGAGGAGGCATTCCACCGGGAATTTCAATAAAATCTAACTGATGCTGTTTTGCTAGTTGTAAAACATCGCCACCACTGGTAACACAAACAATTTGAGCTTTTTTAATAATAGCAATATCTAATGCATTTAAAGTTTCTTCGGTATTACCTGAATAACTTGAAACAATAAACAAAGTGTGTTCGTTTACAAATTCGGGCAAAGAATAATCCTTGTTAATTATAACAGGAACTTTACAGAAGTCTAAAATTAATTCAGAAACAATTGTACCACCAATGCCAGAGCCCCCTAAACCAGAAATAACTATATTTTGAATGCCATTGGATCGCGAAATAATCGCTTTATCAGCTATTGCTTTTGACTCACGTAATTGATGTGTAAAATTTTGAATTAAGTTCTTCATATAATAAAATGTAAAAGTATAAATTTAATCAGACAATTTAGTGATAGATAATTTTCTTTTATATTTTCAAGTTATCAATCTGTCAGATTAATCCTTTTTCTAATAAAATTTTTGTTTTAAGAATAGCAACCATACTTAAAGAATCGGTAATTTCTCCGTTCATTACCATTTGATAGGCTTGTTCGAACGGAAGTTTTTTAATTTTTAAATCCTCACTTTCTTCTGGCTCAGATTCTTCTATTATTAAGCCTTGTGCAAGATAAATATAACAATACTCATCAGTAGCAGAATTACTAGTATGCATATTACACAACAGGGTATAATTTTTTGCAACAATGCCAGTTTCTTCTTTTAATTCTCTTTTAGCTGAATCTATTGGATTTTCAGAAAGAAAGCCTCCTCCTTCAGGAATTTCCCAACTGTATTTTTCGAGTGGATATCTCCATTGACCTACTAACCAAGTATTATTATCTTGATCTAAAGGTAAAATGCCAATGGCTAAATTTTTAAAATGGACAACGCCATACAATCCAGGATTGCCAGCAGGATTTATTACATCGTGTTTTGAAACACTAATCCAAGGCGTTTCAAATTTCACATCACTTGACAAAGTAAGCCATGGATTTTTATGATTTTCGTTTTTCAAGGGAAAGATATTCGGAAGATTAAAATTTATTTATTTAGGTAAAATTAAGCTAAATATATTTTAACCATTAAATTTAATGTACTTAATAAACTGTTAAAAAATATTTTATAATTTTTAAATAAAATCACTTTTTTTCTTGCACCCCCCCTTTTTTTGAAGTAATTTCGTATTAAAACTTAATATTTAACAAAATACCCCCTATAAAAATGAGCACAAGAAGAATTTTAGCACTAAATGATGTAATTAATCGAAAACCGATATCCATCAAAAAAGTGGATAAAAAAGTTTCTGAATATTACGGATCTGATGTTTTTGGATTAGATGCAATGAGAGAATTTCTTTCGGAAGAAGCATTTAATAGCATACAAAACTCTATGCATCAAGGAACAATTGTAGAACGTAAAATGGCCGATCAGGTTGCGGCTTGCATGAAAGCTTGGGCACAAAGTAAGGGGGTAACTCATTTTACTCACTGGTTTCAGCCGCTTTCGGGTGCAACAGCCGAAAAACACGATGGTTTTTTTGAACCAATTGAAGGAGGAAGAGCCATTGAACGTTTTAGTGGAAATGCACTTGTTCAGCAAGAACCCGATGCATCATCATTTCCCAATGGAGGCATTCGAAATACTTTTGAAGCTCGTGGATATACTGCTTGGGACCCAACATCCCCAGCATTTATCTGGGGGGAAACATTATGTATTCCAACTATTTTTATTTCTTATACAGGCGAATCATTAGATTTTAAAACTCCATTGCTTAAGGCGCTTCACTGTATTGACAAAGCTGCTACTGATGTTTGTCAGTATTTTGATAAAAATGTAACTAAAGTAATTGCTACTTTAGGTTGGGAACAAGAATATTTTTTAGTTGATTCGGCTTTATATAATATTCGTTACGATTTACAACAAACCGGACGCACATTATTTGGTCACGCTTCGGCAAAAGGGCAGCAGTTAGAAGATCATTATTGGGGATCTATTCCAGAACGCGTATCCGCTTTTATGCGGGATTTTGAATACGAGTCGCATTTGTTAGGTATTCCAGTTCGTACCCGTCATAACGAAGTTGCGCCGGCTCAATTTGAATGTGCGCCAGTTTTTGAAGAGACAAATTTAGCGGTTGATCACAATTTATTACTGATGGATGTGATGGAAAAGGTAGCAATTCGACATAATTTTCGAGTTTTACTTCACGAAAAACCTTATGCAGGAGTTAATGGAAGTGGAAAGCATAATAATTGGAGTTTAGCCACTAATTTTGGAAAAAACTTATTATCTCCAGGCAAAACACCAAAAACAAATTTACAATTTCTAACTTTTTTTGTAAATACCGTAATGGCTGTTTATGAACATGGCGATTTATTAAGAGCCTCAATTGCTTCCGCAAATAACGATCATAGATTAGGTGCAAATGAAGCGCCTCCTGCTATTATGTCGATATTTTTAGGGCAACAACTTTCAAACGTATTGGATGAAATTGAAAAAGCAGTTCATAGTGGAAAGATGAGTCCAGAAGAAAAAACAGCACTAAAGATGAATATTGGTAGGATTCCAGATATTTTATTAGACAATACAGATAGAAACAGAACCTCTC
>SXGQ01075529.1_pt1 | contig 31320 bp, 27 predicted proteins | sample 3178371 | NCBI WGS metagenome assembly SXGQ01 (sample SAMN11356859, study PRJNA531348) | freshwater metagenome | isolation source: freshwater sample F1-20 | place: China: Fuxian Lake, Yuxi | collected 2017-12-25
AGCAGATTCCATCTCTTAAAAAACCGACAATTAGTCCACTTAGTGAAGAAGGATGGTACGGAATAAATACAGTTATTCAAAAAGAAGACTTTCACAAATTAATTCCAAAATTAAGGAAAATTGCACAGGGACTAGTAGTTCATGAGCCACGACAAATTCTAGAGCTAGAGGAGATAAAGCGTGATGAAGAAAATTGATGAAAATAATTCATGTAACCAATGTTGAAAAATTTGCAGCCCAAGTATCACCAAAACAGCCACAAAAAAACAAATCCATAGTGGAATCCATTCTAAAAAATGTACAAAAAAATGGAGATTCTGCAATAAAAAAATACGAGAAGAAATTCAGCGGTGCCAAAATCACTTCATTACGTTTATCACAAAACGAAATTAAAGATGCATTCTCCAAAGTATCTAAAAATAAAATAGATGCAATACGATTTTCTAAATCAAGACTCGAGAAAACTGAATCTACTGTGAAATCTCTCTTAAAAAATAAATCTATTAGCACAGACGGAATCAAAATCTCAAAGAAATTCACACCAATACAAAGTGTAGGCTGCTATATTCCAGGAGGTTTGGCAAAATATCCAAGCTCTGTAATAATGTCTGTAGTTCCTGCAAAAATTGCAGGAGTCAAAAGAATCGTGGTTGTATCCCCTCCTAACTCTGATGGAGAAATTGATCCATTGACTATTGTAGCTGCGAATCTATGTGGTGCAAATGAAATTTACAAAGTTGGAGGCGCTCAGGCAATTGCTGCATTATCATTTGGCACAAAATCAATATCCAAAGTAGATAAAATTGTTGGACCAGGTGGTGCATTTGTAACAATTGCCAAGTCAATGGTTAGCAATAGGACATCTATTGATATGATTGCAGGTCCTACAGAATTAGGAGTCATTGCAGATGAAACTGCAAACCCTCGATATATTGCACTTGATCTCATATCTCAATCAGAACACAGCAATGATACTTTTTGTTATTTGATAACAAATTCAGAAAAACTAGCAAAATCTGTAGATAAAATTATTGCAGAATTATCCAATAAAATAAAGAGAAATGATTTTGTAAAAACCAGTCTTAAAGAAAATGGATTTATTGCAATCTGTAAAAACAATTCAGATATGATAAAACTTGCAAACGAATTGGCCCCTGAGCACCTTCAAATCATGACAAAAAATCCAGATACTTTTGCATCCAAAATAACTTCTTCTGGATTAGTTCTGCTAGGAAGTTACACTCCTTCATCTGCTAGTGACTATCTTTTAGGCTCAAATCACATTTTACCAACAAATGGATTTGGTAAAACAAGGGGATCCCTTTCAGTTTTGGACTTTATCAAAATAAACACTCAGATATCTGCATCAAAGTCAGATATGTCCACAATTTCAAAACACATGGAAGTATTTACAGAAGCAGAAGGACTCCCAAACCACTATGAGGCAGTAAGAGGTAGAATACAATGAAAAAAGACTGGCTTGACAAAAAAATTAGGGAATTTTCTTCCATAGGGGGATATCAAAAACCAGAATTACATCCTGATGCACTAAAACTTGATTCCAATGAGAACTATGTCATCTCTAAACAATTTCAACAGGATCTAATTAATAACGCCAAAAAAAATTGTGATATCCGAGAATATCCTCTAGGCGGAGTAGAACGCTTAATTGACAAAATATCAAAATTTCTTAAAGTAAATTCTTCTATGATTGGAGTTGGAAATGGCTCTGATCAAATACTGGATTTGATACTTTCAAATTTTGCATCAAAGCAAACTCGAGTTCTTACATCAAATCCAACATTTGGGTTTTTTGAAGAAAGATGTAAACTGTACTCAATTCCTGTCACCGCAATTCCTTTTTCCAGTAATATGACACTAGATGTTAAAGAATTTCTCAAAGTATCCAAAAATTCTGATATCTTGTATCTTGATTCTCCTAACAATCCTACTGGATTTCAGTTTGAAAAAAATGATTTACAAAAATTGGTAAAGTCATTTGATGGATTAATAATAATTGATGAGGCGTACGGTGAATTTGGAGATTTTTCTTTATCCAGTATGGTAAAATCCCAAGAAAATCTTGTTGTTGTACAAACACTCTCAAAGTCATTTGGTTTAGCTGGTTTAAGATTAGGATATTTTATTGCAAACAAAAAATTCACAGATGCATTTAATCATGTCTTGCAATATCCATATCCTGTTAGTACACTTACCATCGAATCTGCAATTCTGGCATTGGAGCAATCTGCTCAAATGAAGGATGCAATAAAAACAATCAAAGACGAGCGAAAAAGAATTATTGAAAATCTTAGAAAATACGATGCCTTTGAAGTCTTTGATTCCAAGGCTAATTTTGTCCTCTTTGATGCACACGGCTCTCACAAACGAGTCTATGATGCCCTAGCAGAACAAGGAATATCGATTAGAAAATTAGGAAAAATTGGAAAACATGATGGCTGCCTTAGAGTTACAGTTGGTACTAAAGAAATGAACTCTAAATTCTTACTTGCAATTCGTGATTTATTAGGATGACATTAACAAAAAAACAGTCAGGAATCTACATTGATGATTCCATTTCAGACGATCTGATCTCAGCAGATGGCATAATCTTTGATTGTGATGGCGTGTTAATTGATATTACAAAATCATATGATCTTGCAATATCTAAAACTGTAAAATATGTATTGAAAAATTTCTCTCCAACCACTGACAGTATTGAAATTGATTCTAAAATTATTGATGGATTCAAATCAAGTGGCGGATTTAATGATGAGGTAGATCTGACATATGCAGTAATTCTTTCTCTAGTCGCTGCAAAAAAATTAAACAAGTCTCAGCATAAATTTATTTTTAAAGTTATATCAAATACTGATCCCTCTGGAATTTCATCTGTAGAAAAATATCTTGAAAAACTTGTTGATGTCAGCGACATAAAAAACCAATTATCATACCCTGGAACTCATCATGATAATCCATTATACAAAATATTTGATCAGATTTTTTATGGACCTGAACTTTACATCAAACTCTTCAAACAACCATCTCAATTTTCAGAACCTGGATTGATAGAAAATGATATTGTTATAGTAAATAATCTTCTAGCTGAAAAACTGCAAAAAAGATTCTCTTCGAAAATTTCAATTGTGTCTGGACGAGGAAAAGAATCAATCAAATACTCTCTCAAATCACTATTGGATAAATTTGATCTGAAAAATTCTGCATTTCTAGAAGATGAGCCAAGAGAACTTGCAAAACCAAATCCTGAATCATTAGTTCGTTCAATTAATGGTATGAACTGTAATCATTGCATTTACGTTGGAGATTCGATGGAGGACTTTATCATGGCTAAAAAGGCTACAAATTTAGGCCATAAAACTACTTTTTGTGCAATTATAGGAACCAGCAAAAATCCGCAAGAAAAACTGAAATTATTTGAGCAAAGTGGGGCTCAATTTGCATTGGAATCTATTAATCTGCTTCCGAAGATGTTAAATTTAGAATAAGACAAAGCACAGCTCCTGTGAAAAATATGACACCAAGAAAAAGTTCCGTAAACCGCAGTACAAAAGAAACCAGCGTATCTGTCTCTGTTAATTTGGATGGAACAGGAAAAACTAGCATTCAAACTGGAATTAATTTTCTTGATCATTTAATCACATCTTTTGGAAAACATAGCATGATGGATCTTAAGGTTAGTGCAAAATCCAATGATAAAATTGAACATCACTTGATTGAAGACACTGCAATTACTATGGGCTTGGCTATTGACAAAGCTTTGGGAACCAGAAGTGGCATTACCAGATTTAGCTATGCATCAGTACCGATGGATGAATCTCTGGCTGAGGCTTCAATTGATCTTGTAAAAAGACCATTTTGGAAATTAACCTTATCAATTAAACGAAACACAATTGAAGACATATCAAAAGAAGACTTGGAACACTTTTTCCAATCACTACTTCAAAATTTGAACAGCTGTGTACATCTTACTGTAAAGTATGGAGAAAATGATCATCATAAGGTAGAAGCTGCAATCAAATCATTGGCTGTTGCATTTAGAGAAGCATCTTCATATGATAAAAAACAAAAAGGCATTCCAAGTACAAAAGGTTCAATGTAAATGGTAAATCTTGCAATATTTGATTACGGCGCTGGAAATATTTTCAGCCTAAAAAACTCACTTGAAAAAACAGGAGCTACAGTAGATGTTATTACTGATTTTGACAAGCCAAATATTTACTCTGGATTACTGCTTCCAGGAGTAGGAAATTTTGATCCTGCAATCAAAAGTATATGCAAATCATCAAAAACTGGCTTTAATGATTATGTAAAAGACAACACTCCTGTTTTAGGAATATGTCTTGGCATGGAAATGTTTTTTGAGAAAAGTGAGGAAGGAAACGAAGAAGGCTTGGGCATAATTAAGGGCGATGTAATTATTCTTCCACCATCAATGAAAGTTCCTCACATGGGATGGAATAATTTGGAAATTAAAAAATCTGGCAAAATACTTGAAGGAGTAAAGGACAGAGATTGGGTATATTTTGTACACTCGTATAGAGTAAAGCCTGCAAACAATGACATCATTACGGCAGAATCTGATTATGGAATTAAAGTACCTGCAGTTGTTGAGCAGGACAACTTTTTTGGAACACAGTTTCATCCAGAAAAGTCTGGCAAAGTGGGAAAAATTATGATTCAAAACTTTCTAGATGTGTGTAAAAAATGAAAGTAATTCCTGCAATTGATCTAATGAATGGTCAAGTGGTACGACTCTACAAAGGTGATCCTGACCAGAAAACTGTGTACAGTGATAATCCTATTGAGGTAGCAAAAAAATGGGAAGCGAACGGTGCCGATATGCTTCACTTGGTGGATCTAGATGCAACACTTGGCAGGGGCTCAAATCTTTTAATAATTAAAAAAATTCTTGAGCAGACTTCAATTCCGATTCAAGTAGCTGGAGGACTACGAGATGAATCAATAATAAATGATGTTTCAAAAATTTCTAACAGGGTTGTTTTAGGTACATTGGCATTCAAAGACAAACCCATACTGAAAAAATTATTATCTAATTTAGGACCTGAAAAAATTGTAATCTCTGCTGATCATATTGATGGTGAAATAGTAATTCATGGATGGCAAAAAGAAACAGGCATTAAATTAATTGATGCCATAAAAGAATTTCTTTCAATGGGATTTTCTGAATTTTTACTAACAAATGTTAGTCGTGATGGAACTATGCAAGGACCTGACCTGAAATTTTTAGAGCAGGCATGCAAATTAGATAACGCACATGTAATTGCAAGTGGAGGAATCTCAAATATACAAGACGTACAAGATGTAAAACAAAAAAACGCGTTTGGAGTAATTTTAGGCAAGGCACTTTATGAAAATAAAATTTCAATTAAGGAGGCAAAACAAATAGCATGACTCTAACAAAAAGAATAATTCCATGTCTTGATGTAAAAAATGGTCGAGTAGTAAAGGGCCTTCATTTTGAATCAATTAAAGATGCAGGTGATCCTGTGGAATTGGCTAAAAAATACAGTAATGAAGGTGCAGATGAACTTGTTTTTTTGGATATTACTGCATCTGATGAGCAGAGAAAAACAATCAAGGATTTAGTTAGAAAGGTAGCACAAGTAATCGACATTCCATTTACTGTTGGAGGTGGTGTAAAATCACTAGAAGACGCAAGAAACATTTTACTTAATGGTGCAGATAAAGTAGGAATCAATACAGGCGCAATAAAAAATCCACACGTTATCACTGAACTAATGGAACTATTTGGAAGGCAATGCGTTGTAGTTGCAATTGATGCCAAAAGAAATTTTGATATTCAAAAAGATAAAAACCTCTTTTCTGAAAATGGAAAACAATTTTGGTTTGAAGTTTTCATTTATGGCGGAAAGGAAGTAACTGGAGTTGATGCCATTGAATGGGCAAAAAAAGCTGAAAAACTCGGTGCAGGAGAAATATTGCTCACCAGCATTGACAAAGATGGTACAAAAGATGGATATGACATTTTGTTAAATAAAGAAATTGTCAATTCCGTATCTATTCCAGTTATTGCGTCTGGTGGATGTGGAAAACCAGATGATATGGTGGATGTTTTTCAAAAATCAAATGTTGATGCTGCTTTGGCAGCTTCGATATTTCACTATCAAACTCATGGTGTAAATGGAGTAAAGATGTATCTCAAAGAAAAGCAAATTCCTGTACGATTATAAGCCATACTTTATGATTTAAGATAATGAAAAAATTAATTGATGATATTGATTTTGCAAAAAGTGATGGACTAGTTCCAGTAATTGTTCAAGACGCAAATACAAAAGATGTACTGACTTTGGCTTATTCCAACAAGGAATCACTTGAGCTGACTAAAAAAACTGGTAACTCTTGGTTTTGGAGTCGCTCTAGAAATAAACTTTGGATGAAAGGCGAAGAATCTGGTAACACCCAAAAAGTAAAAGAGATTCTTGTTGATTGTGATTCTGATGCACTTATCTATCTTGTAGAGCCATCAGGACCAGCGTGTCACACTGGTGAGAAAGTTTGTTTCCACAATAACTTGGAAAAATAATCTAACATTCAGGTTCTATATTTGTTCCAGGAACAACATCATCTGTTATTTCAAAATTTAAATTTGGATAATCTGTTCCTCTGAAAACCATTGTCCACTTTCCTGCTATGTCATCTACAGAACATATTCCTCTGACTTTGGAAATCTGAGGTTCTATGTAGTAATTGAATGCGGATTTTGTATTTCCATCAAATGGAATGGTCAAATATACTTCATAGTGCGTATCATTTAGTGGTCTCATAACTGCAATCTGGCCTTTCTCATTTGAATTTAATCCTCCAATTATAATGAAAATTTTTTCACCTATTGCATATTGACTACGATCAATTTGAAACGGTCCTGATGTAATCCACTCTCTTTCCTTTGGCAAATACTCATTTTCCAAATTAATTTTTTCAACATTATCTAATTTATCTTGGATTTCAGGAATTTCAGTTTCTGGTGTTACTTCCTTGTCTAACGTATCTTCAACTTCTATCACATCTGATTTTTCATTAGATATCAAAACTATAGCCAAAACAATCACAAAAATACTGACTCCTATACCTATCATCAATCCTTTTTTCACGCATTTTATCTTCTAAAAATATCTAAAAACCTTCCTCATAATTGAAAAATCTCTAAAACATGATTTTTCTTTAAATTCATAGACTTTTTAATAAATTTGGATACTTTTTCATTATATTTTTTACTGAGTAAAGTTAAGCACTACTTAACTTGATATTAGGATTTTTTATCTATGGTCTAAAAGGAGAAAATAATCTTGGCTAGAACATCGTTACAATGCAGAGAATGTAAAAAAGACTATGATACTGCCTTCAAGTACATCTGTGATGACTGTTTTGGACCCCTAGATGTAAAATATAATTTTCCTACAATTACCAAAAATACATTTGCAAATCGTGAACACACCTATTGGAGATATTTTGAATTATTGCCAATAGAAAACAAATCAAATATTGTCAGCATCGGCGCAGGAATGACACCTCTTATCAAAGCCGACAACCTCGGAAAAAAATTAGGACTAAACAATCTTTACATCAAAAATGATTCTGTAAATCCAACATTTTCATTTAAAGATAGACCAGCAGGAGTTGCAATATCAAAGGCAAAGGAATTTGGATTGTCTGCAGTAGGTTGTGCATCTACTGGTAACTTGGCATCTGCAACTGCAGCACATGCAGCTAAAGCTGGATTTCCATGTCATGTATTTGCACCAAGTAATATTGAGATGGCAAAGATTGCACAGGCATTATCATATGGTGCAAATTACATTGCAGTTGATGGAACATATGATGATGCAAATAGAATAGCTGCCCAGATTGGTGACAGCAAAGGAATTGGAATTGTAAATATTAACATGCGTTCTCACTATGTGGAAGGCTCAAAAACACTTGCATACGAAGTTGCAGAACAACTTGATTGGCAAGTTCCTGATCAACTAATAGTTCCTGTAGGAAGTGGTGCAATGCTTAATGCAATTTGCAAAGGATTTGAAGAACTACAAGCAGTTTCATTGTTATATGATGTCTCAAACATGCACATGATAGCAGCGCAACCACATGGATGTGCACCTATTGTTGACGCATTTAAGAAAAACAGCAAGGAAGTCATTCCAGTAGAACACCCTGATACCATTGCAAAGAGTTTGGCAATAGGTGATCCTGGAGACGGTAGATATGTTTTAAAAAGATTACAGCAGTACAATGGATTTGCAGAAAAATGCAACAACAAAGAAATCCTGGATGCTATACTTCTTTTGGCAAAGACTGAGGGAATATTTACAGAGCCAGCAGGTGGCGTATCTGTCGCTGTACTTCAAAAGATGGTCGAGCAGGGAAAAATTGACAAAAATGATTCTGTAGTGTGCTATGTTACTGGAAATGGATTAAAAGCAACTGAGGCAATAATGGAAATATTGCCAAAACCAAAAGTAATGAAGGCAAATATTGCAGAAATATCGGCGGTAGTAAACTAGAATGGCAAATATCTCATTTACAATTCCATCAGTACTAAATCAAGGAGGAGGAGAGAGAAAAATAGAGATCTCATCTGATTCTCTAATTAGTGCTTTTTTAAAAATATCTGAAATAATGGGTGATGACTTTAAGCGTCGAGTTTTAGAATCAGATGGATCTCCTCGTTCCCTGATTAATATTTACATTAATGGGAAAAATGCAAAATTTTCTGATGGAATGAACACTACACTAAATGATGGAGATGAGGTGTATATTTTGCCTGCAGTCGCTGGTGGTTCTGAATTATCTGCAAAAGAACTGGATAGATTTTCAAGACAAGTAATGCTAGAAGAAATTGGCTATCAGGGACAACTAAAACTAAAAAATGCAAAAATCTGCGTTGTGGGTGTCGGTGGATTAGGAAATCCAATAACATCAAGACTAGCTGCAATGGGTGTTGGCACTTTACGAATTGTTGACAGAGATATAATAGAACTCTCCAATCTCCATAGACAGACAATGTTTGATGAATCAGATGTTGGTCAAGTTAAAGTAGAAGTTGCTGCAAAAAAATTACAAAAACTAAATCCTGATTGTAAAATAGAAGCATTGGCAGTTTCAGTAAATGATTATACTGCACTTGAAGTAGTTGAAGGATTTGATGTTGTAATTGATGCACTTGATAGTGTTAATGCAAGATATGCACTAAACAAGGCATGTGTTAAGTTTGGAATTCCATTTGTTACAGGCGCTGCAGTTGGAGTATCAGGGCAAGCATTTACAATTTTGCCAAAAGAATCTGCATGTTACTATTGCATGTTTCCTGAACTAAACGAAGATACAATGCCGACTTGCAGTATTGAAGGAGTTCATCCATCAATACTTTCTATTGTTGGAGGAATCGAAGTATCAGAGGCTGTCAAAATTATTATTGGAAAAAAACCTAGTCTGTCACAAAGAATTCTTCATATTGATTTGGAAAATCTTGATTTTACAAGTACCAGAACATTTAGAGCAGAAGAATGTCCAATTTGTGGAACAGGAAAAATTGTATCCGTACCAAAACAAGAACTAATCTTAGAAGAACTATGCGGAAGAAACCGTGGAAAGAGAACTTACTCCATTACTCCAACTGAAACATTTGATATTGATACAAACAAAGTTAGTATGATTGCAAAAAAGCAGGGATTTATTGTAGAAAATCTCGGCGACTTGGGATTGTCAATGAGGACAAATGATCTTTCTGTAAGTTTTATGAAAAAAGGCTCTGCAGTAATTGTGGGATCAAAAGACGAATCTGATGCCATATTATTATACAAAAATCTACTTGGCAGAGAAATTGCAAAAACTAGTCTGTAAAAATTTCATAAATTATAATAAAAAAATGAAAAATACACCGATCATACAACAGAATAAATGTAAAAGTGTAATTTTTATGTTCCAACTGTCTAATATTTTGATAAAATCTGATATTATGATAAAGAAATCTCAAAAATTTGGCAAATTGTGGACAATTCGTCCATTAGCCTTATATACAAATTTTTAAGAGAAAAGTCAATAACATGAATAACGAAATAGGACGAAAAATAACTAGTCTTACATTAATGACAATTATGTTAGCAGGCGGTATGTTTGCAGCTGTACCTTCAATGGTACCAGCAGCACATGCAGCTAACGCTAACCTATTTGTATCCGCAGAAAACTCGCAGTTTGATAACTACATGTCAGGACCTCAAGTAATTGAGGTCGTGGTAATAGATTCTGATATCAATGATACTGATGAGGCAAAAGGTGAACCAGACGTTACCGTAAACGGCAAGATCCTGAGAATGGTTCAAGCAGTAGACGGTAACTGGTATGGTTACTTTGCAGATAGAGACATGGCATCCATTGCTGATTCTACTTCAAATGTAATTAGTCAAGGTTTAGACTTTGGTACACTATGTGCTACCGGATCTACAACTGAACTTGCAATTGGAATAACTATCAGTGACACCGTTGGTATTGCACTTCCAGTCAATGGTAACTCCAGTAACCTAGGTGGACAAAACGGCACCTCAACAGGTGGTTCATTGACTACACAATGTACCTCAGGTACAAACTCAACCGGTGCAATGAATGTCATAAGAGAAGCCAAAACGATTAACACCAGTTTAACAACTGCTGATTCCGCAGGTCAAATTGGCCTGAGTAACTCAGATGAAGGTGCTGCATCAATTTGGCCATTCATTCAACTCTATGCTCTAAACCCAACTGGTAACGTTGTTGTACAGTACAACAAAGGTGGTGGTGCTCAAACAACAACACTTACTTTTGATACTGTTGATCAATTTGCCGGTGCAAGCTTAGATCAAGCAAAGTATACACAGAATGCCGAAATTCAAGCAACGATTACAGATCTATGGTTAAACATTGACCCAACAGATGAAGACTCTTGGACATTTGGTACAAATGCAAACAATGCAACAGCAAAAGGTGCATACTACCAAGTATTTGATGAGAACGGAAACGCTGATGGTTCAAGTGTAGCCGGTGGTGTAATTAACATTGAAACTACTCTAAACAGCCTCATGTGTGAGGACAACTGTAGATTGATAATCAATGCTAACAAAGACAACGCCGCAAACCCAGTATTGACACTACAAGATAACGATGATTCTGCCATAACTGGAACATCTGCAAATGTTGCAACAACATTTACAATTGGTGGAGTCAGTCAAGCATATCTTAGTGGAACGTCAAATGCTGTACCAGTAACAATTACTGAGCAAGGTCCAAACAGTGGTATATTTGGTACATATGATGAATCAGATACCTCTGTTTTAAAAATCACTAGCAATGCAGCAAGGGGAACCTCTGCAACTATTGATTATAACGAGACCCCAGTAACAATTCTTGTAGGATTTAACTTTGCAACAGTTGATATTCAACCAACCGATGCCGAATGGACCTCTGGTGAAGAGATTCCAGTAGTCATCGTTGATGGTGATGCAAACAAAAACAGCAGAGCTGATGAAGACTTAGACTTGAATAATCCTAGTGTAGCATTGATCCCAGCACTTCAAACTGGTGATCCATTTACATTAGGTGAAGCAGGTATAGGTACTTCAACACCAGCAAAAGCTGTTTGGACTTACTTCACTAGTTTCAACAACACAGCTTGGAATACAGGTGTCATATCAGTACCAGCAGGTAATAGCCTCACAACTACTATCGTAGTTGAGAAATTCAGCGAACGAGCAATCGTAAACGCTACATCTGCTGGCGCAGTTAATTCACTTGTCGTAGACTTGAGAACAACTGCTGATGAACTTAGAAAATCAATTAGAGATCCAACCGCATCAGGTGGTAGCTTCCACGGTTTTAACTTCCTTAACTTAGATGTTAGAAGTTTGAACGGTTCAGGCACATTCGATGTTTATCTATTGAACAGTACAAGTGATATCATCAACTCAACTGGCCTCGTATCCCAAACAGCAGAAATTGGTAGTCTGTTAATTGCAGATAATGTCAATGCACAATCTTTGGCATTACTCAATACAACAGCAACAAACACACAACTATTTGACACAACTACAACACCAGCCACAAATAAGGTTGGTTTGTTAATTGTAAGTAGTACAATGTTTGGACAACCAACTTTGCTATCTGTTGGAACAACTGACGCAATTGCCGTTGACTTTACATCCTTTGGATTCTTAAATGATGGCTTGGAGCAAAACGAAAGAATTGCCAACCAAATCGTCAGAATTGAAGTCGAGGAAACTGGCGATAACACAAGCACCTTTACAGGTAGCTTGGAGTTCGTCATGGTTAATCAGCTAAACATACTTAACAGAGCAACATACACTGGACTATCTCCAATTGCCAATGATCCAACTTTCATTGTCATTGAAGACTTGGACGATGAAGAATCTCCAAGAGTCAACTATAATGACTTGGGAGCAGATGGTGTTACTACTCAAGTTGCTGATCAACAAGCAGCCGGAAGCCACTCAGGTGTTGTATCATTTGATGCAAGTTCATACAAGACAGCTGACACAGTTACAGTTACACTAGAAGACATAGATCTTAACGTCGATTCTGATTTAGTTGATATCTATACCACAATCTCCTCAGATCTCCCATCAGGTACATTGAAAGATGTTGTTGGAACAAATTCCACATCACTTACATTATCTAATGGTGACGAACTTGGCAGATTGCTAGATATCACATTTGATGATCAAAAATGGACATCCCCAACCTCAGGTACCTCTTGTGCCACCGCACTATCTAGTGCCGGTGTTACAGATACAGGTCTAGCTGCAACCGGATTTAGTCTGGTTGAAACTGGAGCTGAAACAGGTATCTTTGTTGGTGACTTCCAAATCCCAGCTCAATGGTGTAGAACCACTGACGGCTCATTAGAAGCCGACAGTGAGTCTGTCACTGGTCTCGATATTGAAGTCAACTATGTTGACTTTAGAGATGCATCTGGTGAAGTCATTGAAGTAGGTGACGGTGCAGGCGTTCGCGCAAACACCGGATCCGTCAGTCTAGACAGAACTGTTTACCCAGTACCATTCGGAATTCCATCGAACTTTGTTACAAGTACATCTGTAACAGTTCCAGCAATCTCCTCCAGCTCACAAAGATCAGTATTCCCAATCCACCAAAGTGGAATGAGTACTACTGTAACTGGTGGCTTAGATGCTGGTGAATTCCTTGCAAATGGTGATCTTATCCTTCACGTCAGAGTTAACGATCCAGACTTTAATACATCCGCAAGTGGTGAAGACTTTATTGGTCAAAACACTACCGGTACCTTCGTAGGACCTGTCAAGATCTCTGTAATTAGAGGCTCTTCATCAGTCACACTAGGTTATGCAGGTGGTGATGCCATATTGAAAGGTACAATTGATGTTGGTGATAACAACAGAAATGCAACCAGACAATTTGGTCCAATGGACGAAATTGCACCAGATGCAGGAATATTTGAATCTGATATCGTTGTAAGATATACCGATGGTCCAGAGAACTCACAATGTCCACAAACAACATCGTTTACAAACATTGTTGATGCTTCTGGTACAGAAGAAGGAGACAGATTTGATGCTACCTCAAGTACAGCTGATTATTGTATCTTACAAGGAGATATTCTCCAAGTAGAATACACTGATCCAGCCGATGCAAGTGGTGATGTCAACACTGTTACTGATTCTGCTACCTTTGACCTAAGAAACGGTGTATTGCAATCTGACAAATCAGTGTACATTATTGGATCCGACATGATCTTGACCCTCATTGAGCCAGACTTCGATTTGGACAATGACCAGGCTGAGACATATGACTTGGACTTAATCGAATGGGACTCTGATGCCTCAACCGTCACCATGGGTGACGCTGATGGCGAAGCAGCCGCATTTGACCCAGAACCATTTAACTTTAGAGAAACAGGTGATAGCACTGGTATATTCCAGATTGTCATCGAAATTCCAAACGAGTTAGATGGTGATAAACTAGAAAGAGGAGAAGAAATTGTTCTCGAGTACAGTGATTGGGGTCCATCCGGATCTGACTTTGTAGGTGATGAAGATGAGGATGTCAACTTGACATTATTCACTTCAAACTTCGGAGCAACTGTAGAGCTTGACCAAAAAGTTTACACTTGGACTGATAAAGTATACATTACCATCGTAGCCCCAGATCACAACTTTGACAGTAACTTAGTCGATGAAATCGGAAACTCTGATGAGGACCCACTAAAGGTCTCAACCAGAGGTAACGATCTCGACAAGTACAAACTCGTCGAAACTGGTACTGACACAGGAATCTTTACTGGTGAGGTAATTCTTACCGGCTTTACACATGATTCTGATGGCGATACCACAACTGGTAACTCCAATGGTGATGATGTAGTAACACAAGCTTCCACTGGTAGTGGTCCAACAGATGGACTCTTATCAGCTGATGATGACGACGGCATTACAGTCTCCTTTGAATTCTCAGAGGATGAAACAATTGTCGGTTCAGCATTAATCAGATGGAATATTGGAGAAGTTCAGTGGCTTGAAGCAAGCTATCCAGCAAGCGGTACAGGTGTTGTAAGAGTAATTGATCCAGATATGAACTTAAACCCAGAAGCCGTCGACAATTTCAATGCCGACGTGTGGTCTGACTCAGATGCCGGAGGTATTGACCTTACTGTAACTGAGACTAATGAGGCAACCGGAATATTCGAAGGTACAGTGTTCTTCACTACTACCGATGAATCCTCTGGTCACAGACTCAGAGTCGCAGAAGGTGACACAGTCACTGCAGAATACGAGGACAATACACTACCTAATCCATACACAACAGCAGATGAACTTGATATCTCTGCCACTTCACTAATCGGTACTGTTGTACCACCTCTCGAGAGAGCACCAGCTGCTAACTTGAGAACAGTTGACGCATTCGGTAACAGCTTAAGCACTGTTAGCGTTGATCAACAGGTGCAAATAACTGCCGACTTAGCAAATGGTCAGGATAGAGAGCAAGCATTTGCCTACTTGGTACAGATTCAGGATGGTAACGGTGTTACAGTCTCACTAGCATGGATTACAGGTTCACTATCAGCTGGTCAATCATTCAGCCCTGCCTTATCATGGATCCCAACTGAAGCTGGCACTTATACTGCCACTGCATTTGTCTGGGAATCTGTTGATAATCCAACGGCATTATCACCACCAGTCAGTACAACTATAACCGTACAGTAAGATAACTAGTTCACATTTCCCTTTTTTTCTTTTTTTTGAATCAACACTTAACGATAGTTGTAGATAATTTCCAGAAGCAATATCTAGGAGATAATATTGAATTATTCTAAATTGAAATTAAAAATTTTATTGTTTTTTATTTTATTATTAATCATTCCAGTAAATGATGCATTTTCAGAATTGGAACTGCTCACAAACAATCAAGTCTACTCTGAAGGACAACCACTCTTTGTATATGGAAAAGGACAACCAGATGAAACTCTGATAATTAGATTATTTGCTCCAGATGAAACAATTGCAAGTTTTGATCAAATCACTACTGCTAGTGACGGTTCCTTTGATCATGTATTATTAACATGGCCTCCATCATCCCCCAGTTTTCCATTTGGCACATATGTAGTTGAAGTAATCAGCACTGAACAAAGCGGCATCTCTCAAAAAATTGATGTCAAGTTTACATCAACTACAGATCTGATTACTGTGCCTGTTGAAAGACATCTCAGTACTTCTGTCTTTGCTCCAGAGACTGCAGCGATAAACACACCATTTAGAGTATTTGTGCAGACAACTAGTGATGGTTTACTAATTGGAGATGATCCAAAAGACTTACTTCAAACAACTCATGTGCATCTGCCTTCTGGAAAAGTAGAGACACTATCAAATGCCTTTTCAACACTTCATCAGGGATTGTACTATCTAGATTACATTCCAAAAGAAGAAGGAACCTATGTCTTTCATGTAGTCTCTTTTAGTCAAGGAACGATATCTCATGGTTCGGTTGCAACCAATGTTCTTAGTCAGGATTTGGCAGGAATATCAAATCAAATAATAAAACTAAATTCTGTCTTGGAAGAGACATCTACTGAATTAGACACATTAAAATCAGAAATAGAAGGATTTGGCTCTACTTTGGAGAGTGCCAGCAGTAACATCGACACAAGTGTGACTTCAATATCAAAATCTGTCACAAACATTGAAGATGCGTCATCGCAGCTAAATTCCTTATTCTTTCCAATTGTCGCATCAATTGGAATAATTGTTGCACTGCAAATTGCAATACTTGCTAGAAGAAGATAGTTATAATAATACACGACAGCAAAATTAATTGTAATGCCCAAAGCGGCTATCTTTTTTAGTATTCTTCTTGTATCTGGAATGTTTGTAAACTCTTATGCAGTTGTAGATGGAGATTTGCATCTTGAAAGTAATGCTCAAAATGAATCTAATGATTTGTTTGATTCAGGTATTTTAGAAATTGATTCTGATTTTTTTAAATCAAATAATTTTAAAAGATACATGGTTTTTGGAGAAGGCTCTGATTCAGATTTTTTAAAAAAAAACTCAATATATGGAATTCAATCTAATGGGGGATTTTTTTATGTCGCAATACTTTCAGAAAACTCTATTTCAAATCTAGTTTCACAGGGATACTACGTTGTAGAGGATTTTCAATTAGACTTTCATTCTGATATTTCCAATGTAACTGACGCATCTAGAATAGGACAAATCACAGGCTCTACATTGGCTCAAACAAAATACAATGTTACTGGAAATGGCATTAAAATAGCAGTAGTCGATACTGGTGTAGATTTTTCAAATCTAGATATCCAGCACTCTCTAGCCAGAGACAAAAATAATCATCCCATAATGTTTGATGCAGATGGACAGGGAATAATCCTTACAAATGCAACTTTTTTTGCATTCATTGACAAAGATGAAATTATACGAAATAATACAAAACCAACTCCAGAAGGGATCACATCATCAGTGTACAAGACAAAAAACGGTGTTTTTCTAGATATACGTCAAAATGGTAAAGGAACACAAATTCCAATTTACAATTCATTTTTTCCACAGTTTGGAACTTCTTCAATATTTAATGGAACACTAGATACTGATATCAAAATCGGCAAAGACAACAGAGATTACATCAAATCAAAAAGCGGAATTTACCATCTTGGTATAATGTACCAGGGAGGATTGGAAGGGCCGTTAGCTAGAATTCAAGTTGTACCTGTACTTGTAGTGGATTCTAATGTTGCAGGAATTTATGATACTATAATTCCTGATCTGAGTACTTCTTGGGAAGATTACACCAGATATGATTTAAAATCAGGAAACAAGCCAAAATATGATTTTGATTTTACTGATGAAAAACCAATTGTCTTGGGAAGTGGAAAAGAATTTCTTGTTTATGATTCAAATAATGATGGTAAGGCAGATTACAGTGCAGGAACAATAGGGGCTCAAGTACTAGACGTTTATGGTGTAATTCAAAACAAAACTGCAGATACTGATAAGACACTAAAGGCCATTAATGGAACTTTGTTGCCTGCATTTGATCCTAAAGGAGAATTTTTTGGAGTGATGACTGATTTTATGGGACATGGGACTTCAAGTACTTCATCCATTGCATCAAAAGGTGAGCAAACATATGACATTTACAACAACACTGAGAAATTTACAATCAAGGGGGTGGCACCCGGTGCAAAGATCGTTCCAGTAAAGGCACTATGGGCTGGAGACACTGTCTATGCATGGTTGTGGTTATCTGGATTTGAAAATAATGATCATGATTGGAATTTTACTGGAAAACCAAGAGTAGATATTATTTCAAATAGCTGGGGTGTTTCAAATTTTCCGTCATTTAATGCTGCACCTGGAATGGATATTTTATCTCTGATACTTGGAATACTTGCAACTCCTCACTCTCTTGATGATAATTACCCTGGTGTAACAATTGTTTCAAGTGCAGGTAATTCCGGACACGGTTATGGAACAATTGGAATGCCAAATGCAGCTCCATTTGGAATTACAGTTGGAGCTACTACAAACAATGTATTTGTTGGATATGGCCCGTTTAAAGATCAACCAAGATTTGGCAATACCATTTCACACTTTAATGATGTGGTGGATTTTTCAAGCAGAGGTCCTGGAATTGTTGGAGATCCAAAACCTGACCTGATGAGTATTGGCGCACATGGTTTTACACCATCCAATGTCATTAAAACTAAAAAAGATTCAAAGGAGGAATCTTTTTCTTTGTTTGGAGGAACTAGTATGGCAGCACCTCTGGTTTCTGGAAGTGCAGCAATACTGATGGAAGGACTACACAAACAATCAAAAGAGTATGATCCATTTACAATCAAAAATATTCTAATGTCTACTGCAAAAGATCTTCAAAATGATCCATTCACTCAAGGATCTGGATTGGTAGACGTAGATAAGGCACTAAGTTTTGTAAATTCTGAAGAAGGAATATTTCTAGTCCATAACAACGCCTCATACAATAATATCAAAAAAATTCTAAAACCTGCACTTGATTCTATTAATTCCACATCTGTACAATTTGAGAAATTTGAATTCCCTACAAAAATAATGCCAATGACGAGCTGGTTTGCAGGACATTTACTTCCAGGAGAACACAGTAAGGCAACTTTTACAATTGAAAATCCAACTGATAAACCAATTCAAATCTCTATCAAACCCACAACAATATCTCTAATCAAAAATATCCAGTTTGATGGCACTACCAAAGTACGACAACAAGATTCAATGTTGAACAAATCAGATGCATTTATTCCAAATTATATCAAACTATCTGATATCAAAGAACACAAAGAATTAGGCGAATTTTTTGATGAAAATCCAATTCCTACTGATTCTTCTTTGATGGTACTAAATTTGAATTTTCCATTTGATGATTTTATGAACAAAACAGATACTCGTTATGCAAACGACATGAAAATCTCTTCATTATACCTTTATGATTGGATTGATAAAAACAACGACACTGCTGTATCTAGTGATGAACTATCTATGATTAACAGGGCTGGATCATGGGGAACTGTTCAAGAACTACGAATTACTGAACCAAACGAACAATTCAAAGGAGTCCCTCTAGTCGGCGTATATCCTACTCCTACTAGATATTCTTACTATCTAGGTGATACAAAACAAAATTCAACTTCAATGGAATATACTTTATCTGCAAGTTATTACCAAAAAGACAAATGGTCTGTTATCTGGCCAGAATCTGAAACAATTACTGTACTAGCAAATGATACTGCCAAGGTGGATGTATCTTTAGTTGTACCAAATGATTTGCAGACTGGTAATTATCAAGGCTTCATATCATTTGAGGGAGAAAAACATACTGTAAATGCACCTGTATCTTTTGTTGTGAAAAAAGAGATCAATCAAAAAGATTCACTTGTTTTAATTCAAGGAAAACAAAGCAATGATGTACTTTTTGGTAATGGCTATGTCAAAGGCGCATTTGATATGGTAAATAGATACATGGCAGGCGATTGGAGACAGTATTATTTTGACATCAAAGATAACTCTATAAATTCTGCAGCCATAGAATTGTCTTGGAAAACTGATGACACAAACTTGTCTGTGTTTGTCATGGATCCTAAAGGAAGGATAATTCAAACAAATATGCCATCTGGAGTATTTGGTCATTTTCTTGGTTGGCCTTCACTTGACTGGTTAGGTAATTCTGTTTTCAGTCAAGGTGGTGGATTCTTCCCTGTAAAAAACAAAGATAACACTTCCACTGTACTTTATGTTCCAATTAATCAAACAGGAACATATACTCTATTAGCTCACTCTACACTATTTGGTGGAAATTCAACTACTGAACCAATTATACTTGCAGCTAAATTCTCTAACATCTCTTCAGAAATTCAACAAATACAAATCGATTCTAAAACCAAAATCATACCCCATTCTATAGAAAACATAACTACATCTGAATTTTCTAATAAAACAATTAACAATGATTCTCAAATTACAATACAAGATGATATTGATGATTCTCAAATTACAATTCAGGATAACACAAATGATTCATCTTTTAACATTGGATTGACTGTTGGTATTGGAGTTGGAATTGCGATCGGAATTGTTCTATTTTTAATTCTTAGACAAAAACCAAACAAATAATCTAATAAGGTTTATAAGCAATTTGGCGAGTACGACAGCTTGAATGTCTGAGCAAGGGACAAAAAAATCCGGCGGATTATCTAGAAGAGATTTTCTAAAACTAATGGGGGCTGCAGGCACTGGCCTGGCATTTGCTCCTTTTGTTCCATTTGGAAATTTCATGCCAAATCCTTCGCAGGCCACTCTTGAAAAAGTTAAAGTTATTTTGCCTGACGGCACTCAAGCTAATGTTAAAACATTTCCTGATAATCATTCTGAAGTAATTACATATCCTAGTACTGGAGATCCTGCACTTGATGCAGAAGCATTTCGAAAGTGGCAATTCATTAGATTACCGCAAGAACTTGGTGGAGACAAACAAGATGTTTCATCATTTAGAGCATACAGTATGGTGTGTCTTCATCTCTGGTGTTTATGGAAATACTGGCCAGAAGAAGGACGAAAGAGAGGAGAATGCCCTTGTCATGGAACTATGTATGATCCTACAACTGGAACAGCATTTGCTGGACCTGCATCATTGCAAGCTGCACCATCTAACACACTAGCACAACTAAATTTTGAAATGGATGCAGATGGCTTTTTATGGGTTTTACCACCGACTTGGGGTGTGAACGATAATGGAGTAATAGGATATGGCCGTTTCGCTTCATAGACGTACTGGCGCAGTTGCCTTTTTCTACTGGCTTTGGGATGGACTAGACAGAACAATCTTTACTGCAATTAAATTTTCATTTCCTGCAAGATTTGTAAGTCCATTTGGATTTTTGGGAATGCTTACCTTTGTTGTATTTGTAATACTTGGAATCTCCGGAGCTCTGCTAATGTTTTACTATCAACCAATGTTGGATAGAGCATGGGACAGTGTCAAATTTATCAATGATGAAGTTCCATTTGGTTTTCACATAAGAAATATTCACTATCATGGTTCCAACGCAATGGTACTTTTGGCAATCTTGCACATGTACTATCAATACTTTAGTGGAAGATACAAAATTAGAAACGAAATTTTATGGGCCACTGGTGTCATACTTGGAACAGTTACAATTCTTGAAGCATTCACTGGTTATGATGTTATCTTTAGTGAAAGAGCAGAACTTGCAATCAGTATTGCTGCATCTCTTACCACTTCAATTCCTGTAGCTGGACCAACTATCCGTGATGCAATGTTTGGTAGTGGATTTTCAGACTTTGTACTAAGATTCTATGCGCAACATGTGTTTCTTTTACCATTAGTGATGCTTGGATTAATGGCAGTTCACTTTCCACGATTCTTGGTATTTGATGTCCCTATGGTAATGGCAATTGGTGGAGCTATTTTGCTTACAGGAGGAGTATTTCCAATTGATATGGGATTCAAGTTTGAACCCACTGTGCCACCCGGCATTACTGTCCCTGAATGGTATCTTACAGGATTATACGCATTTTTGAGAACACAGTATGACAAGTTTGTTACAGGTGTACTTTGGCCTGGAATTTTCATAGCATCATTCTTGCTAATTCCATTTATTGACAGATACAAGAAATTCTCCTGGAAAGATCGTCCAATAATCACCGCATTTGGTATTACAGGACTAGCTCAAATTATGGTTACAACATACTGGGGATTCTACATTCCATCTGATACTACTATTCCTCTTGTAGAACGTTTGGTAATTGATCCAGTATTTCTCTACACGGTGATGATCTTGCTAGTTCCATTAGGATTTGGATTCACATACATGATGATCAAGCTAGCCAAAGAATCTGAAAGAAAAGCCAAACTTGCTAAAGAAAAGGGTCCAAAAAAAGTTGCAAGCATTAATCTCTCACAAAAATGGATTAATTGGTTAATTGTTGGGTTGTTGGCATTTCAGGTATTTCTAAACATTGCAGCTTATAATGCCGCCTTGACTGGAATGAAAAATATCTCATTGTTCTTTATAGGTCTAATTTTGATAGTCTTTGCAGGGTTTTTCCATGTTTACAGATATGGATTAAATCAAGCAAAGAATGCACCTCCTCCACCACCAATACCAATACATGAAGACAAGCCAAAGGAGTTGGTAGAATCACAAATTCCAAACACTGGTAAACTTCCAGAAAGTCAATCTTCAATAGATACCAAAAAAGAAAAAGAAATTGTACCACAAATCTCAACTCCAAAAATTCAAGCAGATCTAGCAGGTACTAACATAACTTCAGACATTGGTTCAGATCTAAAAAAGATCTAATCACACAAAATCTAAAAAAGCTTTATAAGAACTCCTGAGACCTAGAAAAATCGTTGAGTGCAACTAGTCATGCATATGGCATAGGAGTCATGGCAATTATTATTGGAGTATCAGTTGGAGTTGTCTATTATACCTCATTTTATCTTCCAGAATCTTTGGCAAAACCTTCAGTAGATGAACACATTTTGCATCCAGTTAAAGAAACAATTATTGAAATAATTGAAGGCTCTGCTAGTTCTGCACAACAAGATAACTATGTACCAAAATTAGTTAACATACAATTGGGAATTGATAATCTTGTAATCTGGAAAAATATTGATACTACTGCACATACAGTTACCCCTGATCACAGAGCTGAGGATTCTTACAGCGGTGTCTTTGGTTCTCAAGGTGTTATAAAACCTGGCTATGACTATGAATTTCTCTTCACGGAACCAGCAGTAATAGAATATCACTGTGAGCCACATCCATGGATGAAGGGTAAATTAGAAATTACAAAACAAAGATTCTAGATAGAATATTTTGCAAAAATTATTTTACTTTCAATCTCTTTATGCTGCTCAATAATTGATGCTCGAAATTTTATCTCATGAACCTGTTTTGGTTCAAATTCTATTAATGCAGTAAACTCTGCCTTGTTTTCAGGCATGATATCTTTGTTAATGAACAATCTTGCAATATTTTGAGATATTTTCTTTCCATTGTATGACTTGTAGATAATATGCTCATTTGAATCTAAAATCTGCGTATTAATTACAACCCCGTCATATCTTCCTGGATATGATACAACAATTGTTCCTTTAATTTCAGAATTGGGATGAATCTCCTTTGATTCCAAGTTAAATTCAATATCTTTCACGTTAACAACACCTTCTAGTCAGAATAAATAATTTTGTTAAAACGGGCCGGAAGGGCTTCGATCCCTTGACCACTGGATTAGAAGTCCAGCACTCTATCCAAGCTGAGCTACCAGCCCAAGAATCTAAAAATTAATTGTCATTTTAAGGGTTTACAACCATTTTTTCTGGTAATTTTCTCTTTCCATTTTAAACAAAAATTGCTGTGCATACCCAGCATAAGGTCCAAAGTGATTCACAATTTTATCATGTAGTATGTCGTATTGTTTTTCAGTAATTGATTTTGTTTCAAGTTCAAATTTCTCTAAATAATATTTCTGTAAAATTCTAATCATCCATCTATCCAATGGAAATGCTTCTAACTTGTCAAGTGAAAACAACAAAATACAATCTGCAACCTTGTTTCCTATCCCTGGAACAGTTAGAATCATTTCTTTTGCTTCTTGATAGTTGGCTTTTTTTAGATGATCAAAATCTATTTGTTTTGATTCAACCATTTTTGCTGCATCTATTATGAATTTAGCTCTATATCCAACACCACAATTTTGTATGTCTTGGATAGATGCGTTTGCAATTTTTTTTGGTTCTGGAAACATGTAAAATTCTTTATTATCAAACTGAATTTTTTTTCCAAATTTTATGGAAATTTTTTCTAAACTTGATTTGATTTTTTGAATATTGGAATTTGAAGAAACAATAAACGAGATGAAACACTGAAACGGATCTTGTCTTAACAATCTAAGTCCTAGATATTTTTTTACGGCGATTCTGGTTGTCTTGTCTTTTGAAATTGATTTGATTATTTCTTCTATATCGTCACTATTTCTAAAAAAATCATATTTTTTGTCATAATATGATGTGATTTTTCCAGAACTGTTTATTTTTAAAACATCTTGTCCGTTAATGCCGTACCAAAAATCTTTCTGTTTTGTCCAAAGAAAAACTTGTCCGCTATTAATCGTATTTTCTAAGTTAATTTTATTGTACTCTATCATTTCAGATAGATATTGTTTCATTTATTTCTGGAGCGTGAGCCTCAAGACCAAATTTTTCATGAATTTCTTGGGCAAATTTTTCACATGACTCAATATCTCCGTGAACCGTCAGAACTTTGGGATTGCCATTTATTTTTTTAATTACCTCAAAAAGCTCATTTCTATCTGCATGTCCTGAAAATTCAAACTGTTTTACTTCAGCAGCAACACTTAGCTCTTTTCCCCTTGTGGATACCTTTCCTGTGTCTAGTAATTTTCTTCCAGGTGTGCCTTCTCCCTGATATGATACAAGTGCTATTCCATTTTTTTTGTTAAATGAAAGCTCTTGTAAATAATATGTTGCATTTCCTCCTACCAACATACCTGCTGGAGAAATCACTACACAAGGTTCCTCTATCGCATGTTTTCTTTTTTCATGATCTTTTACTGCAACTGCTTCATTGATGGCATCTGCAAACACTTTTGGATCCCTTAGATAATCTGGATGGTTAAACATTATCTCATTTACTTTTAGTGCCATTCCATCCATTATGATTTTGTGATCAAAGTTTGAGCTTCTTAAAATACATGCCATCTCTTGAGAACGTTCAACTGAAAACGATGGAATAAACAATACTCCTTTTCTGTCCATGACTTCATTTGCAAATTCAATCAATTCTCTTTCTGATTCTTTTCTTGGTTTTTGTTCTGTTTGTGAATAGGTGCTCTCAATAATCAAAAGATCAATGTCTCCTACATCCAAATCTGCCTCACGCAACATTCTTGATCCATGTGTTTTGATATCACCAGTATAGAAAAGCCGTTTTTTCTGAGATTCTACTAGTACAGAGCCTCCTCCAATTACATGCCCTGTTTCTCTTAGTTCAAAAGTTGCATTACCTTTGGTGACTTTTTCTCTAAATCCTATCTCCTTTGCATTTCTCATCATGTTGTTTAATTCTGGTAATCCAAATGGTTGAGCATCTTTTGTAATTTTTAGCATGTCTTCTATAAGTAATCTTGTCAAATCAAAAGTTGGTGGAGTTGCATAAACATCAGTATTCCCACTTACAAACAGAGATGGTACATTTCCAGAGTGATCAAGATGTGCATGAGTAATAATAATGGCATCTAGATCTTTTGGCTTTACATGTAACGGATACTCTGGAGGTGTTCCACGTTTTCCAAACAATACTCCATAATCTAATAGTAGATTTGTCCCATCACAATTCACTAAAAAACCTGAACGGCCTACTTCGTTGGCAGCTCCTAAAACTTTAACCTCCAAGAAGTAAATTGAATTTCTCTCTATGTTAAAACCTTCTTAGCATCTATCCGATCATTATGCGTATCATAGAATCTACAAAAGCTTTAATTAGTGTAAGCTAAGACTCGATCCTCATGGGAAGAAGCTTCCAAGAATGGTTAAAACAACAAGATCAAGCAGTAGTTGCTAAAACACGTGCAGGCGACGAAGCAAACAAACCACTTCTTAACCAACTTAATTGGATCTGGGTTAACAATCTCATGAAACAGAGAGCCGACCTAAATCCATCTTCAGCTGAATTACTTGACTGGGTAACATCTGGTCAAATTGATGCAATGAGAAAATAAACGTGCTAAACACGTTATCTTTTTGTTTTTTATTATATTCCTAGTTTTTCTTCATACACGATATTTTATCTTGTGATGAATTGTGTGGACGATCAATTTCATAACCCTGTTATGGATTTCGATTATGGTTTAAATAGGAACCTAGCATTGATGAAATTGTAATGCCAATAGCAATACTTCCAGACATTGATGAACAAAGATGTATCGGATGTGCACTATGTGTAGAAATCTGTACAACTCTTGGTCCTGATGTCCTTAGAGTAAAACCTGTTGAAGGCTGGAAGAGAGGTAAAGCATTTGTATTTTATCCAGAAAGATGTATTTCTGATGGTGCATGCATCGGTGTATGCCCAACAAAATCAATCTTTTGGATGAGACCAATGAATTACACAGCTGGACAACCAGTACCTCTTCACAAAAACGGTATCTTCATCAAAGGTTGGGCAGAAGACGCTGCACTATAAGCAGAATCTTTTAGCACACACTTTTTTCTTATTTTTAATTAAACAATCGATTTCTTCTTTATTTCTTTTGGAAGAATCTTCACAAAGTATTTCAAAAATTCATCTGTCTTATCAAAATAAACCTCTGAAAATTTATTGTTTTGAAAAAACTTTGCCCATGTATTTTCAAATGTTGGAAAGTCCTCCGGATCAAAATTCAATCTAGAAGTTTCATGGTGTGCTGCAGGAAAGACATCTGAAATTTCCAATGGTATTAATCCCAAGTGTGGACTGTACTGACAAACTTGGATGGATTCAATATCTTTGAATTTTCGTTTTAGTGATGAATATTCATGTGAGAGATATGCTGGTTTTGTATTGGATTCTTTGGTTATGATCAAAGTTTTTTTCTTTGACTTGAACTTTCTAACTATTTTATGATATGATTGAATTTCTGGACGATACTGATCCTCTTTTTCATAAAGAAAAATCGCTTTTTCTTTGAATTTTGGAGTAGATACTGCAAGATAATTGGAATTTTCTGTAAGGACGTCGATCATTTCAAATAATTTTGGATGTGCCCTTGCTTTTTTTAAGACATACTCCCATAACCTTCCTTCATGAATTGCTTGTTTTACCTTGTCTACTTCGACTTTAATTGCGTGTAAGTTGTGCAGTGCAATCTCATTGATTTTTTCAGGTCCTTCCATTTGGCGCAATTCATCAGGGGTGTACTTTGAGCATATCTCACAGTTGCATGGAAATACAGAGATATCTGAAAGATTTCTGGTACCATCATCAGTGATGTATCTTTCTTGTTTAGCATATAGCATGTAAGAGGCTGAATCAAAAGTATCGCAACCAAGTGCAACTGCAAATGGTATCGTCAGTGGATGTCCTGCACCAAAAAGATGTAGTGGAACTGAATGTGGCATCTGTTTTTTTGCAGATATGATCATCTGTGCTAATAGTTTGTATTCATATGATTCCATAAATTCTACCGGACTTCCCAAGGCTAGCATCTTAAAGCCCATATCGATAAGGCTCTTTGTTGATTTTGCTACAAGATCAAAATGTTCCCCGCCTTGAATTGGTCCAATCCAGATCTGACCATTGCTCTCACTGTCTTCAAGTGTTTTCCTTGATACTTTGAGGGTATGGTTAACATATGATTCAGCTTTTTTCCATGCAAGTCCATATCCTGTTGGTTTGTCCAACGGAATTGCAAAATCTGTAAGAATTTTTTTTTCAAAATCTGCCATCTCTTCTGGCAATACTTTGACATCTCCATATTCTAGAACTTGATATCCTCCAGAATCAGTCATTATCGCTCCATCAAAATCTATTATATTATGAATTCCTTTTTTTTCAGCTTCATCACCGTAATTGTTTCTGGTGATGTATGCATTTGTAATTACTAAATCAAAACCCATCTCTTTGATCTTCTTTGATGAAATAGTCTGTTTTACAGGATGAATAACTGGCACATAAGCTGGAGTCTCAATTTTACCATGATTGGTGTGTATTACTCCTATTCTTCCAGCCAAGTCACTTTTTAAAATCTCAAACAAGTCGATTCTTCTCAATTACAGCGTTATTTAATCAATAAGCAAAAAATTTTTTCAAATCATTCTGTTTTGATACTAATTCAAGCCAATCCACTTCATCACTTACACTTTTCCCATTGATTATGCTCAATACTTTCTCTGTGACTTCCAAAATACTTTTTCCTGTGACATCTACTTGGAATACTTTTGCCCCAAACTGATCTATTGCATCATGTGCTATAATTCCTAAAATCTCACTACCTGTATTTTCTCTAATCTTTTCTTCTGTGTATTCTCGTTTTTTATAAACTGAAATCAAATCATATGGATTTCTTCGTAAGACTATCACTTTCTTTACTTGATTTGGTGATAAAACATATGGTGCCAAGTGTCCAACAATTAAACTGGGACTGGAAATTTTTCTTTTGATTATCTTCTCTAATTTTGATATGTCTACATCATTGATATCTTCATTTTTCTCAAATAATCCAGCATCTTTGGCAATACTGTTTATGTCAATTATTGGTAATCCCAAGTCCTCTGAAATCTCCTTTGATATGGTATGCTTTCCTACGCCTGGATTTCCAGTAATTATTACTGACATATTATAAAATCAACATGAACTGAATTAAACAATTTCTGTAATACTAATAAGTACAATAGGATTTTTGTGGGTATTGCAAATTGGCTTGCTAGGAAAAGCAAATGTTGGAAAGTCTACATTCTTCTCAGCTGCAACTGAAACTCCTGTCCCAATAGGTAATTTTCCATTCACAACAATTCAGCCAAATATTGGTGTTGCATATGTAAAAGCTGATTGTGCATGCAAACATTTTGGAATAAAACACCAAAATCCATTATGTGTAAATGGAACTAGATTCATACCTGTAAAGATAATCGATGTTGCAGGATTGGTGCCAGGCGCACATGAGGGAAAAGGCTTGGGCAATCAATTTCTTGATGATGCTAGACAAGCAGAAGTCCTGATACATGTTGTTGATATTGCTGGAACAACTGATATTCAAGGACATTCTGTTCCAATAGGCACACATAACCCTCTTGAAGATGTTGAATTTGTAGAGTATGAATTTGATCAGTGGTTTATTGACATACTTAGAAGAGAATGGGATAAACTAACTAAAGAAATAGAACAAAAAAGAGCAAAACTAACTGACGGCATCGCAAAAAGATTTACTGGCTTGGGAATCAAAGATTATCAGGTACAAGATGTTTTACATAAACTAGAACTAGCTTCAAAAAATCCAAAGGAATGGAATGATTCTGATATCCAAACTTTTGTCAAGGAATTAAGAAAAAACACAAAACCAATAATAATTGCAGCAAACAAGGCAGATCTCTGCAAAGATCTTGATATAATAAAAAAAATTTCTGATACTATAGTTATTCCTTGTAGTGCTGAGACTGAATTACTATTACGAAAAGCTACCAAGGCTGGAATTATACATTATGAATCAGGGGAGGAAAAATTTTCTATAATGGAAAACAAAGAAATATTGCCACAACAACAAAAAGCACTAGATTTGGTAAATACTGTTTTTTCAAAAATTCATTCAACCGGAATTCAAAAAATTTTAAACATTGCGGTATTTGATTTGTTAAAATTTATTGTTGTTTTTCCTGTAGAAGATGAGACAAAGCTAACAAACAAAAATGGAGATATTTTACCTGATGCAAAATTGTTACCGCAAGATTCCACTGCAAAAGATTTGGCAGGTCTGATTCATGCAGATATAGCCAAGGGATTCTTACATGCAATTGATTGTAAAACAAAACAAAGAATCGGCGGTGATCATAAACTAAAAAGTGGCGATGTGATCAAAATCATTTCAACATTAAGTAGAGGATAAAATGATCGGTCTAGGTGTTGAAAGCACAGCTCATACATTTTCTTGTGCGATATTGGAGAAAAAAGGAAAACAAGGCAAAATTTTATCTGATGTGAGAAAAATATACCGTCCTCCTGAAGGTGAGGGAATTCATCCTAGAGAGGCATCACGTCACCATGTTGAACACAGTGCCATTGTTCTATCTGAGTGCCTTCAAGAGGCTGGAGTTACAATAAAAGATCTTGATATTGTCTCATATGCAGCGGGTCCAGGACTTGGTCCTTGTCTGAGAGTTGGAGCAGTTGTGGCACGCTCTCTTGCATCTTATTACAATATTCCAATTTATCCTGTAAATCATGCAATTGGACATATTGAATTAGGAAAATTACTTACTGGTGCAAAAAATCCTTTGGTTCTTCTGGTTTCTGGAGGACACACGATGCTACTTGCATTTTTAAATAAACAATGGCGGGTTTTTGGAGAAACTTTGGATATTACATTAGGTCAGCTACTTGATCAATTTGGAAGATCAATTGGATTTGCTTCACCATGTGGAAAAAATATTGAAGATTTAGCTTCATCTTCTTCTAATTACGTCCTACTGCCATACTCTGTTAAAGGAAACGATGTATCTTTTTCTGGGTTGTTATCTGCAACAAAATCAATTGTACCAAAAAGTAAAGCAGATGCATGTTTTTCATTACAGGAAACAGCATTTGCAATGATTAGTGAAGCAGTGGAAAGAGCTCTCTCTTTTACTAGAAAAAAAGAATTGCTAATAGTTGGAGGTGTAGCTGCAAACAGGAGATTATCTGAAATGCTACAAGATGTTTGCAAAAGACATGGTTGCAAATTTTTTGTATCTCCGCAAAAATATGCCGGCGATTGTGGTAGTCAGATATGTTGGACAGGATTATTAGAATCACAAGTAAAAAATGGTGTTTTACTGGAAGACACTTTTGTCACACAATCATGGCGATTGGATTCAGTTAAAGTAGATTATTGATTTTTATTTTCTTCTATTGCTTTTTCAATATTTTTTAACCAATCTTTAGTGTTAAACACTCCAAATTTGTATGTCTGTTCACCTTCTTTTGTTTTGGCTGTAAAACACACTTTTTTTATCAATCTTCCCTCTTTCCAAGATTTGATTACATCATTTAATGGAACATCTACAATTGTATCTCCAAAACGTTTTGAAAAATCCATCATTCTTGACTGTGTCTTATCAAATGCTAGTCTTCTATTTGTTAAAGTTAGAATGCCTGCACCGAGTTTATCCTCGTTACAATCTTCTTGTTTTAGTCTTTTTTCTCCTTCTTCCATGATTAGCTTTTAATCATATTCATTAGGTTATAATTTTAATGAAATTGCTAAAAAAGGGGGCAGAGGCCGATATCTATCTTACCAAATGGAATGATTCACGTGTAATACTAAAAATCAGAAAGGCAAAAAAATATCGTAATCCTATTCTTGACGAGAAGATTAGAAAACAAAGAACAATTCGAGAGTCTCAAACAATTTCAGAGGTAAAATCATTTGGAATTCCAACACCACTTGTTTACTATGTTGATTTAAAAAAATCATCTATTAT
>SXGQ01387935.1_pt1 | contig 31301 bp, 28 predicted proteins | sample 3178371 | NCBI WGS metagenome assembly SXGQ01 (sample SAMN11356859, study PRJNA531348) | freshwater metagenome | isolation source: freshwater sample F1-20 | place: China: Fuxian Lake, Yuxi | collected 2017-12-25
ATCAAATTAACCCTTCATTGGAGCCAACATGGACACAGCCAAAATCTTTCAGACGGGTCGCAGTCAGGCTGTTCGCCTCCCAAAGGAATACCGATTCAACGCCAAAGAAGTCGTGATCAAACGTGTGGGTGAAGGTGTTTTATTGATGCCGATCGAAGATCCATGGGCAACGATGGAAGCGGCATTGAACGCTTTCGAATCAGACTTCAACATTGAGCGACAACAGCCAGAACATCAAATTCGTCCGGAGGTTTTATTGTGATTTTGCTAGACACAAATACGTGTATCTACATCATCAACAATCGACCCCCTAACGTACTCGAAAGATTCCGCAAGTACAAAGCAGGCGAAGTAGGTATCAGCAGTATTGCCGCCTCTGAACTGGCATATGGCGTCGCCAAATCTGGGTCTGACAAGAATCGAACAGCTCTTGAAATGTTTTTAGCGCCAATACAGATTCTTCCATTCGACAGCCAGTGCCTCTGGTTTTATGCAGATCTGCGAGCTTCATTAGAAAAACAAGGCCTGTCGATAGGCCCAATGGACACCTTGATTGCAGCGCAAGCACTTAGCATTGACGGCACATTAGTGACTAACAACATCAAAGAGTTTATGCGTGTGCCAAAACTCAAACTCGAAAACTGGTTTGAGGCACTGTAATCAGCCTGCTCAAGCCACCAAGGCCACAGACTTCACTTGCGCCCAGACTAGCTGGCCCACATGCAGGGCTAGTTCCTCCGCCGCCCGCTTTGTGACGCGGGCCAGCACCTCTTCATCACCGCACTTCAAAACGACCATGACTTGAGAAGGATGTGTATCAGGCGTAATGCTTTGAATGCTACCGCGCAGTTGGTTTTGAATGCTGGTGTTTTGCGGCTCAGACGTGGCCAAACTCACGTCACGCGCCAAGATGCGAATGCGCACAGCTTTGCCAACAGGCAAACCCGCATCGCGCATCCAAACACTACCGCCCTCAAAGTCGACACGCGACAAATGCCACTGACCATCAACTTCGCCAATGCGGCCCTCAATCAAGGCACCTGCATCTTCACCCACCACCACAGGGTTCACCACTTGTGTGAGAACAGCGCTCACAGGCCCTTGCGCTTTGACTCGCCCTTGATCCAAAACCACCAAGTGATCGGCCAATCGAGTGACCTCTTCTGCAGAATGCGTGACATACAGCATGGGCATTTTGAGTTCGTCCCGCAACTTGGACAGCCAAGGGAAAATTTCTTGTCGACGCGCCGCATCGAGTGATGCCAAGGGCTCGTCCATCAACAGAAGCTGTGGCTGCATGGCAATGGCCCTGGCAATGGCCACCCGTTGGCGCTCACCACCCGACAGTTCGGTGGGCATTCGTTGCAGCAAGCTGCTAATACCCAAGAGCTCAATCGAAGCTTGCAATGCCTTCGCAGCATCTGACTGGGCACTGCCAGCCAACTTCAATGCCCGCTTCAAACCAAAATTCAGGTTATCCGTCACGTTGAGATGCGACAACAAGCTTGATTCTTGAAACACATAACCCAGAGGTCGCTGCCATGTTGGCAGATAAACACCTTGCTGGGTGTCTTGCCAAATGTGCTCGCCAATTTGAATACGCCCTTGTTGGTTTTTTTCAAGGCCAGCCACCGCGCGTAGCAACGTTGTTTTGCCCGATCCAGAGGGGCCAAAAATAGCGGTAATGCCCTGACCGGGCAATTGCACATCCAGATCCAACTTGAAGGCTGAACGGTGAATCTTGACTTGCAAATGAATGGCGCTCATGCCACTTGCCTTTGACGACGGTTCATCAAGGCCAAGGCCAACAGCACCACAAAAGAAAAGGCCAACATACCTGCAGCCAAGACATGGGCTTGCGCATATTCCATGGCTTCAACATGGCCATAAATTTCAGTGGACACCACGCTTGTCTTGCCAGGAATATTGCCACCGATCATGAGCACAACACCAAACTCACCCACGGTGTGCGCAAAGGTCAAAATGGCCGCAGTCACCATGCCAGGCTTGGCCAAGGGCAATGCCACAGAAAAGAAGGCATCTAATGGGCTGGCACGCAAAGTAGCCGCCACTTCCATGGGCCTTGGACCCATGGCATCGAAAGCGTGTTGCAAGGGCTGGACTGCAAAGGGCAAGGAAAACAAAATAGAGCCAATCAACAAGCCGGTGAATGTGAAAGACAACACCCCCCATCCCATGGCCTGCGTGAATTGACCCAGCGGTCCTTGCGGCCCCATCACAACCAGCAAATAGAAACCTAAAACCGAAGGTGGCAACACCAAAGGCAAGGTCACCAGCGCATGGAGGGGTGCGCGCCAGGCCGACTGAGTTTGCGACAACCACCAGGCCAATGGCGTGGCCAAGATCAACAAGATCAGGGTAGTTGAAGTGGCCAAAGCCACGGTCAGTTGAATGGCTTGCCAAGAATCAGGCGTCAAAATCATGATTGCAAGTTTACGACGAAGTCTTCTTGTAGACTGAAGTACGGAGATTATGTATCTGATAGATATCCCTTCAATCTCGAATCACAGTGAAGATGACACATGACACCTCATACGCTTTCAGACTGCCAAGTCTTGGACCAGCAAGACCCGCTGCGTTCGCTGCGCGATTTATTTCAATTGCCAAAAGGTGTGATTTATCTGGATGGCAATTCTTTGGGTGTGTTGCCCAAGGCAACACCCTCTCGCGTTGCACAAGCAGTGGCCCAAGAATGGGGCAACGACTTGATCAAAAGCTGGAACACAGCAGGTTGGTTTCAAATGCCCCTCAAAGTTGGTAACAAAATTGCCCGACTGATTGGCGTCAAAGACGATGAAGTGGTAGCAGCCGACAGCACGTCCATCAATTTGTTCAAAGTACTCAGCGCAGCCTTGTCGATTGCCAAAGCAGACCATCCTGCTAAAAAAATCATTCTCAGTGAGCGCACCAACTTTCCAACAGACCTCTATATTGCAGAGGCTTTGTGCAAAGAGCGCGGCTATCAGCTCAAATTGGTAGAAACCGAAGAACTTCTAAACGCCCTTCAAAAAGATGTGGCTGTATTGATGCTGACGCATGTGAACTACCGAACGGGCGCCATGCTAAATATGAAAGACATGACTGCCGCAGCCCATGCAGTAGGCGCGTTGACCATCTGGGATTTGGCACACAGCGCAGGCGCGGTACCTGTTGAGTTGAATGGCGCCAGAGCAGACTTTGCTGTAGGTTGCGGATACAAATACCTCAATGGGGGACCTGGCGCACCTGCATTTGTTTGGGTCAACCCCAAACACACCGATCGCTTTTGGCAACCACTCACGGGCTGGTGGGGCCACGCTGCGCCATTTGAATTCACACCTGACTACCAACCCGCAACAGGCATTACCCGCTACCAATGCGGCACTCAACCGATCCTCAGCTTGACAGCTCTAGACACTGGCTTGGATGTATTTTTGGAAGCCGAAAAGCTGGGCGGCATGACAGCTTTGCGACACAAATCGCTGGCACTGACCAGCCTCTTTATGCAGCTGGTCAAAACCCAATTGGCAGGACATGGCTTTGGCATTGCCACCCCAGAACAGGAAGAATTACGCGGCTCGCAAGTGAGCCTCACCAGAACCGAAGGCGCCTACGCCATTGTTCAAGCCCTGATAGCCCGCGGCGTGATTGGCGACTTTAGAGCCGGCGATGGCAAGCAAGATCCCGACATTTTGCGATTTGGCCTCACACCCTTGTACTTAGGCTATGCCGATGTTTGGCATGCCGTGCGTCACCTGAAAGAAGTGATGGACAGCCAAGAATGGCAGCAAGCGCGCTTTTCACAAAAGCAAGCAGTGACCTGAACGCAGAAAGAAGCAAGTATGTCTGGATGTCCCTTTAGCTCTGGCGCGTCAACGCCCGACCCAAATACAGAAGCAGATGAGGGCATGAGTACCTCACACTTTGTGCAAGAGGAAAAAGCTCAACTGGATTTCAGCCAATCCATGAGCTACGGCGACTACCTGCAACTTGACGCTATCTTGAATGCTCAAAAGCCCTTGTCGCCCGATCACAATGAAATGCTTTTCATCGTGCAGCACCAAACCAGTGAGCTGTGGATGAAGCTCATGTTGCATGAACTCAAAGCGGCCATACAGCACATTGAACAAGACGACCTGCCAGACGCCTTCAAAATGTTAGCGCGTGTGTCTCAAATCATGGCGCAGTTGGTGCATGCTTGGGATGTCTTGGCCACCATGACGCCCCCTGAGTACAGCGCCATTCGCCCTTATTTAGCGCAATCCAGTGGCTTTCAAAGCTGGCAATACCGCTGCATCGAGTTTTCGATGGGTAACAAAAATGCAAACATGCTGATGCCTCATTCGCACCGACCTGATTTGCATTCGGTTGTCGAGAAAGCTTACTGCGCGCCTTCCCTTTATGACGTGAGCTTGAAGTTGTTGGGGCGTCGTGGTTTGGCTGTTCCCGCCTCGTACCTTGAACGCGATTGGCGACAAGCCTATGCGGCCAATACTCAGGTGGAAGAAGCCTGGTTGGTGGTTTACAGAAATCACAAACAACACTGGGATCTGTATCAATTGGGTGAAGAACTCACCGATTTGGAAGATGCATTCAGGCTCTGGCGTTTCAGACACCTGACCACAGTGGAGCGTGTGATTGGTTTCAAAAGAGGTACCGGCGGCACAGGGGGAGTCAGTTATTTGCGCAAGATGTTGGATGTTGTGCTTTTTCCTGAAATATGGTCTCTTAGAACCAGCCTTTAAATCCTTTTCAAATACATTTTTATGATGTAATTCGAGTACTTTTTTCCTAGTCGGAGTTCACATGTTGCGTTCCCCTCGTTTGGGTTCTTATTCCTTCTCGCTCTCTTTGATCGCCTGCTTGTGTATTGGCAGTACCTTGGTCGCTTGTAAAAAGCCCGAGGCAGACGCTGGCAAGACGACCGAAAGTGTGGCTTTGATTTTGGGCAATGAAGACATCGTCCAACTTGGCACCTCCGAACACGGAACTGGCCCCGTCATTTCAGGATCTTTGCAGCCAGAGATTCGGGCCGACTTACGCGCCGAAATCAGTGCCACCGTGGTCAAAGTTCACAAAGAGAATGGTGAGCCCGTGCGCAAAGGCGATTTGCTTGTCAGCCTAGACAGCAGTGTGCTGCGCGACAACCTCAACTCCGCAGAGGAATCGATGCGGGCTGCCGCACAATCCTTAGACGGTGCAGAGCGCCAATTTCAACGCATGAAATCACTGCAAGCCCAGGGCATGGTGTCTATGCAGGGTTTGGAAGAGTCTGAAGTCAAACGCAATGCAGCGCAAAGCGAGCATGTGGCCAGCAAGGCACGTGTGGCTGCTGCCAAACAACAGCTCGAGCGTTCAGAAGTCCGTGCACCCTTCAATGGTGTGGTCAGTGCACGCAAAGCCTCTGCAGGCGATACGGCACAAATTGGCAAAGAGTTGATTCAAGTCATTGATCCCAGCAGCATTCGCTTTGAAGGTCAAATCGCTGCCGATCAAATGGGCCTGGTGAAGATCGGTCAACGCGTCAATTTCCGAGTCAATGGTGTGGGGCAAAACAGCGAGCAACTGAGCAGTCAAGGCACAGTGAAAAGGATCGATGGTGCTGCCAACCCCGTCACCCGACAAGTGTCTGTCATTGTGGCCATCAACGCAAAAGACAGACCGCCAGTGGTGGGCTTGTTTGCTGAGGGTGTGATCGAAGCCCGTACCAAACCTGTCGTCATGCTTGCTGAAAGCAGCTTGCGCCGAGAAGGTGACAAAGTTTTTGCATGGGTGCTCGACGGCAACAAAATTGTCAAGCGTGGTATTCAATTGGGGGATCGCGACACCCGCTTGGGTGATTGGGTGGTCAATAGTGGACTCAGTTCAGGCGAGAAGGTTTTGCGAACTGCCAACAGCAATTTGAAAGATGGACAACAGTTCACCTTGCGCACTGACACATCGGCCAAGGCGGGTCAATAAACCATGTTTTTGTCCAATTTCAGCGTTAAGAAGCCAGTTGTCACGATCGTCATTTTGATGATGCTCATGGCGGTTGGGCTGTTGGCATTGACCAAGCTCAAAGTCAATCAAATTCCAGATGTCGAAATGCCCTTGCTGGCCATTGACATCACCTATCCTGGTGCCTCACCCGATGCTGTAGAGCGAGAAGTTCTCAATCGGGTTGAAAAGGCGCTTCAATCGGTCAATGGCATCAAAGAATTGCGCGGCACCGCCTTCGAAGGCAACGCCAACATCTTGGTTTTCTTTGAATTCAAAAAGAACATGGTGGAAGCCACAGACGAGGTGCGCAATGCCATTGGCAGAATTCGCTACAAGTTACCCACCGAAATTCGCGAGCCCGTCATTTTGCGCATTAACCCGACAGCGCAACCCATCATGCAACTGGCACTTTCGTCTCGCAGCCAAAGTCATGCAGAAATTTCTCGAATAGCGGAAGATCAAATTGCCGACAAGTTCAGGGGTATTCAAGGAGTAGCTCAGGTCAATGTCAACGGTGCACTGAGGCGTGAGCTCAGTGTTTTATTGCACGCCCAAAAATTGCGCGAAGTGAATCTGTCGGTCACAGAAGTTGTCAATGCCCTGCGGACACAAAATGCCACAGCGCCTGTGGGCAAGATTCGTGGTTCTCTGGAAAATCAAAGCATTCGATTGCTTGGACGCATTGAAACGCCTGCTGAATTCAATCAAATTGTCATCAAACGAAGTGGCAATGACCTCATCCGGCTCGGGCAAGTAGCCACCGTGACAGACGGCTTTGCCGACCTCAATTCCCTCAGTGTTAGAAACGGTCAACCCAACGTGGGATTGGCCATCACACGCTCTCGCGATGCATCTACCGTCAGTGTTGCCAACCAGATTCGCTCCATGGTGGCCGACATCAACAAATCATTGCCAGAAGGCACCCAAATTGACATCACGCAAGACGGTGGCATCGAAGCGCAAAACAGTTTGAACAATGTGGTTCATGCTCTGGTTTTTGGCGCTGGCCTCACCATTTTTGTCGTTTATTTCTTCTTAAATTCATGGCGCTCTACGCTCAGCACAGCGCGGTCTTTGCCAACCTCTGTCATTGCTTCGTTCATAGCCGTGTGGTTGTGCGGATTCACTCTAAACTTCATGAGTTTGCTAGGTCTGTCTTTGGCCATTGGCGTGCTCATTGACGATGCCATTGTGGTTCGAGAAAACATTGTTCGGCACATGGAACGCGGTTTTGACAGACGCACTGCAGCTTTGAATGGCACTGCCGAAATTGGCTTGGCGGTGGCAGCAACCACCTTCTCCATCGTGGCTGTGTTCATTCCAGTGGGTTTCATGCCCGGTGTATCGGGGGAATGGTTTCGCCCCTTTGGACTGACGGTGGTGGCCTCTGTTTTGGTCAGTTTGTTGATCTCGTTCACGCTCGATCCCATGTTGTCTGCGTATTGGGGAGATCCTCCCGATCATCACCTTCAACCGAAAACAGGGTTAAGCCTCAAACTCAAACAATTTAACGATTGGTTTGATCACCAAGCGGATCGATATGGCAACGTCATTGCTTGGGCCCTGCATCACAGACGGTGGATGATTGCATTTGCAATTGTGAGTTTTTTTGCCGCTATCTTTTTGCAATTCAAATTTGGTGGCTCCAGCTTCTTACCCAAAGAAGATGGCAATACCCTGGCCGTTGATGTGCGCTCTCCAGCCAGCAGCAATTTGGAATATTCCAGATTAAAGCTTGAAGCTGCGGCTGTCATGGCCCGCACTTTGCCTGAAACCAAAGCCACCAACAGCTATGTCAACCCTACGGGAGGACGCATTTACGTTGACATTGGAAAAAGTACACAGCGCCAACGCTCTGCGCAAGACATTGCCATTGAATTACGACACCGAATATCCCAATTGGTAGGTGCCGAATACACTGTTTTAGACGATTTATCGAACGGCGCATCCAAGCCCGTTCAAATTCGTTTCAGTGGCACCGATTCGCGCAAACTGTTGGCCATCACCAGCGATTTCATGGCGCAATTGAGACAACTGCCAGGTGCAGTAGACGTTGGTTTGTCTCAACAAGATCCGCAAAACGAATTACAAATTGAATTGGACCGTGGTTTGGCCAATACGCTGGGCATCTCCGTTACCGACACAGCCAATGCATTGCGTGTGGCCTTTGCGGGCATTGAAGTGGGTGATTGGGTTGACCCCACAGGCGAAGCGCGCGATGTGGCCATTCGTTTGGCACCTGAAGACCGCATGAATGTGTCTCACATTGAGCGTCTGCCCATCACTGTGAGCGGCATGAACACCGTGGTGCCTTTGTCTCAAATTGCCAAAATCTCGATGGGCAAAGCGCCTTCCAAAATTGAACACTTTGACGGCAAGAGAACCATCGGCGTCTCAGCCAATGTGCAGGGCAGGTCTTCAGGCGAGGTTACGGCAGACGCTCTGAAATTAGCCAAGAGCATCAATTTTCCAGAGGGCTACGGCATTGAATTGGATGGCGCCTCCAAAGACCAAAAAGAAGTGTTCACCGAAATGGGCATTGCGCTTGTTTCAGGCATTGGTCTGATGTACTTCATTTTGGTGATGCAATTTAGCTCCTTCACTGCGCCCTTGGCGGTGATGTTCTCCTTGCCCTTGTCGCTCATTGGCGTGGTGCTGGCCTTACTCTTAACCGGCAGTACCTTGAACCTGATGAGCCTCATTGGTGTGATCATGCTGATGGGCTTGGTGGCCAAAAACGCCATTCTGCTGTTGGATGCTGCACGCAGCTTAGAAGAGCAAGGCATAGACCGAGAAGAAGCCCTCATGACTGCAGGCCGCAAACGCTTGCGCCCCATCATTATGACAACCTTCGCCTTGATTGCGGGCATGTTGCCTGTGGCCATTGGTGTGGGTGAAGGCGGTGAGTTTTACAGGCCCATGGCCGTGGCCATTATTGGTGGCACCATCACCTCCACCATTTTGACGCTGCTGGTCATTCCAAGCTTTTACGACAGCATTGAGTTGACTCGCGAAGCATGGGGTCGTCGATTTGTAGCGCTTGGCAAACGCCTGAACTTCTAATCTAATTTAGTCAAACTTTGCTCTGCGCCATAATCTGCGCTTGCAGCTACGTCCTAAATGGGCGCCAACCCCACTTAGGATTTCTCAATGAAAAAAAACTTTCCCCTGCAAATTGAAGGCAAAAACCCAGATCGCGTGTTGGAGGCCGTCAAGCATGAGATCCGAAAATACTTCAAGCGCGAACGCAATCGAGCATTGCCCAAAGAGGTCGATTTTTGGGACTTTGATTGCAAAGTAGGCCTCAGCGCCGAATCTGCAGAAGTGGTCAAAGTCAGCGCCGTGGTGGAAAGTCTAGACGCTCTGGCCAAAGAAGGCGCTGCCTCGGTTTATGTCGAAATTTTGAGCAAGCATGGCATCCGCGTGATTCGCCCAGAAAACGATCCTGTGATCATTGAGCGGGTTGACGACGCTGGTTTTGCCAGCCCACAAACAGCCCCGCGCAGATAACCACCGCGCAGCCCGCCAGCATGGGTGCATCTAGCTTTTCATCAAATGCAATGATGCCAATCGAAATGCCAAACAGAAGCCGCGTGTATCTTTAAGGCGTGACTGCTGCTATGGAGCCTGTGCGCATGGCACTCATGAGGGCTGTGTAGGCAAAGACACCCGCAGCCAGGGCAGCGCTGATCATCATCATTTGAATTGATTCAAGCGCCACAAAAGCTTTGCCGTCCCAAATTGCATAGCACGCCCCCGCAATCACCATGGTGCTAAAGCCATAAAAGCCAAGCACTTCTTTGGTTAAAGCAGGCGGCGCTGCGCGGGTCAATAAATCACGCCCCACAAAGCCCAAGGTCCCAATGACGGCCAGCAGTGAAAGCACCGAAAAGTCGTCTGCAGAGGGACGCAGAATAATGAGCACGCCCAACAAGCCCACCCAGATGGCCAACCATGTTTTGCCATCTATCTTTTCATGCAAGAAAACGCGGGCACCCAAAGCGACAAACAAGGGTGCCGCCTGCAAAATGGCCGTCGCCGAGGACATGGGTGTGAGGGCAATGGCCAAGATATAAAACAAACGGCCAAAGAACTCAAACACAGCCCTGATCAACATGTTTCGCGTGAAAACCTGAGGCTGAAAAAGCGGGGCTTTGATGCGCCTTGCCATGAATGCGAAGATGCACAAACCGCCCACACCAAACATCATGAGCACTTGGCCAACCGGAACCTGTTTGGTGACTGTTTTGAGAAAGGCATCTTCAATAGAAAAAGCCGCCATGGAGGCAATCATCCAGGCAATTCCCAATAAATTTTCTTGACGCCTGGACTCTAAGTGAAGCATGTCTGACTAAGTGATGGCGCCCCTCACAAGGAACCAGTTTTTGAAAAGGCTAATGTAAATTGCGCTTGCCGGACTCACTGCTGAGCGCGTCGAGTACAAACATGGGAATGTCGACATCAAATTTTTCACCATCTTCTGCCACACAAAAATAGCTGCCATGCATGGTGCCAGTGGGTGTTCTGAGCCGTGTGCCACTGGTGTATTGAAATTTCTCACCGGGCTGCAACAAGGGCTGGTAGCCCACCACACCCAAGCCTTTGACCTTTTCATGCAAGCCATTGGCGTCGTTCACGCTCCAATATCTTGAAATAACTTGGGCAGCAATATTGCCCTTGTTGGTGATGGTGATGCTGTAGGCAAATGTGTAGAGGTCGCTGGCAGGATCTGACTGTTCGGGCAGATATTGAGGAACGACTTCAACTTGGAGTTTGTAATTTGGCATGTCGTGATTTTGATTGAATTTCAAATTCAAGCAAGGCTTAGGGGTTATGCCTTCAGAGGCAAAGAGCGCACACGCTGGCCCGTGAGTTTGAACATGGCGTTGGCCACAGCAGGCGCCAAAGGCGGTACAGCGGGTTCGCCCACGCCCTCTGGCGACTGCGTACTGGGCATGATCCAGGTTTCAACCACTGGCGACTGCGCCAAATTCACCAAGGGGTAGTTGGTGAAGTTGCTTTGTTGAACCACACCTTCTTGAATGTCAATCTTGCCAAACAAGGCAGCACTTAGCGCAAAGATCACAGAGCTCTCAACTTGCTGAGCCACTGTATTGGGATTGACCACCGTGCCGCAATCGATGGCGCACACCACACGGTGCACCCGAAGCACGCCCTCTTTCATGGAAACCTCAGCTACTTGCGCCACGATAGAACCAAAGGACTCGTGCAAAGCCACGCCGTGCGCGTGACCTGAAGGCAAGGCTGCGCCCCACTTGGCTTTTTCTGCGGCCAACTTTAAAACCGATGCATAGCGTGGTGTCTGAGTTAACAACGACAAGCGAAAAGCGACAGGATCTTGTTTGGTTTCAAAGGCCAATTCATCGATGAAGCTTTCTGAGAAGAAAGCATTGTGCGAATGACCCACCGAGCGCCAAAAACCAATGGGCACACCCATGCGCGTGGACACATGCGCCATGTGCTGGTTGGCAAAGCCGTAGGGCAAATCAAACAGCCCTTCAGCAGTTGTTTTGTCAGGCGCGTCAATGGGCCCAGACAGCGCTGGCAAAACCCGCGACATCCAACGCGGCGATATAGCATCGCCTGCCGACTTGATGCGCAAACTTTCCACCTCACCCTTGGCATTGATGGCGGCGGTCAACTGCGCCACATGCATGGGGCGATAAAAATCGTGCGACATGTCTTCTTCACGCGACCACACCAATTGAACCGGCGCACCATCGACTGCCATGGCAATTTGCGTGGCTTGCGCCACCACATCGGCTTCCAAGCGACGGCCAAAACCGCCCCCTAAAAGGGTGACATTCAACTTCACTTTGTCTTCAGACACATCGGCCACCTTGGCTGCTGCAGCACGCGCCAAACCTGGCACTTGCGTAGGCGCCCAAATTTCAAGCAAACCACCTTTGAACTGCGCTGTGCAGTTCATGGGCTCCATGGTGGCGTGGGCCAAATAAGGCGCCTTGTATTGCGCTTGAATGGTGCGGGTCGCGCTGCTTTCAGCCTTATCAGCATCGCCTTTTTCGTAAAACGCAAAACCCTTTTCTGTTTTGAGTTTTTCGAACAGTTGAGTCTCTATGCGTTGGGTATCAATGGCACCCTCTGCGCGCTGCGCCCATTGCGCTTTCACTTTGTCGGCCGCCTGCTTGGCATGCCAAGTGGTCTTCGCAACCACCGCAAAGCCAGGCGCAGAACCTGCCTTGCTGGCCAGCTGAACACACTTCACAACGCCGGGCATGGCCAATGCTTCCTTGGCATCCAAGTTAACCAGGGTGCCTCCCATTTGAGGCACTTGAACCACACTGGCAAAAAGCATGTTGGGCAAACGCACATCCATGCCAAAAACTGCTGTGCCATTGGTTTTTGAGGGCACGTCGGCACGTTGCGATGGCTTACCAATGAGCGTCCAATCTTTGCGATCTTTGAGAACCACATTTTGAGGTGTTTGTCCGGCCGCGGCTTTTGCAAACTCGCCATAGTTGGCTGATTTGCCAGAGGCATGCGTGAGGACACCCTCTTTGACCTTGATTTCGTTCAAAGGCACTTTCCATTGGCTTGCTGCGGCAAGCAACAAGCTGGCTTTGGCGGTGGCCGCAGCCAAACGCAAATGGGACCACGCATCTTTTACAGAGGAAGACCCACCCGTGGCATTGACGCCCAATTCACGCGCCACTTTGCCAATAATCCACTCGCCACTGTGAACCACAAAGGGTTTGTCTACGCCCTCAGACTGAAGCGGGTGAAACGGCAAAGTGCCGACAAACATGGCCACGTTGCCATAGATGCTGTCGTGCCCAGCTTGCTCTAAACGAATTTGACTCAAGGGCACGTCGAGTTCTTCTGCCACCAGCATCGAAAGCGCGTTGTGAATACCCTGCCCCATTTCACTGCGATGCATGGCCAGAACCACCGCGCCATCTTTGGCAATCTTGATCCAACCATTGAGGGCAATATCCCCTTCGGTGAGCAACATGTTGCTTGGTTTGCCCATGCGCGAGCGTTCAGGCATCACGCCCCAGCCCACCACCAGGGCACCCGTGATACCCAGGCCACTCAAGATCAGATGGCGGCGCTTCATGCTTGCGCTCCTGCTGCGCGGTGAATGGCAGCACGCACACGTTGGTAAGTGCCGCATCGGCACAAGTTGGTCATGGCTTCTTCAATGTCTGCGTCGGTAGGCTTGGGTTTTCTTTCTAGCAGCGCTGCGGCGGCCATGAGCATGCCACTTTGGCAGTAACCGCATTGCGGTACTTGCTCGGCTATCCAAGCCAGTTGCAAGGGGTGTGGTTTTTCGGGGGTGCCCAATGATTCGATGGTTTTGATTTTGGTACCGGCCACGCTGGCCACAGGTGTGACGCATGAGCGAATTGCTTGGCCATCTTTGTGGACTGTGCAAGCACCACAGGCAGCCACACCGCAACCGAACTTGGTACCTGTGAGGTTTAGAGAATCTCTAAGGACCCAGAGCAAGGGCATTTGGGGATCGACCTCAAGGGTGAGGTTGTTTCCGTTGACTGTGAGGTTCATGGGGGGGTTCTAGGTTGGTAGGTTTCAGTACTTGGAATACTGGAATGCTATCAGGTCATGTGATTGTTTTCTTCATAATGGAGCGTCTCGGAGTTTGCCAATTTGGGGGTTTCGCATAATAAAGCGTTGAGCAGTTAGCCTATTGGGGGCTTCCTCATACTGGGGTACCAGAAATCGTCAGCCCCCAATAGGCTAACTGCTCAACTCTCTAAAGCGGAAAACTTCTGATAAATAACAATATGGTTATCTTTCCCTCTACACGCGATGAAGCATTGGCAAGAATTACCTCGGTTCGACCTGCAGAATATGCTCGTACACGCAACGCTTTGAACGGCGCAGTGACTCAGCTTTCACCCTATATCACCCATGGCTTTGTGAGTTTGCCTGAGGTGTTGCAGGGCGTACGTTCTCAGCACACTGTGAATTCACAAGACAAATTTTTGTTTGAGCTGGGTTGGCGTGAGTACTACCGACATGTGTGGCAACACCGAGGCGATGGCATTTTTGAATCGCTGCATGAGGGTGTGTTGCCAGAAAGTGCCTACACGAATCAAATTCCTGCGGATATTTTGCAAGCTTGCATGGGCGTTGCTGCCATCGATATGGCTGTAAAAACTTTGTATGCCACTGGCTATTTGCACAACCATGCCCGCATGTGGCTGGCCAGTTACATGGTGCATCTGCGCAAAGTTCATTGGCGTGTGGGAGCCGATTGGCTTTATGGCCATTTGTTGGATGGCGACTTAGCAAGCAATCATTTGAGCTGGCAGTGGGTGGCTGGCACAGGCAGTCACAAGCCTTATTTGTTCAACGCAGAAAATGTAGCGCGTTTTGCACCTGAAGCTTGGCACAGTGCGGGCAGTCCGATTGACAAAAGCTATGAAGACCTCGATCAGATTGCGAGGCAAAGCTTGCCAGTTGCTGCTTTGGCGAGTTCTTCTGGCAATTTAGTTGTAGAGCCCGCATTGATGTCTTCTACGCCGACATCCTTGAATATGGGGGTTCCAAATTCAGATGTGGTTAAGGATCGCGATGTGTGGCTGGTTCATCCTTGGAGTTTGGGAGATTTACCAGCAGATTTGCCAAAGGACACTTTGGTGATTGGTATTTTTGTGGCGGAGTTTCATCGGGCTTGGCCTTGGGATGAAAGGCGATGGTTATTTGTTCAAAGCAGAATGGCCGAATTGGCCAGTGAGTGTTGGTATGGCGATCGCTTGTCGATTGAGTTGGCGTTGCAAGGTGCTAAGCGTTTAGGTGGAATGAGTGAAGCGCATATTGCGCCTTGGCTGCCATCTGCTGGGCAATACATTCCTTCGCCTGCGCTGTTTCCAAATGTTGAGCGTCGTTACGATTCATTTTCTAAGTGGTGGCAGCTTGTTTCTCAGTAGTTTGGGTTTGGGGGCTTTCTTTTACTGGAGCGTTGAGCAGTCAGGGTATAGGGGGCTTCCTCATACTGGGGTACCAGAAATCGTCAGCCCCCTATACCCTGACTACTCAACTTTGGGTGTGCAGAAGATTTCTGGTACTCCAGTATGAGGAACCCACCCACCTCACCCTTGCCCAGTGATGTCAGCAACTCATTACTCTTATAGGATAATTAGCTGATCACTTTTTTGTGGCTTAGGCAGTCTTAGATAAGTTCTTATACTGGTCGAAGCGTTTATCATTCAATTACACACTGACTTCATCCAACAAACTTGCTTTTGCTGTTGGGTCATCGCTAGCACCAGAAAGTTCTATCTGCCCTCGCTCCATCAAATAAAATCGTTGACTTATTTTGAGAGCAAGATGGATATTTTGCTCAACCAGCAAAATAGCCTGCCCTTCTTTGGCAAGGTCTTGAATCAAAGAAACGATCTCTTGCACAATAAGCGGAGCAAGGCCTTCTGTAGGCTCGTCAATCAATAGCAGTCGTGGTTTTCCGGTGAGCACTCGGGCAATGGCCAGCATTTGCTGTTCGCCCCCTGAAAGAGTGGTTCCCATTTGTTTACGCCGTTCGACCAAGCGGGGAAATCGATGATAAATACCATCCAGTTTGATGCGCTTCTCTGCGCTGCCCATGCCTGGGGATTGTAAGAAACCTAAATTTAGGTTTTCTTCAACAGTAAGACCAGGAAAAATGCGTCGGTCTTCTGGGACCAATCCAATACCCATCCGGCTTATTTGGTCGGCAGTTTTACCAGTCAAAGACTGCCCCTCAAACAACACTTCGCCCGCAGTGGGTTTGACCCAACCCGCAACAGTTTTCATCACAGTGGTTTTGCCCACACCATTGCGGCCAAATAATCCCACCACTTCACCTTGGTTCACCGATAAGCTCACGCCCTGCAAGATATGGCTCAGGCCGTAGTATGTGTTGATGTCTTTGAGTTCTAGCATATTGCACTCATTTAGTGTTTATCGCCAAAATAGGCTGTCTGAACATCGGGGTTGGCTCGCACTTCCTGGGGCGAACCGTCTGCAATCTTGATACCTTGCGCCATGACCACCACGTGGTCAGACACTCGCATCACGAGGTCCACATCGTGTTCAACCAGCAGAACACTCAAACCAAAATCTCTTGCAAGACTTGCTATCAGTTCTGCCGTTTCTTGGGTATCGGCATGGCTCATTCCTTGAGTGGGTTCGTCCAACAAGATCATGCTTGGTTTTGAGGCCAGTGCTACAGCGATTTCCAATCTACGCTGCTCGCCGTGAGAGAGGTGCCCAGCCAATTCATTGGACTTATAAGCCAATCCAAATTGCTTGAGTAACTCATCGGTTCTTGCCAATGCAGCCTGACTTCTTTGGACTGGAGCCCACCAGCCTCGACCGTGCTCCAAGTACTGTCCAGCCAGTCGCAAATTTTCATGCACGGTCAAATCAAAAAACAAGTTAGTAATCTGAAAGGAGCGAGACAAACCGGCTGAAAGCATTTTATCGGGTGAAAAACCAGTGACAACTTGTCCTTCAAACTTGACTTGGCCAGTTTTGGGAACAATTGCCCCGCTGATCAAATTGAACGCCGTACTTTTGCCAGCACCATTGGGGCCGATGATGGCTGTGACGTTTCCGCGCTTTGCGTCAAAGCTCAAATCATGAACCGCTTTCAAGGCACCAAAGCTCACTCCCAGTCCTTGCACACTTAGTACGGTATCTTGATTGGGTGATTGACTCATTAGTGCTCTCCAGGTTTTTTTTTGGACAAACGCGCTTCCAATACGGGTACCAAATAGCCCACAATTCCACGCGGAAAAGCTATCACCACCACAACAAAAAGCAAGCCAATCACGATGTGGTGATGAACCGTGAAAGAGCCCAAAATGGATTTGAGCACTGTCAGGAGTCCTGCACCATACAGCGCACCAATTAGCGTGCCTGAACCGCCTACAATCACATTGACAATAGCGTTGCCAGAAACCTGGAAGAACATCAATTCAGGTGACACAAATCCACGCAACATGGGGTAGAGTGCGCCGCTCAAACCTGCCACCACAGCGGCTGCCACAAACGCCGTAATCTTGAAGCGCCAAGCATCAAAACCCAAAAAACAAACGCGATGTTCATTGACACGAATGGCACCAAACAAACGGCCCATCGGCGTTTGCATGATATGGCGTAGGCCCAAGTAAATGCCTCCGATCACCAGCCAAGTGACGATAAAAAAGCCTAATGGATTATCGGTTTGAAGGCCTGGTATCACATTGACGACAGGCACACCCGTCATACCATCTGAAGCGCCAAGTTCACGCGTGTTGTAGATGACCTTGGAGAACACTTGTGCAATTCCAAAACTAATCAACGCAAAGTAGACGCCTTTGGATCGGATTGCGATCAAGCCGCCTACCAAACCTGCGAGGGCACAAAATAGCATACTCACAATAATGGCAAGCCAAAACGAGGCGGCCCACTCTTTGAGAACCAGTGCCGAGACATAGGCACCAAGTCCAAAGAACAAGGCTTGACCTAATGGCAAAAGGCCCACATGCCCAAGCAACAAGTCTACCGACAAGGCCAGGCCACCAAAAATCAAGGCTTCGGTGGCCAACCGCACATAAAAGCTATCGCCCATCACTGTGCCAATAATGGCAAACATCAGCGCAGTTACAAAAAAAACAATCGCCAACAAACGCACAACGTTGGGTTTGGAAGTATTGGCGTTGAATCGATCAAGCATGGCCAAGCTTTCCAAAGAGACCTTGCGGTCGCCACATTAGAACAATCACCATAATGCCAAATAGCAAGGTATCGTTCCAGACAGGAGATATCAATAAACTTGAGATTGACTGAATCTGAGTCAACACCAAGCCTGCGATAACAGCACCTTTGATCGAGCCCATGCCGCCAATGATCACGACACTGAATGCCATTAGCACAAAGTCACGCCCCATGGTCGGGAAAACCGAATAAATTGGCGCAAGCAACACACCTGCAATACCGGCAAGCGCTACACCAAAAGCAAAGGTCAACGCATAAACGCGAGAAACAGGAATGCCCAACGACGCACTCATGTCTTTGTCATGAGCTGCCGCCCGAACAATTGCACCGATCGAGGTTCGAAACACAAGTAGCCAGACCGAAACAATAATGACACCACCCAAGAGCATGACAAACAATCGGTAGTTAGGAAAGAACAATCCAAAGAGCTCGGTAGCTCCCGTCACAGGCGCCTCGACGCTGCGTGGGTTGGCTCCAAATACGATCTTGATCGCGTCTTCCATCACAGTCGCCATGCCAAAGGTTAGAAGCAGCGTCAGGGTGTGGCGATCTTTACTATGAAACACGCGCTGGATGAGTCCACGCTCCATTGCATATCCCATTACCCCCATGATTATTGGAGTGAGCACTAAAGCCCACCAAAATGAGACCCCCATACCCAGAATGATCACCACAGCGTAAGCGCCTAAGGCATAACATTCGCCATGCGCCATGTTGATGACATCAAGTAGACCAAAAATAATAGTCAAGCCTAGCGCCATCAAAACGACCGCTACGCCAATGGACAAGCCATTGATTGATTGCGGGGCCAAGACAAATTGCAGCCATTCAAGGATGGAGGTCATAATTAAAAAGCCTTGATCAATTTAGAACTTGGTACAGGTATCAGGGCCAATAGCATCAGCTGCAGAGACTTTCGACTGAATCTCAAACTTGCCATTTTTGACGATGATGGCGTACATATCTTGCATGGCCTGATGGTCGCCACCTCGCATGGTCTTGACACCTTGTGGGGTACTCCACTTCAGGTCGCGAATTGCAGTGCGCACTTTGTCGGTTTCAGTGCTCTTGGCTTTTTCCACTGCGGCTTTGTATAAAAATAAAACGCCATAACTGTCTGCGCCATAGAGGTCAGGGTCCGCCTTGTTTTCAGCTTTGAATGCCGCAACAAACTTTTTATTCTCTGGCGAATCAATCAAGGTGGAGTAACCTGCACCCGTCACAAAGCCTTCAGCGGCTTTGCCAATTGCAGTCAAGTTTTGTCCAGTCACAGTGCCAGATGCTCCAACGATCTGAACGTTGCGACTGACACCAAACTCAGCCATTTGGCTGAACAAACGAACCGTATCGTTGCCTGCGACTGAGGTGTAAAGAACATTAGGTTTTCCCGAACGAATTTGACCAAAGAAAGGTGAATAGTCTTTGTTGTCGAGGGGCGCAAACAATTCACCAACCGACTTGGCACCTTTGCCTTCAGCCGCCGACTTGAAAGCGGCCACTGTGCTGCGACCCATTTCATAGTCAGGACCTAAATAAAATACTTGCGCACCAGGCTTGGTGGTGGCCACCCAAGCAGCTAACGCTGCCGACTGCATACCTGCGCGGGCATTGACTCGGAACACATTGGGGCTACACCTTTCGCCGGTGATAGAGTCTGCAAACGAAACCGTCGTCGCCATCAATTTGTTGTTACGCTCGGCCACTTGCCCTACAGCCAAGGTGGAACCACTGTTGACTGTTCCCGTCAAAAAGTCTACTTTGCTGGTTTGAAAAAGTTTCTCAGCTTTTTGTACAGCGACTGAAGGGTTAGCCTCTTCGTCTTCATATATCAACTCAATCTGACGCCCCATCACACCACCGCTTGCGTTGATTTCTTTAGCGGCTAAATTCAACCCCCATTTAACTTGCTCACCAATACCCGCATAGGTGCCGGTGAGTGGAGTCACCACACCAATGCGAATTGGGCCACTTTGTGCCAAAGCGACAGTGCTTAGACCAGCCAAGGCTATCATGGCCACGAGTTTGTTAGTTTTCATGTGTGTCTCCTCAAAAGTTGAAAAAATGAAAGCGATTCAGATACGGCATTCAATGACCTGAGAAACTTCGATGAAGGCTCAGGACATGTGGGGCCGCGTTGTGTGTCACAGTCCGACAAAAATTGGACTGCGTTTTTCATGAAAGGCTTCAACGCCTTCCTTGAAATCTTGCGAACTGCGCAGGCGGGAATAGCAATGACCTTCGAGTTCAATGGAGGCTGTGAGGCTTGCATCCTCTGTATCATTAAGTAACTTTTTGGCCGTACGCTGTGCCAAAGGTGAAAAACCAATGAGTTCTTGAACCAAACTGTCAGTTGCTTTTTCCAAATCGGCATCCGCAACAATGGCGGTTGCCACACCCCAATCGAAAGCTTGCTGACCCGAGATACGGCGCGAGCGCATTACGATGTCTTTGGTGCGGGTGATACCCACCATTTTTTGCAAACGTGCTGAACCGCCTGAGCCAGGAATTTGTCCAAGTTTTTGTTCGGGTAGGGCATATAGCGTTGTGGTTGTGACCAATCGAAAATCACAAGCGAGCGAAATTTCAAAACCTACGCCAAAGCAATAGCCGCGGTTGGCGGCAATCACTGGCTTGCTACAACGTGCAGGCGCAGCCACATTCCAAGCCAACTTAGAAACATGCTCTGGGCTGGCTTCCAAGAAGCCCTTGATTTTGCCTCCACTAGAGAAATGCTCACCCTGGCCACGCAACACAATCACTCGCACAGCATCGTTGGCGTCTAGAGCTTCGAAGGTGATTCGCAATTGTTCGCGTTGCAACATCGTGATGACGTTGTAAGGCGGTCGCATCAACACAATATCAGCGCGCTTTTGATTGACGTCAATCTCGACAAAAAAACCGTCCAATTCTTGACGCAATGTGCTGGCGGGATGCTGAAGGTCGTTTAGGTTCATCATGAGTCCTTTATGGGTTATTGATGTTGTTCATAAGATTTAAAACGGGGGGATAACTGGCGCTTCCATTTCTCCACTTGCAGGGCTGTACTCGCCTGCCACAAGCTTTCGCCGAAGTACCTTACCCACAGGCGATTTGGGAATCTCTTGGACGAAAACGTACTCACGCGGCCGCTTGAAATTGACAAGGTCAGATGAGCGGCAGTGCGCATCCAACTGTTCACTATTGACGGTGCTTTTGCATTTGACAAATGCCACCACACGTTGACCCCAGCGTTCGTCTTTGATACCCGCCACCGCCACCTCATCGACAGAGGGGTGTAGCGAAATAACGGATTCAATGTCCACAGGCGAAATATTTTCACCACCACTGATGATCATGTCGTCCATGCGACCGGTCACAAACAAATCGCCGTCGTTATCGATATAGCCTGTATCACCCGTAAAATACCAACCCTCATGCAGGCATTTGTCATTGGCATCGGGACGGTTGTGATAGCTTTCAAAGGCTTCTTCGGAATCAAGGTCGGCAATGATTTGTCCCTCTTCCAAAGGCTCAACCAAGTGGTTAGTGCTCTTGGTATTGAACTTGATCACACGCAATCGGGTATTGATACCCGCTCTCCCTGCACTGCCGGGTTTACCCACCGCATCGGGATTGAAGGAGAAGGTATAGATTTCAGAACTACCATAGTGATTGACAAACAAATCTGGTTTGAACGCATCTTGAAGCCGCAGCAAAAGTGCGTCGTGCATTGGCGCTCCGGCAAAGCCCAAGCGACGAACGCTGCTCACGTCTGTTTCAAAAAACTTTGAGTGCGCCAGTAAGTCGTGATAAAGAGTGGGTACCAGATAAAGATGGCTCACGCGTTCTCTAGCGATGTGCTCCAAGGCCTGCCTTGCATCAAATTTAGGCATACAGATGAAGCAACCGTCGACCAGTGACATCGATAAGAGAGAACGTACCCCCATGGTGTGATACAGGGGCATAACACCCAAGGTACATTCTGTTCGACCATATTGATTTTGCGCCACATGGGCTAACGCTGCCATGCGCTCTGCGCGATGGCGGCGTGGCACCCCCTTGGGAAGGCCAGTCGTGCCGGAGGTAAAAAGCATAAGCGACAAGTCATCCGCATGTGCGAGTGGTAAAGGTTCAGCCAAGTTGCAAACGCAATCGGTATAAGAGATCGAGGTCAAATTAAGCTTGGCACCTTCGATCAAGCTATCCTCTCCTGCGCAGCCGATCTCCACGGCCAAGACTTTTTGAAATTCTGCTAAAGCTTGCAACACGGCACTGCTGGAAATACTCTCGTACACCACCAGCTTGGCTGCACTGTCTTGCAGTGCGAATTGGACCTCATCGGGTTTAGCGCGCCAATTTAGCGGTGTCATCACCACGCCTGCAAACTGACAAGCCCAGTGCAGCGTGGCGGCCTCTTGACGATTTTGCAGCACTGAAACCAAATGATCACCACGCTTCAAACCCAACTCAGCCAAAGAACGCTGCAACGCACCAATCCGCAGTAACCATGCTCCATACGTCAAGCGCAGATCGCCATCGACAACCGCCAACGCATTTGGAGAACGCTCAACACTTTGCAAAAATGTTTTCCCTAGATCAAGCATTGGCAACCTCCATCACAGCTTGCACAATGGGTGTGTAGCCCGTACAACGGCACAAATGCCCAGACAACATCTCTCTTACATCTCTTTCACTGGGCTTTTTACCCAACTGTTTAAACCGTTCTAACCAATCGACGCAGGACATCAATATTCCGGATGTGCAAAAACCGCATTGCAAAGCGTGATGACGTTTGAACGCTTCTTGTAAATCAGATAAGACGCCATCGTTTTGCGCTAAGCCTTCGACTGTTTGCAACTGAGCACCATCGGCTTGTACGGCCAGCATCAAACAACTGCGTTGAGCGACGCCATTGACTTGCACCGTGCAAGACCCGCAGACACCATGCTCGCAGCCCACATGTGTTCCGGTAAAACCAAGCTTGTGGCGTAGAACATCCACAAGTAGCGTACGGGTATGGGTGTAAGTGATGTGGTTTTGACCGTTAACTTGAAATGAGATGCGATGTAAATCATCTGCACGCAAGATGCCTGTGTTTTGCTTAAAACCACTCATGCTTTCTCCTCTTTCATTACGCGTTGTGCCAGCGACTGATCCAAGGCTTGTCGACCCAAGCTTCGAACCAAATGTCGGCGTTGGGCAGCGCTTAAATGCAAATCGTCACGGGCTTGTAAGCTCCATGCCAATTCGTTCAATGCATCATCCAAATCAACCCCTTGCAACAACGGCCAGTCTTGGGCAATTGGACAATCGGCTACACCCCCCACGGCTACACGCAATCCTTGGCTTGAAGCCATCGCAGCTACCGCGCAGAGGGCAAAGTCGCCATGTCGAATCGAAAACTCTTTGAAGCCAAAACCCTGGTCAGCACTGGCTAATGGAAAGCGAACCGCAGTCAAGAGTTCATCATTGAGTCGGGCAGTACTGAGCATTCCTGTGAAAAAATCTTGCGCCTTCAAAATTCGTTCGTGTTTAGCGCTTTGCAGCACAATGTCGCCCTTTAGCGCTAACAGACAGAGTGGCAACTCAGCGCTGGGGTCTGCATGTGCCACCGACCCACACACCGTGCCGCGGTTGCGAATCTGAAAATGCGAGATGTAAGGGAAGGTTTGGTGCAACAAGGGCAAATCAACGGCCAAACCTGTTCGCCATTCCAAACTGGCTTGGGTCACAGCCGCCCCCACTTGCAGCATTCGACCTTGAGGGGTTTGCACCTCTGAAATCATCGCAAGCGATTGACTGCGTGAAATATCGATCAACACACTGGGTTGAGCCAACCGCATATTGAGTACAGCCATCAGCGATTGACCCCCAGCCAAGATACGCGCGTCTTCACCATGAACTTCCAAGAGTTCACAGGCTTCCTGTATGGTTTCTGCTCTGACGTAATCAAAGGCGCGGGGCTTCATTCAGCACCTCCTTTAAACAGCCTGTGAATCTTTTCCCACACAGCTTTCCACCATGTACTTTCATGGCTGGTTTGGGCTGATCCTTGCATATGTGCTCTGACCCCGCCTTGATTCACTTGTTTGGCCAAAGACTGAAACAATTGGCCAATGATGATGCGTGAAGCACCTTCTAACATTCGACTACCGACCATGGCCACTTTGCCACCCACTTGTGCTTGGTATTCGTAATGCAGGCGAGTGCCCGTATCTATAGCGGTCAATCGAACAACGCCTTGCCCTGCGCCCGTGCCAACTGAAGATTCCCCGCTTCCAGATAGCCGCATGCTGAGCGGAGGATTTAATTCTGAAAGTTGCAATTGCACGCGGTAACGCGCTTTGATGAAGCCCACGCCCACAGTCACCTCGGCGCGGTAAGCGTGCTGACCATCAGCTTGCAAAGCGTGGCACCCAGGGATGACTCGCGCCAACGATTCTGGGTTAAGCAAGGTGTCATAAACCTGCTGCGGTGAGGCAGCAATATCAATATCGCCTGTAGCTTTAAGGACCATTCCGTTCGTTTTGCTAGAAGCAGTTGACAAGTTCGCTTGTGCTGCGTCCACTTGGGAGGGCTCCTCTTGAGGAATGGCTATGCGGGATGGCGGGTCGTCGACCTTCAAAATATCCAGCACGCGCCCAGGTGTGAGCGGCAAACGCACATCTACTTGACGGTCCAAGCAGGCAGCATGGGTTTGCAGTGCATTGGCAAAGGCATTGGCAACACATGCCGGCGTGCTCATGTTGTTTCCTTCACCCAGTCCCTTGGCTCCGAGAGGGGTGAAGGGAGACGGTGTTTCTTGATGGATGATGATGGGGTCCATCACCTCACAAGCAGTAGGCATAAGGTAATCAGCCAATGTGCCAGACAAAAATGAGCCGTCTTCGCCATAGCAAAATTCTTCGTACAAAGCTGCGCCGAGTCCTTGCGCGAAGGCGCCGCGAATTTGCCCATCTGCCAAGGCTGGATTCAAAATTTTCCCTGCATCGTGCCCAGTGATGTAGTGCTCAATGTGCACCGCTCCAGTAGCTTGATCTACTTCCAATGCACAAAGGTCGAACACAAATCCGTAAGCGCAAGAGGTATTGACGCGGTCTTGTGCATCAGGTGCCCTAAGCACCTCGGGGCTCCAATAAGCGGTGACGCGCAAACCGGGTTCCATTCCCTTTGGCAACAAAGCTGGTGCCCAGTGAGCGAGCGCGGCCATGCGAGTGAAGGCTTGTACGTGCTTCTCATGAGTGGCTTGTCGCACCTGACCGTCTGCAAACACAATGTCTGCAACATCACATTGCCATTGCTGCGCCACAATTGCCGCGATTTTGTCGCGCAACTGGCAAGCAGCCAAATGAACGGTACCCGCTACTGCGCCCGCAAAGCGGCTGGAGTAGTTGCCCGACGCAACCGACCACGCATCTTTGGCAGTATCCAGATCCACATTCACAGTCACGTCTTGCGGCCGCACACCCAATACATCTGCGACCACTTGCGCGCACACGGTCATATGGCCCTGCCCAGCGGGAGCGGAGGCAATCACCACATTCACACCGCCAAGTAAATCCACACCCACCGTGGCCGTCGCAACAGCGCCATTTTTCGGGCCTGCTTTGGCACGTTGCTCTGGTGTCAACACTGTGGTGATATAGCCCATGTTAGAGATTGAAGGCTCGACAATTGCCGACATGCCGATTCCATACAAGCGCCCTTGTTGCCTTGCTGCAGCTTGCTTTTCGTAAAGTCCAAGTTCACTCGCCTTTTGCATCACAGCTTGCGCCAACGAGTGATAGTCACCAGAGTCCAGCAAAGCGCCTGCTGCAGCCTGGTAAGGAAACTGATTTGCCTTCACCCAATTGCGCTCACGCAATTGGAATGGGTTGATTTGCAGTTCTTGCGCGATAACGTCTATCAAACGCTCTAAGGCGTAATAAACCTGCGGACCTCCAAACCCACGCACTAAACCTGTTGGGGTTTTATTAGTCAGCACGACACGGTTTCGGGCCGTCAGATGTGCAATGTCGTAACCGCCGCTGAGAGCACCATGCATCCGATAGAAAGTGGCAGGCTCGGGCGCGCGCAGATAAGCGCCCACATCGTCTGCTTGATCCCAATGCAGGGCCAAGATTTTGCCATCCTCTTGAACATCTGCCGACAAAGTGGTGAGCCGCGCTGTGGCCGAGGTGGCCGCACTCAAATGCTCCAATCGATCCTCCACCCACTTCACAGGTGCACCCGCTTTTCGAGAGGCCAAACACATCAGCACAACATAGGCAAAGACAGACTGCTTGACACCGAAACTGCCACCGGAGTCGGTTGGCACTTTGTGGCGTAGCTTGTTGCTGGGTACCTTAAGTGCCATGGCCATGACCGAATGCAGCGAAAAAGGACCCATGAAATTAGAGAGCACTTCATAACCTTCGTCTGTGCCCAGGTACTCTGCCAAAACGACTCCGCACTCCATGGGTGCACAACTGTTGCGTGGGTAATGCACGGTGGTGCTGATACGCCGAAAATTGGTACCTTTGGGTGCATCGCCATAACTAAAGTGCCGTTCAGAAACAATATTGCTACCGACCGACTCATGTAGGAGCGGTGCATACTCTGCCAAACTCGCCTCGATGCTGGCTATCGCAGGAAGAGGCTCGTATTGAACCCGTATCAATTCCAACGCATCTTCGGCCACATAGCGATCACTCGCCACCACAACAGCGATGGGTTCACCGACGTAGCGCACCCGTTCGATGGCCAAGGGCGTATAAGCAAGGGGCTGCTTAACGGCAACCACAAAAGGCACCGACCAACGCTGTACATCTTCCCCAGTGAGCACGGCACTCACGCCTGGCAAGGCAAGTGCGGCACTTACATCGACTCCTAAAAGCTTTGCATGCGCATGGGGCGAGCGCAACACACAAGCATGCAGGGTACCAGGCTTGATGGCAACGTCGTCTGCATACGCGCCTCGACCACGCAGCAAAGCTGAATCTTCCAGGCGCGGCAAGGATTGACCCACAAACCTATGGGCTTGAGGGGATCGATGATGACTTTCTATCGCAGGGGAGAAAACCGACATTCCGGACTACTTTTGCAGAGATGAAACTGCAGACAAGTATCAGGATCAAGCGAATTGTCGACAAACAGCAAGGTCTGAAAACTAACCAAATCGTCTGATTAGTTGCCAAACTGTCTGGTTAAATTATGAATCCACCCATTGATTTCTCAGCAAAGACCAATCAAGGGTTAGCTTTAAGCAATTTAAAGTCGATTACCCGCTTCAAACAGGCTGACCTTCTGACGGTAGTCGCGGGGGGTGATTCCCAAATGTTCGCGAAAGAAACGTGAAAAGTGACTTGAAGCAGAAAAACCTAAATCGTGAGCGATGTCTGCAACTGTCTCTTTATTGAGTGATAAGCGTCTGACAGCGGCTTCAAAACGCAAAACGTTGGCATAGACCAAAGGCGTAACGCCCACATCTCGCAAAAACAAGCTATAAAAGTGCGCACGCGAAAGCCCTACCTTTTCGGCAAAATCACCAGCGACAAATGATTGACATTCCTCTTGTTGCATGAGGGCCATGGCTTGACGGACGCGTGCGTCTTTGGCTACGTGAGGACGCATTCGCATCAGTTGTGGCAATTCATGCCACTGTGAATGGCTGCGGATGATGTCGATGACCAGGTCAAACAACAGTTGTTCAAGTCGTGCAGAGGAGAATTCATCACTCCACCAAAACTCCAATAAAAAACCTTCTACGTTTTTGAGAGTCTGTTCGCTCAAAGTGGCAGTCGACTGCATGAAAAAATGCGGATGCCCACTTGCGACCAAAGAACGCTGGATTTCCGCTAGCCAGCTGGGCTCAATATAGAGAGCCAAAATTTGAGTCTGTTCCGGGCTTTGGTGCTCGTAGGCATGATGTTCCCAAGCGTTAACCAATACCGCTTGCCTTTGTGTCAAAGGAGTGAGTTGACCGCGGACGCGAAAGGCACTGTCAGCACCTCCAACTTTGATGAGGAAGTGACAATGATGGTGCGCATGTCCAATCAAGGAGGTGCTCATGTTGAGCAATGCAACCCGACCGAATCGACCTTGGAAGATTTTGATGGCGTTGGACATGAGTTAATGAATTTTAGAATTCAAGACAATAGCTTACGAATAATAGTGATGGCTGTACGCCTGTCTACTGTAGCTTACCCTACTGTGCTTTGCTGTCGCACGAGTCTCTGTGAAAAGATGATTTTTCAAGATATGGAAGTTTGATTCGAAAGGATTAAGGCAGCTTTTTCGATCTAGGGCGTTGAGCAGCAAGGCTAAGGGCAGCTTCCTCATACTGGAGTACCAGAAATCGTCAGCTGCCCTTAGCCTTGCTACTCAACTTTGGGTGCGCGTGAGGTTTCCAACGACCAACTCTACTGTTCGCAGCTGGGTGAGGGTGTGGTGGGTGGGTGACGATTTCTGGTACTCCAGTATGAGGAACCCACCCACCCCACCCACGCCCAGCGAGCTAAGCCCAAATACAATCCAATCCAACCCAAACCAACCCCCACCAGTTAAACCCCAAAGATGAAAAAGAAAGTAGCCCTGCCGCTATTGGCGATCGTCTTGGTAGGCGTCATCGCTTCACACATCAGCTTCAAAGCTGCTGACCACAGCTATTTGGTGGTGATTGACGGCATCGAAATAGATATTCTTGGAAAAATTCAAAACCAATGGCTAGCGCACACTCAGAATTGCAAAGGTGTGACTGAACCCAAAGAAAGTGAAGCAAACTTTCAAGCCATTCACAAGGCCATTCAAGCCTACAGCCCACCGCAATCTCAATCTGCGCAAATTGCAGGCATTTGGACCCTTGGAACATGGAGCTTGGTAGAAGTAGAGTTTGAGACACTTCTGCCTGCTGTTGTCACACTTCAAATGAACGAGAGTGATCCGCAAATTGTGCCCCGAGGCATTTGGAGTGGTCACACCAAACCTTGGATGGCTGCGCCCTTGATTCGAACTTATCTCAAAGCACAAGTGCCTGAGATTCCAAAGCAGCTGATTCAATGTTTTGATCCACGCTCAAAATCTTTCAACTGAATTAGTCACGATCCAACTTCGATAGATCGCATCTGAGCTATTGGGCTTTTGAACGGCATGGCAATTCACCGAATTGTCACAATTGAAATGCACGATCAATTCAAATTTTTCAAAAGTTAGACTATAAATTTGATGAGTATTCGTGTCAAAAGATTTATCCTGGGTGTGAGTCTTTGCCTAATCTCCATGATTACTGCATGCGGGGGTTCAGGAGCTGGGACAGATAGCGTATTGACTGTCCCCAGTACTGGCGCGGTTGTCTTGAAGCCTCCCAAGCTTTCTTTCACAGACACCGGAGTGAGTGTGAGCGATGGCGTCACTCGAAATGGATTGTGGGCTGTAGAGAGCGATGTTTCTTGGGAGTACTCGTTAGACCAAGGTGTGACTTGGATATCGGGCACCGGTGGTTCGTTTGAAGTGAAAGGGGATGGACCCAAATTGATTTGGGTTCGTGCACGCGACAACGAAGGCAATAAATCTGAGATCGTTGTGGTGACATGCGTCCTAGACACCATGGCACCCGCGCCCGTGTCTGTCACGGCAAGCGTTGATGGTTTCACGCGCACACTTGAGGTGGCGGGACTTGAGGCCAACGCGAAATGGGAGTATTCGCTGGACAACAAGATGAATTGGAATCCGGGCAGTGGCTCGGGTTTGGGTACTTTAGGCAATGGGCTGAGCATGATTTGGCTTCGCCAAGTTGATGTGGCTGGCAACGCATCTGAAGCCCAAGCCTTTGATCTTTTAGCAGCAGGCTCTGGCATGAGCCATGAAGCCTCTACCAATCCGCTGCAACCTAGCACCATGGCCAAAGGCTTGCTCACCATGCTCATTCACGGCGTGGTGGTTCGTGGCGATGCCGACTATGTCCGGTATGACATTCCTAAGAATCACCGACTGAAGTCTGTCAAATTGGTTCGCTATGTGTCGGAAGATGCCATTGCGTTTTATGCCATCCAATCTAGCAGTGTGTTTGATGCGGGCGTGGACGTTGGCCGTATGCTTGTGTATGGTCACATGGGACCTGCAGACTTGAATCGCAATGTCGTTGCCAACATCCCTCCAGAGAAACTCGGCGAAGGCCCGATGACCATTTGGTTCCAACAGACAGGCATTCTGCCCACCGAGTACGCCATCGAAATCAGTTTGCAAGCCGTGAATTGATTTTTTCCAACAACCAACTCTCGCCATGCTTCAGCACAAAGAAATTCAGAGGCACAGAGGACTCTTTCTTGGCAATTTCTAAGTCCTTCGGCGCTTGGTCTAAAGGCTCATCACTCATGCCGTCAAAGGTGCCCCAGTGAATGCCGATGGCCGCTTTGGCTTTGACATCCTTCTGAACCTGCAGTGCCTCTGAAGGATTGACATGGGAGTCTTTCATGAACCAGCGAGGTTCATATGCGCCAATTGCAATCGCAGCCAAGTCAAAGCCACCCATTCGCTCACCAATGTCTTTGGTATCACGCGAGTAGGCCAGGTCGCCAGAAAACCAGAATCGAAAATCGGGATGCATGAAGGCCCAACTGCCCCAGAGTGTTTCGTAGCGATCACCAATTGACCGTGCACTCCAATGTTGTACCGCCAGAAAATGCAACTCGAGATTTTTTGTTTTGCCTTTGATACTGGCGTGTTGATCCCAATCAAGCGCAATGACGTTGCGCGCGGAGCCGTCCAAAACGGTGCCTTTGATTTCTTTCTTGAACCAATGCTGAATGCCAAGCGGAACAAAGAAACGAATACCTGAATGACGAGTCATAAGGGCCTGAACGGTTTCTTGGTCCAAATGGTCCCAATGGTTGTGCGAGATCACCACAGCATCGATTTTTGGAAGTTTGTCGAACGGAATGCCAGGTACCTGATGCCGTTTGGGGCCTGCAAAACTGAACGGTGAAGCGCGTTGACCCCAATGAGGATCTGTCAAAAGGTTCAGGCCATCGATTTGAACCAGCAAGGTTGAATGTCCAACCCATGTCACTCTGGGCTGGGTGCTGTCGCTGTTGATCAATTCAAGGTTGGGCTCGATGCCCATGATGGGCTTGGCAGGCGGTTTGGGCAAGCCGTCTCGCATGCGCTCCCATTGCCAACGCATCAAGCCTGGTTTGTCGGACCGTTCTGAGTAACGGTTAGAAAATCCATCGGGGCGATGGTGTGGTTTGTTAGCGTCGTAGTCGGGGTTGGCACGAGGTGCCATGCTGACGCAGGCTGCTAGCAGGGCGCAAGCCAATGCGGTGGTTGCAACCATTGCGAAAGCATTGCGGAATTTCAACATGGGTTTATTCTAATGAAGAAGTGTTTGATTCAGAGCGTTTTGCAGAAAGGCTGAGGGCAGCTTTCTCATACTGGAACGTTGAGTAGTCAGGGTATAGAGGGCTTCCTCATACTGGAGTACCAGAAATCGTCAGCCCCCTATACCCTGACTACTCAACGCACCCAATCCAATACTTCATCATTAAAATTAACCCATGTTGAAATCCCACAAAGCGTACGTATTGGTTGCAACCACCGCATTGGCTTGCGCCCTGCTA
>SXGQ01428841.1_pt1 | contig 31290 bp, 22 predicted proteins | sample 3178371 | NCBI WGS metagenome assembly SXGQ01 (sample SAMN11356859, study PRJNA531348) | freshwater metagenome | isolation source: freshwater sample F1-20 | place: China: Fuxian Lake, Yuxi | collected 2017-12-25
CGGGGTGAGGGAGAACGGCGGCGACGACTTTTCAGCCCCAGCCCGAATCGATGCTGAAACAGCCTGTAAGAGACTGAGCTGCGCTCGTCGGCGGGCTTGCCTCGGTTTGGTGCTGGCACTGTTATTCCTGCCGTTGCTCACCGTTGACGCCGCGGACGCCCCGGCGAAGGGCACGGTTTCCCCCGCTGCCAAGCCGCTGATTCAAAAGGCGATTCAAGCCGCCGGCGGGGAGACGAACCTCCTCGGCTATTTCACTTTCAAAGACCGCGTGCTGCTCGGCGAAAAGGACACGGGCTTTGGAGCGAAACGAGAGAGCGTGCTGGATGCACCGCGCCATTGGTGGCTGAAGTCGCCTGGCGGCTACACGGAACGCAAGGACGAGCCAGCCGTCTTCCTCGTCTGGGCGTGGACGCTCGCGGCGCTGACGGACCCCGCGTCGTCCGTGGAGACGGTGCCGGACGTGAAGGACGGCGAGGCGGAGTTGTGGGGCTTGCGCGTGAGCGGCGCGGTGAAGCCCGCGATGGAACTCTACTTCGCGAAGAGCAACGACCTGCTGACGCGCATTGACTGGCGCAACGACATCCACCGGTTCTCGGATTGGAAAACGCTGCCCGCCGGCACGAAGTATCCAGCGCGGGTGGTCGGCTACAAGAAGGCCAGCGGCAAGATTTGGTATTTCGATGACGTGACTGAAGTCACGCCGCTGAAGGAGTTGCCGGAAAAACTTCAGCCCGCCAAAACCTCCCCATGAACGACGACCTCAACGACCTCTACCAGGAAGTCATCCTGGAGCACGCGAAAAGCCCGCGGAACTTCAAGGTGCTGCCCGACGCCAACCGCGTCGCCCACGGCACCAACCCGCTCTGCGGCGACAACTACACCGTCTATCTCGTCATGGACGGCGACGTGGTGCGGGACGCGAGCTTCCAAGGCTCCGGCTGCGCCATCTCGAAGGCGTCGGCATCACTGCTCACCGGCACCATCAAGGGCAAGACGCGCGCGGAGGTGGAGGCGCTCTTCGGCAAGGTGCATGACATGGTTACCACCGGCCATGCGGACGACAGCATGGGCAAGCTCGCGGCGTTCGCGGGCGTGCACAAGTTCCCGGCGCGCGTGAAGTGCGCCATCCTCTCCTGGCACGCGGCCAAAGCGGCGGTGGCGGGCGGCGGGACGGTGAGCACGGAAGGCAACGTGCCGAAAGCGGAATAATTTTTAGCCACAGATGAAACACGGATTGAACACAGATTTGGATGCGCGGCGGGCTTGTTCCCATCCGTGTTGCATCCGTGTTCAATCTGTGGCCAAAGCAAATTGATATGCACTCCTACGAAACTGTCACTCTCACCCGCGACGTGGATGCCACGCGCATTCCTTCCGGCGAGAAGGGTTTTATCCCCAAGGGCACCGAGGTCACCATCACGCAGGTGCTCGGCGGCAGTTACACCGTGCAGTTCATCGGCGGGCTAGCGCGCATCGAGTCCAAGGACGCCGACGCGCTCGGCAAGACACCTGAGGTCAAACCCGCCCCGTCCGCCACGCCCGCGCCCGCCGGACCGGTCACGAAGGACGTGCTCAACGCACAGGTCTGGACCGCGCTGCGCACCTGTTACGACCCGGAAATCCCCGTCAACATCGCCGACCTCGGCCTCATCTACACCTGCGACCTCTCCGAGCTGGCCGTCAACAGCTACAAGGTGGACGTGAAGATGACCCTCACCGCGCCCGGTTGCGGCATGGGCCCGGTGCTCGTGCAGGACGTGCAAAACAAGCTCCTCTGCCTCGAAGGCATTGACGACGTGGCCGTGGAGCTGGTCTGGGACCCGCCGTGGAACCAAGGCCTGATGACCGAGGCGGCGAGGCTGCAACTGGGCCTCATGTAGCAGCCGACGTGAGGAGGCTCTGTTGTTTTATGAAGCAGGTGAGAAAGTGGGAAAGTGAGAGAGTGGGCCGTGCGCTCCGCACGCACCGGTGCGCGCCTTCTCCCTTCCTCGGAGGAGGGGAGAAGGTGGCCGAAGGCCGGATGAGGGGTGAGGCCACCAACGCCGACGCACGCAACCCCTCACCCCAACCCTCTCCCCTCCTCCGAGGAAGGGAGAGGGAGCCAGAGCGCGTCGCTCACCTGTTCGGTCTCACGCCTGCTCAGTTTCTCACTCTCCCACTTTCTCACTTTCCACTCCGATGATTCATCCGACTCCAGACTGGTCCGCGATCCGCAAGGACTTCCCCATCCTCGACCAACAGGTCCACGGCCACCCGCTCGTTTACTTCGACAACGCCGCCACGTCACAGAAGCCACGCGCGGTCATTGACGCGCTCGTGCGCTACTACGAGCGCGACAACGCCAATGTCCATCGCGGCATCCACGAGTTGAGCAACCGCTCGACCAACGCCTTCGAGGCCGCGCGCGAGCGGACGCGCAAGTTTTTCAACGCCCGCAGCACGGAGGAAATCATCTTCACGCGCGGCACCACTGAGGGCATCAACCTCATCGCCAACGCGTGGGGCGGGAAGTTCATCAAGGCCGGCGACGTCATCCTGCTCACCGAGATGGAGCACCACAGCAACATCGTCCCGTGGCAGATGCTCGCCGAGCGCACCGGCGCGAAGCTTCGCTACGTGCCCATCACCGGCGACAAGGGCTTGCTCGACTTGGACAAGCTCGACTCCCTGCTCACGCCCGAGGTGAAGCTCTTCGCGATGGTCCACATCTCGAACGCGCTCGGCACGCTCAACCCCGTCGCCGACCTCTGCGCACGGGCGCGGCGGCTGGGCATCACGACGCTCGTGGACGGCGCGCAGAGTGCGGGCCACATGATGGTGGACGTGCAGGCCATCGGCTGCGACTTCTACGCGTTCAGCGGCCACAAGATTTGCGGCCCCACCGGCATCGGCGTGCTTTACGGGCGCAAGGAAGTGCTGGAGCAAACCCCGCCGTGGCACGGCGGCGGCGAGATGATTTCCACCGTGGACTACTTCAAGAGCACGTGGAACACGCTCCCGCACAAGTTCGAGGCCGGCACACCGGACATCTCCGGTCCCATCGGCCTGCACGCGGCGCTGGACTACCTCGATGCCGTCGGGCGTGAGAACATCTTCCGCCACGACCTCGAACTGGCCACCTACGCCTACCAGCGTTTGAGTGAGCTGAGAGGCGTGCGCCTCTTCGGCCCCAAGGGCGAGCGCGGCGGCCTCGTGAGCTTCCTGCTCGACGACGTCCACGCGCACGACGTGGTGACCATCGCGGACCGCTACGGCGTGGCGTTGCGCGGCGGGCACCACTGCACCCAGCCGCTGATGAAAAAACTCGGCGTCCCCTCCACGGCGCGCGCGAGCTTCTACTTCTACAACACGAAGGCCGAGGTGGACCGGTTCATCGAGGTGGTGAAGGACATCCAGAAGTTCTTCGGGGTGTGACCAACGGTCCGCAACGCCGGGCCTGTGCGCTACCAGTTCTTCGTAGGGTGGTCCGACTGCGTTTAGAGCAAGTCCTCGCGCGACTGGAACTGAAAGAAGGCGGGGTCAATATCGAGTAGATGAACCGGCCGTCGAAGAACGCCGATGCCAGAGCGAATCATTGTCTCGGCAATAGCCTCTCCATCGAGCAGCAGGAGCGATATGGCGCCCTTCTTAATTGAGGCCGCTTCCGCATCGCGTGTGAAACGTGCGGTGGTCAGGAACACGCCGTGGTCGTAATCGCCTTGAATGGCTCCCCGAAACTTGTCGATCTCAGGTCGCCCAACTGGAGTCAGCTTCCACCGCTTTGCTTGGAATGCAGAACGAATCGTCACAACACCCTGCCGAAACAGACCGTGGCCATCGATGCCGCCGTCAGCGCCTTTGCCGGTGACCTGCAATTCCTGATAACCGAGCAGCCGAAGAAGCGAGACGCAGAACTGTTCAAACTCCTGGGAAGTTAGGGCCTTCAGTTCGGAGATGATGCGGCGCTTCACTTCGGATTCGTTTTGGTAGACGAGGTCCTGAAGGGTGGCTTGCTTCGCGGTCAATAAGAGCTCCCCGTTTGCGAGTCCGGCACCAGATGAAGGAACGCCCGCTAGGCGTTTGCGACCACTGTCGGTGATCCGCCACAGGCCACGTGTCGAGCCGTCGATGTCCCCGCGGTCGATCAGTGCCTGCCTGCTCCACTGAACGAGATTGTGCCATTTGAAGGTCGATGGACTGCTCGGCAATCGGGCGGCAAGATCCTCCTCAGTTAGTTGATGGGAGAAAGATTTGGTGACCACCGGGTAGACCACCTTTGGCTTGGCGGCACCACCAAGTTCCTCAATCGCTTTCAGCAGGGGAACCTCGATCTCGTGTTGTTTTGGAAACGACATATGGCTAGGGCGCTATTGAAATCCGAGCGGAGTTCGGCCCGCCTAGCTCCAAGCTCTTCAAGGGTGAATTCACGCCGTTGATTCTCCGCCTTCGGCCCGTTCTGTCAACCCGCTGACTGGAAACCCGGCGGCCGTGGGCGCACGCCGGTGTTTTGCCCCTCTCATTAGCACCGGGCTTCAGCCCGGTGTCCCGGAGCGGCGAGGGAGAAGCCGTTTCAACGGCTTCTGCCCGTGAGTCAATCGCGTGGTCGGGGAGCAAACCGTTGAAACGGTTTGCCACTCGTTTCCCTCTCCACACCCGGCTGAAGCCGGGTGCTAATGAGAGCGCTTCCACCCGCCCTGAGGCCACTTCCTCGGCAGCCGATCTTTCCTCAGCAACCGATTCGAACGTCACCGCAGTTGCTTCGGCCAGCGGGCCCAGCAGGCGAGTTGCGCTTTGCGGTCGGCGGCCTCGGCGTCGGTGGATTTGTGCAGGAGGCGAATGGGGTAGCCGGGTTCGAGGGCGAGGATGGTCACGACTTCGCCTGCGACGGTGAAGACGGCTTTCCACGCGCCGCAGCCGATGGTGCGGAGCGTGTCCCCACGGCGGCGGATGCGGCGGGTGCGATGCGGAGTCGGGTCAAGTGCGAGCAGCTCAATGAGGCGCGGGCGGAAGTCCACTTGCCAGTCGGTCAGGAGCCACTCGGCTTGCGTCTGCGCAAGGGACGCGAATTGCACGGCGAACTTCGGAGGCTCGGCGAGCGCGGCTTCGACGGCTTCGGTCCAGCCGCCGGTGGCGTCGGGGAACGCGTCGTAGCCGGGAATGTAGGGCTTGATGTCGAGCACGGGTGTGCCGTCCACGAGGTCGCAGGGGCCGAGGATGAGCTTGCGGCCCTCGATGCCGAGAAGTTGCACGGCGGTGAGGCCGATCGGATTGGGGCGATGCGGCGAGCGCGTCGCGAAGAGGCCGCGTCGCTGGGCGGGGCCGCGCGGCGGGAGGACGAGCGGGCGCCAGGTGGTGTTGCGATGGAACCACCAGAGGAGCCAGATGCGGGAGAAGCCGGCGAGGTCCTGGAGGGCTTGGCGGTAGCCCAGCTCGGGGAGCAGCTCAAGAACGTTGCGTTCCGGCTGGTCTTCGGCGGGCTGGTGCAGTGCCTGAAACTTCACCTGCTTGTGCGTGGCGAGGAAGCCGATGGGGCGGAGAGTGAGCGCGGGTTGCAAGCGTTTGCCTCTCTATGCCAGAGACGGGCGGCGGACACAATCTGCCCGCGTGGCTTGAGGGGCGCTGGTGAATTCTGCCTGCGGCCTCCCGTCCACTTCACCGACGCTTTTCACCACATGAGCAACCTCCGTTACAACTGCGCCGGACTCGGGCGCCGCGACTTTCTCCAACTCGGGCTGGGCGTGACAGCGGGCCTTGGCTTCACCGACTTGCTCCGCCTGCGCGCCGACGCAGCCGAGACCGCGAAGGCCGCCGGCAAGCCCTCCGGCAAGCGCGTGAACGTCATCATGATCTGGCAGGACGGCGGGCCGAGCCACTACGAGAGCTTCGATCCGAAGCCCGACGCGCCGTCAGAGATTCGCGGCCAGTTCAAGTCCATCAAGACGAACGTGCCGGGCATCCACTTCTCCGAGTGCGTCCCCGAGCTGGCGAAGGTCGCGGACAAGTTCACCGTCCTTCGTTCACTCGCGCACAAGGACCCGAACCACGGCGGCGGCAACCACTACATGATGACCGGCGCGCCCACGCCCGTGCCGGTGGGCTGCGGCGCGTTCGTCACGTTTCATCCGTCCTTCGGCTCGGTCGTTTCTTTCAAGCGCGGCGTGCAGAGCGGCATCCCGCCCTACATGACCATGCCGAGCATGTCGCGCTCTGGCGGTCCGAACTTCCTCGGAGCGGAGCACGCGCCGTTCGTCGTGGGCGGCTCGCCGCAGAGCGCGGGCTTCAAGGTGCGCGACGTGGTGCTGCCAGCCGACATCAGCGAGGGCCGGGGCGTGACGCGGCAGGACTTGCGCAAGTCCCTCGACCGTCTCACGCGCATCGCGGACGCGGCGGCGGAAGACCCGACGGTCGGTTTCGACAAGTTTTACGAGCAGGGCGTGGACCTCATCACCAGCCCGCAGGCGCAGGCGGCGTTCGACATCAGCAAGGAAGACCAAAAGACGCGTGACCTCTATGGCATGAACGACTTCGGCCAGCGTTGCCTGCTCGCGCGCCGGCTCGTCGAGTCGGGCGTGTCTTGGGTGACGGTTTACTCGGGCGGCTGGGATCACCACACGAAGATTTTCGAGACACTTAAGGGCGAGCAAGGCGTGAACTTCGACAAGGGCGTGGCCGCGCTCATCGCTGACCTGGACCGGCGCGGCTCGTTGGAAAACACGCTCGTCCTCGCGCTCGGCGAATTTGGCCGCACGCCCAAGGTGAACAAGGACTCGGGTCGCGACCACTGGCCGTTCGCCATGAGCGTCCTCTGCGCAGGCGCAGGCGTGCCGCGCGGCACAGTCATCGGCGCGACTGACCCGAAGGGCTATTACGCGGCGGACAACGTGTATGCGCCGGAGGATTTCGCCACGACGCTTTACACGAAGCTGGGCGTTGACGCACATCAGGTGCTCCACACGAACACCGGCCGCCCGGCGCAGTTGGTGAACGGTGGCCGGCCCATCAAGGAACTCTTCGCCTGACGGGCGGCAGTAAGGACTCCTATTGACGCATTCGCGCAGCGCGGGCTTTCCCTGAGCGACGCTCCGGAGGCAGGCCGCTGCGTTTGCCGCGCGGCCTCGGGCGCACCGGCGGCCCGCCGAGGCGCTGCTTGAACTTCCGCACTGGCTCCACCGTTTTGGGCCGCGCCTTGGGAACGAGGATGATGGGGCAGCCTTCGTAGCCGAACGCCTTCCGCATCTCGCTGGCGAGGTGCTTCATGTATTGCGGCGAGAAAAGCTCGTCGCGGTTCACGAAGAGCAGGAACGTGGGCGGGGCCTGCCGGACCTGCGTGGCGTAGAAGAATTTCAGGAAGTGTCCCACCGAGCTAATGGGCTGTCGCCGCTCGATGGCGGAGTTGATCGTGCGGTTCAGGATGGACGTGGGGACCTGCTGCTGGAGCTGCGCGGCGACGTAGCGGATGGCTTCAAGCAGGCGGTCGAGCTGGAAGCCGGACTTGGCCGAGGTGAAGATCACCGGCGCGTAGTCGAGGAAGAAAAGTTTCTCCTGCACCCACGCGCCGAACTCGCCGAGCGTGGTCAACTCGTCGGCCTGGCCCTCGCGCCGGTGCTTCCGTTCCTTCTTCCGGCGCTCAAGCTCCTCCTCGCGCGCGGCGCGCACGTTGTCCGCGATCAAGTCCCACTTGTTGATGACCACGATGCAGGCCTTTCGCGCCGCCACGATTCGGTCGGCGACTTTCTTGTCCTGCTCGACGATTCCGGTCACGGCGTCGAGGACGAAGACCACGATGTCGGCGCGCTCGATGGACTCCTCGGTGCGCTTGACGCTGAAGAACTCGACGCTGGTGTCCACCGCGCGGTTCTTGCGCAGGCCTGCGGTGTCGATAAGCACATACTGCTGCCGCACCCCCTCGGTCACGACCTCGAACGGCACGTCCACGGCGTCGCGCGTGGTGCCGGGAATGGGGCTGACGATGACGCGCTCGGATTGGGTGAGCGCGTTGATGATCGAGGACTTGCCGACGTTGGGCCGGCCGACGATGGCGAGATTGAGCGGGCCTGCAGGCCGCTGCGAACGCCTCTTGGCCGGGCCAGCTTCTCCGGCTGCTGCATCGGCCGCGACGGCAGCCTCCACTTCTGCGGCGGCTTCCTCCTCGGTCACGCCATAGGGCGCATCGCTGTCCTGGTTGTCATCCGCGCTCGCCTCCGGCAGATAGCTGGCAGCCTTGTTCATCAGCCACTCGATGCCGCGCCCGTGAATGGCAGTGACAGGAAAAATCTGGTCGAAGCCCAACTCGGCGAACTCGGTCACGCCGGCCTCGGACTTGTAGTTGTCCACCTTGTTGACGGCGACGAGCACCGGCTTGCCGGACCTGTGCAGCCGGTCTGCAACTTCCTTATCCAGGGGCACGACGCCCTCCTGCACGTTGACGACAAGCATGATGACGTGCGCGGACTCGACGGCGATCTCCACCTGGTCGAGCGCCGCGTTGATGATGACGTCCTCGACCTTCTCGCCGCGCAGCAGGCCGATGCCGCCCGTGTCCACCAGCGTGAAAGCCCGCCCGCGCCACTCGGCCTCCGCCGTCACGCGGTCGCGCGTGACACCCGGCATGTCGTGCACGATGGCGATGCGCCGCCCGGCGATGCGGTTGAAGAGCGCGGATTTCCCGACGTTGGGGCGACCGACGATGGCGATAAGACCGGACATAGCGGCGGGCAGAGTGTCCGTCTTTCGGCCTCAACGCGACACAATTGAACGGCTCACTCGGTCGCACGCCTAACTCACCGACATCAGCGACACGCGCTCGTTCCTCTCGTTGCGGCTCACGCCCTGCGCGCGCGGATCAAGCGTCGGCACGCCGTCCACGAGGAACCAGTAGCAGTAGTGCCCGTGCGAGAGCGCGACCTGGCCGACCCATCCGCCGTCCGGCGTCTGCTGCATCGGGTTGGATGCGGGGTTCCACTCATTGAAATCGCCAACGATGGAAACCTCCTTCGCCCCGGACGCGACGCAGAAGAAATTGACCGGCTTGGTGAAGGATTTCCCGCCGCTGGGTTTGCCGCTGGCCGAAAGTTTGTAGGTTGCCATGGATTGAGTCGCGTTGTTGGGGCGAGAAGAAAGCAACTCCCCGCGTCGCGAACAAGCGTGAAAAACAACTTTGTTCTCCGCTAAACTGCGCGTGTGGCCAGCGACAACCCGACAGACCAACCGGCCGCGCCCCGCATAGATCGCGAGCGCTTGGACCGTGCGTTGAGGAAAGCCCGCGCAGCCCTGCTCGCGGAGCGCGGCCCTCACGGCCACTGGGAAGGCGAGTTGTCCAACAGCGCCCTCTCCACGGCTACGGCAGTAACAGCCATCGAACTCTGGCGACGCGTCGTGCCGGCGACTTCCAGTCGCCGTCCGCGCAGCAACGAATCCGAAACGGCGGCTGGAAGCACGCCGGCACGCGCCATCGAGGCCGGCCTCAAGTGGCTCGCCGAACACCAGAACCCCGACGGCGGCTGGGGCGACACGGTCCTGAGCTTCTCCAACATCAGCACGACCGCGCTCTGCTGGGCGGCGCTCGGTGCCGTGCCGGGGGCGGAACTGCGGTGGCCGGAGGTGGTGCGGCGGGCGGAGGCGTGCTTGGTGAAGCAGTGTTCAGCAATCAGTAAGCAGTGTTCAGAGCCGAAGGCAGCGGCCGCCGCAGCACACACTGAACACTGGCCACTGAATACTGAACACTTCCCCCCGCTGGAGCGCTCCGCACTCATCTCCGCCCTCATCGCCCGCTACGGCAAGGACCGCACCTTCTCCGTCCCCATCCTCACGATGTGCGCGCTGGCCGGGCGGCTCGGCGAAGGGAAGGAGGCTTGGCGACGTGTCATCCAGCTTCCGTTCGAGCTGGCTGCCCTCCCGCACAAGTTCTTCGCCGCTCTGCGCCTGCCGGTCGTGAGCTACGCACTGCCCGCGCTCATCGCCATCGGACAAGTGCGGCATCACCACCTGCCCACGCGCAACCCGCTCACCCGCCTGCTGCGTAATCGCGCGCGTGCCAAAACGCTCCGCGTTCTGGAGCGCATTCAGCCGCCGGGCGGCGGCTTCCTCGAAGCCACGCCGCTGACGAGCTTCGTCACCATGAGCCTCGCCGGCAGCGGCAACGCGGACCATCCCGTCGCCTTGCGCGGCGTTGAGTTCCTGCTCAAGTCCATGCGCGCGGATGGAAGCTGGCCGATTGACACGAATCTCGCGACGTGGGTGACGACGCTCGCCGTGAACGCCCTCGGCCCGAGCATCCACGAGGTGATGAGCGCCGAGGAGCGCGCGCGCATCCTCGACTGGTTGCTCGGCCAGCAATACCGCACGGTGCATCCCTACACGAACGCCGCACCCGGCGGCTGGGCCTGGACCGACCTCCCCGGCGGCGTCCCCGATGCGGATGATACTGCGGGAGCGCTGCTGGCGCTGCATCACCTCTCATTAGCACCCGGCTTCAGCCGGGTGAACGCGATGACCTCCGAGGGAAAACTGTTTAAACAGTTTTCCTCCGACGCTGCGCAGGACACCCGGCTGAAGCCGGGTGCTAATGAGAGCGGACAGCCGAGCGACGCAACGCCGCTCGACCCGCACGTGCGCGAGGCGGCCATCGCGGGAGTGAAGTGGCTGCTGGCCCTGCAAAACCGCGACGGCGGCATCCCGACTTTCTGCCGTGGTTGGACGAACCTGCCCTTCGACCGCAGCAGCCCGGACATCACGGCCCACGCGCTGCGGGCCTGGTTCGTTTGGCAGCGAGAACTCCCGACCGCGACCCTCTCACAAATAAATTCGGCGAGCGTCAAAGCGTTGCGTTTCTTGAAGACGACGCAGCGTGAAGACGGAACATGGTTGCCGCTCTGGTTCGGCAACCAATCCGAGAGTGACGACGGAAACCCGACTTATGGAACGACTCAGGTGCAGCGAGCTTTCGCTGATTTGCAGGCGAAGGACCACTCGCGCGCAGACAGTCCGGGCTTGATGTGGCTTCTCTCGGTTCAAAGGACAGATGGTTCGTGGAGCGGCGGTGTTAAAGGCGGCTCTTCGGTTGAGGAAACCGCATTGGCGACAGGAACGCTGGCTCGCTTCTCAAAGCAGTCAGCCGAATCAGCCGACTCAATTCGCCACGCCACTGATTGGCTTCTCCGCCGCGTCGAGGAGGGCACGTGGACCCAGCCTGCACCCATCGGCTTCTACTTCGCCAAGCTGTGGTATTACGAGCGACTGTATCCGATGGTCTTCACCGTCGCCGCACTGGAAGCCGTCGTGCGGCTGGAGGCGTCAGAGAAGTAGGGGCGTCCCTTTCGCCCGCGCTGGAGGCACTCTTGCCCACTGTCTTACTTTAACTCCTCCACCACCTTGCGCGCGACGGCGTGGAGGATGCCGCGCTCGCTGGCGTGGCTTTCCGTGAAGGTGACGAGGATGAACCTCCGGCCATCCGCCAACTCCACATACGCGCTGTCGTGACGCGTCTGGCTCGTCCAGCCGGCCTTCGACCACAGCTTCGCGCCCGCTGGCAGCGCGGAGCCGGTGAACTTGCCCTGGCTGTCCGCATCCTTCTCCTGGCTGAACGGGTCGCGCTTGAGCAACGCCATCATCTCGCCGCTGCGCTTGGCGGAGACGCACTTGCCGGCGACGATTTCCGTCATGAGCCGCGCGGTGTCGTCGGTGGAGAGGAAGTTGCGCTTCGGCTCGAAGGCTTTGATGGCCTGCGTCTCGCGGCCATACGGGCCTTCGCACCACGGCTTCTTGTGCGCGATGACGTTTTGGTAGCCCAGCCCGGCGAAGTAGCGGTTCACCGCGTTGCGCTTCTCAAACCACGACTTCAGCTCCGCCTCCGGCAGCTCCGGCCCACTCGTCGTGCCGGTCAGCACATCCACGACGTAGTGCGTCGCCTCGTTGTAGCTGTGGACAATCATGTCGCTCATCGCGCGGCGCAGCTCGGGCGTGGCAGTGAGCTTGCCGTCCTCCATCCAGCGGTGCGCGGCGGCGAGGTAGCAGAGCTTGATGACGCTGGCCGGGTAAATCTGCTCGCCGCCGCGATGGCTGCCGCGCGCGGGCTTCGCCGGGTCACGCACGTCCACGAGCGTGACGGCGATCTGGTTGGCCTGGAGTTTGGGAAACTGTTTGCGCGCCTCCGTCACCGCGCTGTCCACGACCGTCTGCAGCCGCGGCGAAGCCTCGGCGAAGGTGGTCTGTGCTCTTGCGCGTGGCACGCTCGAAACGGATAACACGGCAGCCAGGAGAAGTTGAGCGTGGAGATGCTTTGTCATGGGCGGAAGTAAAGCGGGCAGAAGCGCGGCGTCCAGCCTTGACCGCGTCGCGCGGCGTCTGGTGAACTGCCGGGAACATTTCCAGTGCTCATGCCTGTGGGACTTTTAGCCGCCGCCAGTGAAGTCAGCCTGTGGCCGTTGGCCGTGCTGGTGATCTCGGTCGCGTTCGTCGTGGTGCTCATCTCGGTGGTGCGGGCGCACGCGTTTCTGGCGCTCATCCTCGCGGCGATTCTCGCTGGCTTGATGGCGGAGCAACTGCCCGGAGCGAAGGCCCGCGTGCCGAAGCCGGATTCGCCGGTCGTGTCGCCGGACGGCCGACCCTTGCGAAACCACTGGGTGCAGGCTGTTGAGCTGAGCAGCATCGAGTTCGGGCGCACGGCGGGCGGCATCGCCATCGTCATCGGGTTGGCGACGATCATTTCCATGTGCCTGATGGAAAGCGGCGCGGCAGACAAGGTTGTGCGGCGGTTCATCGCGTTCTTCGGGGAGAAGAACGCCGGCGTGGCGCTGCTCCTCAGCACCTACGTCCTCTCCGTGCCCATTTTCTTCGACACGATGTTCATGCTCATGGTGCCACTGGCGCGAGCATTGCGCCTGCGCACGGGGAAAGACTACTTGCTCTACGTGATGGCCGTGTGCTGCGGAGGCGTCATCACGCACTCGATGACCGTGCCGCATCCCGGCCCGCTGGCGATGGTGGACAACCTGAAGATTGACGTGGGCGTGTCCATCCTCGCGGGCATTCTGGTCGGACTTTTCCCGCTGGCGATCGGATGGTTCGTCTGCAAATGGCTCAACGCCCGCATGGACATTCCGATGCGAGAGACGCCCGGCACCACGCTGGCCGAGCTGCGGTCCATCGTGGACAAGCCGGAGTCGGAGCTGCCCTCCTTCTTCTGGTCCATCATGCCGGTCATCCTGCCGATCTTCCTCATCAGCCTCTCGTCGTTCATGGTCATCGGGAAGGGCAACGACGCGTTCGTGAAACTCCTCGGTGGCAAGGAGTCCTTCGCGTCCACGTTCGCGGCGGTCGAGTTCATCGGCAACAAGAACGTCGCGCTGCTCATCGGCACGCTGGTCTCGATGTTCGTGCTCGCCCGGCAGAAGGGCTTCAGCGTCGCGAAGATTTGCGAGCTTATCGGCCCGCCGCTGGAAACCTCCGGCACCATCATCCTCATCACGGCGGCGGGCGGGGCGTTCGGCCTCATGCTGCGCAACGCGGGCGTGGGCGAGGCGATCCAAGCCGCCGCGAAGGGCCATGCGCTCAACATGATCTGGCTCTCCTACCTCGTCGCCGTCGTCATCCGCGTGGCGCAGGGCTCCGCCACCGTCGCGATGCTCACGACCAGCGCGATGATGTATCCGATCATCACGGGCGGTGCTGGCCTGCCTTACGACCCCATCTACATCTTCCTCGCCATCGGCTTCGGCGGGTTCGCTCTCTCGTGGATGAACGACAGCGGGTTTTGGGTCGTGAGCAAGCTCGGCGGCTTGACGGAAGGCGAGACGCTCAAGACTTGGTCCTTGCTGCTCACCGTGAACTCGCTCGTCGGCGTCATCGCGACATGGCTGCTCTCCATGCTGTTCCCCTTCCCGATGGGCAAGCCGGGGCCGTGAGGCAAAGTGATTTGTAATTAGTGTGCCCGCTCTTTGCCACCCGCTCCTTGCCACTTGTCCGCACTAACTACTAATTACTTTTCCTTCATGCGCCTCTCGCTCCTGCTGCTCGTCGGCTTCATCTTCGCCGGCTGCCAGTCCCCTACCCATCATGCCACAGACCGTCCGCTCCGCGAAATCCTCTTCGGCTCCTGCCTGAACAAGACCGAGCACCCGATGCTCGACCGCACGGCCACGCTGCCGATAGACCTCTTCGTCTTCCTCGGTGACAACATCTACGCCGACACGACGAACATGATGGCGATGCGCGCCAAATACGACGCGCTCAAGGCCACGCCGTTCTTCCAGACCGTCCGCCGCAAGGCCCCTCTCCTCGCCACTTGGGATGACCACGATTACGGCATGAACGACGCCGGCGCGGCTTACCCAATGCGCCGCGAGTCGCAGACGGAGTTCTTTAACTGGCTTGACGAGCCGGCAGACTCACCGCGCCGCAAACAGGAAGGGGTTTATCACGCGCAAACCTTCGGCCCGCCCGGTCGCCGCGTGCAAGTCGTCCTGCTCGACACGCGCTATTTTCGCAGTCCACTCGCGCGCGGCGATCACGGCGCGGAGCCGAGCGGCGGCCCTTATGTGCCCAACCCCGACCCGCAGGCCACCATGCTCGGCGACGCGCAATGGCACTGGTTGGAGGAGCAGCTGCGCCAGCCGGCGGAGGTGCGGCTCATCGTGTCCAGCATCCAGTTCATCGCGGAGTTTGCGGGCTGCGAGTCGTGGGCGAATCTGCCCCGTGAGAAGCAGCGCTTCCTCGAACTGCTCCGCAGCACGCGCGCCAATGGCGTTGTCCTCGTCAGCGGCGACCGCCACTGGTGCGAGTTGTCGCGCATGGACGGACCGCTCGGCTACCCGCTCTTCGACCTCACCGCCAGCGCGATGACCCAGCGCCACCCGCGCGGCACGCCCACGCCGAACCGCTTCCGCCACCTGCCCCGCACTTTCCACGACGCCAACGTGGGCCGGCTGCGCATTGACTGGCAGCGCGCCGACCCGCGCCTGACGTTGCAAATTCTCGACGTGAACGGTCGCGTGCAACTCGAACAAGGAATCAACCTTGGTGAACTCCAGCCGAAGTGAGGGAACCAGTTTTCAGTTTTTAGTGTTCAGACGATTGCTGGGCGCGCTCGAACTTCCGCGACTGACACTGAAAACTGATGACTGAAAACTGATGACTGAATACTGAGCACTCGCTGAAACGTCCGCCCTCCACTCATGCAACTCCCGCTCCTCTTCGTCGCCGCCCTCTTCGCCGTCTCCACCCACGCCGCGAACTGGCCGCAGTTCCGTGGACCGGACGCCGCTGCCACTGGCAACGCGAAAGCTCCCGTCCACTTTGGGCCGAAGACAAACCTCGTCTGGAGCACCGAACTGCCGCCCGGCATTTCGTCACCAGTCCTCTGGGGCAACCGCATCTTCCTCACCGGTGTGGACAACGGGAAGCTCGGCACGCTCGCGCTCGACCGCACGACCGGAAAAGTGCTTTGGACCACGCCGGCACCGGCAGAGAAACTCGAAGCCACGCACCGCATCGGCAGCCCCGCCGCGCCCACCGCCTGCACGGACGGCGAGCGTGTGGTGGTCTATTTCGGCTCCTACGGGCTGCTCGCGTATGACTTCACCGGCAAGGAACTCTGGCGGCATCCGCTGCCTGCGCCTGTCGTTGAGTTTGGGGCCAGCAGCTCGCCCATTCTCGTCGGCGATCTCGTGATCCAGCTTTGCGACAGCGACATGGATTCCTTCATCATCGCCGTGGACAAGCGCACCGGGAAGCAGTCGTGGAAGACTGCGCGCCCCAGCCACCGGCGCGGCTTTGCGACGCCCTTTGTCTGGCGGCACGACGGCATTGAGGAACTCATCGTCAACGGCTCGTTGAAACTTTCCTCCTACGACCCGAAGACCGGCGCGCTGCGCTGGACGTGTCGTGGCATGGCGCGCGTGGCCAACGCCTCGCCCACTGCCGGCGACGGCCTGCTGTTCATCGCGAGCTGGAACGTCGGCAGCGATGCGAGCGACAAGCTCGTGCTGCCGCCGCACGCCGAGTTCCTCGCGCTCCACGACAAAAACAAGGACGGCAAGCTCGCGAAAGAGGAGTTTCCCCCCGGCTCGTTCAAGGACCGCTTCAGCCAGTTCGACCTCGACAAAGACGGCCTCGTGACCAAGGCGGAATACGACGGCATGGGTGCGCAGTTCGTGCAGGCGGAGAACGCCATCTTCGCGATCAAGCCCGGCGGACGCGGCGACATCACCGACACGCATGTCGTGTGGAAGCACAACCGCAGCCTGCCCTACGTGGCCTCGCCGATCTTTTATCAAGGCCGCGTCTATTCCGTGCGCAGCGGCGGCATGGCGACGTGCCTCGACGCGAAGACCGGCGAGCCAGCCTACCGCGACGAGCGCCTCGGCGCGCTGGGCGATTACTACGCGAGCCTTTCGGCGGTGGATGGAAACGTCTTTGCCATCTCACAAAAAGGAACCGTGACCGTCTTCAGTGGCAGCAACGCGCCCGAGGTGCTGGCCCGAAACGAGATCGGCGAGACCGTCATGTCCACGCCGGCGATTGTGGATGGAAGGATTTACCTGCGGACGGAGAAACGGCTGATGTGCTTCGGGAAGTAGCCGTAAGGGGGACGCTCTTGCCCCCTTTTGTCGAACTGCGGAAACAACGCTTTGAGTGCGCTTGTGGGGGGCAAGAGTGTCCCCCCCCCTCACGGCCTTCACGCCCCAGAAGCGAGGCGGCTGACCACATCGGTCGGCGACAGGGCAATTTCCTCACGCGTCTTCAAGTGCTTCAGCTTGGCGAGAACGGTGCCATCGGCCTGCTTCTCCAAACGGAGGGTCTGGGCTGCGTTGAGGTCGAGGGCTCGCTTGAACTGCTTGTCGCCTTTCGCAGGCGTGAGGCTGAACTCGGTTGCCAGCCCCGCTTCGCGGAGCTGCTGGACAAGCCGGAGTGAATCGGCACGCAACGTCTCGTCCTCGATGAGCACGTAGGCGGCGATGCCGGCGGTGAACTGCGGGAGCAACCCGCGCGACTTGAGGAGTTCGAGGAGCACGACATCGCCCATGCCGAAGCCGAGCGCGGGGAGGTCCGTCTTGCCGCCGCTGATCTGCTTGATGAGGTGGTCGTAGCGCCCGCCGCCGCAGATGGCCCGGAACTCGCCCTTGATGTCGAAGGCCTCGAAAACCGGGCCGGTGTAGTAGGCAAGGCCGCGAATGACGCCGTAATCGACGCGCACGAAGTCTCGCAGCCCGCGCGCGGCGAGGTGGTCGAGAATGAGTTGCAGCTCGGCGTTGGGCTGGCCGCTGGCGATGAAGGCCTGCACCTCCTCCAGCTTGAAGCCGAGCGGCGCGAGTTGCGCGGTGCTGTCCTCGGCGCGCGTGCGGTCGAGTTTATCCACGATCTGGAAGAAGTCGTAGGCCTTGCTGGCGTCGGAGCAGCGGCTGGCGAAGAACTCGGACCATGCGTTGCGGCTGCTGAGGCGCACGACGAAATCCGCGCTGGTCAGTCCGAGCGCGCGCAGCGTGTCAATGAGCAGCGCAATGAGTTCGGCATCGGCGGCGAAGTGAGCCTCGCCGAGGATGTCGCAGTTGAGCTGGAAGTGTTCGCGCTTGCGGCCCTTCTGCTGCTTCTCGTAGCGGAAGAGCTGCGGGATGGAGAACCACTTGAACGGCTTCTTGTAGGCGCGCTCGTGCGCGGCGGCCATGCGCGCGAGCGTGGGCGTCATCTCCGGGCGCATCGCGATGGCGCGGTCGCCCTTGTCCGTGAAGTTGAAGAGCTGGCCGACGATTTCCTCGCCCGACTTGTTTGTGTAAAGCTCCAGCGGCTCCAGCGGCGGGCCGTCGTATTCGCGGAAGCCATAGCGGCGGGCGACCGCGCGCCACGTGTCGAAGAGATGGTTGCGGGCGTCCATGCTCCACAACTCATCCTTCGTCGGCGGCAGCGGTTCGGGATAGAAGTCCCGGAAGCCAGGCAGTCGTTCCATAGAGCTGCGGATGATGCGGAGGTGGAGGGGGCCGATAAAGGAGAAAAGCGGGCGGAGAGGGAAGGCGCAGGATCAAGATCAGGAGCAGGAGAGGGACGGATGCACGCGCGGACTCCTGCTCGTAATCCTGATCCTGATCCACCCCGGCTTCACTTCCCCGACGCACCCGGCGGCGTCACACGCACCGCTCGGAGCTGCCCGTTCTTCGTCCGCGCGAGGCAGAGGATTTGGTCCGCCTCGTTGATGTCCGTGGCTATGAGGAGGAACCAGCCGGCGTTCGGCGGGAGGAACTGGTTGAAGTTCCACATCTTCCCTTCGCCCCAGAGGAAGGGGCGGTTCTCGCCCGTCGCGAGCTGCGCCGCGCCGACGATGTGCTGACGGTTGTTGATGGCGTTGGCGAAGGAGCTGGGGCCGCCGAGCGTGCCGAGGTCCGACATCTTGCCCTTGGTGTGGAGGAAGGCGCGCGACTGGCCGGTGGGGTTCTGCGCGAAACCCACGACGTCGCCCCCTTCGTTTAGCACGTTGGCCTGACTGATCTGTCCGCCCAGCGTGCCGAGGTCGCGCATCTTGCCGCCGGTGTGGAGAAAGGCGTGCCGCAACTGCTGCGCGGTCCACCTGACGTCCACTCGCCTGCGGGAGCCGGCTCGATCCGACGGTGTCGCCCAGTTCGTTCAGGTCGCTGGCGAAGGTCAGCACGCCGGGCGGTCCGAGTTCGAGAAACGCATTCGTGTGGATGAACGCGCGGCTGAAGGCCCCGTCCCGTCCCGGCATCGAGCGCGTGCCGACAGCCACGCCCGCGCGGTTAGAGGCGCTCGGCTTGTCCGCCGGAGCACCGAGCGCGCCGAAGTCCGTGATCTGGTAGAAGCGGCCCTGCCCTTGCGCGTTCGCAGCACCGAACACCACTGCGACGGCGAGAAGCGCGCAGCGGATGGGGGCGAAGCGGGGAGTTGACACACGGAGACCTTGCCAGAGTCGGGCGCTTCACCGCAAATACAGCCAAGACCTGATTGTCCAAGCGAGCGGCGGCTCACACGCTGCCGCCATTCCCAAACCATGCGAAGCCCGACCCAAGTCATCCGTTGCCTCGCGACGGCTTTGCCGCTCGCGCTGCTCCCGCACCGAAGGCGAAAGGTCCCGTGCCGGAGCCGCCTGCTACGGCAGCGGCTGCGGATCGCGTGGAGGCATCCGTGCAGGCGGGCGTGGCCTTCCTGCTCACGCAGCAGCAGCCGAACGGGGCGATCTCGGACGCGGCCAAGTATCAAACCTCGCTGACCGCGCTGGCGCTCACGGGCCCGGGGCATCCGCCGCAGGACAAGACGCCGGAGGGCGTCGCGTTGCGCCGGGCGATCTTCTTCGTGCTGCGCGCCGACCGGCAGACGGCGGACGGTTACTTCGGGGCAGCGGACTCATCCCTGATGCACGGTCACGCCGTGACGACGCTGCTGCTGTGCGAGTTGCTGCGGCGCTCCACGGACCCGGAGCAGGAGGAACTCATTCGGCGCAAGGCGAGGGCGGCGCACCAGTTCATCCTGCGCTCTCAGGCTGCGGCCAAAGCCTCGCGCAGCGACACCGGCGGCTGGCGCTACCTGCCCAACGCAAACGACTCCGACGTGCCGGTGACCGCGCGGCAGTTGCTGTCTCTGCACGCCGGGACGAAGGCAGGTTTCGCTGTGCCGCCGGTAGCGGCCCAGGCAGCAGCGAAGTATCTCAAAAACGTTTATGCATCGGCATACGGGCTGTTCACCTACGGGCCTACATCCTTGGTGACCCAAGCGGGCTCCATCTTGCCTGGAAAGGGCCAACTAGTCGCACGTATCCCATACATCGATCAACGTGGACGACTCTGTTATGAGTGTCATTTCGCGGGAAATTACAGAGCGCCCACCTTGCGTCCACCCGACAGCTTGATGCAACCCCCCGTCGAGCGGAACCACTTCTCGACATCTGCCATCGGCTTGCTTGGGTTGCGGTTGTGCGGTCAGGGGAACACGCTGGAGGCGAATTCGGCGGCGACGTTTCTTCTGAACACCATGCGGGCCGACCCGACCGCGCGCATCATCGCGAATGGCTCGTGGCCATTCCACGCCGTGTTCTTCAACACGCTCGCCTTGCAGCGATACGCCGAACCTCATGCCCCGCTGGCTACGCAGTTCGCCGAGCGGAACTTCGTGGTGGGCCAGTCGCCGGACGGCTCGTGGACGGACAATTTCAAGGGACGGCACATCGGTCGCGTGTATTGCACGAGCCTCGCGCTGCTGAGTCTGGAGGCGAAATACCGGCGGCTGACGATCTACGATCCGCCGTAGTTGCGCTCAGGGCACCAGCCGCGCGCGGTAGTAGCGGGGGACGCCGGCGCCTTGGTTGTCGGAGTAGGAGAAGTTCGGACCGTTCTGCATGTTTGTGCTGACCGGCGTCCAACTCACGGGGTTCCGCAGGTTGGTGGCCGTTTCAAGCACGTAGTTGCGCCCCTGCTCAGCGACGACGAGGAAGGAGAACGTGCTGCCCGAGCGGCTCGCGTTGGTCAGCGTGATGAGGTTGGTGAAGCGCGTGAGGGTGAAGTTTGCCACGCCCGCCGCGCCGCTGATGCCCACGAGCTGGTCGCTCGCCGAGACGTAGCCGCGCTGGTTGAGGTCGTAATTGTTGACCTGCAAGTTCCAGGTCCCGTTCACGACCTTCATCAAGTAGTTGCCGCCGCCGTCCGTATAGGACTCGCCGGCGAGATAGTTGGTCCCGCTGATCGTCGCGTTGCCATACATCTGCACGTTCGTAATCCCCGTGCTGCCCTCGCGCACGAAGCCGGTGATCTGCTGCGTCGCGCGCAGCGCCACAAACACGAGGCCGGTTTGGTTCACGCCGTCCACCACCGTGAGGTCAGTCGTGAAGCTCACGAGGTTCGAGGCGGCGGTGCGGTTTATTTCCAAGTGGATGTTCCACATCCCCGCGCTCACGCCGACATCGAAGTTGCCCGAGGCGTCGGTGGACGGATAATAGGAGTTCGCCCCGCTGGATACGAGCGGCAGGGGCTGGACCACGAGCATGAAGTTGGTGAGTGGCACGCCGAAGTTATCGCGCACCTGTCCAATCAAGCGCGCCGTGACTGCCCGGCTCGTGAAGTCAATCCGCACGGCCTGGCCGTTGGCGATCGTTGTGTTGGTGCCAGTCGCCAAGATTCCGCGCGCGGTCAGCGCATCACTGTCGGGGCCCACCGACCAGTTGCCGGCTATCACGCCCAAGGTGTAATAGCCGCTGGCGTCGGTCATGCCACCGGCGGAGTAGGTTTGGCTTTGGTCGCTAGCGGAAAAGAGCATGGCGGCGATGCCAGCCAAGTTGCCGCCGTCGCGGAAGTTGCCGTAGAAGAGCGCGGTGGCTGGCAGAAAGGGCTGCACCAATCCCGCGACGCTCCCGCCGGTGGTGTTGATGGCAGATAACTGCTTGGGAGCCACGTAGCCCAGCGCGATCAGCGCCGATTCCTCAACCTCGGGTGACCAAGTGCCCGCCGTGACCCCGATGCTGAATTGCCCGTTGGTGTCGCTGTAGCCCAGAGCAAAGAGTCCGGTGGTGGACTGGACACGCAGTTGCACACCGGGCAGCACGGTGCCGCTGACCGCGTTCGTGAGTGTGCCGGAGATGGTCTGGTTCGCTGCGGAAAGGCCGATGGTGGTGTTCGCGCTGGAACCGGCCCCGACCGTCACAGTGGGCGCGTTGCCGAAGTCCGTGATCATGCCGCTCTTGGTCGCGATCACCTGATAACTTCCTGGAGCGCAACTGATCGAGAACGCGCCGGAGGCGTTGGCGATGCCGCCGGCGAAGAGTTCGCCGCCGTCGGCTGTGGGCTTGAGCAGGATGATGAACGCGTAGGGCGCACCGGTGACCGTGCCGGTGACGCCCTGGCCGAGCGTGGAATTGGTCACGGCGAAGGGCAGCACCTGCTCTGCAAAATTTCCGCCCGGGCTGGTCACTCGGAAGAGGTAGCTCGCCACGTGGTGCTGGAAATCCATCGGATTGCTGAAGTCAATCGTCTCGGTGATCACGCCGTTGGTCAACCCGTCCGAGTCGCCCGGCACGTTGCTGTTCCGCACACCGCCGATCCGCGCGACCTGGCCCTCGGTGATCCTGAACTGCCCCACGAGTGGCTCGCCGGCGTCCACGGTGCCGTTGCCGTTGGCGTCCACGAACTTTTGCAGCACCACCGGCTCGCCGTTCGTCAGCCCGGTGATTTGGATTCCCAACGTGCCAGTGAAGAGATTGCTCACGGCGGGCTGCGACAGCGTGAAGTTCACCGCCGCAGCAGCTGGGGCGGGGGCGAAGGCGAGCGCGACGAGGGACAACAGGAGGAAGTGAAAGCGGTTCATAGGGGTCGAACAGTTGGATGGACGCAATCGCCGGAACAGTTGACTACACACGGATTGACGCACACTGACCCTTGGGAAACAAGCCGCTAAACGGCTCTGGCTGGCTGTCCGCTTGAACTCCCGGCTTCACGCGCACGGGGGGAAGCAGGTAGATTCCGCCCATGACCACGTTACTTCACCGCGCCGCACTGAGCTTGCTCGCAGCGTTGGCCACCTGCCGCGCCGCTGCGCAGACCGTCCCCGTCTATGGCGACATCACGGATGCCGCCACCGGCAAGCCCGTCGCCGCGCGGCTTTACTTGCGCGGCGACGCTGACGGCAAATGGCATTTCCCCAAGTCCGTCCCGCCGTTCGGCTCCGCCGTGCGCTACGAGAAGCGCAGTGGGTTCAACACCAACGCCACCGAGTATCACACCACGCTCTCGGCGCACCAATGGGTCGCAGAGCTGCCGCCGGGGCGCTACACCGCCGTCGTCGAGCGCGGGAAGGAGTATCTGCCGCTGACGAACCAGTTCACCGTCGCGGCCAAGCCCGTCGAGGTGAAGCTGCCGCTCAAGCGCTGGGTGAACATGGCCGAGCGCGGGTGGTTCAGCGGCGACGCCCACAACCACCGCGCGCCCGCCGAGCTGGAGTCCGCCATGCTCGCCGAGGACGTGAACGTGGCGCTGCCGATGATTGACTGGACCACGGTGGACACCGTGCCGCCCGCGCTCAGTGACAAGAACATGAAAGGGAGCTTCAGCGCGCGGCCCGTCGTCGTGGACCCGACGCATGTCTGGTATTCGCGCAACACGGAATACGAAATCTTCCGCTCCGGCGGGAAGCAGCACACGCTCGGCGCGTTCCTCATCGTCGGGCACAAGGAGCGGTTCGACATCCCCGTGTTCCCGCTGCGGCGCGTGTCCGAGCGGGCGCACGCGGAGGGCGGGCTGATTGATTTGGAGAAACACAACTGGCCGTGGTCGGTCGCCATCGTGCCGGTGCTCAAGCCGGACCTCTTCGAGCTGGCGAACAACCACCACTGGCGCGTCGAGTTCGGCGTGCGCAACTGGGCCGTGCCCGCGCCGGCGTGGATGAACTTTGCTGCCAAAGGGCTGGGCAACGGCAGCGGCACGGACACGGAACTGGCGTGGACGCACTACGGCTTCGAGACCTACTACGCGCTGCTCAACTGCGGCTTCCGCCTCAAGCCCACGGCGGGCACCGCGAACGGCGTGCATCCCGTGCCGCTGGGTTTCAGCCGCGTGTATGTGCATTGCGAAGGCGGCTTCAGCTACGAGAAGTGGATGAAGGGGCTGGGGGAGGGGAGGAGTTTTGTGACGACGGGGCCGATGGTGATGGCGAAGGCGAATGGGAAACACGCGGGAGCGGAGTTCAAATCAAAGTCACCAATCGAGCTTACGTTCGAGGTTGAGGGGGGATTCATGGCGGCTTCCCCGGCTTCTTTTCTGAACATCGCTGTCATTCACAATGGGAGGGCCGTGGCGAATGCGACTGCTGCTTCTACGGGTGAAGGAGGGGCTAGCGGTCTTCAGCGGTTGACCATCAAAGTCCCGGTTGCGGAGTCAGGTTGGGTTGCGCTGCGGACGGAAGAGTTTTGCGCTGGCAGATACTTCGCCCACACCGCGCCGTGGTGGGTGGAAATCGAGGGCAAGCCGCTCCGGCCCCGGCGCGAGCAGGCGGACTGGTTTGTCCAGCGCACCGAAGAGGAAATCACCCGCAACACCGGCGTCCTCCCGGCGGAGGCGATGGCCGAGTTCCACGAAGCCCTCGCCGCGTGGAAGAAGATTCAGGCGACGGCACGGTGAGCCGGAAACCTGTAGCGGCGGTCTGCGACCGCCGAATGCTGGAGGGGACGGCGGTCACAGACCGCCGCTACAGCAGGGTGGTTTCCAACGACGATGTCCGCCCGCGCGCCGGAGGCGCGGATGAAGGTAGGCCCTACGTGGCTTGGGCGCGGGCAGCGAGGAACTCGCGGACTTTGGCCACGGCCTCCTCGGCCTTCACGAACGCGATCTCGCCACCGCGGGGCTTGAGTTCAACCTCGCCGTTCGCCAGGGATTTCTCGCCAATGCTGAGTCGGAGCGGGAAGCCGACAAGGTCAGCATCCTTGAACTTCACGCCCGGGCGGTCGTCGCGGTCGTCGAGGATCACTTCCACGCCGGCGGTCGTGAGTTCAGCATATATTTTCTCCGCGAGCTGCATCACGGCAGAATCCTTCACGACCACGAGCGGCGTGATGCACACGGCAAAGGGCGCGACCGCGAGCGGCCAGATGATGCCGTCCTTGTCGTTGCTCTGCTCGATGACGGCCTGGAATGTGCGCGTGACGCCGATGCCGTAGCAGCCCATGACGCAGGGCTTGGACTTGCCGTCGGCGTCGAGGAAGCAGGCGTTTAGCTTCTCGCTGTATTTGGTGCCGAGCTTGAAGACGTGGCCGACCTCTATGGCGCGGCGCAGCTTCAGCGGCTTGCCGCACTTGGCGCAAGGCTCGCCCGCCCTGACGGTCCGCAGGTCGAACCACGCGGTCACCTTGATGTCGCGATCGAGGGAGACGTTGCGGAGATGGAAGCCGTCCTCGTTCGCGCCGGTGGTCATGTCGTTCGCTCCACGGAGCCGCTCGTCGGCGAATATCCTCACCGTGGCGGGGACATTTGCGACTGCGCCGAGCGAGCCGGGGTTTGCACCGAGGGTGGCGACGCATTCCTCGGGCGTCGCTGGGCGCACGGCGACAGCTCCGGTGCGGGCCATGAGCTTGGTTTCGTTCAACTGGTCGTCGCCGCGAATCAAGACGAGGATCGGCTGGCTGTCGGCGATGTAAACGAGGGTCTTGACCTGGCGGTTGGCCGGCACGCTGTGGGGAGCCTTGGAGAGCGCCTCGATGGTGACGACGCCGGGCGTGGCGAACTTCTCCGTGGCCGCGCCGACCTCGCGCGCGGCGGTCGGAGGAATGCCGCTGACCGCCTTCTCGATGTTCGCGGCGTATTGGCACGCCTCGCAGCAGGCGACTTCATTCTCGCCCGTCTCGGCCGTGACCATGAACTCGTGGGAGTGGGTGCCGCCGATGACGCCGGTGTCGGCCTCGACGGGGAAATTGCGCAGGCCGCAGCGGTTGAAGATGCGCGCGTAGGCGTCATACATCTTCCGGTAGCTGGCCATCGCGCCCTCGTCGGTGGCATCGAAGGAGTAGGCATCCTTCATGATGAACTCCTTGGCTCGCATCAGCCCGAAGCGGGGGCGGATCTCGTCGCGGAACTTGGTCTGAACCTGGTAGAAGTTCTTGGGCATCTGCCGGTAGCTGGAGATTTCACCGGCGGCGAGGGTGGTGATGACTTCCTCGTGGGTGGGGCCGAGGACCCATTCCTTGTTCGCGCGGTCCTTGACCTTGTAGAGCACGTCGCGGGCGGTCTCGTAGCGGCCGGACTGCTGCCAAATCTCCGGCGGTTGGAGGGCGGGCATGAGGACTTCGAGTGCTCCGGCGCGGTTCATCTCCTCGCGGATGATGGTCTCGATCTTGCGCAGGACGCGGAGGCCGAGCGGCAGGAAGGTGTAGAGGCCACCGGTGAGCTTGCGGACGAGGCCGGCGCGAAGGAGGAGTTTGTGGGAGAGGATTTCCGCCTCGGCGGGGGATTCCTTGAGGGTCGGGATGAAATACTGGGACCAGCGCATGAGAATGGGTTCCTTTAGAAAAAAAGCCGCCGGAAAAATCTTCCGACGGCCCCGATGCTCTTGTTTGAGATTATTTTACCGTGTTTACGAGAGGGGCGAGTCCTTGGATGCGAACCTCGAGGCGATCCCCGGACTCGATGGGTCCAACGCCGCTCGGCGTGCCGGTAAGGATGATGTCGCCGGGCAGCAGCGTCATGTTCGTCGAGACGAAGCTCACGATCTGGTAGCAGTTGAAGATCAACTGGCTGGTGTTCGAGTTCTGGCGAAGCTGGCCGTTTTGGAAAAGCTGGATGGTCAGGTCATGCGGATCAATCTTCGTCTCCACATACGGCCCCAAGGGGGTGAAGGTGTCGAAGGACTTGCACCGCGCCCACTGACTTTCGGAGTTCTGGATCGTGCGGTCGCTGATGTCCTCGGCGGCGGTGTAGCCAAAAATGTAGCGGGCGGCGGCAGCCGGGGTGACGTTCCGCACGCGCCTGCCGATGACCACCGCAAGTTCGGCCTCGAAATCGGTGCGGTGGTTCGGGAAAGGGATTTCGATCTTCGCCCCGTCGGGAATCAACGAGGTCGGCGCCTTCAGCCAGAACAAAGGCTCCTTCGGCAGGGGCTTGCCAGACTCGCGCGCATGGTCGGCGTAATTAAGCCCCACAGCTATGACCTTCGAGGGCTGAACCGGGGTGAGGGTCTTGATGCCCTTCACTGAGAGGGGCTTCTTGTCGAAGGATGGCGATCCAAAGACATCGCCGTGCAGGCGAAATAATTCACCGTCCACAACCTTCGCAAAAAAAATCTCGTCTCCCTTTTGAAATCGGCCGATAGCTGCCATAAGTATTGTCCGTTTGTAGCAAGTGATAAGGGGATGCCGCAAGGTGATTTTTGCCAAAACTCGAAGGTTTCGACGCGCTGACGGCTCTCGTGCAGGCTTGTGCCCCGCTTTTTGCCGGACTTCCACCCGCAGCGGCCGGGCGCTTCCCAGATCGGCGCTGATTGCCGGATGACCTGCCAGCTTCGGAGGGCAGGTTAGAATTTACGAGCGGGAGGGGCTATGGCTTCGGCGGGTCGCGACGGGGAAAGAGGGCGGCGGGTTCGCCGATGGTTTGGCCGGGGGGCAGGCCACCCCAGGCGGCGAGGGCCAATTTGTCCGGCGTGCCGGTGTTGTTGAGCTGGGCGTAGATTTTCGCGGCGGTGCCGGGGATGAAGGGGTGCAGGAGCACGGCGAGGACGCGGCAGCTTTCCACGAGGTTGTAGAGGACTTCGTCGAGGCGCGCGGCTTGCGCGGGATCCTTGGCCAGCTTGAACGGCGCGGTCTGGTCCACGTATTGGTTCGCGCGGGTGACGAGTGTCCAGATGCTGTGGAGCGCTTTCTGAAGTTCGCTGGCGCGGAGGTGGGTCATGGTGTCGGCAGCGGCCTTCGCGGCGTCGGGCGCGAGTTCGTCGTGGCGCTCGGGGACGACGCCACTTCGGTAGCGCTTGAGCATGGAGAGCGAGCGGTTGACGAGGTTGCCGAGACCGTTGGCCAACTCGGCTTGGTAGCGCGCGGCGAACCCGGCGTCGGTCCAGTTGCCGTCCGGGCCAATGTCCAGCTCGCGCACGACGTAGAAGCGGAAGGCGTCGAGGCCCCAGTCATCAATGACCGCGACGGGGTCCACGACGTTGCCGGTGCTCTTGCTCATCTTCGCCCCGTCCTTCTGCCACCAGCCGTGGACGAGGAGCTGCTTCGGCAACGGCAGGCCCATCGCCTTGAGCATGATGGGCCAATAGACGGCGTGGAACTTGATGATGTCCTTGCCGATGACGTGGGCGTCGGCAGGCCAGGCGGGAGGTTGAAGGTTGACGGCTGTGGGTTGAAGGCCCAGCGCGGCGCGGATGCCCGCATCGCCCATTGCCGCGGGCACGGAGACGTAGTTCACCAGCGCATCGAACCACACGTAGGTCACGTAGGCCGGGTCAAAGGGGATGGGGATGCCCCAGGTGAGGCGCGCGGCGGGGCGGCTGATGCAGAGGTCTTCCAGCGTGTGGTTCTTGAGGAACCCGAGGACTTCGTTGCGCCGGTAGTCGGGCTGGATGAAGGACGGGTTGACCTCGATGTGGTCAATGAGCCACTGCTGGTGCGTGCCGAGTTTGAAATACCAGTTCGTCTCCGAGAGCTTCACCACCTCGCCGTAGTGCGCGGGGAACGTGCCGTCCGGCAGCCGCTCCTTCTCGGTGACGAAGGTCTCCTCCTTCGTGGAGTAAAAGCCCTCGGTGCTTGCCTGGTAGAAGTGCCCCTCGCGATGGAGCTTCGCGAGAATGGCCTGCACCACCTCCTTGTGCCGCGCCGACGTGGTGCGGACGAAGTCATCGTTCGTCAGCCCGAGCTTGGTGACGAAGGAGTGCCAGCTCGCGGCCAACTCGTCGCAATACGCCTGCGCGGACTTGCCCTCAGCCTGCGCGGCCTGCTGGACCTTCTGCCCGTGCTCGTCGAGGCCGGTGAGGAAGAAGACTTCCTCGCCCAACGCGCGGCGGCTGCGGGCGATGACGTCGGCGATGATCTTCTCGTAGGCGTGGCCGAGGTGCGGCTGTCCGTTGACGTAGTCAATCGCGGTGGTGATGTAGAAACGCTTGCTCATGTAGCGCACGCAGTGTGCGGTAGGGGAAGCAGGATGGCAACGGTGGGGGCGGAGCAACTTCGCCTGTAGCGGCGCTTTGTGAGCGCCGGTCGGACGACGCACGACGGTCACAGACCGCGCTATAGCCGGCACATCCTACTTCGCGCCGCGCAAACGCTGATCGAGGAAGTCGTAGGCGACTTTGCGGGCGTCGTCGGGGAAGGCGTGCGGGCCTTTGGGGTAGTAGCCGGCCAGATCCCCTGCCCTGCCGTGGAGTTCATAGACCTTGCGCGCGGCGGCGAGCACGTCGCGCACGCCGGACACGTCGAAGTCGGTGTCTCCTTCGGCCGAGCAGGTGAGGAAGGGGCGCGGGGCGAAGGCGGCGACAATTTCCGGGAAGTCGAAGGGCACGCGCGCAGCGGCGTTGCCGAATTCGCCGGCGATGCGCGGCATATACACCTTGCCGGTCCAGCTCGGCATATCGTCCTTGCGGAAGGTGGTGAAGCCGCAGCTCGACACGATGACGCGCAGGCGCGGCTCGAAGACGGCGGTGAACATCGCGTTGTGCCCGCCGAGCGAGTGGCCGATGACGCCGAGGCGCGCGGCGTCCACCTCAGGGAGCGATTCGAGGAAGTCCACGGCGCGGACGTTGTCCCAGATGGCTTTCATGGTGCCGCTGGCGTAGCCGTGGCGCGGGTCGAAGTCGTATTTGGAATCGCCGAAGCTCGGGTAGTCGGGCGCGAAGGTGACGTAGCCGCGCTGCGCGAGGTGGAGGGCGTATTGCTTGGGGTTGTCCACGAGGCCCGCAGACTCGGCCTTGCCGAGCTTCGTAGTCTGGTGCAGGCAGAGGACGGCGGGGAGTTTCGCTTTCGCGCTGGCCTCGGGTAGGAAGAGGTAGGCGGCGACGCGGTCAGTGGCGTCGCTCTGATAAGTGAGTTTGCGCCGGAGCAAGCCGCCTTCGAGTTTCACTTCCTCGATCACCTTCACGTCGAGGGCGACGCGCTTGGCGGGATTGGGGAACGGCCCCATTACGCGCTCCAACGCGGCGGCGATGTGGCGACGGCGCGGCTCCCACTCGGCGGGTGTCTGGGCGGGCTTGACGGCTCCACTGGCGGACGCGACACGCAGCACATCGAAGCGGTCGGGGTAACTCGGCGCGGCGGTCGCTGGCTCGAAGCGTCCGACGGGAAAGCCTTGCGCGTAGGAGATGACGAACACGCCGTCGGTCGTTGGGTAGCGGATGTCCTCGCGCCGCTCGAAATCGGTGGGCGTCTGGCGGTCGAGCGCGTCGGCGCTGTCGGCGCGCAGGAACTTCCCGGCGACGTGGCCGGGGATGAGCGTGCGGTTGCCGAGCGCGTGGCCGGTGGTGCTGAAGATTTTGCCGTCCACCAGCTCCTTCGTGACCCAGACGGGCACGATGTCGAGGCCCGCGCGCGTCATGTTGGCGACCATCTCCTGGCCGTCGGCGAGGCAGGTTTTGTCGTCGAGGCCGTGGACGGAGAAGACCTTGGCGGTGGTGCCGAGGCGCTTCATCTCGGCGAGATGCGCAGGGTGGCCGACGAAGCGGATTTCCTGCGCGCCGGGCGCGAGGAAGTTGGGGCTGGCGGGGTCGCGGCTCCAGCGGGCGTTGAGGCCGCTGGCGGCGGGGAGATTGTAGGCCAGCGCGTCGCTGAGTTTCTTCATGCCGCACATGTCCACGACGGCGGTGAACGTGCGCGGCGCGAGCTTGTTCGCCATGAGCGTGACGTTGCCGCCGCCGGAGCCGCCGGTGGCGAAGAGGCGGCCGCGCGCGAAGGGAGTTTTCGTCGCGTCCAGCTCGTGGAAGACCAGCCACAGCGCGCGCAAGGCATCGAGGCCTTGCAGCCAGCCGAAGTCGTAAGGCTCTGGGCCTTCGATGGAATCCGTCGGGCCGCTCTGAAGATAGTTCACGCAGAGCGCGACGCAGTTGAACTCGCGGGCGAGCGCGGCGGGATTCGCGGTGCCAGCGCAGTCGGTGCCGCCCCAGTTGTGCAGCGTGAGGAAGATGCCAGTGCGGGGCCCGATGCTCGCGCGCGTGCCGCCGGGGTAATGCACCTGCACGCGCACCTCGCGCGGGCCGGGGCGCGCGGGCCAATTCTGGGCCGGGATGACGACGGGGCCGTCGCGCTCGGGGAGTTTGGGCCAAACAGAGTCAGCGGCAAAGATGGGCGAGGCCGCAGCCAGCAGGACGAAAACGAGGGAACGCATGGAGGAGCTTGGACAGGCTTGGCGGCAGATGCAAACCGATCGTTCAGGCGACGGGGGAATTTCAACATGATCATGGTTCACAGAATCATTTTGCCGCAGGCATGATTTTGTGGCCCATGATTCTGTGAGGAACTGGCTTGTCACCCGTTCGTCACAGAGTCGTCACCGGCTTGTCGTTGTTTCGTTCGCGGCTGCGTGTTACCCAAGACTCGAACATGGCAAAGATTTTAGTCGTGGATGACGAGCCGGATGCGGTTGAACTCGTCGAGTTCAACCTGACGAACGCTGGCTTCGAGGTGGTGACGGCGGCGGACGGTGCGGAGGCGTTGAAGAAGGCCCGCGCGTCGCTGCCTGACCTCATCGTCCTCGACGTGATGCTGCCGGAGGTGGACGGACTGGAAGTTTGCAAGCTGCTGCGGCGCGACGCGGCCACGGCAAGCATTCCGATCATCATGCTCACGGCCAAGGCGGCGGAGATTGACCGTGTGCTGGGCTTGGAACTCGGCGCGGATGAGTACGTGACCAAGCCCTTCAGCCC
>SXGQ01127676.1_pt1 | contig 31277 bp, 33 predicted proteins | sample 3178371 | NCBI WGS metagenome assembly SXGQ01 (sample SAMN11356859, study PRJNA531348) | freshwater metagenome | isolation source: freshwater sample F1-20 | place: China: Fuxian Lake, Yuxi | collected 2017-12-25
AAAGACATCCCTTAGGATGTCTTTTTTGTGGTGCCGAGAGACAGGATCGAACTGTCGACACAAGGTTCTTCAGACCTTTGCTCTACCACTGAGCTACCTCGGCGTAAGGACAGCACATGTAAATAACTTTTTCCTTATTGCGGATCCCCGAATACTCCTCAGGGCTTTCTCTGACCGCGGATAAAATTATTTAAATGTGCTGTCCGTGGTGGGTGTGGATGGATTCGAACCATCGACCTTTTCCTTATCAGAGAAACGCTCTAACCAACTGAGCTACACACCCAAAGTAAATAATTGCCTGATTATAGTAATGCTTTGACATGCCTAAGTCAACTTTGTGGGCTTTTCAAAAAGGTTATCTTAGCGTAGACTAATCGGGCGTTAAGGAGATATTGATATATCGGGCCGTGGCGCAGTTGGTAGCGCGGCTGGTTTGGGACCAGCAGGTCGCAGGTTCGAGCCCTGTCGGCCCGACCATAAAATCCGTAACCTCGGTTACGGATTTTATGTTAAGGAGTTGTTTGATGCTGTGTTACAATGAAATTATGAAGTACCCCTCGGTCACTCTTGAGCTACAAATGGTAGCAGGAGGTTTTCCTGTTGTGATTGGCGTAGATGAGGCGGGGAGGGGGTGTTTGGCAGGACCAGTGATTGCGGCGGCGGTGGTGTTTGAATGGGATGATGAGATGCAGCGAACCAGACACAAGCTCAAGAAGTTAGTTCGCGATAGTAAACTATTACCTCGTGAATTGCGTCGTGAAGCAAATGACTTAATCAGGTCACATGCTCGAGTATTTGCGGTTGGGTCATGCGAGGCGGATCAAATTGATCGGATCAACATACAGCAAGCTACGTTTGTGGCCATGAACCAGGCTGTTAATCGGGTAAGAGAGCAGTTACCGACACTCGACATGTTTATTTTAGTTGATGGCAACAAAACAATTCCGGGCGCACTCGGTATGCAGCAGGCGATTATACATGGCGACGCTAAGATTTTTTCGATTGCCGCGGCTTCGATCGTTGCTAAAGAACATCGTGATACTTTGATGGAAAAAATTGATAAATTATACCCAGTATATAATTTTGCCAAGCATAAAGGTTATGGCACTTTGGAACATCGTCAGGCGATTGAGCAACACGGCTTGTCGCCCGTGCACCGACTAAGCTTTACGGTAAAAGAGACATAGTAGCCCTTCACGTTGAGGCACTTATTGGTTAGGATGAGTGTCTATGGCCATTGCTCGTGAGGTGTTTGAACAAGCCTCGGCTCATCAGCCTAAATTTAAGGCCCCGCTTGGTTTAACTGCCGAAACAGTGATTGATATTTCAGCTCAGAAAGGCGAACCGAGTTGGATGCTAAATAAACGTTTAAAGTCATTTGAGCTCTTTGAAAAAGCACCTTTTCCACACTGGGGTCCGACGCTTGCTGGCCTTGACGTGGCTAGCATAACTTACTTTGTAAGACCCGATGCGTCTGAAGCTAAGACCTGGGCAGATGTGCCGGTTGAAATTAGAGACACGTTTGAGAAGCTCGGTATCCCTCAGGCTGAGCGCGAGGCTCTTGGGGGAGTAGGGGCACAATATGATTCTGACATGGTTTACCATAACCTCAAGGCCAGTCTGGCGACCCAGGGTGTGATCTTTGAAAACATGGATACAGCCTTAAGGCATTATCCTGAGCTAATTCGAGAGTATTTCATGACCAATTGTGTACCCGTGCATGATCATAAATTTGCCATGCTGCACGCGGCTGTCTGGAGTGGCGGTACATTTATCTACGTGCCCAAAGGTGTGAAGGTCGACATTCCGTTGCAAGCATATTTTCGGATGAATACACTCCAGGGTGGTCAATTTGAACACACCCTGATTGTCGCCGACGAAGGCAGTGACGTGCATTATATTGAGGGCTGTTCCGCGCCTAAATTTGAAGCCGCTGCCTTACATGCTGGTTGCGTAGAGATTTTTGTCAAAAAACAGGCTCGTGTTAGGTATTCGAGTATTGAAAATTGGAGTAAGAATACGTTTAATCTAAACACCAAACGTGCTGTAGTTGACGAGGAGGGAACTATCGAGTGGCTGAACGGCAATATGGGCAGTGGCACCACGATGCTTTACCCGATGAGTGTGCTGCGTGGTCGTCGAGCTAAAAGTGATTATTTGGGCATCGCTTTCGCTGGTCCTGACCAGTGCCAAGACACTGGTCATAAAATTGCTATGACTGCAGCTGATTGCTCGGCTAACGTAGTGGCCAAGAGTTTATCTGGCGGAGGAGGGAAATCAACTTACCGAGGTTCAGTCCGAATAACTGGTGCAGCCCTGCGAGCACGGGTTAAAGTGCAATGCGATGCCTTAATGCTAGATGATCAGTCGGTGTCAACTACTACGCCGGTACTGCGAGTAGAGACTGCCGATGCCTTGGTGGCACATGAAGCTACGGTGGGTCGTTTGGGCGAAAAAGAGTTATTTTATCTGCAAAGCCGTGGTTTGACGCGAACGGAGGCTACACGTACGCTCGTAGCAGGTTTTTTAGAGCCTGTGGTGCGTGAATTACCGCTTGAGTATGCGGTTGAACTAGTTAAATTAATTGAATTAGAAATGGAGAGTGTGGCATGAAAGTTACGCTGCCAAAAAACCGAGCTAATTTAATTCCGCTCTCAGAAGACGAGCGGTTGACTTTAATTGATCCACGAGAGTTTTTTGTTCTGGAAGGTGAGCAACCAATGTGGGACGAAGTAACGGTTATCGGCAGAGGTGAACGTCGGGCGATTAGTGTCAATATTCACGTCGAAGATCGAGCACGGGCCAGCATGATTCGTGTGTTTGACGTTCCGGAAGGCTCGAGATTAACCTTGCTGCACAAAGTATCGATTGGGAAAGACGCTGACTGGCAGAACGTTATTTGTATTCGTGGTCGAGGTGAAGTTAAAATTCGTCGGTCTGTCGAGGTTTTAGGTCAGGGCGGAGGAGTCAAACTGGCCTGCTTAGCCATGATGGATGGATCGGCACGGATTGCGGTTGCGGATGAGATTTTTTCACATGCGCCCGAAACTACCAACGATATCCGTACCAAAATTGTGCTTAAACAACAAGCTCATTCAGAAGTACGTGCCCGTATTGTGGTTGATGAACGTTCAATGCGTAGTCAGTCGTATGAGCGGCTTGATCATTTAATTTTAGGTGATCAGGCACGAGCTAACGCTGTCCCGGAGCTTGAGGTAAAAACTGACGACGTGCAATGCGGTCATGGGGCTACGATTACTCGGCCAGCTGAAGACGAAATGTTTTTTTTGACTAGTCGTGGGTTAGCCGGGCCAGAGGCGGAGCGACTGATAGCCCAGGGCTTTTTATCTCAAGCTATGGCTGCGATGTCATCAGAGATAGCGGTACGTGTTTCAGAAATGATGCGGAGCTAATATGGATGTGATGGCTATAAAAAAAAACTTTAAGGCCCTGAACGATCAACTGATCGTGTATTTAGATAGTGCAGCCACCACCCAAATACCGGAGTCAGTTACCACGGCTATGCACAATTATGAATGCCGTGGTCGAGGTAACCCCTATCGCGGTTTGCATGCTTTTGCCGCACAAGCCACTGAGCTTTTAGATCACGCCAGAGACACCGTGGCAGCTTTTATTGGAGCGGGTGCTCATGAGCTTGTGTTTACCAAGAGCACGACTGAGGGTTTGAATCTAGTGGCCAGGGCTTTGGCTAGTCGTCTTGGACCAGGGGACGAGGTGGTGTTAACGATTTTTGAACATCATGCCAATTTGTTGCCGTGGCGAGAGCTGGCGCGTGAGCGCGGTTTTTCAATTGCCTATCTGCCAATGGCTGAGCAGGGTGGTATCGATCTTGAGCTTGCCAAGCAAATCATCGGGCCACGTACCAAAGTTGTTTCGGTCACCCACGCTTCAAATGTGCTCGGGATTATTTTACCCGTTAGAGAGCTGGCCGATATTGCTCACAGGGCTGGAGCAGTGCTGATAGTTGATGCCGCCCAAACTGTGGCCAGGCTACGGGTAGACGTAAAAGCCCTTGCTTGCGACGCATTGGTTTTTGGGGCACATAAAATGTACGGTCCTGAAGGTATCGGCGCCTTGTACGTCAGTGATACCTTAAGATCACGCTTACAACCACTACTTTATGGTGGTGGCATGGTGGCCGAGGTACTGGACGATACAATCGTGTATGCCGAAGATGTGCGGTTATTTGAGGCCGGAAGTCCGAATGTAGGTGGCGCGGTCGGTTTTGCAGCGGCCTGTGAGTTTTTGAACTCAATTGGACTCGAGCATGTGCGCGAGCACGAGCTTAGGCTTATTCGCAAGCTTGTTAACGAGCTTGCGAATCTATCGCGTGTTAGGATTCACTCACCGGAGCCAGAGCTAGGGCGAGTTGGTCTGGTGTCCTTTTCACTGCAGGGAGTTCATTCACATGACGTGGCTCAAGTCTTGGCTGATATGAGTATTGCTGTGCGAGCTGGGTATCAGTGTGCCGCTCCGCTGACCCGGTGTTTGGATCCGGGCGGGATTGTGCGGGTTAGTTTTGGTGTTTATAACGATTTTGCGGATGTCGACCGTTTGCTTGAGGGCGTCAAGCTAGTCTTGGCGCGTTTTGTATGATTGATATGTATCGCGATCACTTGCTTGACCACGCTCGACAACCGCGTCAGTACGGTGTGCTTGCGCAAGCAACGTGCGTTCATCGCGAAACTAACCCTTCATGTGGAGACGAGATAAGTATTTATCTGATCATTAACCCTGCTGGCCTAATCGAAAAGGCATCCTTCACCGGACAGGGTTGCGTTATCAGTCAGGCCGCGACTTCGATCTTGCTTGAAAATGTGATAGGTCAGTCCGTCAGAGAAGTACTTACCATATGTTCTGAGGACGTAGTGGGGTTGCTTGGTATCCGGCCTGGGCCCATGCGTATGAATTGTGCCTTGATACCACTTAGGGCACTCTATAAGGCTTTATGTTAAACATCCAAAACTTGACGGTGCGGCGTGGAGATAAAGACGTTTTGCAAGACGTAAATTTTAGTCTGGCGCCTGGTGATTTGGTAGCCTTAGTTGGCTCAAACGGAGTGGGTAAGTCGACTTTGGCTATGACTGTGTTTGGTCATCCCTCATGCACTATCGTAAGCGGCAGGCTGAGTCTAGACGACGTTGATCTGGCCCCGCTCGAAACCCATGAGCGCGTTAAATTGGGGCTTTTTTTAGCTCATCAAGAGCCGCCAGTTATTGCCGGCGTAACAGTGGCACAGATTTTACGTGCTACATGCGAAGCTACTCGCCAGCAGCCGTATTCAACGGCTGAATTTTACGCTAAACTCAGGCAGGGAACTGCGCGCCTCGGTTTGGCCGACGAGTTCGTTGATCGCAACTTTAATGAGGCGTTTTCGGGTGGTGAGAAAAAAAGAACAGAGCTTTTAGCTCTACTACTCGTCAACCCCAAATATGCAGTCTTGGATGAAATTGATTCGGGTATGGATGTCGTTGCCCGGGCCATGACTAAAGCTATTTTAACTGAGATGCGTTCGGCCGGAACTGGCTTTTTAGTAATTTCTCACAATGAAGATCTGATTGAAGAACTGAGACCAACAAAGACAATATCTCTCTAGAAAAAGCGAGCCCCCGCTCGCGGCCGACCTAGATGTGGTCGGGCCACGGAGCGGGGGGAACGGGGTAGCCACTTGAGGCGCGCTCGTGAGCGAACTGCGGAGGGCCTTTCAGGATACCGATTTCGATCAGACGTTCTTCGGTGTAGCTGCGTTCAGTGCGGCCATCGAAGACATGATCTGCCCTGTGTAGGTGCGGGAGCACATCAACCCAGCGGAGTGGTGCCGGATGGTTGAAGAGCGCGATCGAGAGGCGGCTGCTGTCCGGATCGTCCGGATTGACCACCCAGTGCTTGGTGGCTGGCAATAAGCCACCGGACAAGACTTCGATCATGTCACCGGTCTGGATGACGAGATGACGTGCGTCGATGTCGAGAGCGATGTGTTCTCCTGAAGTCGACTCCACCACGAGTCCAGGCCCTTGCGTGAGCAGAGCCGTGAGGAGATTGATGTCGGTGTGCTTGGCTGAGCGCAGTGTGCCAGGCACACATTCCAACCCCCTTTGCGGAAAGTAGTGGAGGAAACGAGCGATGTCATCCCCGCCCGCGGAGTAGCGCACGAGCCAGTCAGGAGTTACTCCCAACATGGGTGCGATGATGCCGAGTACGAGATCGATACGGCTGCGCATGGTGGCGTAGACCTGAGCGCGCAATGCATCGAAAGCGGGCCAGGCGGTGGTGAGGTTGGCCTGGAGTGCGAGCGCCTGCCAGTTTGGCGGGCCGTCTTGCCAGAACTCTTTCAGATCAGCCGCTTCTGGAGGCTGACCGACGGCGCGTTCGGTGCGCGCCGGTGTGTGGCCGCGCTGATGTCCGCCGTCTGCGCGTTCGTAGACGCGCTTGTGGCTCTCGTCCAAGGCGAAGAACGTGAGCAGACGCTGGTACAAATCTGACAGAACCTCGGGAGCGAGGCCGTTGTTGTCGAACACAGCGAAGCCGTGATCGGCGAAGTCGGTGCGCAATCTGTGCCTGGCAGACACGCTACGGGGATCTGAGAGGGCAGCTAAGTTGTGAATGTGGTACATGGGGCTCCTACCTTACGGCAGCTAAAAGGTAGCAGGTTAAACCTAATAGGGCAATTTGCACTCTCAGGTACGGTCTGCTAATATAAATGAATTATGGAACACTCTCAATATCTCATTCCAACCGTGATTGAGAAGACAAATTACGGCGAAAGAGCTTACGATATCTATTCCCGCCTCCTAAAAGACAGGATTATATTTTTAGGCACGGCCATTGATGATGGCGTGGCAAATGCGGTTATTGCGCAGCTACTTTTTTTGGAGAGTCAAGATAAGAGCAAGGACATAAAGCTGTATATAAATAGCCCCGGCGGATCAGTGTCTGCCGGCTTAGCTATTTACGACACCATGCAATACATTGGACCGGATGTATCCACGATTTGTGTGGGTATGGCGGCTTCAATGGGTGCGTTTTTACTGGCCGCAGGAGCTCCCGGCAAGCGATTTGCTTTGCCGAATTCAGAAATCATGATTCATCAAGTGCTCGGAGGGGTGCAGGGTCAGGCCACCGATATTCAAATTCATGCTGAACGTATTTTGCAGCTTAAAAAGTCGTTAAACGAGCTATTAGCCAAGCACACTGGACAGCCAGTAGATAAAGTCACTAACGACACCGAGCGTGATAATTTTATGCTGGCCAAAGAGGCTCAAAAATATGGTCTGATAGATAAAGTTATCCGTAAGGCCTCGGAGGCCTAGCTGCTTGACAAAGCTTTAAAAGACCGCTAAATTAGCCCTTCGCTTGTGGGGTTGGCAGCGAAACTTGGACAACTGGTGGGCGGAGTACTGCGGTCACGACAAGCATGGGGATGTAGGCGTTGTATTCCCTGGATCCGTCTGGGCAATCACAATAACTGTATCTTCTTGACCGCAGTCCCGCGCTCAGCAGGTTGATGGGTTAAGGGTTTTGTTCATTGCCTACGCCGACTAGACAGATCGTTGGCAATGATCGGTAACTTGAAAAGAAGGTCCGCGTTTTAACATTGCCGTCAGGCAATAGAATATTGTAATCGAAGGTTGTGGTTGCACCTGGGTGTGGTGATTGGCATTGTCGAACACCAGGGGCTAGAGAGGTAGTTTCTTTTTCAATAGTAGTACCATAGCCTGTCCAGCTAAGAACTTGCGGTGGAGTATATGATCCTTGGCGGCCATCGGACGTACCCCAAAAAGTAAAAACTAACTCGCTGTTTTCTGAATCAACATCGGTAATCAGCATGATGTGATGATGGGTGTCGTTTAGGATTTTTAAATCCGGTGCCGGATCATAAATTGTGGCATCTGTTCCAGGATTGCCATTTGACGGATCGTTATAGTAATTAACAACCAACGAATGGTTGCGTCGTTCAGTTATTTCGAGACCGGAATTCATCGCAGCTCTAAAAGTCGTGGTGCCAATTTGGCACAAGCCTCCACCCACCTCTGGAATAATGTCATCACCTTTGATTACAAGTTCCGGTAAATACCCGTCAGCCACGGTAAAGGGTCGTAATTTTTCGATCAGGGATAAAGTTTCTCCAGGGGGAATCAGCAGTCCGTTTAGTTTGTCGGCACCATGGCGAATGTTAGCGCGGCGGTTACTAGGACTGCCAGCGAAGCTTGAAAAACCAACGCCGAGAACTTCGGTAATACCCAAATCGTTGGCACTAGCGGTAGGTACAGTTGGCTCAGTGCGCTCGGCAGCAATGCTAATGATGTTGTTGTTCGTGCCTAGAGCAGCCAGCAGATCCTTGATGATTTGGTCATCATTGATAATGAAGCCATCCCGGCTGGGCGCAAACTCCAATACGCGATTATCTTCGATGATAAATTTGGCGTCTTGCGGAGCAATATCGATATCAGCGTGAATGGTGTTAAGGAAAATTTCCATGGCTTCGGTATCGAGCGATAGTACTGGTTGGTTGTGGCTGTTTTTACTTGGGATCAACCAAATTTTCAGATCATTACTACTGATGGTGTAGGTAAGATCACGTCCGTACTCAGGTTTAAAACTGAGTGTGTAATCAGCCTGGTCAACAGCTGCTTTTGCAACGGGTAGTAGCGTTTCGGCCTCTTGTTTACTAATAATTGCAGCTCGTTCTGTGAGGCTAATGTTTAGAGTTTCAAGCTTGAGATCTTGAGCGTCATCAGTAATCTTGTTTAAGGCTAGCGTTGTGTCAATAATTACTCCACGAACAGCCTCGACTACGTGCACTGTCATGGTGTCACCACTACCCACAAACACGAAGTCGGTGGGGGTGCCTTCGGATTCTGAGTTTGGGTAGGCAGCACGCAAAGCGTTGATTATGCGTGTTTCAGATAAAATAAACTCTGGCTGGAGGTGTGTGCGAGCAACAGCAAAGTGGTAAAGCGGTGCAAAGAAATCGAGCAGTTTGTTACCACTACGACCACGACTAAACGCTTCATTAATGCTGGTATTTATGTCCCAGTCGATGAATTGATAAACCAAATCAGGATCTGTGGCGATATTGGTGCGTAGATCAAGATGTTGCTTGTGGTTATTTAGGTCGACCTCAAGGCCAGCATCTAGCATGTTGTCAAAACGTTGTTGTACCAGTTCTGTGGCGGCTAATCGATCTAGACCACCTACTTTGATACCGGCCACAGAAATGTTTGGCAAGATACGGTCCTGAGCCAAAATGTAGGTCGTTCCCGCCGCGCTACAAATAAGTGCAATGAATACAATGGCAATAATCACCATGATTTTAGCCAAGCGACGACGACGAGATGGCCAAGTCTTCGGGGCCGTAATGCGATAAACTTTAGAGACATCACCCCCGATGTTTTCGGGCGCAGCTGGTTTGTCGGGGTGCTCGTGACTCATACGTCAGATTCGCGGCGTACGTGTAAACGTACACTATCGCGGGCTTTTGGGATTGCAATGGATAAAATCCCGTTTTTTAGGGAGGCCTCAGCTTCATCGGCCTTCACGCGGCAGGGGAGGATGATGGAACGAGAAAAGGCACCCCAAAAACATTCTTCATAATGAACCGTAGCATGCATGGGCAAAACGTCAACGTGGCGTTCGCCACGAATGGTGACAAGATCTTCATTGACGTGAATGTCTAAGTCCTGTTCTTTAACGCCGGCAATGGCTGAACGAATCAAAATGCTTTCCGGTGTCTCGACAACATCGATAGCTAATTGCCCTTCGTCAGTTTTCCACACCAAATCTTCTTGCGACATCTTCATAATCATCCTTATTGTAGCAGAAGGGGTTTAGAAAGGTGGACACGAGGTACAGATTTGCCAGCCTATGAGGCTCATGCTAGGCTTTTAACTGTTAAGCATCCGTGTGACGTGACTTCTCCGTGACCAACCGCGAGAGTACACTACAACCGGAGAAGTAACCTTGCCCTTATGGCAGATAACGCACGCGTATTCGTGGGCGGCATCCCTTATGCCGCTACCGAAGATGAATTGAAGGCACATTTTAGTGCCGCCGGCGAAGTAGTCTCAGTCTTCTTGCCGATCGAAAAGGAAACTGGCCGCAAGCGCGGTTTCGGATTTGTTGAATTCAACACTCCGGAAGAACAAGCCAACGCTGTTAAGATGTTCGATCGTACCGATCTTGGTGGTCGTTCTATCAGTGTTAGCGCCGCTCGTCCACGCGACAACGCCTAACAAGTTGCCCTTAAAACAACCTCCCCGAGAGCTCGAAGCAATTCTGTAACGAGCTACCGGGGATTTTGTTTGTTATGATGATGCCAATATGCAATCTTTATCACACACAGTCGTAGCTCGTTGGTTTTTCCTGATTCTTGCCATGGCAACCGTATATTTGTACTGGCAGATCATTTCACCGTACATCATTGTTTTAATCACAGCTGCCATTGCGGCTGTGATTATTGCGCCCCTTGAGTCGCGTCTGCGTAGGCTGGTAAGGAATGCTAAACTCTCTACAATCATGGTGCTCGTGATGGTACTTGTAGCTATTGTGGGGCCGTTAGTCGCGATTGGCACGATCATGGCCGAACAGGCCAACCAGATTGCAACGGCCACGGTGACCAACCCCGATTGGCTTAAGGCCTTTGATTATCGCGAACTAACAATTACGCAAACATTGCCTGAACCGTTGCGAAATTTGGTGTTGTCACAGGACCCTAGAGAGCTTGTTGATGCCGGATTAGTCTGGATTCAGGCCAACATCGGTAGCTTGTTTTCAAGTGGGGCCGCGGTCGTGTTCAAGACCTTTATTTTCTTTATTTGTTTATTCTTCTTTCTGCTTGATCGTGAGCGCATTTATAAAGAAATGTTGGCCTTGAGCCCGTTGCGTGACGCCGTTGACCGCAGTATTGTGCATCGGATGGTCGAGACCGTACGTGGCGTGGTTTTTGGAGCTATGATCGTGGCGATTACACAAGCCATAGTGGCGGCGGTTGGACTAACCATTTTTGGTGTTCCAGGGGCCTTGATCTGGGCTTCACTGATAATTATTACGGCCCAAATTCCGGTGTTAGGCAATGCCCTAGTAATGGGGCCAGCAGTGGCATATTTATTCTTAACCGGTCATGAATCTTCAGCTCTTGGCTTGGCCATTTGGGCCGCTGTGGCCGTTGGTCTGATTGATAATTTACTCAGTCCGATCATTGTGGGTAAGCGCACCCGGATGCACGCTTTGCTGATCCTGCTCTCGATTCTTGGTGGTCTTGAGTTTTTTGGGCCAATTGGGTTTATTCTGGGCCCGACCGTGCTGGCAGCTTTACTGGTAATCATAGAGCTGTATAAAGCGGGAATTTTGGAAAAAGGTGTTTCGTCATCAGTTGTGTCTTAAGGCCAGAGCTTTATGAAGAAGCGGATTGCCATTGTGTTAGGAGCTTTTCATCGCCAACAGGTTGAGCAGATGTTAATCATGGCCAAACAGACGGCTGTGGATGCTAATCTAGAGGTAATTAGTGAGGTCTGGACACCAGGTTCGCTTGAAAAACCGCTGGCGCTTAAGCGTTTGCTCTTACGGTCAGACATCGATGGTGCGGTTGTGCTCGGCATTATTGAGCGCGGCGAGACCAAGCACGGTCTTGTGATGGGGGAGGTAGTTATGCAAGCAATTATCGATCTGCAACTACAAACCATGAAGCCAGTTGGTGTTGGTATTTTGGGACCTGAAATTTTGCCCGAACAAATTGAGCCTCGCTTGTTGCCGTACGCAAAAGCAGCTGTTGAAGCTTTGGTAGTGATGTTGAAGTAGTGTTACTTAGGTATAGGTCACGAATACCTATTGATTTTAAGCTGTTACAGTTAATTTTTGTGTTACTGGAAACAAACTTTGCGATCTCATTAGCCGCGTCATGCCTATGCCAGCGCCGTAACGGGGTACAAAAGGCAGCGTTAGGAAGTCTTCAAGCTCGGCCTCAACACGTGACTGACCAAACAGCTCAAAGAGTTTTTGGGAATAGCCACCTTGGCTGATAGCGTAGAATGATTTTCGCATTGCGGCTGGATCACAACTCCGTTCCGCGCTTCCAATCGTTTCCATGCCATCAAGAATGACATCGATTTTACAGGCTCGACCTTGATTATCTCTACGCATATTCCAGAAGGGTGAAGTTTTCTCGGGGAAGTTTTTCAAAAAGACAGCACGGCCATAATCGGCGGCCAGCCGCAGTTCAATCTGGCTTGTGATGTCGTCAACACCGTACTGTTTAGCAGCATCTTCATAGTTAATTCTTGGGAAAGATGTGGCCTTTCCATAGCCGAGATGTTCGAGCACAGCCGCTTCAAGAATTTCCAGGTCGTTGAGGTTGCCACGCGACTCGAATTCGAACATCGGAAAAATTAGTTTATGTCGGCCGGGTATAGGATTTGGTTCCTGACGGTAGCTGGTACTTACACAAAAAACGCCCGGGACATCCGGGCGGGTAAGCAGTTCGTATTCAAGCCACATTTGACCTGTTTGGGGGAGTGGCCAAACTTGGCCGGCGTATGTGTACGTGGCAACTGTACTTGGGTCTTCACACGCGGCTAGAATACTGAGTCGATCTTGAGTGTGCACTTCTACAAATCCACGCATGAGAAAGAAAGCTCGTAAATCATTAACACTTTGACTGTAGGCCTGAATGTCCGAATCGATGAACTTGGTGTTGTTCATAATTGGGCAAAAAAATACGACCCTGAATGGGTCGGTTTCAACACACTTGAATGGTGTGGATAATGCTTTTGCATATCACTGACAGTATAGTGATCACTCAGTGGTGCCACAAGGGAGTCAGTCCACATGCCAAGTCTTCGTCAGCGGCTTGTATAACCAGGCACTTATTGTCTTGACCAAACGTCAAAATTTCAGTATTCTCTGGCGGCTATCTGAGTTAAGGCCTCATCGTCTAATGGTTAGGACACGGGCTTTTCAAGCCTGTAACCCGGGTTCGACTCCCGGTGAGGTCACCAAAAAAGACTCATCCTCAGGATGAGTCTTTTTTATTTTGAAGATTAACGCAGTATTACAGTCCATTCTTATCAGGTTTATTTTTTCGAGTTTAAAAAGTAGAGCATGTTGCTCTGTAGTTAATGACGCTGAATCGAATGGGTAAGTTCGAAATTAACAATATTTGAAATAGAACACACCCGCCGAGCCGCAGCTACACAACGGGTGTGTTCCTTTGGCTCGCACGGGTGCGAGAGGGGTGGGGACTATGTGTTGTACCTTCGGAAGACCTCCACGACGAACGGATCTTCGCACCTGTCGAAACGATTGGTGAGTCCTCCGTAATTCCAATTCTTACGTTTTGTCCAGATCTCAACCCTCTTTTCTTGTTCATTCTGCGCCATACTGTATCAAAAACACGAAACCGCCCACCGAGATGAGCCGATGAGCGGCTCGTGGTGGGCGGACGATGAGGTCACTCACAGGTGTTGCGGGCTTCGCCCCGCGCCCCGCGGATGATTCCACAGGGCTGCGTCTCGTGCGACGGGCCGAAACCCGCCACCTGAGCGACGAAGATAAGGCCGAGCACGAGGAGTACGGCGCTCAGCGCGAGTCCTATGAAGGAACCCGCATTGTGAGCATTTCCCGCAGAGAATCGGTTTCCTTGGTGCATGAGCACCTCCTTGGACGGATGAAGGGTGTCAGGTAGATCCGTGAGGCTTCGGGATCAGCCTCTTGATGTCCTCGTCGATCTTCATGTCGAGGCTGAGGTTCATCTCATCGAGGATCTCGATGATCTCGCGGAGGCTCTTCTTTCCGAAGTCCCTGATTGAGAGTAGATCCTTGGACGACATCTCGACGAGCTGCCAGACGTACTCGATTCCCATGTTCTGCAGGCAATTCTGCGAACGGACGCTCAGCACGAGATCGTCGACTCGCTTCATGAGCGTCTCGACCAGATCAGGATCGACGGGCAGCTTGTACCGCGGCCCACGGAAGATGAGCCGACCGAGCGTCTCCGCCATCTCGTTGCTTTCGGGGAGCTTCACGACGTGAGGGCCGATCTCGTCACCTCGCGCGTACAGCAGAGCCACGTCGGAGTTCTTGGGATCGACCAGCATCGGGATCTTGTGCTCTCCGATGTGAAAACGAACGTACATCATGAGGTCTCCTTCCGCGTGTGCGGAGTCGATGGATTCGACAAGCAAATTTACCTCGTATCCATGGTTTTGTCAATGTTTCAGCCGCTCTAAGCTGGTGCCCTGTCCGTGACTAAAGCTGGATTTCAAAACCCAGAAACCCACACATTCTGCACCATCAGATGGGAAAACTAGGTTCCAAAACACTACTAGCTGGGTCACCGTCGTCGTATCAGCGTCCAAACACAGCTCCCTGATAGGGTAGTTTTTTGTTTTATCAATCAGATCCCGGACTTTGACAATTGGCGTGTTTAGCGGTATCTTTTTAGGTCGTTCTTCGACCTCTACGGCAGGGCAAGCCGCGTTCTTTCAAGGATGTTCACCGTGTACGAAGCAGCTGTGCTGGCAACAATCGCCCTGTTGCTGATTTCTGCGGTGGACTACGTTCGCCGCGCCTGGATAGGCGAAACGAACCCGGTCCCGGCAACCTGGGTACTCATGATGGTCATGATGTCGCTCTCCTGCTGGATGTACTGGCACAGCCCCAACAAGACATGGACGGGCAACATTGCCGTCCCGACTGGGGCGCTGAACGTGGTATGCATCCTCACAGCCGTCATCATCCTCAACGTGCGTCGTGGCACCCTCAAGGTCGCCTTCGATACCGTACAGCAGTGGTGTCTTGCAGGAGGTGGGGTGGTAGTGGTGTTCTGGTTAATCACCAAGAACACGCTTATCTCCTACGTCCTCGTACAGTGCATCGGCCTTATCGCATACGTCGCAACTGCGCGCCGGCTGTGGTACGCCGAGCGCGTGACGGAGCCTGTCTTTTTCTGGGTGTGCGTACTATCCGCGAATTTATGTGCTCTGTACCCCGCGTGGGTGCGTGACGACACGTTTTCGTGGATTTATCTCGCCCGGACTATCCCCACAACTACGGGCATGATTTTCCTCATCGCTCGCGCGCAACGACGCACGGCCAAGTGAAGGAATCTCGCGCGTCCCCAGTAGAGCAAGCCGTCCCATCGGCTTGCCTGCTGATGGGACGCGCTCTTTGTTTTTGGCTAACAACATCTAAGCATCATTGGAAGGAGGATTTTGCATAGGTGGATTGTTGCAAGAATCCTCTATTTACATGCGTTTTACCATTTTGCATTGACAAAATGGTATTTTTTGGTATCTTTATACGTCGCACACCGACACTCGATGGTGAGTTCCACCATCGAACAGACAAGGAGTTCTCCATGCGTCTTCTCCCCTTGCTCCTCCTTCTCGCAGCCTGTAGCCGTCAGGATTACGATCTAGATGTCGCGGTGGGCATCGGCTCCTTCTTCCTCGGCATTGGCTTCATCGTCTCATCCCTTATCGCCCGACTGCGGCGGGAGAACGATGTTGACAAGTACTTCGATACCTACGTTATCGGCGTCGGCGTGATGATGATGTTCATCGGTTACGCGTTGAAAACCTGATGACATTCGCTCGCGCGTTCCACGCGGCAGAAGAGCGCCAACCCCGTGTTGGCAGCCACCTGCCCACGGGACGCGCTCTTTGTTTTGGGCTAACAACATCTAAGCATCCATTGGAAGGAGGATTTTGCATTGACAAAATGGTATTTTTTGGTATCTTTATACGTCGCATTGACGACAGAGTAGCAGCATCACGCTGCTCTCGAAGGAGTACTGAAATGCGCAATCTCGCAGGTGTTCCAGCTGAGATCTCCAATCCCATCGTCGTTGACGAGCTGACGAAGGCGGGCGTCAAGACGGTGGAAACGACCTTCACCAAGGGCATCAAGCCCGAAGTGCCCACGACCTTCTTCGGTGCCCTTCAGTTCACCAACGGGACCACCGTGGCCTTCTCTCGCGATTGGTACTACTGGTCCGTCTATTCGTCGTCCGCTCTCCCGTACGAGCAAGCCACGGCGCTCAACGACCGACTGGGGACGGTCGTGCGGGTAGACGGCCACGCTGGCGGCAAGTTGGTCGGTCAGAAGGGCTGCTCGATGTGGCATGTGGACTCACAGGAGGGTCTGACAGCTCTCGTGGTGGTCCTGAAAACTTACTTCCGTAAGGAGACATCCACCACCCCTAGCGTCACGGAGCTGGCTCGGGCAAAACTTCTCAACAACGCCATCTACGGCTAGTCTCGCGCATCCGCACGGCGACGCTCAGGACGTTCAACTCGTCCCAAGGAGTGTATCGCCCGTGGGTGCGCTCTTTGTTTTGGGCTAACAACACCTAAGTATCCCAAGGTAGTGAAGTTTTTGTGTGAATTTATTGAATTTTAGAATAACGTTCATTCAGTTTGGTCCAGTTAAGATTTTGCATGAAGGCACTAACATATTCACCCTTTTGTGCCGGTAGGTAATCAAGCATAAAGGCGTGCTCCCACATATCCATGGCGATGATGATTGGCAAGGTAGCCAAATGGCCGAGTTCGTGATCGCTGACCCACACGTTGTGGAAGACTTCACCTTTGACATCGTAGGTTAATAGCACCCAACCGATACCACGCATAGCACCCAAGGCTTTGAATTCGTTTTGCCAAGCTTCGAATGAACCCCATTGTTTTGCTATGGCGGCAACGAGCGACCCAGAATCCTGATCGTTGCTACCTAGAGCCTCGAAATACAGTTCATGTAGACGCATGCCGTTGAACTCAAAGCCGAAACGACGTTTGAGTTCAGACAGTGCCAGAGCATTCTTTTCGGAATCTGCTTTGAGCTCCTCGAGCTTGCCCATGATGGCGTTTACGTTTTTGACGTAACCGACGTATAGCTTTAGATGTACCTCGATTTGTTGATCAGAAAGACCTTTGAGACCGGTGAGTTTGAACTGCTGTTCGGTATATTGCATAAGGGGGATTATTTAGCTATTGTCTACCATGTTATGCGTATCCTAGCAATTGAAACGAGTTGTGATGAAACCGCTATCGCCGTCCTGTCAGGGGAAGGTAATCACTTGAAGCTCGAGCAGTCGGTTGTTAGATCTCAAATTGATTTGCATCAGCCTTATGGTGGCGTGGTTCCAGAGGTGGCGGCGCGTGAGCACTTGCAACTCATGATGCCGTTATTACATCAGAAGGTCTCTCCAGATGGGGAGGGGATTGATGTGATAGCAGTCACCACTGGCCCTGGATTGGCTCCGGCCTTGCGTGTGGGCGTGGAGACCGCGAAAGCTTTGGCTTGGGCGTGGCAAAAGCCTATCGTTCCAATCTGTCACCTCGAAGGTCATATTTACGCTCCTTGGTTGTCTGGGGCTGGGCCTCAATTTCCAGCTCTCGCTCTGATTGTGTCCGGAGGTCATACCGAGCTCGTCTTAATGACCGACCATGGCCAGTTCGAACGATTGGGAGAAACGCTTGATGATGCTGCGGGCGAGGCTTTTGATAAGGTAGCTAAAATGCTTGGGCTTGGTTACCCCGGGGGGCCAAAAATTGCCGAGTTGGCTCTGGCGGGTGATGCAACAGCCTTTGATTTTCCGCGCGCCCTGCTAGATAGCAATGATTTAGTCTTCAGTTTTTCTGGTCTTAAAACTTCAGTGCTCTATACCTTGCGTAAGCACGAAGATCGACTTCATGATGCTAAATTTCGAGCTGATATTGCTGCCTCATTTCAAGCGGCCGTAGTTGATGTGCTTGTTCAAAAGACCATCAAAGCTGCTAACACAGTCAAACCAGCTGCGATTATTTTGGCTGGTGGAGTTGCTGCTAACGTGGCTTTACGTACTTATCTAAAGCAAGCTTGTGAGCAGATAAATGTCCCGCTGTTTGTGCCGGAATTTCAATTTTCTATGGACAACGCCGCGATGATAGCCGTGGCTGGGTATTACCGAGCTTTAAACGGCAATATGGTAGACCCAACCAAGCTAGAGGCCAATCCGAACATGGATATTGTATGAACGAGTCTAAATTCGAAAGTTTAAAGTCGCAGACGACCACTTCTGCCACGGAAACTATGCAGCTAGCTGCTAAGTTTGCGAAAACTCTAAAAGGTGGGGAATTAATCAGTTTGATCGGTGATCTTGGAGCAGGTAAAACGACCTTTACTCGAGGTCTAGTTGAGGCCCTGGGAGGCGTAGTAGGTGTAAAATCTCCCACCTTCACAGTTATGAACGAATATACCGTTCAGGCTGGGAGCATCAAGCGCGTTGTGCATGTCGATTTTTATCGCTTTACACAGGCTTCTGAACTAGAGGCCTTGGCACTGGAAGACGAACATCGGCCTGATACTGTGATTGTGGCAGAGTGGCCGGATGTACTTGGCCATTCGCTGGTAGTTCCGGATATTACTGTGACTTTTAAACATCTAAATTTAGATGAGCGTGAAATTTTGATTACCGATGTAGTTTAATCCTGTATTTATGTCCATAAACCCCGAAATGTCCCGACCGCAAGCTCCATTAAAGAAACTAGAGAGCGAAAATTTAGATAATAGCAAAGAATTAGCGATATCGTTCTATCATGATCTGGTGGCTCAAATATCTATGCAAGGTGGCATAGCTGTAGCTTCAGTGAACGAATTATTGCATTTGCTGCCAACACGATCGTTTATTGTTAGACGGGATGACCCAATCAGAGTAATACGTTTGGTGTCTGGTGAGAGCAATGTTAGCCTACACCGGGACCCGCGTTTGGGCGACAAACCCTATGCAAATGCCATAGAGTGGCAAACTAGTCAGCGTCAACAGGGGTTGGAGCAGGCGTTTCTTGAGGGTCATGGGCATTTTGAGGGCTTGGTAACAGTGGCAGGTTTTAGGCCAACTGAAAATTTAGAGGTTAAGAAACTTGTACAGTTGAAGACTAGTATTACCGATATCGACCGCAGCTGTGGGGTGGCGGTGCAGGGAGAATTATCTAGCAAGGATCTAGCTTTATTAATTGTGAGAGTCCCGATGAGTCGTTTTGACACTGATGATATGATTCCGGACGAACTTGACAGGTTGGATGAGTGGCAGACAACGAAGCAGCGTTCGCCTCAGTTTATTTATCGGGCATTCCTATTTCCTGATCGTGCTGAGCAGAAGTTAGCTGCTTAGAAGTACAAAACCCGACAAGCCAGTGGCATGTCGGGCATTAAGGCGTAACCTTGATGTCGTGCAACTTTTGGCAGTTGCAGCATCTGCAAGCTCCGATGACGACTCGCATCCGCGTGGCATCAATGCGTTTCTTGCATGTGTCGCACCATCCGTACGTACCAGCGTCCAGCTTAACTAAGGCACGCTGGAGATACGTTACTGGGTCTCTTTGCTTCAGCGACAGGTGAGCAGGGGGCTCGTCGAGCGCTGGCCAGTCTTGGGTGTAGAGTTTCAATTTGGCCGTAAGCTCGGCCCGGATACGCTCCAGATCAAGCATGACAGACTCCAAAAGGAGCTGATTTATATCATAAAATATAAAAAATGTCAACGATACCTAGCTGTAATAGTTAAAATTAAGCCCAGCTATGGCGTAACAAGGTGGTGCCTACAATGGCCGCAGTTTCTGCTCGAAGTACTAAATTACCGATCGTGACCACGTGGGCCTTGGTAGCTTGAGCAAGCTTAAGTTCAGTGTCTGTAAAGCCACCTTCGGGACCGATAAACAAGGCGATGCAGCTAGAGTCGTGGAGTTTGGGGAGCTTGGTACCACCACCTTCGTGAAAAAAAATTCGTACACATTTTTCTGTGTAGGCCATGGCTTCGTTGAGTTTTAGCGGTTCGGTGATGCTTGGTAACGTAGTTCGGCCAGATTGTTCAGCGGCTTCGCGTACAATCTCGCCCCATCGCTTAGGGTTATCTTTAGGGCGTTTGATGACACGCTCGGTTAATAGGGGAATGAATTTCGTAGCTCCCAGTTCGGTACATTTTTGCAGCATCCATTCGAAGGTATCGCGCTTGGTTATCGCAGCACAGACAGTGATTACAGGAGTGGGTGGCTGAGTAGTTTTTGCGCTCAAAATAATCCCCATGATAGCCGACTTAGTAATGGCGGTAATTTGGCAATTATGTTCTTCATCGTCGCCAGCCATCAGACTGATTGATGCGCCAATTTGCATGCGTAGCACAGCCACGATTTGCTTATGTATAGTGCCAGCTGGTATACAAAAAGCTTGTGAAGTTTTGGCGATCCATTCAGCAGGCACGAAGAAACGGGCTGTACGCATAAACTTAAGACACAAAATTGAGGGTCACAACGTAATTAGTGTCGGGCTGAGTTGAGCTTTAAAATCCGACAATCTTCTTTACTTCTTCAACCGAGGTTAAACCATCGACAGCTTTAAGTAAACCATCTTGCGCCATCGTCAACATACCCTGCGTTTGTGCCACGGCGCGCATTTCGTATTCGGAGATTCCACCTTTTAAGATTGCTTGTTCAACGGCTGCGTCTTTAATTAGGATTTCGTAGACACCCAGTCGTCCTTTGTAACCACTGTGGTTGCACTGATCGCATCCCGTGGGTCCCATAAATTGGATTTTGGTCAGATCAACCTTACTTTCGCCGCTAGCTTCAGTTATGGCTTCGAGTTGATTTGTTACTTCGTCTAGTAGAGCCGCTTCTAGTGTTATAGGTTGTTTGCACTCACATAGTCGACGAACCAAACGTTGACCCATGACAGCGTTAATTGCAGGAGCAAGCAGATGCGGGGCCACGCCCATGGATAAGAAGCGGGGCACGGCGCCGGCAGCGTCATTAGTGTGGATGGTAGATAAAAGCAGGTGTCCTGTAAGCGCAGACTGAATCGAAATCTCGGCGGTTTCTAGATCGCGGATTTCACCTACCATGACAATATCCGGGTCTTGGCGCAGAATAGACCGTAATCCTTTAGCGAAAGTATAGTCCTTGCTGTAATCAATTTGGCTTTGGTTCAATCCCTTGACCTTGTATTCAACCGGGTCTTCGAGGGTAATAATTTTTACGTCTTTGGTATTCAATTTGCTTAAAATTGCGTACAGAGTGGTAGTTTTACCTGAACCAGTCGGGCCAGTGGTGATAATCATGCCGTTTGGTCGTTCGATTTCGCGGGTCAAGCGTTTTAACGAAGCTGGTCGAAAGCCTAGCTTTTCAAATTCAAGTGCGATGGTATCGGGGTTAAGCAAGCGCATGACCACTGACTCTCCAAAGGCGGTTGGAATGGTACTGATGCGTACGTCAATCTGCTGTTGTTGTTGGAAAATAGTAAAGCGTCCGTCTTGGGCTTGATCGGTGATATTAATTTTTAGCCCGGCAATCAACTTGATACGATTAATAATCTTGGTCCATTGAGTACGCTCCAGCGTAGCGATTTCCTGCAGTACTCCGTCAACCCGAAAACGGACCACGATGCCTTTTTCTTCGGCTTCGACGTGAATATCTGACGATCCTAGCTTGAGAGCTGCGGCAACCACAACTGCCAAAACTTCGGTGACACTGACATTGAGCAAGACTTTGGCGATCGAGGTGTAGTCGATCATCTGAGCTCGATATTTTTCGAGCTCAGCTTCTGTGATTTGAATGCCTTTGACAAGTTGTTTTATTTTGGGAAGAGCGGCATAGAGCTTGAGGCTCTGATTAAAGCTGTCTTCAGACAACAAATAGAGTTTAGTGTTGGTTTTGTGGCGTTCGCCAAGTTCGAACATGAGTTCTTGAACGGCGGGGTCTTCGGGATCGACAGCACCTAGGCGTAGCTCAGGCCCAGTAAACAGAAAACAAATGATTTTAAGTGCTTGGGCCTGTGCCTCAGGGATTAGCACCAAAGCGTCAGGACTAATTGGAAAGCCTTTAAGATTGATGGTTGGCAAGCCAAGACTAGCGGCATGTTTTTGCGATTCCACCTCTTTTTCCTTGAGCTTAATCGAGCTCATTTTTTCTGTAAATTTTTGTTCGGTGTCTTCGTCCGATAAGCTAATTTTGGCAGTCGCAACGAGCGGCGCCGGTGCGGGTGCCTGGAGTGTCTGGCTTGTGTTCGGATCTGCTTTGTTTGCTCTTTTTTTCAGCAAATCTTGGATTGATGGGAGGGGCGAGTTCATGCAATTATTGTACTCTAACGACTATCTGAGATGCTGAAAAAACCTTTGTGTGTGCCAAATGACCCGTGATGGTACGGTCTTTTTTTCTAAACGGTCTGCTAGTCCTGTCCAAGCAGCGTAGGTAAAGGTGGTAGCAAAGCCTGCAAAGGCCAGAGTGATTACCACCATTACTAAGGTAGTCAAGGCAACTAAAACTATATACATAGCCAAAGAGCCAGCTTTGAAAGCACTGAGAAAAGCTACCACAGCGGGTGCCCCCACGGCTATCAGAGTGCCATCGTAGGCTGCCGAGACGAGAAAATTGAAAGCAAACAGCAGGATCGACATCTCTAAACAAATAAACGAGTGTCGTCGATAAATATTCCAGGCGTAAGCCAATGACTGTCCGAGGCTTAAGTTTTTTCTAGCCACGCCTATCAACGCAATGATCACGACTACATTCAAAGACAGGGTTAAGACGAGAACGGCCAAGGCAAAGACCAGTCCGAAAAAAGCATCGGATACAATTTGGCCAACCTGCAGGTTAGCAACCAGGAACTTGGTAACAAGCATGAGGTTAGCTACTGCTAGTTTTAAGAATAATATTAGAGTTATAAATCTAAAAATCCGTGGATGAACGAATTCACGACCAATTTCACGAAGCGATAAATGCCGTTTATGTTTGAGAGCAGTGTGCGTCACTCTAATTATGACTTGCTGACAAGCCGCTACCACCGCCACTGCAAACAGGGTGATCGCTATCATGATGACCGTACCAAGCGTGATATGAGTGAAGCTGACAAAATTAAAATTTTCTTGATAAGCCTCGAAAATAGGCCAATTGGCAAGCACTTCTCCAAGCCGACTGTTAGGTATGCTAACGGCCAATTTAGCTTGATTTAAAACATCATTAATTACCGCGCCCGTGCCGGCTAATCCAGCTACAGCCGCGATGGGCCACAATTCTCGATGTATCCAGGCCGTTTCTAAAGCTTGTTTTAAGATCGGGCGATAGATAGGGACGTGTACTTTCATATTCCTCCAAGTCTTACGCAGTATACAATGAAAATTGGAGTCCAGAAACTAAAAACTGAAGATGGCTTATCTTCAGTCTTAGGTGTTGGATGTTTGACGCCTAGCTGTGCGCTGGTTTTGGAGTTAGTTTTGGAGCTTTGGTAGCCGGACCCACCAAGGCAATGAATTCCTCTTTTTCAATTGTTTCATTTTTTAGCAACGCAGCCACCACTTGATCCATTTTGGAGCGATTGTTTTTGATCAGGTTAGTTGCTGTTTCGAGGGCCTCCTGAAGCAGACTAGCAATTTCGTGATCAATTTTTTCGGCTATTTTTTCTGAGTAGTCGCGGTTATCGTTTAGATTGCGTCCGAGAAACGGCATATCATCACGTTGACCGTAGGTGCGCGGACCGAGCTCTTTGCTCATGCCGTACTGAGTAACAAGATCGCGCGCTACGGCCGTAGCTTTTTGCAAATCATTGCTAGCGCCCGTGGTCATGTCACCAAAAATTTCACGTTCAGCCACATAGCCACCTAGCATCATAGCCATATCATCCAAGAATTCTTGGCGTGAGTGCATTTTACGATCTTCACCGGGGATGCTCATGGTGTAACCGGCTGCCCGGCCGCGGGAAATAATCGAGATTTTATGCACCTCGTCACAGTGGGGTAGTAGATGCCCAACCACGGCATGACCGGCTTCATGATAGGCCGTCATGACACGTTCTTCGTCATTTAGAACATGACTCTTACGTTCTGGCCCAATGATGACTTTTTCAATAGCGTCGAGGAGATCAACTTGTTGGATTTCTTTTTTGTCCCGTCGTGCCGCAAAAATCGCGCCTTCATTCACGATATTCATCAGATCTGCACCCGAAAGACCTACCGTGCGTTCGGCGACGCGCTGTAAATCAACATCTTTAGCTACAGGTTTATTGGTTGTATGGGTAGCTAAGATCTCCTGGCGCGCTTTAAGATCTGGACGGTCCAAAATAACGCGGCGATCAAAACGGCCGGGACGAAGCAGAGCTGGGTCGAGCACGTCTGGTCGGTTAGTGGCGGCAACGACAATTACACCAAGATTAGGATCGAAGCCGTCCATCTCGACTAGGATTTGATTTAAAGTTTGTTCGCGTTCGTCATGGCCGCCGCCCATGCCGGTGCCGCGCTGTCGGCCCACCGCATCGATTTCGTCGATAAAAATAATACAGGGCGCTGCCTTTTTGGCTTTTTGGAACAAGTCGCGTACCCGGCTAGCCCCCACGCCCACAAACATTTCTACAAATTCTGAACCAGAGATGTGGAAGAAGGGTACGTTGGCCTCACCGGCCACAGCACGCGCGATGAGAGTTTTACCAGTTCCTGGAGGGCCCATGAGTAACACCCCCTTAGGTATTTTAGCACCGAGATCAACGAATTTTTTTGGGGTTTTTAAAAATTCTACAATTTCCGCCAACTCTTCCTTAGCTTCGGGGTTACCCGCTACTTGTGCAAAAGTAACACGATTTTTTTTATTATTAACTTCACGGGCATTAGACTGGCCAAAAGTCATAGCCCGAGAACTGGCACCTTGCATTTGGCGAATAAACAACCAGAGTACGATCGACAAGCCAACTACAAATAAGATCGTGGGTAAAACACTGCGGACCAAGGTTAGGCCAACACCAGGTTCTTTGACCTCAACATTCAAACCTGCCAATTTATCGGCTGGCACGCCGTAATTCGCCAGCAACTCAGCAAGTGATTCGGTGGCTTCTTTCTTGATCAGGAATTCCGTATTGTCTCCCGTAAACGCGGTTAGGGTATCTTCCTGAACTTCGATACGCGTAATTTCGGAGCGATTAATTTTTTCCACCAGAGCTGTAACCCCAATAGTTTCGACGGCTGGTTTGTTATTCACGTCGGTGGCCGAAAAGATGGCGCCGATGACCACCAGAGTCAAGACCAAGACGATCAAATTTTTTGATAATGGTTTCATACGTAAGAGGACAAATACTGTTTCAAGTTCACCATACAATAACGAGCGAGACAAGTTGCTCGCTCGTTATTGTTTTCAGTTTATTCTGCCTTGACTTCAGTTGGCTGACTTTCAGTTGGTGCCTCGGTAGGCTTGTCTTCTCTTAGCGATAAGCCCAGCCGATGTTCGTTTGGTTCAATCGACACCACTCGGAATTTCAATGTGTCACCAATTTTAGCGATTTTGGTGGCATCTTCGACGGGTGTGTCTGACAATTCGGAAATATGAGCTAGGCCCTGGATATCTTGGTCAAGTTCGATAAAGAATCCAAAGGGATTAATCTTGACTACTCGACCTTCAACCCAGTCACCAATTTTATAACGTTTGGTGACATTCACCCAGGGATCTTCGGTTAATTTCTTCATGGACAAGAAAATCTTACTCCCCTCAATACCAATGATTTCTGCTTGTGCATGGTCGTTAACTTTTAAGAGATCACGCGGATGGTCGATACGTTGCCAAGCGATTTCGGAAATGTGAACCAGCCCCTCGAGCGGTACGCTTGTACCGGTGGGATAAAACTTCACGAAGGCTCCAAAATCGGCCACGGCGCTGACTTCGCCTGCGATAATGTCACCCACTTTGCATTGAGCGATAACGTTTTTTTGTTCGTCTTCCCAGACCGCCTTTTCTGACACGATAAGTTTGTCATCATTTTCTAACACATCCAAGACCTTGACGCGTACGTCTTGTCCGACAAAGCTTTTTAGCTTTTCAAGAATTTTTTGTTTATCGCCCCCAGCTACGCGCGGATAGTGTTCTGGCGCGAGTTGCGAAACCGGCAAGAAGCCTTGCACGTGTCCAACCCGCACAATTAATCCGCCTTTATTGGCGTCAAGAATTTTAACCGAGATAGGCGCGCCGGAGTTTGAGAGTTCCGATAAATCCTTCCAGGCACGCTTTTGACCAGCGTGACGGAACGATAATTCTACTTCACCGTTCTCGTTTTCGGTATCAACTACTGTGGCTTCGATTTCTGTGCCCTCCTCGAGATTTTTGTAAATTTCGGATTCATTATACAATTCACGGCCACGGACCACGCCCACCATGAGGCCATTGATATCGATTTTGATCTGACGACCCTTGGTTGAGAGCAAGCGGCCCTTCACAAGATCACCGACTTTGGGAATGTTGGTAAATACCTCATTATCTAGTAAGAGCTCGAGTTCTGACTTTTTTACGTCCTCTGTCATAAGGGATAGATCCAGGCGATGTTTGAGGCGCACGCGCCACAAAGGCTTCCTGGGGCTAAGAGTTAAGAAGTGTGAGGATAATAGGGGATAATGCCGGTTGCGTCAAGTTGTTAGCGCAGATATAATTATTGTACTCAAGGCTTTAAAAAAGCGATTTGTCGGATAAAAATCTAGCTCCGCCATGTAATGTCTGTTATACAAGCTGGCATTATCCATTTTATCGATCACCGACTGCTACCACAGTAAAATGTCCTGGACGTGCGAGTGACTAAGCTTGAAGCAAAATCGGCTTCAGCAAAAAAACTTGTTTTTATGTCACATCCCCATGAATACCTGTTACAGGAGTTCAAGATTTCTATTGATAAACTTGTGCCGCTAACGCCTCCGGTAGTCCTTGAAGAGGCGAATAAAATTTACGACGAACTGTCTGCCAATCCGGGAGCTACCGAGAAACAGATCAAACAAGCTCTGATTTTGATTGGTCGCAAGGAATACCCTTATCGCAAGGCTTACGTTGAGCTTTGTGCTCAAGACGAGGAAAAGCGTTTACAAGCAGAGATTTTGAAACGACTTGACGGCACGATCGCCGAGAAGGTTAAGCACATGGTCGACAGTGGTGTTCATGTGCAAGACTATGTCAACAGTAAATTATTTGAACGCGATCTTGAAGCTACTGAACGCTACCAAGTCGAGCAAGCAATTTTGTTGGCTCATGACGTGTTGAATAAGCAATGCGACGAGCGGGCTAAAGAGCGTCAGCAGAATTTTGAAGACCTTGTTGCTCGTTGGAAGCAGGAAGAAGAGAGGCTTCAGCAAATGATTGATCAGTTGAAGGGTATGGCCGAGCGGGACATGACGTACGCGGACGAAATTCTGGGTAAGGCCGAACAGTTTGAAGAAGGTTGGTCAATTGTGGAGCGTGATCCGACTGAAGAAGAGATCAAGCAGGAAATTGCTCATTGGACGACTATACTCGAGGAGGCAGATGAACTCGGATAGCCTTTATAAATAATGTGCGAAAAGTGGTCTCTATTTATTGACAAAAAGCGTTTTTTTGTTAAGCTGCCCTAAGCTAAACACCACTAACTGTAGCCTTGGGTTTCGGCATGGTGCCGACACAAAAGGTGCGCAGCCCACTTGAGGTGAGCAATGGATCGGAACTTTGATAACAACCTGTTTGAGCGTCTTGTGGAGGCCGGATTTGTGCGTAGGTTGACCGTTCAGTTTGTCCGGTCCCTCATGCGAGCAAACGGTCAGTTAATGGACGCCGAACGTTACCTCGGGGACGAAGGGCTTCAACTGAGGGTGGCACGGCTAATTATGGCAACCAAGCGCGGCTTGCAGCTTGATGATTACGGTGATGTGTGTGTGAACTACAGTGCCGCTCCGCCACTCGCTATCCTCAAGCAGGGCTTTAGTGGTGGGGTGAGTGGGGTGTGGGACAAGCGTACTTGGACGCGCCATCGTTCACTGAAGCACGTAGCTGAGGTGCAGGGCGCCGCAGGTTTTTACCTGTTGCGCTTTATGCGTAAGGTGACTAGCGATCACGTCATCACCTGGGCCGAGATAAACGGTTATCACGTGGCTACGCACATTGAGGCCCTGGCCTTCACCGCGACCAATCCCAAGGTGCAGTTGGAACGTGAGTACGTGGCCCTCGGTTCGTTTACCTTGAGCGGCGGATCCGAATGTGTGGCCTGTTTTGGCCATAAAGACGGTAAGCCAGTTCTCGGTGACAGCTTGTTTGAAGGAGAATGGGGTCCAGGCACTTCGTTCCTGCTTACCTGTAATCCCGTAGGGGAATTAGAGACAGATGAGTCCTCGGTTCCCTAGCTCGTGGTCCCGTTCGGCCTTGGTCGAACGGGACTCGTTGTTTATTGACTTGAAACAGCTGGTTAATCAGAGTAAACTAGTTACGACTATGCAAATTAACTGGAATGGCTTGGGTAGCTTTACAATTGTAACCAAACCGGCGCAAGCCGAAGTAACACTTGTTACAAATCCATTTACTCACTCTGAACTTAAATTCAAGTCTGTTGAGGCGTCACTTGTAGTTCAAACTCACCAAGGTTCAGACACTAACAATCTGGGAGCGGTCTTGCCAGAACGTGCGCAAGCCGGGAAAAAGATTTTTTATATTCCACATGCGGGTGAGTACGAGGTTCAAGGAGTGTTTGTCACCGGTATTCATGCTCCTAAAAAAGATGGTTCGATTCACACGATTTATCGTTTTGACGTTGAGGGGATGCGCGTAGGTTTTCTGGGGGCTCTTGATCGATCATTGACTACGCTTGAAGTTGAGGGTTTGGGTCCGATCGATATTTTAATTGTACCCGCGGGTGGTCAGGATGTGTTAACAGCCTCGCAAGCAGCCGAAGCGGTGTCTTTGGTAGAGCCGCGTTTGGTCATTGCTGCGTATGTTGATGAAGGTGGTTATGGCTCTGTGGAGGCCCTAAAAAGGGAACTGGGTTGTCAGTCAGAAGAAGTTTCAAAGCTCAAGATTACACGGGCCAGCCTGCCAGAAGAAGACATGAAAATGGTTGTGTTTAAAACGTCATAATTTATGTCAGACGATCGACTAATACTGCCTAGGCGTCCGCAACAGCACAAGCGTCGTTTCATAGCGGCCATGGTGGTTTGCGGTTTAATCGTAACCGGTGTTTGGGGTTGGCAAATGAAAATGACATACGAGCGCTATACAGCTGCGCGGGCCGCGGCAGTCGACAGTCAAGCTTTAACACCGGTTGGAGAAAGTCTGAATTTAAATGCTGAAGCAGACAGCATCAAAACGAGTGTTAATGAGCTCAAAGACCTTATGGAAGCTATGGCCCGCCAAGAGATTGCCAAGGAACAGTTGCGTCAAGAAGTGGCTGAAGGCTTACAAGCAGAGATAAATGGCAACGCCGAGGCCACACCTGCAGTTGACGAAACGGCAGCCACAACCCCAAGTTTGCCGGTAACTGAGAATAGTGACACAGCTAGTGTTAATTAATTTATGCCCAACACTTCAAACGATCAATCCGCAGCAGATCTGTTACCGGTTGGGATTATTAAAGAACAAAGCATCACCGAAGAAATGCGCCGGGCTTATTTGGATTACGCCATGAGCGTGATTGTGTCCCGCGCCTTACCGGATATTCGTGATGGCATGAAGCCGGTCCACCGTAGAATTTTGTACGCCATGTGGACTATCGGCCTGCGTGCCAATGCTCGATTTAGAAAGTCAGCCAATGTGGTGGGTGAGGTGATGGCTAAGTATCATCCACACGGCGATTCGGCTATTTACGAATCCATGGTTCGTATGGCCCAGGATTTTTCGTATCGATACCCGCTTGTTAACGGTCAAGGCAACTTTGGTTCGATGGATGGCGACGCTGCCGCGGCCATGCGTTATACCGAAGCTAAACTGTCCGGTATTGCGGAAGAACTGCTATTGGATATTGAGCGGGAAACAGTTAATTTTATCAAAAACTACGACGGTCAGCATGACGAGCCGGTTGTTTTGCCAGCCAAACTTCCAAATTTGCTTGTAAACGGCATGCTTGGAATTGCGGTTGGTATGGCGACTAACATTCCTCCACATAACGTGAAGGAGGTGTGTAACGGTATGTTGGCGCTGATTGATGACGCGGATATTTCTATTGACACGCTCATGCAGCACATTCCAGGGCCAGATTTCCCGACGGGCGGTCTGGTGTATGGTGTCTCGGATTTGAAAGCGGCTTATAGCACCGGTCGTGGTGGGGTGGTGTGTCGGGCGGCGGCCGATATTGTTGAGGGCAAAAAAGACAACCATCAAATTATTGTGACTGAAATCCCGTACATGGTGAACAAAGCGTCTTTACTGGAGAAGATCGCTGATTTAGTGCGCGAGAAAAAGCTTGAGGGGATTCGCGATTTACGCGATGAATCTAACAAAGAGGGGGTACGGATCGTAGTTGAGCTAAAAAAGGATGCCTATCCGCGTAAGGTGTTGAACATGCTTTATCAAATGACACCGCTGCAGACGTCTTTTCATTATAACGTTTTAGCTTTGGTCGATGGTATTCAACCGCGCATTCTGAATTTAAAACAGATGCTTGAGGAGCACCTCAAGCATCGTCGAGAAGTTGTTCGTCGTCGCACTCAATACGATCTTGATCGCATCAAGGACCGTCTGCATATTTTGGAGGGCTTACGCATTGCTTTAAAAAAGATTGACGAGGTCATCGCCACTATCAAGAAGTCGGCCGATAAAGATGAGGCTCGTGAGAATTTGATGCAGAAGTTCAAAATGACAGAACGACAAGCCGTGGCTATTCTTGAAATGCGTCTTCAGGCTTTAGCCAACCTTGAAGTTTTGAAAATCGAGCAGGAGTTTAAGGAAAAAACTGCCATCATGGAGGAGCTCGAGGCGATCTTGAAATCTGAAAAGAAGATGTTGGCCGTGATTCGTGGTGAGTTTGAAACCTTGATTGAAAAGTACGGCGATGAGCGTCGGACTAAAATCGTAAAGTCTGGGGTCAAAGAGTTCTCGATGGAGGATTTGATTGCTGATGTCCAGGCGGTGGTCATGATGACCAAGGACGGCTACATTAAGCGCTTGGCATCTGATGCCTTTGCGCAACAGCACCGCGGCGGCAAGGGTGTTATGGGACTAACTACTAAAGAAGAAGACTCTGTCGAGGCCGTGTTTTCAACCACTACACATCAAGACATGATGTTCTTCACCTCGCGCGGCAGGGTTTTCCGTTTGAAGGCTTACGAGATCCCAGAGGCTTCTCGTACCGCTAAGGGACAGGCGATTGTGAATTTCCTAGAGCTTGGTCCGGGTGAAAAAGTTACCACCGTTTTGTGTGGCGACCAAAAGAAAGATCAGGCTAAGTTTATTATGATGGTGACCGCTCGGGGCACCATCAAGAAGACTTCAATTAATGACTTTGAAAACGTGCGCCGCTCGGGATTGAGTGCGATTAAGCTCAAT
>SXGQ01746097.1_pt1 | contig 31277 bp, 31 predicted proteins | sample 3178371 | NCBI WGS metagenome assembly SXGQ01 (sample SAMN11356859, study PRJNA531348) | freshwater metagenome | isolation source: freshwater sample F1-20 | place: China: Fuxian Lake, Yuxi | collected 2017-12-25
AGAACTTGAAGCCCTTGAGCCAGTCGATCTTCTCGACGGCGTGCATGAGGCCGAGATTGCCTTCTTGGATCAGGTCGAGGAGCGGAAGCCCCGAAGCCTGATACTTCTTGGCGATCGAGACGACCAGACGAAGGTTCGACTGGACGAACTGACGCTCGGCGGTTTCTCCGTCGCGAACGAGATTGCGAAGCTCGCGCTTCTTGGCGGGGGTGAGACCCTTGCCGTCATTGGCGGCCATTTCTGTCTGCGCGGTCTTGCCAGCCTCGATCTGCTTGGCGAGACGAACCTCGTCGTCCTTCGTCAGCAGTGTGTACTGACCGATGTCGGACAGATACAGGCGGACGAGATCTTCTTCGTCACGATCGACTCGGTCTTTGGCCACCTGTCACCCTCACTTCACCACAGGTAATTGCTCACTTGCTATCGCCCGATTCGGTGAATCGGACACTTACTGCTGAATGGTTTGCCAATCCGTTCGCAAGTAATTGGGCGGAACGATACCGACGAGTCGGCTCGCCGCAACCATCGGACGGAAATGGGTCGGTAAGGTGCGCACAAGCGAACAAAGGAGTTCCCAAATGGCGAATCCAGTGCTGAACGAAAAGGGTCTACGACGGGCCGCGGAATCAGATTCGGGTTGGGCGGCACCTTCGTCGGAGACACGTCGTCCGATCGACGACGGTCCGGTGAGCCCATGGACTCCGACAACGGGAGTCATGACCATCGGTGGAACGATTTCGGCCACCGCCGTTCTTTTCGTTCTTCTTCTTGCGGCTTCGGTCGTCGGTTGGTTCGGAGTGAAGGCACCGGAAGGTGAGGTCTATTCGTTCCCCGGATTCGCCATCGCCGGTGTGCTCGTTGGTCTGGTGTGCGCCATCGCCATGAGTTTCCGCCCGCAGTGGGCTCGGGTTCTCGGACCCGTGTATGCGATCGCCGAAGGCTTGTTCATCGGTGCGGTGAGCCGCGCTTACGAGACCTACTACGACGGGATCGTCGTTCAGGCGGCTGGTGCGACGATCGCCGTTTTCGCCGTGATGCTCGGACTCCACGTGTTCCGAATTCTGAAAGTCACCGATCGCATGCGTCGGATCGTCGTGAGTGCGACCCTGGGCATCGCGGTGTTCTACGGCATCTCCTTGTTGATGTCGCTCTTCGGCGCCTCACCGTCGTTCATCTCGTCGGCCTCACCCTTCGGCATTCTCTTCTCGTTCCTGGTTGCGGGATTGGCGGCTTTCAATCTGTCGCTCGATTTCGACTTCATCGAGCGCGGTGTGGAGCAGCGCCTGCCCCGGTCCGTGGAGTGGTTCGCCGCCTTCGGTGTTCTCGTGACGGTGGTCTGGCTCTATCTCGAGATCCTGCGGTTGCTGGCCAAACTCCGCGACCGGTGACTTCGTCCGACACCATCGCCGGTGTCGATCGGCGGGTGGCACTCGTCCTCGGCACGGCCTTGCTGTGTCTGTTCGGCGCCCGATTCGGCAGGGAGCTGTCGCCGGCCCGTCCCGGCTCACTCGCCGATGTGTGCTTTTGGTCGGGTACCCAGATCGTCTGCTACCTGATCGTTCCTCTCGTCTGCGTAGTGCTGACGCGTGGAACACTCGCTGACATCGGATGGAAGTTCCGTGCAACCAGTTCGCATTGGAAGGTGTACGTCGGTCTCTTTGCGGTGGCCGCGCCGTTCGTGGTGTTGGCCAGTTTCAGTTCGGACTTTCAGTTTCGGTATCCGCTCTACGACATCGCGATCGGGCAAAGCGGTGTGTGGGGAGATCTGGCCGTCTGGTGGCCCTTCTATTTCGCCCAGTTCGTGGCCGTGGAATCGTTCTTTCGTGGATTCCTCGTTCTCGGGCTCGCCCCGCGTTTCGGCACGGCAGCGATTCTCATCGCCACCGTGCCGTACTTGATGATTCACTTCGTGAAGCCTCCTGCGGAGGCGTTGGCCTCGATCGTCGGGGGAATCGTGATGGGCACACTCGCCCTGCGGACCCGCAGCGTCTGGTGGGGTGTCGGCCTGCACGTATCAGTGGCCGCTCTCATGGACATCTTGGCGCTCGGGCACAAAGGTTTCATCTGGTGACGTCGGGCGAGGAGGCGGTCGCCACCGCGATCGGCGGAGCTCTGTTGGGAGGCTTGGCCGGCCGTGCGGTCGGTGCGACATCGCTCGGCGCGGTCATCGGAGGTTTGAACGGAGCGGTCGCCGGATTCCGAGGTATCTACGACTGGAGATCCACACGTGGGCGATCCGCCTTCGTCCTCGACTCCACGTGGTCGCTGGTCGCGACGGGAGCCGGGCTGGTGTTGATGGCCGCATCGAAAGCGAGTGAAGTGTTCACCGGTCGTCCGATGGGTTACGAGTCGGATCTGTCTTCACGGCGCAACCGATTCGTGCACCGTGGTGGCCTCGTGTTGCGTCGCGGCTTCGCGGTGACGATGGGCAACGTGATCAACGGCGCCGCCGATCGTCGAGGTGATCTCACCGAGAGTCGTCGCCATTTGGTGGACGAACACGAGGAAGTTCATGTGTGGCAGGAGCGCGCATTCGGACCGCTGTATCCCGTTCTCTACACCGGTTGGTTCATCGGCGGGGTCGTGTTGGCGGTCGGACGACGCGGTCGGTCGGAGGAAACGTCACTCGCGAACGACATCGACCATCTGGCGTACTACCGAAATCCTTTCGAGTGGCACGCTTACTCGCGCGCCGGCGAGTGGCCTCCATCGTGGGTGGATCCGGAGCGAGTGTGGCGTCGACCGTTCAGATGGACCGCAGGAATCCGAGCAACGCGGCGTTGAACTCGGTCGGGGCTTCCTGCTGGGTCCAGTGTCCGGCTCCGGGGATGATCACGCTGCCCTTGTAGTTCGGCATCATCGAATTGATGGCGTCGATGGTGTCGAGGCGCGGCGCGATCACTCCGTCCTTGTCGCCACCGATGAAGAACGTCGGCATCGTCATGACGGCTGGACTGATGTCCTTGGTGATTTCGTAGTTGGCATCGAAGTTCCGGTACCACGAGACGGGACCGAAGAATCCGCTGTGGGTGAACTGCTCCACATAGCGATCGAGATCGGCTGCCGTGAGCCACGACGGCCGTTCGGTTGGGATGTCCGAGAACATGTCGAGGAAGCCGGTGCCTTCCATGGGTGGCAATTCCGAGAGGTCGGTCGGCCCGGGTCGGTACTTGGCACCCGATGCCCCCCACAGAATGCTGTGCATCGTCCGGCGTACGTCGGCTTCGAATTCACGTTCGGCCGGACCGACCTCCTGGAAATAGAGGATGTAGAAGAACCGATCGCCGAAGGTCATCTTGAAGAGTTCGGTCGGCTTCATGGGCCACGGGGTGAAGGGCACACTCACCCCGACGACCGAGGTGCATCGTGCGGGGAAGAGTCGACCGGTCTCCCACACCACGAAGGCCCCCCAGTCGTGACCGACGAACGACGCCGTTTCGTGACCCGTTGCGTCGAGCAGTCCGATGAGATCACCCGTGAGATTCCGGATTCCGTAGTCCGCGACGTTCTTCGGTGCCGACGAGAATCCGTAGCCCCGCTGATCGGGTGCGAGCACGTGATACCCGGCGTCGGCGAGCACCGGAATCTGGTGACGCCACGAGTGCGCGGATTCGGGAAAGCCGTGGCTGAGGATCACACAGGGAGCGGCCGGGTCGCCGGCTTCCACGACCCGGAGGTCGACCCCGTTGACGTGGATGGAGCGTTCACGTACCTCGGCCATGGTTAGTTCCTTCGGCGGGCGAGCGGGTTTCGGGCCAGAACTTCGTCGGGAATCGGTTCACCGGAGATCTCGTCGGTCCAGTACGTGCCGGCCTCGAGTCGGGTGAGTGCGGTTTCGACGTCGGCGAGGTCCTTCTCGATTGCATCGATCGTGCTCGAGTGTTCGTTCGCTTCATCGGGAGACGTGCCCATCGACATGAGTCCACAGTAGTGGTCGGGGGATAGCGTGACGACCCATGGCAACTTCATTCCCTCCCTTCGACGGCTCTGCACCCAAGTCACAGCAATTCCCCGCGCCGCCCGAGATGGGAATCGATGCCGCGAAGCGTTACACCGCGACGATGCAGACGTCGATGGGCACTCTCGTGATCGCCCTCGATCCGATCAAGGCACCCAAGACCGTCAACAACTTCGTGTTCCTCGCGCTGAATCACTATTACGACGGCGTCATCTTCCATCGCATCATCCGTGGCTTCGTGTGTCAGGGCGGAGACCCGACGGGCACCGGCCGTGGTGGTCCGGGTTACCGATTCGAAGACGAACTGCCCAAGGCCGGGCAGTACGAGATCGGCTCGCTGGCCATGGCCAATGCAGGACCCAACACGAATGGATCGCAGTTCTTCATCATCAGTGGATCCGACGGAGTTCGTCTGCCACCGCAGTACTCTTTGTTCGGCAAAGTGGTGAAGGGACTCGAAGTCGTCGAGGCGATGCAGAGCGTGCCGTGTGGTCCCGGAGATCGCCCGAACACCGATGTGGTGATCGAGTCGGTCACCATCACCGTCGCTGACTGATCGCGATGCCCCGTAGCGAGTCCGTCTCGATCGAGTCGGCTCGTCGGATCGCCCTTGCAGCGCAAGGATTCACCACACCACGACCGACTGGTCGGGTGGATCGGCGACATCTCGCGAAGTCGCTCGACGCGATGGGCGTCATTCAGATCGACTCGGTCAACGTGCTCGTACGAAGCCAAGAGTTACCGGTGTTCGCCCGTCTCGGATCCCACTCACGCGACCTCATCCCGCGAGCCACGGCACAAGGCGATCTTTTCGAGTATTGGGGTCACGCAGCAGCGCACCTTCCTACGTCCCACCACCGACTGTGGCGTTGGAAGATGGACGCGAGCGTTGGTGGGCCGTGGCGTTCGATCCACGACCTACGGCGTCGTCGCCCCGGATACATCGAGTCCCTACTCGACCGAGTTCGCTCGCAGGGAGCCGTGACCGCTGGTGAGTTGTCGGAGCGCACCGAACGCAAGGGACCCTGGTGGGACTGGGACGACGCCAAGGAAGCGTTGGAGTACCTCTTCATGAGTGGTCAACTCACCGCCACTCGCCGGTCGAGCGACTTCGCGCGCGTGTACGACCTCCCCGAGCGAGTCGTACCCGAGGTACACCTGCGGGCCCCCACGGCTTCGCGCGCCGACGCTCACCGTCAACTCCTCGATCTGGCCGGTCGGTCACTCGGCATCGCGACGGCCTATGACCTCGCCGATTACTACCGATTGCAATTGAGCGAGTGCAAGCCGTACATCGAGGATCTGGTCGAGAACGATCGTCTGCGCCGGGTACGGGTGGAGGGTTGGAAGGATTCGGCCTACCTCCACGTGGACGCTCGCGAACCACGTCGTGTGCGCGCTTCGGCGTTGTTGTCGATGTTCGATCCGGTGGTGTGGAATCGTCGTCGCGACGAACGTCTCTTCGACTTCCACTATCGAATCGAGATCTACACGCCGGCACCGAATCGCAAGTTCGGCTACTACGTGTTGCCGTTCCTCTTCGACGAACGCATCGCGGCCCGTGTCGACCTGAAGGCCGATCGTGCCACCGGAGCGTTGTTGGCATCGGGAGTCTTCGCCGAACCCGACGTGAATCGTCCCGAGGTTGCTCGGGCACTCGCGGGGGAATTGCGGCTCATGGCGGAGTGGCTGGGTCTCGACACCGTCAAGATCGGGCGACGAGGTGATCTCGCCGAACCCGTTCGTCGCGCGCTGGCTCGTCGTTAGCCTGACCCCATGTCACGCCCGCTGATCGCCGTCGCCGGTCGGATCGCCGCCGCCGGTCGCGTGTCGCGGAGTGCTATCGCCTTCGCCGGTCGGGTCTATTTGGATGCTGTTCTCCGGGCGGGCGGCGAACCCGTGACCCTGAGCCCGCGCGAGCTCCGACCCGAGGACGCCACCAACCTGCTGTCGCGTTTCGACGGACTCGTCTTGATGGGCGGCGCCGACGTCGATCCGCATCTCTACGGACAGACTCGTCAATCACACGTGTACGGCGTGAACACCGAGCAGGACCATTTCGAAATGGCGTTGGTCCACGCGGCCATCGAGGCCAAGATGCCCACGCTCGCGGTCTGTCGTGGAATCCAGTTGGTCAACGTCGCGCTCGGAGGCACTCTCATTCAACACATCGCCGACATTCCCGGCGTTCTCGATCATGCTCCCAGCAAGTTCCCGGCCGGCCAGGAGTACGCGCTCCACGACGTTCGGATCAGGAAGGGAACCAAGTTGTCAGCGGCCATGGGTACGACGACGGCCCGCGTCGCATCGTTCCATCATCAGGGCCTCGACGTGATCGGGCGTGGTTTGAAGGTCACGGCGACGTCGTCGGACGGGCTCGTCGAAGGTCTCGAACACACGGGAGCTGGCCAATGGCTCATCGGAGTGCAGTGGCATCCGGAGGACACCGCAGCTAGCGATCCGCATCAGCAAGCTCTGTACGACCGACTCGTCGAGCGGTCGACGCGCTGATCAGTCGGTCGTTCGGGCGAGCGCCTCGGGTGATTCCGGGGCGAGAGCCCAACGCAACGTGCGACTGAGCACGGTTCCGGCCGGACGAACGAAGGCCCGCTCCGACACAGGCAACCACGGAAGTCGTAGTGGTCGGCGGGCCCACAGTGGGAGCAAGCTCACGGCGGCGGCTCCGATGAGACCGTACGGCGCACGGGCGACGAGAGGAAGTGGGGGCGTGATCAACAGAAAGCGGGCTGCGTCGCGCGCCTCGGGAGACGATGACAACTCGCGACGGTAGTACGCGATCTGCTGCTTCAACTCGCGGGTGTTGCGCGGGGGTTCCTCGACACCGAGCTTCTCGGCGATGACCGCCATGTCGGCCACGTACTCGTCGTACTCGTGCGGCTCGAGTGGAGTCTCGCCGAATGCGCGGTGGGCACTGATGAACGAATCGACCTCGGCGATGTGAACCCAACGCAGAAGATGCGGATCGTTGGCCCGATACGTCCGACCGTCGCGGGCCGTTCCGTGCACGCGTGTGTGCACCTTTTTCACCATGTCGATCGCGCGCTGCGCCTCTTCAGCCGGTCCGAACGTGGTCGCGGCGAGAAAATCGGCGGTGCGTTGCAAGCGACCCCAAGGATCGGCGCGGTAGTCGCTGTGCTGGGCCACGCCGGCCATCGCGAGTGGATGCAACGATTGGAAGAGAAGGGCCCGCATTCCACCGATGAACATCGATACGTCGGAGTGCACGAGACGAATCGCCGAATCTTCAGCGAACCAGCGTTCGCCGGTGGCCGTGAACAGTTCCGATGCCCGACGCTCGGCGTCGTCGCCCACCACACGTGAGCGAACGGCACCGGCCACGGCACGTCGTACCGGCTCGAGAAGTTCGGGCATTCGATCGGGCTTGGGCACCACGTCTCCATGGTCCCACGCCTCGAGACCGGCCGCGTTGTCGGGGTGGGTACGCTCGTCACATGTCGGATGTGCAACCCACATCGGGGAACGACCGTTTCGATGTCGACTCGCGGCGCATGCCCCCCTGGATCTGGAAAGCGGTCATCGTCTTCTGGCTCGGATTCCTCGGCACGATCCTGATCCGGTACGCCTACGACCGTCTGTTCTCGTTGTTGATCCTCGTTCTCGTCTCGTTGTTCCTGTCGCTCGCCATCGAACCCGGAGTGGCTCGACTCGAGCGACGTGGTTGGCGACGCGGCCGCGCAACTCTGGTGATTCTGCTCGCCTTGGTCGTGGCGGTCATCGTGTTCATCGTTGCCATCGGGACTCTGGTGGCCACCCAGGTCGCCGATCTGTTGCAGAACTCCGAGCGCTACGTCAATCGCACTGTCAACTTCCTGAACGACACGTTCGGCGCCCAGATCAATCCCGACAAGGTGAACGCGAGCATCCAGGATCCCGACGGGCCGGTGCAGGAGTTCATCCGAAATCAACAGGACGAGGCGTTACAACTGTCGGTCACCGCACTCGGCCTTCTGCTGCAGGGCTTCTCGGTGATGCTCTTCACGTTCTACTTGGTGGCCGACGGTCCACGCCTGCGTCGCTCGATCTGTCGCCGTCTCGCTCCGACCCGTCAACGTCGGGTACTCGATACGTGGGATCTCGCCATCGACAAGACGGGCGGCTACTTGTACAGCCGAGCTTTGTTGGCAGGTGCATCGGCGCTCGTGCACTGGATCGCTTTCCAGTCGCTCGGAACTGCGGCCCCGGTGGCGCTGGCCATCTGGGTCGGCCTCATCTCCCAGTTCATCCCGGTGATCGGTACCTACGTGGCCGGAGTGCTTCCGGTCGTGCTCACTTTCATCGACTCGCCCATCAAGGCCTTGGTCGTGATCCTCGTGATCGTTCTGTACCAACAATTCGAGAACTTCCTCGTGGCTCCGCGCATCACGGCGCGCACGATGGAAATACACCCTGCGGTCTCGTTCGGCTCGGCCATTGCCGGTGCCGCATTGCTCGGCCCGGTGGGTGCGGTTCTCGCCTTACCCGTGGCCGCGATGGCCGTTGCATTGGCCGCGGCATCGGGTGAGCGACACGAACTCATCGACAACCATCTCGTCGTGGTGGCCGAGAAGAAGACGCGTCCCGACCGCAACTCCGATCACAGCCGCGGCAAGCGACTTCGACTCCGCCGCGGGCGGGGCCGATGAGTACTGACTCTTCACGAGCGATCGGTTCGTACGTTCCGCTGGCGGTCACCGAACGCAGTGGTCACCCGGAATCCGTGCACCACGGCGCGCTGGTCGCACTGGAGCGCGACGGTCGTCCAGCTTTCGCGTTCGGTGATGTCGATCTGCCGATCTTCCCCCGATCGTCGATGAAGCCGATTCAGGCGTTGTCGATGGTGCGGCACGGACTCGATCTCCCCGACGATCTCCTGGCACTGGTGTGCGCGAGCCACGACGGTCGTGGCGAGCACCTCGATGGTGTTCGGCGGATCCTCGAACTCGTCGGACTCGACGAATCGGCGCTGGCCAACACGACCGACCTTCCACTCGACGACGACGTGGCGCGGGAGGTCGTCCGCCTCGGCGGCACCCCGACGTCTCTTCGTCACAATTGTTCGGGCAAACACGCCGGCATGCTCGCGACGTGCGTGATCGCCGGATGGCCCAGTGATTCCTCGTATCTGTCCCCCGATCATCCGCTCCAGCAGGCGATCACCGCCGACATCCCGCTCGCTTCGGGTGGCGAGGTTCCCGAGTTCGGTGTGGACGGATGTGGCGCCCCGGCCCACCTCATCTCACTGCTGCAGCTGGCGACATCGTTTCGCCGAATCGCCACCGGCGAGATCGGTTCGGACGGACAGCGAATCCAACGCGCGATGTCGGAGCACCCCGAGATGGTCGGCGGCCCGACGCGCGACGTGACCCTCCTCATGGCCGGAATTCCCGGATTGATGGCCAAGGACGGCGCCGAAGGTGTGTTCGCAGCCGCCCTTCCCGATGGGCGGGCCGTGGCCATCAAAGTGGCCGACGGAGCCAATCGTGCGCGCCCGCCGATCATGCGCGCCGCCCTACGCGCACTCGGTGTCGACACATCAGGTGTCGACGCTCGTGCGTTCGCGGCACCGATCCTCGGACACGGTCGAGCGGTGGGTGACGTGCGTATCGTCGGTGAACTGTCGGATATCGGTCGCTGAGAGGAACACGTACATGGCGGGAATCCCTTTCGTCGGACCAATCGAACCACTCGAGTACGCGTCGGTCAGCCAGGTGAGCCCGCTCGTTCAGCGGGTGATCGCCCGCAATCCTTCGAAGTTCACCTTCACCGGAACCGGTACCTACATCGTGGGTTCCGGGCGCGATGTTGCCGTGATCGATCCTGGCCCGGATCTGCCCGAGCATCGCACCGCCCTCATCAAGGCTCTCGAAGGTCGCCGGGTCGCGGCCATCGTCGTCACGCACTGTCACAGTGATCACGTCGGCCTCGTGCCGTGGCTCAAATCTGAGACCGGAGCGCCCACGGCGGCTTGGCGTCCGCACGGGAGTGTCGGCGTGCTCGACAACGAGGACGACATCAAAGTGATGGAGTCGCTCGCGCCGCCGCCCAAGTCGGCCGAGGAGATCGAGAAGGAGCGCGAAATCGCCCGTGCGGCCGGTCTCGACCCCGACGATCGAGAGATGCGCGAAACGGTCGACACCGAGTTCGATCCCGATCATCGGATCGACGACGGTGCCGTCGTGGTCGGCGGCGACGGCTGGACCTTGCGCGCCGTTCACACACCCGGCCACACGTCGAATCACATGTGCGTCGAACTCGTGGAAGAACGGGCTCTCTTCACCGGAGACCACGTGATGGGTTGGAGCACGACGGTCGTGTCGCCACCTGACGGAGACATGCGCGATTATCTCGCGTCACTCGACAAGGTTCGTCGACGCGATGACGCGATTCTGTGGCCCACTCACGGGTCGCCCGTGACCGATCCCAAGCCGTTCCTCGACGCGTACTTCGAACATCGCCTGTCGCGTGAACGTCAGGTGCTCGATGCCGTTGGCAGCGGACTCGACACCGTCGCACCCATGGTCCGACACATGTACGCAGCCGTCGTCCCCGAACTACACATTCCGGCGGCCCGCAGCGTTCTCGCCCACCTCACTCAGCTCGTCGAGGACGGCCGACTACTGATCGACGGCGGTGGACCGGCGAGGTTGTCGGGGACTTACCGTCTGCCTTCGTGACCACACCCTCTCGGTAAGGTGGCGAACATGAAGGTTCTGCGCACACCGGACGATTGCTTCGTCGGTCTTCCTGACTGGCCGTACGAGCCCACCTACACCGATGTGACGGCGCATGACGGCACGACGTTGCGGGTTCATCACGTCGACACCGGTCCCGACGACGCGCGCGAGACCGTTCTCTGCATGCATGGTGAACCCACGTGGTCGTTTCTCTACCGCAAGATGATCCCGGTTCTCGCCGGAGCTGGTCACCGAGTTGTTGCACCCGATCTGATCGGATTCGGCCGAAGCGACAAGCCGACCGCACTCACCGACTACACCTACGAGCGTCATGTCGACTGGATGAGCCAGTGGCTCGTCAAGAACAACCTGCGCAATCTGACACTCGTGTGCCAGGACTGGGGCTCCCTCATCGGTCTTCGTCTGGCCACCGCCTTTCCGCAGCGATTCGCGCGCATCGTTCTGGCCAACGGGGGACTCCCTACCGGTGACCCGCCCCCGAACGAGGCGTTCCTGAAGTGGCGTGAGTTCAGTCAGACCGTGCCGGTGTTCACCACGGCGCGGATCATCGAAGGTGGTTGTGCGAGTAAGCCCTTGGCTCCCGAAGTGCTCGCCGCCTACGACGCGCCGTACCCGACCGAAGAGCACAAGGCCGGCGCTCGGATCTTCCCCACGCTCGTCCCGGCGAGCCTGGACGACCCGTCGAGTCTCCCGAATCGGAAGGCCTGGGAGGTTCTCGGCGAGTGGACCAAACCGTTCGTCACCATGTTCGGTGATTCCGATCCGGTCACCAAGAACGGCGAATGGGCGTTTCGCAAGAACGTGCCGGGCTGTGCGGGTATGCCGCACACCACGATCGTCGGTGGTGGGCACTTCATTCAGGAAGACAAGGGCCCCGAGCTCGCGGCAGCGATCAATGCGTTCATCGCTCGCCATCACTGACGACGCGACCGATCAACAAGTCGCCAGTACTCGAGCGAGCGCGTCGTACTCGGCCTGATCGACCGAAAGACTCCAAGCCTTCTTGACTCGGATCCAGTCGTTCACATAGGTGCACTTGTACGACGAGCGTGTCGGCAGCCAGTCGGCCGGATCTTTGTCGCTCTTCGAGCGATTGCTGGAGGCCGAGACGGCGATCAGAGCGAACGAGTTACCGAGATCGTTGGCGAAGGCCTCTCGGCGTTCGGCGGTCCACGAGTTGGCCCCCGAGTCCCAGGCCTCCTTCAGGGCGACCACGTGATCGATGTCGAATGTGGAGGCATCGGTGGTCTCGACGCCGTCGTAAGCGGAGAACCACCGACCACCGGTGAGCGAACAACCCGATCCGACCCTGACCGGCGTGAGCGACTCCGCAATGAGCACTTCTCTTCGCGTATCGCAACCGTCGCGATCGGCGTCGATCCAGTGTCGGAAGAGATCGCGGTCGTACCCGCTGGATTGTTCGGGAGCGATCGTGAGTCCGCGCAGCGGATCGCCCGTGGTCACGGCAGTGGTACTTGGAGCCGTGGTCGTCGTGGGTGTCGAACCTCCGGTGGTGGAACACGCACTGCCACGAGCCGATTCCGTGCTGAGAGCCGACGAACCGCCGAGGATGATCGTGGTCGAGGCGTTGCGGAGCCGTGTGGCCACCACAGAAGGAGCACAGGTTCTCTGCGACAGGATCAGTGGACGTGAGGTCGTGACGAGTCGTGTACCACCGAGGGCGTCGGGCCAGTTCTCGCCGCTCGCCACGACGACGCTCGTGGAAGCTGCTTGCGTCGCGTTCGACATCGTGTACGCATCGCCCGCGTAGGTCTTCTTCGTCGCTCCACTCACGGTGACCGATCCGAGGACGGATTGTCCGTCGACGACGTGCACGGTGAGTCCGCTGGCTGACTTGATGCGGTCGATCTCGGCGGTCTGCGCGCTAGTGAGCGACGTCGACGGGGCGGCGATCATGAATGCGCCACCGGTTCGCCGAGCACCCGCGGCGGCGATGAGTTGATCGGTGAACGAGGTTCCCGACGCGATCCAGAGATCACGAACCGAACCGGATGTGATGGAGCGAGCACTCACTGCGACCGAAGTGACGTAGCGGTTCGATCCCGAGATGCGCTCGACCGACTTGCCGAACGATCGGATTTCATTCAGAAGTGCATCCGAAATCGCGGATGTGCCGCCGATGGCGAATACCTGAGTCACCCAACTCTGCTGGATCAGTTCGCGACTTGCCGCAGGGAGTGACGCGGCCCGCGTGAGCACGATCACCGCATCCCCCGGCCATCCACCGGCCATCACCGCATCGGGAAAGTTTTCTCCGGTCGTGAGGAGCACGGTCGACCCGGCTCGTCCGTCGGTTTTCACCTTCTGGGCCACGGCAATCGCCGTCTCGTAACGATCGGCACCACCCAGACGTTCGGTGGCTGCGGCACCGGCTCGACTCGTCCACTGCAACAGACCGACGAAGAGGAGTGCGACCAAGAGGAGAGATCGCGGTCGCATCACTCTTCAACCGTACGGCGGTCGGCTCGTCGTGCTGGAACGCGAGTCATACCGATTTGGGACGGTTCTTCGTGAGTCGTCGAAGTTGAGAAGCCACGTAGGGACGGGCTCGGCGCATACCACCCCGTTCGGTGAAAGCGGTCTCGAGTCGAATGAGGGCCGCGATCACAACCTCGCGATCGGGTTCCCATCCGCGTCGCTCGCATTCGTCGATCCACTCGGCTGGCGTCAGATGGCCGCGCTGACCATTGCAGCGGCGACAGGCGGCGATCTCGTTCTCGATCACACTCGGCCCGCCCTTGATACGGGGAACGAGATGCTCGGTCGTGGCCTCCACCAATCCGACAGCGATGGCCCTTCGACACCACACGCAATGGGCTCCATCGCGCTCGAGGATGACCGCCATTCGCTCGCGTCGGTTGAGTTCGCGACTGCCCACCCGAAGATCTCAGCAGATCCGGACAGTCATCGCACTTTCGACTCGGGAGCGGGAGAATGTGGTCGTGCCCCGAGGTCGATTCGCACCATCCCCGACCGGCAGTCTGCACGTCGGCAACCTGCGGACCGCGTTGGTCGCCTGGGTGTCGGCCCGGTCGGCGGGCGGTGACTTCGTGGTTCGGATCGAAGATCTCGATCGGGCCAACAGCAGTTTTGAGAACGAGAAGTCGCAGACGAGCGATCTTCGCGCCATCGGTCTCGAGTTTCCCGTGGATGTCGTCCGACAGAGTGAACGCTTCGAAATCTACGACGCGGCGATCGACCGACTCTCGGCCCGCGGCCTCACCTACCCGTGCTTCTGTACGCGACGCGAGATTCGCGAAGCGGCCAGTGCCCCGCACGGTGACCTTCCCGAGGGGGCGTATCCCGGGACCTGTCGTGATCTCTCATCCGCTGAACTCCGGCGCCGACTGGACTCAGGTCGGCCACCCGCGGTCCGGTTGCGCACCGATGGCGAGCGATATCGGTTCACCGATCGGATCGCAGGAGACGTGGAGGGCGGCATCGACGACGTGGTTCTACGACGCAACGACGGAGTGCCGGCTTACAACCTCGCGGTGGTGATCGACGACGCGTGGCAGCGGGTCGACCAAGTCGTTCGAGGTGACGACCTACTCCTCTCGACCCCGCGCCAGATCCACCTGCAGAAACTGCTGGGCCTCCCCGAACCTTCCTATGCCCACGTTCCGCTCGTCGTCGGTGGTGATGGTGAACGGCTCGCCAAGCGTCATGGTGCGGTCACTCTCGCCGATCTCGCTCAAGTGGGGGAGAAGGCGGCGGACGTACGCGCCGAGTTGCTCGCCAGCCTCGGTCTGCCGACCGATGTCGACGACGCGGTCTCTGGTTTCGCCTGGGCGAAGGTCCCGCGATCATCGTGGACGATACCGTTGCGCTGGCAGACTCGTACCTCATGACCGCCCCCGACGATCTCTTGCGAGTCCTCGCTTACGAAAGTGCGGTCGATCCGGCCACCGGCATCACCGAAGTCGGTCCGGAACTCCTGGTCGTCCCGTTCTGGACGCGCGAAATGTGCGCCGCGGTCATTCGTGCCGCCGAGGCAGTGGGGGGTTTCAGCCCGCAGCCGGAAGATCCGGTGCCCGGTCACGAAGTGAGTTTGGCTGCCATCAGCCCTCGGCTCTTCGAAGCCGTTCAGAACGACCTCGGTAGCCGGATCTGGCCTCAACTTCAGGAGCATTGGCCGCTGATCGACTATTGCGGCCTAAGGGACGTCTTCGTCATCAAGTATTCGCTCGATGCGCAAACCGAGTTGCGGATCCACCACGACGTCGCTCAGGTGTCGGCATCGGTCAAGCTCAACGACCAGTACGAGGGGGCCGAACTCGAGTTTCCACGTCAGGACTTCACCAACTCATCGGTACCGGTCGGGTCGATGTTGGTCTGGCCGTCGCTCGTGACCCACGCGCATCGGACACGTCCGCTCGAGTCGGGAGTCAAGTACGGATTGACGATCTGGTTCGAGTTGCCCGAGCAGTACTCCTGAACTCTTCACTCCCTCACCGATGGTGAAGGACGGGGGTATCCACGCTCGGAAATGGTGCGCTGATTACTTTCGGTCTCACCGTGAGTACGCGAGTAGGTATACGTTCGACATCGATTGGTTTCGTCGTCGTTGCTCTCACGGGACTGCCGATGTTGTCATCGTGTGGAGGTACCGGTGGCTCGGCCGCAGTAGCCGCCACGCGACCACCGGCGACGGTGGAACTGACTCCGCTGTTCGATCCTCCGGTCACGACAGCGCCGCCGGTCACCGTGGCTCTCACGACGATCGCCGAGGCCCCCGAAATCGTGCAGGTTCCGGTCGAACCCCTGACCGAACCGCTCGTCGCCATCGGTCGCGAGTCCGGTGCCGGGGCGCAGCGCGCCCAGGAGCGACTTCTCGAACTCGGTTTCTGGCTCCAGAATCCGAACGGCGATTACGGCGTCACCACCCGGCAGGCCGTGATGGCTTTCCAGAAGTACGCCGGTCTGCCGACCACCGAATCGGTCGACGAGGCGACGGCAGCTGCGTTGTCGACGGCCGCGTTCCGGGCCCACGGAATCTCGAACGAGGGGACACTGATCGAAGTCGACAAGACCCGACAGTTGCTCTTCGTGATCGAAGACGGTGTCACCTCGTGGGCGATCAATGTGTCGACCGGAAGTGGTGTTCCGTTCCGCGAGCGCGACAAGACCGAGTGGGGTAAATGGATCTGGGGCGATGCGCGAACTCCGGAAGGAATCTTCACGATCGACCGCGAGTACGCGAAGGGCTGGCGTCCGGGAGATCTCGGAGAGATCTACCGACCCAAGTATTTCAACGGTGGCATCGCCCTTCATGGTGCGTACAAGATCCCGGCGTATCCCGCGTCGCACGGTTGCGTCCGCATGTCGACCCCGGCCATGGACTTCATCTGGTCGGCCGATCTCGTGCCCCGGGGCACGACCGTGTGGGTCCACTCTCAGGGTTGATCCTCATCGCTCGTCGGCTCGGGTCGACGGTGTGACAACCTTGTTCGATGCTTCCCGTCATCGGACCACTTCGACCCTGGGCCGATCCGGCGACCGTGGCCATGCTCCGTCTGCCGATGCGGATGAATCTGACCCCTTCGCCCGATCTCACCACGGCGCGCGCCGGGCGGGACGAGTCGCCGTGGTTCCGCTCACTCGACGGTGATTGGAATCTTCGGCTGTGGGACCACCCCGATGACGTTCCCGCTTCGGCCTTGAGTGGTGGAACACGTGGATGGTCGCGCGTCGCCGTGCCCAGCAACTGGACCGTTCAGGGCTTCGATGATCTTCCGCACTACACGAACGTCGACATGCCATGGCCTCATCGTCCGCCGGCGCTCCCGGATGTGCTCACCACTGGCGTGTATCACCGTGAGTTCTCGGTGCCGGCCAAGTGGAAGAAGCGCCGAACGATTCTCCACGTCGGTGGGGCGGAGAGTGTTCATGCGGTCTATGTGAACGGCGAATTCGCCGGTTATGGAACCGACAGTCGGCTTCCGAGCGAGTACGACGTCACCGCGCATCTGCGATCAGGCGCCAACGATCTCGCCATCGTCGTCATCCGTTACAGCGCCCAGTCGTATGTCGAGGATCAGGATCAATGGTGGATGGCCGGGCTGCACCGGGAAGTCTTCTTCGAGTCACGCGCCGCAGTCGGTGTGCATCGACTCGATGTCGTCGCCGACTGGGACGCAGAGACCGAAGTTGCGAGTATCGATATCACGACGCGGCTGACGACCGGCGACCGCGATCTCGAGTCGGGCTGGAGCGCGCGGGCGTGGGTGGAGACGCTCGAGGGTTCGCGCAAGGGTCGAGTGCTCACTGCCAAGGTCGCCACGTCCCATCGCGCGCCGTACGTCTTCACCGGCCATGTCGCCCGAGTGAACGCGGAGATCCGTGGCGTTCGGCCGTGGTCGGCCGAGACGCCGATTCTCTATCGGGTCGTGTGTGAACTGGTCGATCCAGAGGGTGCCGTGACCGAGGTGGTCACGCAGCGCATCGGATTCCGGCGCGTCGAGATGAAAGACGGCTTGGTCTGCGTGAACGGAAAGCCACTCACTTTCATGGGCGTCAACCGGCACGATCATCACCCGGATCGCGGTAAGGCGGTGACGGTCGAGGACATGTTGGCCGACATCGTGACCATGAAGCGCCACAACATCAATGCCGTACGCACGTCGCATTACCCGAACGACCATCGGTTCTACGACCTTTGTGACGAGCACGGTCTCTACGTGATCGACGAAGCCAACGTCGAGAGCCACGCATACAACACGAGCCTGTGTCACGACGTCCGCTTTCGGTCCACGTGGCTCGAACGGGTGGGTCGTATGGTCGATCGAGACCGCAATCATCCGTGCATCGTGATGTGGAGCATGGGCAATGAGTCGGGTTATGGAGAACACCACGATGCGTCGGCAGCCCTGGCTCGGCGCCTCGATCCGACTCGTCTCCTGCACTACGAAGGAGCGGTCTTTCACGCCGGCTGGGCCAACGGTGGACGTGGTGTCACCGATGTGGTCTGTCCGATGTACGCGCCAGCAGCGGCGATCCAGATGTACGCCGAGTCGGGACTCGGTGAGCGCCCGCTGGTGTTGTGCGAGTACTCGCACGCGATGGGCAATTCGAATGGTGGCCTGGCCGACTACTGGCGGGTGATCGATGCGCACCGGCAACTGCAAGGTGGATTCATCTGGGAGTGGAAGGATCACGGCATCCGCCAGACGTTGCCCGATGGACGCCAGCGGTTCGCTTACGGCGGTCAGTTCGGCGATCGACCGAATGATGGCAATTTCGTGGCCGACGGATTGGTGTCACCGGAGGGGACACCGCATCCGGCGATGCAGGAAGTGGCGTGGGTCCACCGACCGGTGGCGGTGGAGGGTGTCGGCTGGAAGATGCGCGTCACGAATCGTCAGACGTTCGGTGATCTTTCGTGCTTCGTGGGCGAGTGGCAACTGCGAATCGGTGGTGAGATCAGGGCTCATGGACGATGGAATCCGGCCGTCGACGCTGGTCAATCACTCATCGTCGATTCGCCCGTCACCTTGCACGATCTCGAGTCGGTTTCCGGTGAAGCTCTTCTCACTTTCCGCTGGCGAACCGCGCGGGCGACTGCGTGTGTGCCCAAGGGTCATCTGGTCGCCTGGGACCAAGTCGTGCTTCGCAGCGAAGACGTCCTGCGCGTGATCCCGGAACGGACGTCGACCGGCATCGTCGAGACCGGACTTCGAAACGTGTTGCTCACCGATCCGCGCTTGAATCTCTGGCGGGCGGCCGTCGACAACGATGGTTTCAAGCTGATGCCCGATCTCTTGAAGCGAATGTCGATCGGTGGACCGGCCCTTGCCCGGTGGTTGGCCCAGGGTGTCCACGATCGTCCGGCCGAGAGTTTGGTCGACCATCGTGCCGAGGTGTTCGGCGATGCCGAAGGCTGGACGTACTTCGTGCACGAGGTCACGGTTCCCGAAGCACTGAAGGACCTACCCCGGATCGGAGTCGTGTTCGAAGTGCCGCGGGTGCGCACGGTTCGTTGGTTCGGTCGGGGACCACTCGAGAACATGCCCGATCGAAACAGCGGTGCCTTGGTCGACGTGTGGGAATCCGCACCCGACGATCTGCCGTACGTCCTACCCCAGGAGTTCGGATTGCGTACCGACTGTCGTTGGATGGAACTCGATCTGGGTCCGCGAACGTTGCGCATCGAAACGGTCGAGCCGATCGCTTTGCACATGTCGGCCATCCACTACCGCGATGCCGATTTGTTCGAGGCAGTCGATGTGACCGAGCTAGAACCCTGCCCCCACTCGGTCGTTCACCTGGACGTCGCTCACCGAGGAGTCGGAACCGCGAGTTGCGGTCCCGATGTCGATGATCGCTTCCGGATCGGCGCCGGTACCTACCGATTCGCCTATCGGATGCGGGTCACGAACCGGCGCGACGTACGTGGAGCCGGTGGTCCTCGGCGTTGAGACACCGACCGGTCTCGAGGTCGAACTTCCAACCGTGAAGAGTGCACGTGAGAGTCGACCCGTCGACCTCTCCGAAGACGGAGAGGTCGGCCTTGCGGTGCGGGCAGTAACGCTCGACCGTGTAGCCGGCGAGTTCGATGTCGGGTGACGGAAGGTCCGGTTGGCGTCGAAGTTTGGCCTCGGCTTCGGCGCGGCTCATGCGTTCGACCGACAGTGATTTGAAGAAGTTGTAGAGGAACTCGTTGTAGTCCCCGCGCCGCCAAGCCTTGAAGCGACACGACAAGAAGAGCTTGTCGCTCCAGTCGACGTGTCGATTGGCGACGACGTTCTCCACCAATCGACGGTCGATCTCGAACTTGAAACCGAAGTCCTCGTGTTCGAACACCTTGACCCGACGTTTCGGGAAGTCGACCAGTACGTCGAGGTCATCGAGACGCAGAAGGCAGGCCGCACCGACACCGTCGCACAACGTGGGGGCCAGAGTCATGAGCGGCTCCCACCAGGCCCGCAAGGTCGCGACGAGATCGGTGGATTCTTGTGACCAAGAACGTCGGTGCTCCTCGATCCAGGGCAGATAGTCGGCCTGATACCGACCGAGGTACTCGGCCTTGTCGTCGAAGATCTTCCGGACCTCGTCGTCGGACATCGGATGACGTACTTCCAAACGGTGTCCATCGAGTTCGATGGTCGTGCCGGGAACGTTCAGCACGCCGTGATGTCCGTCGGCCGCGAGTCGATCGAGGAAAGCAGTCTGGTCGGGGAAGATCGACAACTCGTCACCGGTCACGACATTGAGCCCGTAGAGCGATGGGTCGAGGAAACAAGGCGGACCCGCCGAAGGCACGACCGCGCGGGCACCGACGGCTTCGACGTATCGCATCGCACGGGCGAACTGACTCTCCACCTTGGCCTGCACGAGCTCGCGCATCCGTTCGACCGGCTCTTCGTAGACCATCGGATACCAAATGGCACCGGAGTACTGCAGAAAATGGAGATCCACCGGACCATGGCTCTTCAACGCGTTGATGTCGCCCGTTCGGCAATCGTTCTGGTCGACCAAACGGTGGGTTCCGTCGAACACGACGAGCGCGGAGTCGCCTCCGGGCCCATCCGCGATCGCGGTTTCGGGGTGGATGGCCACCACGAGTCCGTCTCCGAGATCGGTTTCTTCACCCGCACGGGTGCGTATGAATTCGGTGAAGCCGAGCGCGCGCAGACGTCGCTCCAATTCCTGGGTCGGAAAATCGGGGAGGAGGACCGGCGTGAGTCGGGGCATGTTCTCGGCGAGCCATTGTTCGTCGAGGTGGTCTCCGTGCAGATGCGAGATGTACAGGTACGACGGATGTCTGATCGCATCGGCGACCTGGGCTGGAAGTTGGTCGTTTCGGGGGAAGGGAAACCACGAACCGAAGAAGGCCGGATTGAACCACGGATCGCAAACGATCGAACCTTGTCGCGTCTCGATCAAGAGACCGGCATGGCCGATCGACGTCGCGCGCACGACAGCAAACTACCGATTCGACGGTGGCGTCATGGCGTCGGCGGATCGCTGAACACCTTGCCACCGCGTGACACGTGTTCGGTCCACTTCGTTCCGTCCCAGTACCGGTACTCGTAACGACCGGCCGGATCCTTGTACCAGTCGGCTGGAACCTTCGGAGCGGTCGATGTGGTGGTGGGAACGGCAACAGTCGCGGCGAGTGACGTTTGCGCGGGACTCGGATCGACGTTCTGGGTGGAAGTCGAAGGCGCCCAACCGGATGGCTCATTGGCCGGTGAAGGAGTCGGTTGTGCTGCGACCGAGGTCGGTGAGGGATTCTTCTTGGTCGTGGGTCGCGAGAGGTAGGCGATCACGTCGGCACCGGCGGAGACGATGCTGACGACTTCCCATCCGTCGGCCGACTTGGACGTGAGTGACGTCGCGAGAGCTTCGTGATCGAAGGATGACACCTTGAGAGAGATGAACTCTTTCACGACGGCGAGTGTAGCCATGCCTTCGCCGACTCGTCCTGCGCGGGCCCGTCGAACACGAGTGTTCCATTGCGTAGAGCGATGACACGGGGAACTCGTTCGAGAAACGATGGCTCGTGGGTCGCGACCAGAAGTGTTGCGCCACGCTCACCCGCGACATCGAGCATCGCGAGAAGGGCATCTCGACCGGTCGCGTCGAGTCCGACGAAGGGTTCGTCCACCAGGAGAACATCGAATGGTCGGATGAGGGCGAGCGCGATGGCGGCTTTCTGTTTGAGACCACGACTGAAACGTGAGGGGAGATCGTCGGCGCGCTCGTAGATCCCCAGTTGTCCGAGCAGATCGGCCGCATCCTGCTCCCATTCCGCGACACCGTGCAGTCGAGCCGTGTAGTCGAGGTGTTCCCAGACCGAGAGATCGTCGTAGAAGACGGGAGTGTCGGACAGATAGCTCACGTGGCGACGGGCTTCGATCGATCCGGGTGCGTGTCCGAAGACCGAAATCGAGCCACTCGACACGTCGAGAAGTCCGGCGATCATGCGGAGCAGCGTCGTCTTGCCCGATCCGTTGTGGCCGATGAGGGCGATCTTTTCACCGGGTGCGACGTCGAGATCGAGTGGAAGAAGTACCGGACCGTCCCCGTAGTCCTTGGCGAGGTTGTGAGTGTGGACGGCGGACGGCGGACGATCGACGCGTTCCTCGTGGACCTCGCGTGGCGAACCTGTGTTGCGGTGACGACTCATGAAACTCCTCGTGACGGGGAACGGCTTTCGCGAGCGGCGGCGTCCATCCAGTTGCGAATCGCGTCGCGGCGGTGGATCCATGCACCGATCAATCCGACCAGAAGAACGACGGCGATCGCGGCTCGCGTCGCGGCTGCCTCGGGTCCGTTGCCAGTTTCGATCGCGTTCTCGGCAACGAGAATCGGAACCTGTCCGACGATGGTGATGAGCACAGGCCAGACCGCTTTGATGACGTTGGCCGTGCCGGCGACCTCGGGTGGCATGAGGTTGCTGTTCGCCGAGGAAGCGACCGGATCGGGTGCTCCCGAGACGATGTTGATGGCGGCGCCAGCCAAGCCGGCGGCCACGGCAGGAAGCGCACCGATTCCAAAGACGACCCATCGGTCGGTGCCGAAAGATCCGATCGTCATCCAGAGGACAGCGAGGGGCACCGAGATCGCCAATGAAGCGTGCGTGAGTCGAAGATAGAGAGGTCCGCGTTCGACGGGGTATGAATCGGTGCGGTCACCGTGGTCGATCTCTTGCGCGAGTGGTTCGAGAAGTTCGAGGCCGACCAGAAAGAACGACACCCCTCCGACGAGGACGAGAGGAGTGGTGCCGTTCAGAATCCCGCGACCCGCGAAACCAGCGATGGCCACGAGGACGATGATCCGGAATACTCGACTGATCGGGAAGCGCAGGATTCCATCGAGGGTTCGTCGCCATTCGGTGTACGAACCACCGCCACGGGGGATGCGGACCCATGGGCGACGACGACTTTGTTCGTGGCTGAGCTGACGTCGAATGATGAGGACGGTTCGAAGGTCTTGCAACGTGACTGCGAAGCGGAGCTGGGTGACGAGAGCCGATCGACGTGATTGGGCTTCGAGAGATTGACGACCGAGCATCAAGAAGCCCAGGGCGAGAAGTGCGATCCCCACCGCCACGGCCACGAGATCGGACGCGTCGACTCGCTCACCCCAGAGAGGCAAGTCGCCAGTGGCGTCGCCGGGACCGATCCAGTGCGCATTGGCCGGTAGTGCCGAAACGAATTGCCATGTGATGAGAGCGCCCCCGAACAACGTCGCCGCCCAGCGGGGAACCCGCAACGAATGGGCCACGAGCGCACCACCCACGAAGAACGTGGCGGCGAGCGCGCCCCACGCGGCTCCGGCGACGGCCCAGCTCAGTTCGGTTCCCGGTAGACGACGGCCGGCGAGTTGGCCGCCGAGTGCGCCGGCGAGCGCCGCGGCGAAAGCGATCGAACGCCATCGTTGAAGGGTGGGTTGTAGGAGGACACGCCGTCGGTCGACGGGGGCGAGAAGCACGTGTCGAACCTCGGCCTCTTCGAGAGCGAGCGGACCACCGCGGCTACCGGATCGAATTCCCATCGCGAGGGCCACGACACTCAGGAGTCCGAGCCAACCCGATCCGTACCGACCCACGTCGTCGACGAAATCGGGTGCGGCTGGTGCATCACGTACGAACCCCGAGAGGAAGAGCGCGCCACCTCCGAAGACGAAAGCTGCGAGGTAGACGCGGTACAACGCTTCGAACCATTCGACCTCGGCGAGTCGTTTGCGTCGTCGCGCGCGACGAAGTTCTCCGACGCCGCGTGCTCCGATACCAGAGGGCCTCGTCTCGACTGCGATTCGGTGTTCACCGGTCTCGATCGGCAGATTCGGATCGGACGCCCAGCCCGACCACGAAGTCGCGAAGAGGCGGGCCGATGTGAGTCCTGCATGTTCGAGAGCGATGATGTCGAGACACGCCGAGACACCCGATCCACAGGACACGATCACATCGGAATCGCGCCGGATGCCGAGGGCCGAGAAGTGTCGACGCAAGTCGGTGGGTGTTCGTAAACGGCCCTCGTGCAGAACGTCCGACCAAGGAGCATTCAGTGCGCCGGGTACATGTCCGGGTTTCGGGTCGACCGATGCGACCTCACCGCGGAACCGCTCGGCCGATCGAGCATCGAGGAGAACGACCGACGAGGCCGAGCCTTCCAGTGCGTGCGAGAAGACCTCGTCGGTCGTGGCGAGCCGGTCGGCCGGCCAAGGCCGTGCGGTGAATGCAGCATGCTCGCGTCGCCGTGTCGGCCCGACTTCGATCGACCCCCCGGCTGCCGTCCATGCATCGATGCCACCGTCGAGCAGCGATGCCGGGTGCCCGATCATGCGCAACATGACGACGAGTCGCGAAGCCGTCATGCCACCGGTGTCGTCGTAGGCGATCACGGTCGTTCGATCACCGATTCCGAGACGACCCATGGCTCGGGCGAAGTGCTCGGGGTTGGGCAGTGGATGGCGCCCGGCGGTGGGTTCGGCCGGTTGGGAGAGGTCGGTGTCGACGTCGACGAACACGGCGTCGGGCAGATGACCGGCTTCGTGGATCGCTCGCGCATCGCGACCATCGAGATACCAGCGCACATCGACCAGGACCGGCGCATCGGTGTCCGGCGCACCCGCCAACATCTCGAGCAACTCGTCGGCGGTGATGACGAGGGGCGGAAGGACCTTCGGCTCTATCGATTCCAAGACGATCATCCTCGCACTTTTCGCCGCCATACTTGTATCGATGTCTGTGGAGGCGATGCAGTTGTTCACCGCTCTGCTGGCGCTCGTCGCTCTCGGTGGGGCCGCCTTCTTGTTGGTTCTGAAAGTCGCTGCTCGGTGGTCGCCGGTGGCCGCACGGTTGGCGTCCGACGTCGGTCGTTCTTCCCTGGCGCTGGCTGCACTCGTGGCTTCGGTCGCCACGGCCGGGAGCCTGTACTTCAGCGAAATCGCCGATTTCGTTCCGTGTCGTCTCTGTTGGTTCCAACGAATCTGCATGTATCCGCTCGTGGCCATCCTCGGTGTGGCGGCCTGGCGGCGTGATCGGAGTGCCCGCTGGTATTGCCTGCCTCTGCTCGTGGCGGGCGCTTCGGTCTCGATGTACCACTACATCATCGAATGGAAGCCCTCGTGGGGAGAGTCGGCGTGCGGAGTCGGACCGTCGTGCACCGATGTGTGGTTCCGCGAACTCGGTTTCGTGACCCTTGCGTTCATGGCTCTGGCCGGTTTCTTGGCCGTCGGCGCCTTGTTGTTCGTCACCCCGGCCGCCGACCGGAACCAACCCGTGGTTGCCGATAACTGATCTGTTACGAATACGAATGAGTCGACGAGAGAGGAACCCATGAGCGAGACCACGAAACCCGCGGCCGGATCGACCAAGTGGATCGTGACCGGTGTTCTCGCGCTGATCGCTGCCGCTTTCGCCGTCGCGGTGATCGTCGGGAGTGGCTCGGACGACTCATCCGGCGCGTCGACTCAGGATTCGACGACCGATGTGTCCATCGTGAGCGGGGACTCGCGTCCGTCCGGCGCGGCGGGAGAGAACCAGCCCGTTCGCGTGAGCGGTCAATCCCTCGATCCACTCGGTTCCACGGGGGCTGATCTCTCCGTCGGCGCGAGCGCACCCGAATTGATCGGTTCCGGATTCGACGGAACGACGATTTCGGTCACGCCCGGCGATGGGACTCCTTACATGCTCGTGTTCCTCGCCCACTGGTGCCCGCATTGCAACGCCGAGGTTCCGCGTCTTGTCGAGTGGAATGCCTCGGGAATGGTGCCCGAAGGTTTGCGGGTGATCGGTGTGAGCACTGCGGTGGCCGCCGATCGGCCGAATTATCCGCCGTCGAAGTGGATCGTCGACAAGGAGTGGCCGTTCGAAGTCATGGCCGATTCGACCGAGATGGACGCCGCTGGGGCTTACGGCGTGGACGGTTTTCCGTTCTTCGTCGTCGTGGGCGCCGACGGCAAGGTGAAGGTTCGTGCGTCAGGAGAGCAGGGGATCGACGTGATCGATCGATTGGTGCGGGACGCGCTCGCCAGTTGATGTCACGGGCTCTACGGTTGGGGTCGTGAATCTTCGCGAACTCCAAGACGTCATCGAGCGCACGTACGGTGACCGAGATCGGCTTCGTGGTGTGCCGTCCACCGTGGCTTGGTTGGCCGAGGAGATCGGCGAACTCGCTCAGGCCGTTCGCAAGGGTTCACTCGACGATCAGATCCACGAGTTCTCCGATGTTCTCGCCTGGGTCGCGAGTCTGGCCAACCAAATGGGTGTCGACCTCGAAGCGGCTGTCGGTCGTTACGAGTCGGGATGTCCGCGATGCCGGTCGATTCCGTGCGAATGCTGAGACGACATGGCTGACGATCTCTTCGATGACGACGAGTGGGACGATGACGTCGACGATGAAGAGCCGGGCACGACTTTCTCGGTCTCCGAAGTCGCCGACACGATCAACGATGTCCTCGGCGAGGCCTTCGATCGTGGGATCTGGGTCTGGGGGGAGATCACGGGACTCAGTACCAAGAACGGTCACACCTATTTCTCACTCGTGGAGGCGACGCCGTCAGGCGGCAAGGCACAACTGAGCGTCAACTTGTGGGCTGGGGTCATGACGAAGTTGCGACCACTGCTGAAGCGGAGTGGAGTCACCCTCGAGAACGGTGTCAAGGTACGCGTCTTCGGCTCGCTCGACTTCTACGCACCATTCGGAAAGATCTCGCTGAACATGCGCGACATCGACCCGCGCTTCACCCTGGGCGACATCGCCCTTCAGCGAGAGGAACTCATCCGCCGACTGCGCGAATCGGGTGATTACGACCGCAACCGAGAACTCGAACTGAGTCCGGCTCCGTTGCGGGTCGGTGTGGTGACCAGCGAATCGAGTGCCGCATGGGCCGATTTCCGCCACGAGATCGAACGCAGCGGACTGGGTTTTCATCTCCGCTTGGCCGATGTACGGGTACAGGGTGAATCTGCGGTCCGCGACGTCACCACGGCGATTCGCGTTCTCGGGCAGCGCGACGACATCGATGTGATCGCGGTGGTTCGGGGTGGAGGTAGTCGGGCCGAGTTGGCCACTTTCGATGCCGAAGAAATCGCCTGGGCCATTGCGGCGTCGCCGGTTCCGGTGATCACCGGCATCGGACACGAGATCGACACGAGCGTTGCCGATGAAGTCGCTCACGAGCGATTCAAGACACCCACCGCGTGTGCAGCTGGGCTCGTGGAGAGGGTGCAAGCATTCGTGAATGCGACCGAGGAGGCGTGGAGTTCGATCGCTCGTTTGGCCTCCGATGCACTCGGGGAGTCGAACGGTGCTCTCCGGGTCATGGCCAACCAAATCGCATCGCGCACTCGCTCGGCGGTCGAACGAGCCGAGGAGCGTCTCGGATTTCGATCCACTCGACTGCGAACGAGTGTCGCGAACTCGATCGTCGCCCACGAAACAAGGATTCGGAGTGGTCGGGATCGACTGCGCCGTCGACTTCCGCAGGTTCTCGAGCGGTCGAGTTTGCAGGTCGGTGGTTTCGAGGCTCGGGCTCGTCTCCTCGATCCCCGAGAACTCATGAAGCGAGGTTGGTCGGTCACGCGCTCGTCGTCGGGTGCCGTCATCCGGTCGGTCTCCGATGTCGGCGAGGGCGAAGCCCTGACGACGCAATTGGCCGATGGGACCATCTCGAGCACGGTCGACGCCGTGACTCCCGATGACGTTCGCAAGTAGGGTGAGGCGATCATGAGCAAGAAGAACGAAGACTCGAGCTCCATCGGATATTCCGAGGCGATCGTCGAACTCGAGGCGATCCTCGCCGATCTCGAGGAAGCCGATGTCGACGTCGACGTTCTCGCCGAGAAGGTCGCGCGGGCGTCGGAGTTGATCAAGCTCTGTCGGGAACGGATCGGCAACGCGAAGCTGCAGATCGACAAGGTCGTGGCCGGTCTCGAAGACTGACCACCCGTAGGTTGATCTCGTGAGCACTCCGCCGACTTCGCTGTTGCGCATCGCTGGCCTCGTCGAGCGTCGGTTGGGCGAGGTTCTGCGTGCGGAGGAGTCGCGTTGGGCCGGTTTCGATTCGGATCTCGGATCGCCGGTGGGTGAGATCGCCCGTCTGATCGACGCGGGTGGCAAACGATTGCGGCCGGCATTTTGTCATTGGGGATACGTCGGAGCCGGCGGTGTCTTGGAAAGTCCCGACGTCATCGATGCCGGGGCGGCGCTCGAGTTGTTGCATGCCTTCGCCCTCTTTCACGACGACATCATGGATGGTTCCTCGAGTCGACGTGGTGAGCCGGTCACCCACGAAGTGTTCGCGGCCGAGCACCGCCGCGACGGCGGAAGTGGTGAGTCGCGTCGGTACGGCGAGGGAATCGCGATACTCGTCGGTGACCTGGCCTTCGTCTATTCCGATCGACTTCTCGATGGCATACCGTCCGTGGCGCGTGATGTGTGGCACGAGTTGCGCATCGAACTCAACGTCGGTCAACTTCTCGATCTGATGGGCTCGGCCCAACATGAACGAAGGCGCTTCAAAGCCGAGCGCATCTGTCGTTACAAGAGTGGCAAATACACGATCGAACGCCCGCTCCATCTCGGTGCCCTGATGGCGGCACCCGATCGAGCTACCGAGTTGATCCCCGCTCTGAGTGCCTACGGTCTGCCCCTCGGCGATGCGTTCCAGATGCGCGACGACGTCATGGGCGCTTTCGGTTCGACCGAACTCACCGGCAAACCGGTGGGTGACGACCTTCGTGAGGGAAAGCCGACGCCGTTGCTCGCGCTGGCCATCGAGATGGCGAGTGAACGAGAGCGCGAGGTGCTGGACGCGGTCGGTCGCGTCACCCTCGACGATGCTCGAGTGAGCGAAGTTCAAGAAGTCATCGTCGCCACCGGTGCTCTCGACGAGATGGAGCGGATCATCGCCCGGTTGACAACGGAGGCGGTGGAGGCGATCGAACGTGCACCCATCACCGAAGACGCCCGAAGCGAACTCGTCGTGCTGGCCGACTACGTGAGTCGTCGGCTGACCTGACGGTCCGGGTTTTCGTGTGCCGTCGACACTCGATGTCCCGTACATTGTGAGCATGAGGAAGTCGGTCGGCGTCGCAGGATTGCTGGTGATGGTCGGCATGTCGGCCTGTGGTGGCGGCGGCGAGAACGCATACGACACGCTGCCCTTGATCACCGTCGCTACCCAACCGCCGGAACTGACGACCACCACCACGCTTCCCGAGGCGGTCGAGTACTACACGATCCAGCAGGGCGACACCCTCTATGGCATCGCCCAGTCGTTCGGTATCACACTCGACGATCTGATCGCATTCAACGGCATCACCGACCCCGACGCCATCGAGGCCGGTCAGCGACTGAAGGTTCCGCCCGTGGGCGCCTCGATCCCGCCGGCCTCCACGACGACCGTCGCCCAGACAACGACTCCCTGAATTCGTACACTGTCGCCATGAATGCGGGAGACAAGTTCTGGCCGAATCAGGATCACTGGTCGGTCAAGATTCCCCTCCGCACACCGCATCCGCGCCTAAGGGTTCTCGAGGAAACCGGATTCGTAGCGCTCAGTCCCATGCCCCTCGAAGTGCCGTCGCACGAGTGGGAATCCCTCGAGTACATGGATTGGAAGAGCGGTGGCGACACCAACTTCGCGCCGCTCGCCTCGGCCGACGGTCAGCTCGACTGTCGCGGTTTCTGGGACAAAGGCAAGACCGACAAGGACGCGATCTGGACCAGTAACGCCGAGAGTGCGCCCACCCTCCGTCGGTACGTCGACTCGGTCGGTGCCAATTTCGGACGGGTTCGCATCATCAAACTCGAACCCCAGGATCGAGACACGGCGTTCCGTTCGATCCACCGGGACGACAACAACCGCTTCAATCCCGATGATGAAGGTTGGGTCGTTCGTTCGTGGGTCGAACTCACGGATCAACCCGACAGCTACATGCTCCTCATGGACAACGACGCCGACGGACTACCCGATCCATCGACCGAGCGGCGAGTGCCGTTACCGCGTGGCGCACGCTTCGTCGTCGACACCCAGCGTTTGTGGCACGTGGTGGTACATCCGCACGACCGCCCTCGCTACGCGCTGATCACGAGCTTCGAAAGCGGTCCGACGCTCGAGCGCTGGATCGAAACCCAGCTTCCCGTCTCGGTCTGATTTTCAGCGTCGTCCGCTGGCCGCGATCTCGGCGATGTCGCGCATGATCCGACCGATCTCGTAATCCTTGGGCGTGTAGACCGCAGTGACACCGGCATCCATGAGTCGAGGCTGGTCCTCTTCCGGAATGATTCCACCGACCACGACTGGAATCGTCACTCCTGCTGAGCGCAGATGTTCGATGACCGAAGGTACGAGTGAGAGATGGGAACCCGACAGGATCGACAGACCGATGACGTCGGGGTCCTCGTCTCGTGCACTGGCCGCGATCTGTTCCGGGGTCAGGCGGATACCGGAGTAGATCACCTCCATGCCGGCATCACGAGCGGCGACGGTGATCTGCTCGGCGCCGTTGGAATGCCCGTCGAGTCCGGGTTTGGCGACGAGCAGCTTGGGCGGACCGCCGGGAATCGAACGCACGAACTCGGCCACCGCGGCGAGTTCACCGGGACGCTTGCCCACGGCGGCCGACACCCCGGTCGGGGCGCGGTACTCACCGAACACCTCGCGGAGAAGTCCGGCCCATTCGCCCGTGGTACCTCCGGCCTTGGCCAAGGCGATCGACGGCTCCATCACGTTGTCACCTTCGATGGCGGCGCGTCGGAGTTCGTCGAGCGCTGTCCTCACCGCCGCTTCGTCGCGAGAACCTCGCCAACGATTCACGTCGTCGATGGTCTCTTTCTCGACCGCCGGATCGACCTTGACGATCTTGCCTTCACCGCCGAGCGGCGATGATTCGGTTTCGCGGTAACTGTTGACGCCGACGACCGTCTGTTCACCACTCTCGATACGTCGAGTGCGTTCGGCCATCGAACGAACGAGGCGACCCTTCAACTGATCGACGGCCTCGAATGCGCCACCCAGTTCGAGGACCTCGTTGAACTCGGCCCACGCTTCGTCACGGATTCGTGCCGTGGTCTCTTCGACGACCCGCGAGCCATCGAAGATGTCGCCGTACTCGAGGAGGTCGGTTTCGAACGCGAGAACCTGCTGCATGCGCAAGCTCCACTGCTGATCCCAGGGAGTCGGCAAACCGAGCGCCTCGTTCCAAGCCGGCAACTGAATCGACCGGGCACGAGCGTTCTTCGAGAGCGAAACGGCGAGCATCTCCAGAACGATGCGCTGCACGTTGTTCTCGGGCTGGGCCTCGGTGAGTCCGAGGGAATTCACCTGAACGCCGTAGCGGAAGCGAAGTGATTTGTCGTTCTGGACCCCGTAGCGCTCGCGACCGATGCGCTCCCACAATTCGGTGAAGGCCCGCATCTTGCAGATCTCTTCCACGAACCGGATACCGGCGTTGACGAAGAACGAGATCGACGCGAACACCTGGGGGAATTGCTCGGGGGGAACCTGACCCGAATCACGAACAGCATCGAGAACACCGACCGCAGTAGCCAGCGAGTAAGCGATCTCCTGAACCGGAGTGGCTCCCGCCTCCTGCAGGTGATACGAGCACACGTTCATCGGGTTCC
>SXGQ01706494.1_pt1 | contig 31262 bp, 31 predicted proteins | sample 3178371 | NCBI WGS metagenome assembly SXGQ01 (sample SAMN11356859, study PRJNA531348) | freshwater metagenome | isolation source: freshwater sample F1-20 | place: China: Fuxian Lake, Yuxi | collected 2017-12-25
AACATGGCATGCAACAAAACATTACAGCCAGCGGCGATGTGCTCTGGCTTGGCGTCTTCGATCTCGTTGTGACTGATGCCATCTTTGCAAGGGATAAAGATCATTCCGCTGGGGGCCAAGCGGGCGGTGTACACCGCATCATGGCCAGCACCTGAGACCACCTGCATGTGGCTGTGACCCAGGTGCTGTGCAGCTTCGGTGACGGCTTGTGCGCATTCGGCATGGAAGGCCTGGGCCGGGTAGCTAGAAACCAATTCAATCTGGATACTTTGGCCGGTTTCTGCTTGTAAGCGCTGCGCCAAGGCCTTGACCTTATCGGCCATAGCGTCCACGCCCGCATCGGTAGGGTGGCGCAGGTCGATGCTGAACTTAACCCGTCCGGGGATGACGTTGCGGCTGTTGGGGTGGACTTGCACCATGCCCACGGTGCCGCGCCCCTCTGGCGCGTACTGCTGTGCTACAGCGACCACGGATTGCATCAAGGTCGTGGCCACTTGCAGGGCGTCGCGTCGCAAAGGCATGGGGGTTGGCCCGGCGTGCGCCTCCATGCCCATGACCGTGCAATCAAACCAGCGGATGCCCAACACCCCGGTGACCACACCAATTGTGACGCCTGCATCTTCAAGCACTGGGCCTTGCTCAATGTGGGTTTCAAAATAAGCGCCTATCGGGTGTTGCCCCGGCACCTCGGTGCCCAAGTAGCCAATGCGCTCGAGTTCTTCGCGCACAGATTTGCCGTCTTGGTCGCGGGCTTGGTAAGCGTGGTCTAAAGAGAAAGCACCGGCAAACACACCCGATCCCATCATCACAGGCACAAAACGCGAACCTTCTTCATTGGTCCAAAAAGCAACCTCGATGGGCGCTTCGGTTTCAATGCCATGGTCGTTGAGACAGCGCACCACTTCCAAGCCAGCCAAAACGCCGTAATTGCCATCGAACTTACCGCCGGTAGGTTGTGTGTCAATGTGGCTGCCCGTCATGATGGGGGGCAAATCAGGGTTGCGCCCAGGCCGGCGCATGAACACATTGCCAATTTGGTCCAAGGTCACCGTCATGCCCGCTTCGCGACCCCATTGGGTCACCAAGTCGCGGCCCTGGCGGTCTAAGTCACTCAGCGCCAAACGGCACACCCCGCCTTTGGCGGTGGCGCCAATCTGGGCCAAGTCGATCAAAGCCTGCCAAAGACGCTGGGCATTGATGCGCAAATCAGGTAAGGGGTGAGAGTCAAGTTTCATAGAACAGTTCTTTGCAAATGTCGATGAGTCATGCATGTTGTTGCCTGCAACGGATGGTGGCTTGTGCCATGATATCTGCTATGCAAAAACCGCCCCAACCCGAGCACGCAGGACCTACCCACTCGGCCAGCGTTCGCCTTCAAAGCCTTACAGCAGAGGCCTTTGCGCCTTATGGCCAAGTGTTGCAACTCGACGCTGCAGGTCAGCGCGCCATCAACCAAGGCACCAGTTCGCGCTTGGACTTGCTTGCTGATTTGGACCTGCATGACGCTAACGGCCAAGCAGTTTTGGCGGTGTTCCATGCCCAAGCACAAAGCCCGCGTACGCCGTGCCAAATGCTCGAGCGCCACAACTGGGGCAGTCAAAGTTTTTTGCCTTTGTTGGGCGCGCGCTGCCGGCTTTGGGTGGCAACAGGCGTCGCAACCCCCGACTTGAACACCTTGGCGTGTTTTGAAGTGAGCGGTCAACAAGGTTTTACCTTGAACAAAGGTGTTTGGCACCACCCCTTAATGGCCTTAGAAGCCAGCTCGTTTTTGGTGATTGAACGCCAAGGGCCGCAAGAGGATTGCGAGGTCTTCACCTTGCTCCAAGCCGTCCATCCGACCTGGCCTGCGGACTGACTCAGCCCCATCCGGCTTAACCCAGCGCCGCGTGGATGCGTTCGGCCAAGCGAACCAGGCTGCGGTCACTGCCCACCGGCCCGACCAATGAGATGCCTAAGGGCGCGCCTTGCCGTTGGGCCAAGGGCAAACTCAACTGCGGCAAGCCCGCTAAACCTGCACCGCACAACATGCGCGTGGCGCGGTTGCGGTAAGTATCCAGATCGGCTTCCGAAGCAGAGATCAGCGGCGCCACATCGGGCATGGTGGGCATGAGCAGCACGCCATCGGTACCCAATATGCGCCCAATGTGCGCGCGCCAGCGTTGGCGAAATTCCTGGGCCGAAGCCACGGTGGCGTCGCTTAGTTCAGACGCCCACTGAAACCGCTCGGCCACACCTGGTCCTAGTACAGGTGCAAAGCGCTGAATGAAAGCCCCATCCACATCCCAGGCCTCACGCCCTTGAATGGCGCGAAAGTGCCAGAACATGCTGTCAAAGTCGTCAAGCACAACGTTAAGCGTGCGGGCTTTGCCAAGGCACTCTTCAATTTGCCCACGCACCGGCTTCAATGCCTTGACCGCTGCAGGGGCGGCCAAGCCCCAAATATCGTTGGGGACCAGCAAGCGCACGCTGTCGGGCAAGGCTTGGGCATCTTCACCCAACAGCACATCGGCCACCCTGGCAAATGTGGGCACGTCGCGGGTAAACCAACCGCAGGTGTCCAAACTGGGCGACAAGGCCAATGTGTCTTCCAAGCTAATGCGGCCGTGGCTAGGACGGATACCTACCAAACCGCAATGGTTGGCCGGTGCGCGAACCGAACCACCCGTGTCCGAGCCCAGCGCAAAGTCGCACATGCGGTTGGACACAGCAGAGGCCGAGCCCGAAGACGAGCCTCCGCTGATGCGATGAGGGTCGGCGCCATTGATAGGCGAGCCAAAATGGGCGTTTTGTCCGCTCATAGAAAACGCCAGTTCATCGGTAATGGTTTTGCCCACAAATCTAGCACCTGCGTTGAGCAGGCTTTGCACCACGGGAGCGGTACGCTCTTGGATGCCCGACAGCGCCAGCATGAAAGGCTGGCCGCCACTGGTGGGGTAGCCTTGAACGTGGTAGAGGTCTTTCACTCCAAAACTCAAACCCGCCAACGGCCCGGTGGGTGCGTTTGGAACGGGAACTTTGGGGTAAGGCATGAAGGCGTGGGCGGTGTCCCACAAGGCGTCGGTATGGTGGTTCATGGTGTGGTGGCTGAAGAAAAACTCAAACAGACTGGGGCTCTAAGGCACGCAAACAGCGCACGCTGTGGTTGTCTGCCAACCAACTCACATCGGGTTGCATTGATTCACATTCTGGCTGGGCCAATTTGCAGCGAGTCGCAAAGGCACAACCATTTGGTAACGCCGCCAAATCGGGCGGAGCACCTGCAATGGTCACCAGCCGCTGTCCCTTGGCCAAGGCCCCGTCGGCGCGGCTTTGCAACAAAGCCCGGGTATAGGGGTGGCGAGGTTGGCGCAGCAAGGTGCGCGCCGGCCCCTCTTCCACAATGCGGCCGGCATACATCACCGCAATGCGGTCAGCCACTTCGACGGCGGCACCGATATCGTGAGTGACAAACACCACCGCCAGCCCTAGGTCTTTTTGTAACTCGCGAAGCAACAGCAAAATTTGAATTTGTACGGTGGCATCAAGCGCTGTGGTGGGCTCATCGGCCAGCAACAATTGGGGCTTGCAAGCCAAGGCTAACGCAATCATTGCGCGCTGGCGCATACCACCTGACATTTCATGCGGATAAGCTTGGAGGCGCCGCTCGGGGCTTGGGATGCGCACCCGCTCAAACAGCGCCAAGGCGCGTTGGTGAGCCTCTTGGGTGCTGACATTTTCATGGCGGCGAATAGTTTCGGTGATTTGTTGGCCCAAGTTGTAAACAGGATCTAGGGCCAGCAAGGGCTCTTGAAAAATCATCGATGCCACTCGCCCACGGAAGCTGCTAAGTTCTCTGGGCGAGAGCTGCAACACTTGTTGGTCGCCGACGCGAATGTCCCCGGTAATGCGGGTGGTTTTTGCAGCATGCAAACCAAGCAGGCTGCGCAAGGTGACGCTTTTGCCCGAACCCGACTCGCCAATCAAGGCCACCACTTCGCCGCGCTGAACACGCAGATCCACGCCGCTAACGGCTTGCACGGGTTTTTTCCCCCCTGTAAAGGTCACATGGAGTTGTTTGACCTCCACAAAACAATCGTGGGTTGGGGCAGAAATCATGCCACCTCCTGAGTGGCTGAGCCCAACGGGTGAGCCGGTGCAAGGCCATGGGCGCTGCCCGCCACATGCATCCAGCACGCTACCTGCTGACCGTGAGCGGTGTGGGCCAGGACCGGCATTTTTTGGCTACAAATATCTTGGGCATGGACACAGCGAGGGTGAAAGCGGCAACCTGTGGGCGGATTGATGGGGTTGGGCGGGTCACCGGCCAAGGGCGGCTTTTCGGTGCGCCGGTCGGGGTCCAAGGTAGGGATCGATGACAACAAAGCTTGGGTATAGGGGTGTGCCGGATTGTTGAACAAGGTTTCGCTGTTGCCAATCTCTACGACTTGGCCCAAGTACATCACCAACACCCGATCGCTCATGTAACGCACCACATTCAAATCGTGGCTGATGAACACATAGGTCAGGCCAAAGTCATCTTTCAAATCTAACAACAAGTTAAGCACCTGGGCTTCCACGGACTTGTCCAAGGCCGACACCGCCTCATCCAAGATGATCAAGCGCGACTGCAAGGCCAGAGCGCGGGCAATGTTCACTCGTTGGCGTTGACCGCCCGAGAGTTCGTGAGGATAGCGCTCGGCAAAACGCTCGGGCGCCAAGCCCACCCGAGCCAGCAAGTCGCGGGCGCGCGCCACCGCCTCGCTCTGGGGCACACCATGCACCATGGGTGCAAAAGCAATCGAGTCTTCAATGGTCAAGCGCGGGTTCAAAGAGGCATAGCTGTCTTGGAACACCATTTGAGTTTGCCGCCGATAAGCCTTCAAGGGCAAAGCCGAGCCGCCCACGGTCTGGGCATCAAAAATCAGCTCACCGTGATCTTGAATGATCAATTGCATGAGCAAGCGCGCAGTGGTGGATTTTCCGCAACCGGACTCGCCCACGACGCCCAAGGTCTCGCCTTTGAAGACCTCAAAATCCACGCCATCGACGGCACGCACGACGCCACCGCCCTTGCCGAAAACGTCTTTTTTTAGCGGGAAGTGTTTGACCAAGCCACGCACACTGAGCATGGGTTGAGCTGGGCCGCCCAAGTCAAAAGGGGTTAAGGGCATGGCACGCTCACTGTTTGATCTCCATGGCCGAGCGCAAGCCGTCGGCTAACAAATTGAAGGCAATGGAGGTGATGAAAATCATCGCCCCGGGCAAAGCTGCGATCCAAGGCTGTGTGTAAATTGCAGTGCGCAAGGTGTTTAACATGAGGCCCCACTCGGGCTCGGGAGGCTTAACGCCAAGGCCCAAAAAGCTCAGGCCAGAGGCCAAAATCATGGCCACTGCGATCAAACTGGTGGCGTACACAAACACCGGCCCAAGCACATTGCCCAACACGTGCACCCGAACGATGGTGAAGGCACCCGCCCCCGAGGCGCGGGCGGCATCAACAAAATCTCGACCGCGTATTTGAGTGGTCACGCTCTCGGCCACACGGGCAATTGGCGGAATGAACACAATGGTCAAAGAAATTAGCGAATTGGTGATGCCTGCGCCTAAGGTGCCTGACAAAGCGATGGCCAGTAGAACCGAGGGAAACGCATAGAACACATCGATGGTGCGCATCATGCTGGTATTGACCCAACCACCGGCGTAACCCGCGGTGATGCCAATGACTGAGCCGATGACAAAAGCGCAAATCACCGGGGTTATGCCAATGAACAAAGACAAGCGCGTGCCAACGATCAAGCGGCTCAGCATATCTCGCCCCAACTCATCTGTGCCCAAGGGATGTCCCGCAAAACCAATCGGTTTAAGCCTCTTGAGTATGGACGACTGGTACGGATCCAAGGGCGCCAACCACGGCCCAAAAATAGCCAGCACCAGCAACACCAAGACCACCAAGGCTGCAAATACAGCAATTTTTTGTTGCATGAAACGCCTGCCCACAGTTTGCCAATAACCCGCCGATCTCTGCATGGCGAGCTCGGGCACCTTTTGGGGATCGACAGCAATGTGCATCTTGTTTTGGAACTGGTTTTCAGCTGCGCGAAATGCGTGGGTCTAAGAGGGTTTGAACAACATCAACGATCAGGTTCAAGAACACAAAAAACATGGCCAATACCAGAATGGTGCCTTGCAACAAAGGCAGATCGCGCTGAAAAATGGCCGAGTTTAATAAAGAGCCGGTGCCCGGCCAAGAAAAGACGGTCTCGATCAAAATCGAGCCACCTAATAAATAGCCCAGCTGCAAGCCCATCACCGCCAAAGCGGTAGGCGCAGCGTTTTTGACAACGTGCAAGAAAATGCCGAAATCGGTCAGGCCTTTAGCGCGCAAACCCACAATGAACTCTTGGGCCAAGATATCACCCACCAAGGCGCGTAACGTACGCGAAATAATGCCCATGGGAATCACGCTCATGGTGATGGCAGGTAAAAGCATGTGCTTGAAATGCTCCCAGTCCCAGGCCCAATCGCCCGAGCCCCCAGGGCCAGCTCCACCAGGGGGCAACCACATCAAGATCGATGAAAACACAATGACCAGCACCATGCCCAGCCAATAGTGTGGAACGCTAACCCCCAGCACCGAAGTCAAGGAGGCCAATTTATCGAGCCAGGAATTTTGAAAGTAACCGGCCACAAAGCCAAACAAGCAACCGAACAAAAAACCAATCAAGGTGGCAACCATGGCCAAACGCAAGGTGTTGCCCACCGCCTTCATCACCTCGCTGAAGACCGGCCGATTGCTGGCGATTGAAGTGCCCAAATCACCCTGCATGGCACGCCACACCCAACTCACAAACTGCTCGGGGTAAGAGCGGTTAAAACCGTAGAGTTCTTTCAACTTGGCTTGCAACTCAGCCGAAGCGTCAGGGGGCAGGATGGACACCAAGGGGTCGCCCGGCGCTAGGTGCACTAGGGCAAAACACACCAAGGCCACACCCAGCATGATTGGCAGAGTGTAGAGAAGGCGTCGCCACAAAAAAACAAACATCCCACTGCTCCATGTTGGGCAAGCCACGAGGTACCACCAAGGCCCTTAAGCGATAAATTAAAAGCCGGCGTGCTAAGAACCCACACCGGCTGGCCTACGCATCAATCCATGGAAATAGGGGCTAAATCGACAAACCAGCTGCGTGCCTGCACGAGGCCTTTAACCTTGGTGCTGATAGCGCGTGGGCCAACATCGTGGGCAATCCAAACGAAGGGGGCCTCTTCAACGATCCGTGCATGCAACTTAGACAAAGCTTCGTCACGCTTTTTATCATCAAACTGGGTGCGCGCATCGGCAATGAGCTTGTCAAACTCAGGGTTGCCAAAATAGCCCCAATTGTTTGACACCGGCGGAAAGGCACCTGTGCTGGTGAAACGAACCATGCCAAAGAAGGGGTCCATCGCGGCGTAACTCACATTGATGGCATTCGCACCATTGGCAGATGGGTCCTTTGCACCCTTGCGCCAGTTGGTAAACAAGGTGTTCCACTCGATCACATCAAATTCAACGTCAAAGAAGCACTGTTTGAGGGACTGCTGCACAAACTCGTTCATGGGCAAGGGCTGCATTTGGCCTGAGCCCGATGCGGAAATTTGCACCTTGACCTTGAGCGGCTTGGCTGCAGTGTGGCCAGCTTGAGACATCAAAGTTTTGGCTGCGTTCACATCGTATTTGATGTCGAACTTGGGGTTACCCCACCAAGGGTGACCTGGGGGCACAGTACCCTTAGGCACGGCCATCATCCCACCCAACAAGGTTTTGATGCCTTCACGGTCGACACACAGGTTGGCCGCTTGACGCACCCTTTTGTCCAACCAGGGCGAGCCATCGGCAAACGACAACTGCCATGGCCATACATGGGGCTGAGCATTGCTTTCAATCTTGAAGCCACGCTGGGTAATTTGGGCCATCGCGTCTGGCGCTGGAGCCTCAATCCAATCTACTTGGCCACCAAGCAAAGCGGCGGTGCGAGCATTGGCCTCGGGCATGGGTAACATGACAATGCGGTCGAGCTTGGGCACGCGTTTAGGGTCCCAATACGTTTTATGGGCCACCACTTCCAAGCGCTCACGCGGCACGAAGCGCGCCATCTTGAATGGGCCAGAGCCTGATGCGTCTGCGGCAAACGCCGTCCAAGCCGCTTTGGACTTGTCTGCAGGGGTAGCGCCTGCGGCAGCATCAAATTTTTTCTTCCAATGAGCAGGCGAGGCCATGAACAAATTGGTCAGGTTCAGCGGCAAAAAAGCATCGGGTTCGCTGGTGGTGAGTTCCACTGTTAAATCGTCAATCTTGCGAGCGCTGCGCAAAGTGGGCATGCGCGAAGCAGTGACACCAACTTGGCTGGCATCAAAGTGCACGGCGTCTTTGTCCAACACCTTTTGCACGTTCCATACAATCGAATCGGCATTGACGGCTGAGCCATCATGAAACTTCACATTGGGGCGCAGTTTGAAGACCCACTTCGTTTTGTCGCTGCCACTCACCGCCCAAGAATTGGCCAAGCCGGGAATCAGCACGCTGGGGGCATTGCTCTTGGACAAGTCCCATTGAGTCAAGGCGTCATACATGGGGATGCCAGTAAAACGGTTGCCCTCAAAACCCTGGTCGGGCTGACCCAAGGTGCGGGGAATATCGGCGGCAGTCATGGCAATGCGCAACACCTTTTCTTGCGCCTGCACAGCCAAGGTCATGGCGCTCAAACCCACGCCAATGGCCAAGGTCATGGCCGAAGGTGCAGAGGAACTAAAAATGGGTAGGCTGAACCGTTTCATACAAACTCCGATGATGGTGATTAAAAATAAGTGGCATTCAGTATTTAGCATATCAAAGAATTGCTAGCGCAATGCCCGAGTAAATACCTAATACATTGGCATGCAATTTGTATGCCTAGGGTTTATATTTAAACTGATTGAGTTTGACAAATACGTCCCCGACCAATGGTTTTTTCCTGACTAAAAGTTGCTACCAACAAATGAACACGAAGCTTCATTTCATTGAATGACCCACCAAAACAGTGCTTCATGCACTTTGTTAGTTCATGACGCGCACAAAAAATTTAAATTAACACTTCTAAATCGAGCACCTTAACGAATGAAGAACTATTTAATTATCAATCCCAACACCAACGCATTAACTACTGAGCGATTGCAAAACGTTCTCATGCCCCAAATGTCAACGGATTTAAAATTTTCCTTTACAACCGCAAGCTTTGGCGCAAATTACATTGCATGCGAGGCCAGTTACGCGGTGGCTTCACATGCTTGTTTAGAAGCATGGGCCAGCCAAACCTTGGCTAACCCTGAGCCCTTAGCAGGCGTTTTAATTGCTTGCTTTGGCGACCCCGCCTTATTTGCGCTGCGTGAGATGTCGGCGGTGCCCGTGACGGGGCTTGCTGAGGCCTCTTTTATTCAAGCAGCACAAACAGGTCCCTTCGCTGTCGTCACGGGTGGCGAACGTTGGAAACCAATGATCCAAAGATTAGCAAGCAACCTTGGATTTGGCGACCATTTGCGACACATTGAAACAGTCACTCCCAGTGGCTCAGAACTGCAAGCCAACCCAGAAATGGCCATTCAATGCCTTGGAGAAGCATGTCGTCGAGCCGCCAAAGATGGCGTTCGCGTCATTATTTTGGGGGGCGCAGGTTTGGCAGGCTACGCCGAAAAACTTCAGCCTTTTTGCCCTCTTCCGATGATAGACAGTGCACGCGCAGGCCTAGAAGTATTGCTTAATCACCAAGCTCCCCGTGCTAAAAACTTTCTAAATGGCTCATATGCACAGTGGTCAGGAATGAGCGGTTCATTGTCTCAAGTCAATGCGTTTGATTTAACTTGACAACACAACTCCATCAGGCGCGCGCCCTTTTTGAGCAAGGCACTTTTGCACTTTGCAAAAAAACACCTAGGCAGCCCTTTCACATCAATCTCGGTCAGACAACCTCTGGCACCTCAAAGTGCCATAATTTGGCATGAATTTAAATACATCAGGTCAGGAGCTTTTCATGAAACAGACTCAATCGGCGCATCGGCTTTCTCTACCAAAATGGATGATTGGTTTTTTGGTAAGCACTCATTTAGTGGGTGCCGCTTTGGCGCAATCAGTTGCGCCAAATTTTCCCAACAAACCCGTTCGCATCATCGTGCCGCAAACGCCAGGTGGGGCATCTGATGCGTTGGCGCGCATCGTCGGTCAAAAGCTTTCTGAAAAATGGGGTCAACCCGTTGTGATTGAAAACCGCCCCGGTGCAGGGGGCAATATTGGCATGGACGCGGTTGCAAAGGCACCGGGTGATGGCCACACTTTGTTAATGTCTTATGTTGGCTCACACGCCATCAATCCAAGCATCTACAGCAAGTTACCGTTTGATCCAGAAGCTGATTTTGTGGCTGTAGCCACTTTGGCCAATGTCCCCTTTGTAGCGGCCGTGAATGCTTCTGTTCCTGTTGCCAATATGAAGGCCTTGGCTACCTACGCAGGACAAAAACCTGTGGCATTTGGTTCCGCAGGTAACGGGTCAGTTAACCATTTGTTAGGTGAAATGTTCAACACTGCCAGTGGCGCCAAAATGCAGCACATCCCCTACAAGGGGGCGGCTCCAGCCTTGACAGATTTAATTTACGGACAAATTCAAGTGGTCTTCACCAGCTTGCCCTCGGTAGCGCAGCATATTCGAGCGGGTACGGTCAAGGGCTTAAGTGTCACGGGCTCTAAGCGGTCAGCTGCATTCAAAGACATTCCGACCATTGCTGAGTCTGGATTTCCAGGCTTTGTGATTAACCCATGGTTTGGCTTGTTTGCCTCCAAGGGAACGCCTGCCAGCGTAGCCAGGCAGATCAATGCAGACATTAAAAAGGTGATGGAAGACAAGGATGTTCTGGACAGATTTGCGGCAGTCGGTGCAGAGCCCTTTGAGACCACACCGCAAGAGTTTCAAGCCATCCTCAACGCTGATATCAAAACTTGGGCGGCAGTTGTTAAAAGTTCTGGTGCAACAGCTGATTAATTGAGCTCAAGATATTTTGATATGAAAATAAAAAGAATAGCAGGCGCTTTGGGCGCTGAAATTATTGGGCTGAATTTAACCCAAGCTTTGTCCTCAGATTTAACGAAAGAAATTCGAGACGTATTTTTAAAAAACAGTGTCATTTTTTTACGGCACCAACCACTCACGTCCCAACAGTTCATGAACTTTGCGACAGCCATGGGCGAGCCTATTGAGTATCCTTTTGTCAAAGGATTCGACGACTTTCCTCAAATCATTGAAGTTAAAAAGTTGGAGCATGAAAAAAACAACTTTGGAGGTGTGTGGCATTCAGACACCACTTATTTGGAAAAGCCACCCATGGGATCGATGTTGCTTTCCAAAGAAATCCCCCCGTACGGCGGCGACACTTTGTTTGCATGCCAATATGCTGCCTACGAGTCTTTATCAGACACCATGCAAGGTTTGTTAGAAGGTTTACAGGGCATTAATTCTTCTGCCAAAGCCGATGTTTCCAAAACAAGGGAAGATCGCATCAAGTCTGATGGCAATGACTCTTCACCTAAAAGTTTCACCAGCTGCCATCCAGTGGTGCGAACTCATCCTGAAACAGGTCGCAAGGCTTTGTTCATCAACACCGCCCACACCACTGGCATTGAAGGCTTAACTGACAAGGAAAGTGCATCCTTGCTGTCATTTTTGTTTGAGCATCAAGTCAAACCCGAGTTCACATGCCGTTGGAGCTGGGAACCAGATGCTTTGGCGTTTTGGGACAACCGATGCGCACAACACAATCCTGTGAATGACTATCACGGTTTTCGCCGAGTCATGCACCGTATTACCTTGCAAGGTGACAAGCCCTTTTAACTGAATCATGCCTAATGCGTCTTTCAATCAGCCTACTGTCAAAGACGATTCACCTGCGTTTTTATTAAGAGGCAATCGGTTTAAACCTCTCGCATGGGAAACCATGTCGGCTGAACAGCAACAAATGACTCGTGCTGTTTTGGAAGGTCAGCGGGGCAACATGCAAGGCCCCTACAACGTCTTGTTAAGAAGTCCTGAATTAGGGCAACTCGCTCAGGCTTTTGGTGCGCATACGCGCTTCAACTCATCCCTGCCACTCGCACTGAATGAGTTGGCCATTTTGTTAATCGCGCGCGATTGGACTGCTCAATTTGTGTGGTGGGCACACCGACGCATTGCTGAAGATGCAGGTCTACCAATTGACCTGGTTCAAGCCATCTCCAATCAAACGCCAATGCCCAAAAACTTGCCAGATAATGTCATCGCAGTGTTTGAATTTTGCAAAGAGTTAATGCAAACTCGAAAAGTCAGCGATTCAGCTTTCGCACATGTTGTCAAACATTTTGGTGAACGCGGTGTTGTTGATCTGATGGCAACCATGAGTTACTACACCCTCGTCTGCATGTCTCTTAATGTTGACGATTACCCTTTGCCAGATGGCGTTGAGCCTGAGTTGGCTCCACCACGGGGCAGCAACTTGGATGCCAACCAACAACAATGAATCAATCGATGGCGTTAGTCATCATTGGTGGTGGCATTGCAGCGGCACCCACTGCCTATTGGCTTTCACGTCACGAACAGGTGCTATTTAGACCATCGCATTGAAAGTTAAGCCAGGGAATGCATGCGCAAAGTGCGAATAATCATCACCCAGCGCGCCCTTTGGGCACAAAAATACCCTTTTTGAAGCTCGGCTCAAGTATCATTTACTCCCATGAATATCATCATCCTGGGCGCTGGCCGAGTGGGCGAAAGCGTCGCTGAAAGCCTGGTGTCCGAGCAAAACGACATCACCATCATCGACCAAGATCCGACTCGCCTCAGGCTGCTCGAAGAGCGCTTGGACCTGCGCGGCGTTGTAGGCAACGGCATTCAGCCCTCTGTACTGCGCGAAGCCGGAGCCCAAGACGCGGACATGGTCATTGGTTGCGCTGCGGCCGATGAGTCAAACTTGGTGTTTTGCAAGATTGCCCACGACGTGTTCAACGTGCCCACCACCATCGCCCGTCTGCGCTCACCCGAGTTCAACGAGGGCGATGAATTGTTGGGCAAGTCGGGGTTTGCCGTTAACCATGTGATCTGTCCTGAAGAGTCGGTCATGCGCTACATCGAGCAGCTCATCCAGTACCCCGAGGCCTTGCAAGTACTTGAATTTGCCGACGGCCGCGTCAGCCTGATTGTGGTACGAGCAGCTGCCGACAGTCTGCTGGTAAACCACACCATTGCCGAGTTTCGCGACCGATTGCCGGACACCGAGATGCGCGTGGTGGCCTTGTACCGGCAAGACACGCAGGTGGACGCCTTGCCCGAGACCCGCATCCTGCCGGGCGACGAGGTGTTTGTGTTGGCCGACACCCGCAAAATCACTTTCGTGTTAGCCGGCATCCACAAAACCGACCAGCCCGTGAAGCGCCTGATGCTGGCCGGTGGCGGCAAAGTGGGCTTGCGTTTGGCGCGCATTCTGGCAGAGCAATACGATGTGAAGGTGATCGAACGCGATAAAAACCGCTGCGCCTATTTGGCCAGCCAGTTGCCTTCCAGCACCTTGATTCTGAATGGCGACGGTGCCGATGAAGACCTGCTGCTCGAAGAGAGTGTGAACGAGATGGATTTGTTTCTGTCGCTGACCAGCGACGATGAGGACAACATCATGTCCGCCATGCTGGCCAAACGCATGGGCGCGCGGCGCGTCATGGCCCTGATCAACCGCCGTGCATATGCCGACATGATGCAAGGCAGCACGATTGACATCGCGATATCACCTGCGCAAACCGTGATTGGCGAGTTGTTGGCGCACCTGCGTCGGGGCGATGTGGCGGCGGTGCACAGCCTGCGCCGTGGCGCAGCAGAGGCACTTGAGGGCATTGCGCGGGGTGACTTCAAGACGTCGAAATTGGTGGGTCGTCGTGTCGAACAAATCAAACTGCCCCTAGGCGTGAGCATGGGCGCTATCGTACGTGGCCAGGGGCATCAATCCGAGGTGCTGATGCCTCACCACGACACCCTGATAGAGGCCGATGACCACATCATCATGTTCATCCCCAACAAACGCGATGTGCGTGCGGTGGAAAAACTTTTTCAGGTCAGTGCGACCTTTTTTGGCTGATGTTCACTTTCTTCGCACCCGTGCTGTCCTTGATGGCACGCATCTTGATGGCTTTCTCAGTCACATTTTTGGTGCCGGGCATTTGGGCTTGGTTTGAAGACCACCGAGATTTTCAATTAATTTGGGTGGCTGGTTTTTGTTTGACGGCTCTCAGTGGCTTGGCATTGGCGGCAATCACACAAAAGCATCGGCGTGAATTGAAGACCAAAGACGGCTTCTTGTTGGTCAACATGGTGTGGCTGGTTTTACCTGCCTACTCCGCCCTGCCCCTGATGTTTTTGGTGCCTGAAATCACTTGGTCCAAAGCCTACTTTGAGGCCATGAGCGCACTCACCGCCACGGGCGCCACAGCTTTGACGGGGCTTGAGCATTTGCCGGTTTCAGTGAATATTTGGCGCTGCTTTTTGCAGCTGATTGGAGGGCTGGGCATCATGCTGTTGGTGGTGGCCGTGTTGCCCATGTTGGGATTGGGCGGCATGCAGCTGTACAAAACCGAAACGCCAGGCCCCATGAAAGACACCAAGTTCACCCCCCGCATTGCCGAAACGGCGAGAGGCTTGTGGGGCGTGTACTTCTTGTTTTCGGGTGCGTGCTTTTTGGCTTACCGCTGGGCCGGCATGAGCTGGGCCGACGCCTTCATGCACATGTGCACCACCATGGGTTTAGGTGGCTTTTCTTCGTACGATGCCAGTTTTGGGCACTTCAACTCGCCCATGGTCGAATGGGTGGCCATCGTGTTCATGACCTTGGCGGGAATCAGTTTTGTGCGCTACTTTGTTGTGCTGCGCAGCCGCTCCATTTTGCCCATCAGCAGCGACCGTGAAATCCGAACCTACTTGGCTGTTTTGTTGGCAGCCACCTTATCGGTGATGGCTTTGTTGTTGGTGCATGACGTGTACGACGACGCGATGGAGGCCTTGCGGATCAGTGCCTTCCATGTGGTTTCTTTGGCCACCACCACCGGTTATGCCGCCACCGATTACACACAGTGGCCGGTGTTTGCCCCAATCTTGTTGATGTTTTTGGGCTGCTTTGCAACCTGTGCGGGCTCTACGGGTGGTGGCATCAAGATGGTGCGCATGGTCTTGCTGGTGAAGCAAGCCCGGCGCGAGTTGGTGCGCATCATTCACCCCCGTGTCATCAACCCGGTCACGCTGGGCGGCACCGTGATCCCCATGTCGGTTATGACGGCGGTGCTGGGCTTCATGCTCATTTATGGCGGTGTCACCATGAGTCTGAGCATGCTGCTCTTGCTCAGTGGCTTGGACGTTGTCACCGCATTTTCGGCCGTGATTGCCACCGTCAACAACATCGGCCCTGGCCTGGGTGAGGTCGGACCCTCGGGCAATTACGGCGGCCTGAGCCCCTTCCAACTGGGTGTGTTGAGTTTTGCCATGCTGCTCGGCCGACTTGAGCTGCTGTCGGTACTGGTTTTGTTCAGCTCACACTTCTGGCGCAAATAAAGGCGGGATTTTTCGAACTAAGTCTCCTTAGATTTTGTCCGCCTTTACCCAATCATGAAATGGGACAGAATAGACAGCTTTGATAACATCCAACTTTTCTATTGCGTGGTTCATCTTTGATTTTTCCAACCGATTTAGCTTCGTTCCTTGAATTGTTGCGCCAACACGGTGATGAGGCCTACGGACTCATCTTCGCTTTTGCCGCGTCGCACAGCCTGCTGCTAACTCTGTTTGCCGGTTATGCCTCCAGTACAGAGGCTCTTAACCTTGGCACCCTTATTCCCGTGGTCTGGGCCGGCAGTTTTTTGGGGGATACGATCCGCTTCGGAATAGGACGCTATTTCGGTACACAATGGCTTTCACCTTTCCCAAGGCTTCAAAGAAGTATTCAGATCGTTGTTCGGTTGGTAGATCGCTACTATGTGTGGCTCATTCTGTTGCATCGCTATCCTCACGGAATTCGGGGTGTTGCTGGATTTGCCTTCGGAATGTCACGTCTATCCTGGTCCACATTTCTGGTGTTCAATTTCGTTGCGGCCGGAATTTGGTCTGGTGTAGTTCTTTCCGCTGGCCATGCGTTTGGCCAAATTTCGGAGAAGCTGTTAAACGATGCTTTCTCTGGTATCGGCATGGTCATGCTGATTGTGTTCCTCGCGCTGTCATGGGTATTAAGTAAGAAACTCGAGCGTGTTGCCGAGCAAAGTTGAACCTTGGCCACCATATGAAGATAAGCGCAATTTCTCTTTGCAAACGCTGGTGCACGCTTGCGCTCTTGTGCGCCGCAGCCCAAGTTGTGGCGGCCCAGCCGTTTAGCTTTGTGGCCTTGGGTGACTTCAAATCGGGCTCTACGCTGTGCTCGGATGAAGAGTTCCAAGTTTAACTTGGGCATTTTGGCTTGTTTGACAGCGCCCTGATGCGACATGACTTTCAATCAAGCACTGATTGCTTTCAAGCCTTTGATCTGATGTTTTTCAATAGATCTAGCAACAAAGCCTGTTTCTATCAATTTATTGACGAAATTTTGTAAATAGACATTTGCCGCCGCCTTCCCGAGTGCAATAGCAAAGCCATGATTGACCGTCATGAATTTGCCTTGCAACAACTTTCCTTCAGGGAGTTTATGCATTGATTCAATGAGATTTGGCTTTAGTCCGGCGATTGCATCAACTTGAAGGTCATTGAATATTTGAATTGAATCAGCAAAGTTTTTTGTTTGAACAATCGATGCATTTTTTAAAGCACTCGTTAAATAAAGTTCGTACCCTGCTTTTGCAGGAGCGGCAATTTTCATTCCCTTGGCATCTACTTCTTCGGTGCTCTTCAAAGTTGAACTGTGATGAACAACATATCCCGCTTCAATTTCGGTCATGCCCGGAGAAAATGAAATGGTCTTTGCTCTGGTTTTTTCAATCGCGAGGATGGCAATGTCCCAGACACCCTTGGTGGCATCGTCTGCAACTTGACCTGGTTGCTCGTAAACGACCAACTCTAATGACACACCAAGGCGTTTGGCTAACTCTTGCATTAAGTCAACACTAACGCCAAGCAATTCTCCAGACTCATTTTTGCGTGTAAACAAGTTATTGCCTAAATTCATACCAGCCCGCAGCTTTCCTGTGGGAGCCAATTCATTGATGACGGTCATGGTCATATCCCAATACAAATGAAATCTAGGGAGGTTGAGGTTTAGTTGTGTACGGATGTCAATTTGTGCATCCAGTTACCACCATTCTTTTCGCGGCCATATTGAATGTCTGTTAGCTTTTGACGCAGAGACAGGCTAACCTTGGCTATTTCAGCATTGGGAATACTGTAAGAAAAGCTGTGGCTTTTCAGAACACTGATCGGAAAAAGAACAGCTGCTGTACCGCAAGCGAAGAGCTCGGTTATGTCGCCATTGGCTAGCCCTGTTCGCACTTCCTCTAAACTAATTTGACGCTCGTCAACGCGGCGGCCATCAGCCTTTGCAATTTCGATGATACTCTGGCGTGTCACGCCCGCTAATATGCTGTCGCTTAAGGCTGGGGTTGCAAGCGAGCCGTCTTTGTACACTGCGAAAATATTCATCCCGCCGAGTTCTTCGAGGAACTGCCCATGTTGTGCATCTAAGAACAAAACTTGTGCACACCCATTTTTGCGTGCTTCTTGAAGTGGCGCCAGTGAACCTGCGTAGTTGCCAGCGCACTTGGCGTAGCCGGTGCCTCCTTTGGCTGCGCGAGTATGGTGGGCAGAAACCCAAATCGGAATAGATGACACACCGTTTTCAAAGTAAGGGCCGGCTGGACTTGCAATGACATAAAAGGCAACTTTTTCAGCGCCGCGAACACCTAGAAAACTTTCATCCGCGATCATGAAGGGACGCAAGTACAAACTGGTTTCCGGTGTTTGCGAAAGCCACTTGGCGTCGATACCGACAAGTTGTTGGATTGATTGAAGAAATAATTCTTTCGGTAGTTCTGGCAGACCTAAACGCTCTGCCGACTTGGCAAAGCGGGCTGCATTGAGCTCAGGTCGAAAGGCCCATATCGAGCCGTCGACGTGTTGGTAAGCTTTGAGTCCTTCAAAAATGGCTTGCGCGTAATGCAGCACCAATGAAGCGGGATCGAGCATCAAAGGTCCGTAGGGAATGATGCGTGGCGCGTGCCAACCTTTTGCTAAAGTCCAATCGATGGCGACCATGTGGTCTGTGAAATGTTTGCCAAAACCAGGCTTGGTCAATATTTTCTGACGTTCAACATCAGATGTAGGCCGAGATGAAGTTTCAATGCTAAATTCGCTTGAAGAGCCATGTGTCAAAGTCAAAATAATTCCTTTTGCATTTTTCGTGATGTGTTTTTACATTACGATAGTCTCAAAATCCGTCATCAAAAAAGAGGAAATAATGAAAAAACTTCTGTGTTTTTCAATGCTTGCGCTTTCGCTGACTGCAACTAGCCTTGCTACAGCCCAAGATTACCCTGTTCGTCCTATCAAAATGATAGTCCCTTTTCCGCCTGCAGGTGGAACTGATAACGTCGCTCGCATCGTTGCCCAGCAGGTTTCCCAAGACCTCGGACAAAGCATCATTATTGAAAATCGCGCAGGCGCTGCCGGCATGATCGGTGCAGATGCGGTTGCAAAAGCTGAACCTGATGGCTACACCATTGTTTTAACCACCAACAGCACGCACGTCATTGGGCCGCTTTTAAACCCCAAAACGCCCTATTCCCCCACCAAGAGTTTCAGCCCAGTTATTTATCTGGCCCAGTCGCCTTCCATCATGGTCGTTCCTGTCAGCTCCCCGGCGAAAACAGTCAAAGAATTCATTGAGTTAGCCAAGAAAAATCCTGGAAAATTGAATTACGGATCGGCTGGAAATGGCGGTATTCCGCACCTTTCTGGCGAGCGTTTTCAAGCCTTGTCTGGAATCAACATGGCACATGTCCCCTACAAAGGAACCGCATTGGCCATGCCAGACCTGATTGCTGGGCGATTAGATGTCATGTTCGATAGTTTTTCTTCAGGCTACCTACAGGCCAAAGACGGCAAGGTGCGGGCTTTAGGTGTTTCGTCTCCCGATCGCTCGCCCTTGGTACCAGAGTTACCAGCCATCAGCGAACAACTGCCGGGTTTCATCTCTATGACCTGGTTTGGCGTTTTTGGCCCTGCTGGCATGCCTCAGTCTGTGGTCAATAAACTGAATACATCTTTCAATAAAGTACTAAAAGACCCTCAGGTGAAAGAGCAATTGGCCAAAATGGGGATTGACGGAATCGGTGGCACTCCGGCAGATTTCACTAAAAAATTAGCAACCGATACCCAAGAGTGGCAAAAAGTGATCTCTGACGCAAAGATCACTTTGCAATCAAACTGATCTGTCAACTTTCAAAGGGCTGGCTAAGACAGTTCTTTGATGCCCAATGATTGCAGTTGATCCAGCGAATCTAACCAAGCCAAGGCGGGCGTGTTTTGAATGGGTTCGCCGTGGTTGTATCCATAGGTCATCAGCACCACAGGACAGCCTGCGGCATTGGCTGCTTGCGCGTCATTGCTTGAATCGCCCACCATCAAGGTAAGCGGCGGACTGCTGCACAAAGCTTCACAAGTTTTAAGAAGTGGCAGAGGGTCTGGTTTTTTCCGCTCAAAACTGTCACCCCCAAAAACTTGCTCAAAGTATGCAGACAGGCCTTTGTCTTTTAGCAAGGGGGTTGTGAAAGACAGAGGTTTGTTGGTCAGGCAAGCCAGTGGCAAACCCATGCCTTTAAGAAGTTCTAGGCCTTCGATCACACCCGGAAAGACTTTTGAAAACTCACCGTTGATGCTTAGGTAATGATGCTCGTATCGCTTCCAAACGGGCGTGAACAATTGTTCTACTTCGTGCTGATGGCTAGCCACTTCTGGCAATGCCAGTTGGTGCAACAGCACTGTGCGAATGAGGTGCTCTGAACCTTTGCCAATGCCGCGTTCAATCAAGCCTCGATGGGCCGTTGGGATATTCAGGTCAGTCAAGGCGCGGTTGAGTGCAACTTCAAAGTCGCCAATGGTATCGACCATGGTGCCGTCTAAGTCGATCATGACGGCTTGCAAATTGAGGTTTTTCATTTTTTGAGTGTAGCGAGTGCAGGCCTAGAAAAAATAACACGGCCTTAAATAATGTTGGCTTCAAAATAAGGACGGTTGTTAACCACGCGGCTCCAACCAAAAGCGCCCAAATCAAGCGTTCTAAATTCTCCATACGTGATCAGTTCAGACAAGGCCCGACCAATGGCTGGCGAATGCTGCAGACCATGACCACTGAAGCCATTTGCAAAAAGTAAATTGTCTATATCGGGGTGTGCGCCCAAAATGACATTTTGGTCTAAGGTGTTCATGTCGTAGTGGCCTGCCCAACTGCGCTTTAGTCGCAAGGCCTCAAATCCAGGAACTCGTGCCGCTAGCAGGGGCCACAACACTTCTTCAAACAAATCATGCTGAATGATGAAATCATGACACTGCACATCGTCTTCTAATTTGGGGGCAATTCCGCAAATGTAGCCTTCTCCTTCTGGCCGGAAATAGGCCCCCGAGGGATCAATCACCATGGGGCAATTCTCTAATGTGGCGCTGCTGGTGAAATAAAAAATGGTCCTTTTGCGAGCTTCCACGGGTAGCTCAATGCCAGCTGTTTGGGCTAGGGCAGATGCACCTGTGCCAGCTGCATTCACAAGCTTGTCAAAACTGATTTGAGTACCATCTGTTAATTCAGCCGAAATTATTTTTCTCCCTGACCTGTGTAGTTTCTCGACACGCGCCTGCACGTAATGCACACCTAAGGAAATGGCTTTTTTCCGAAAGCCTTGCATCAGCCCATAGGCATCTAGCCAACCCTCCCCACTGTTGCCAATAGAGCCGGCTGAAAGGTCATTCACATTCAACCAAGCATACCGAGCACTCAGTTCAGAAGATGTTAAAAGTGATACATCAACTTTTTCTGATTTTTGAACAGCGTGATTGGATTGCAAAGTGTTTAGGCCATCTGGGGTAGCAAGAAACAGATAACCGCGCTCTTTGAAGTTAACAGCCGGAACTTCGTCACCAACTGCCAAGTGATGCTCGATGCCTTTTAGGAAAGCACTGCCAAATTGGGAAAGTTTGATGTTCTCAGGCGTTGAAAACTGATGCCGAATAGAAGCTGCTGAAAGTGCGGTTGCAGATTTTTCATATGAAAAATCTTGTTCTATAACGTGAATTTTTCCCTTGAAATCTGGCTGTGAAGCTAGAAAAAATGCGGCAGCACTTCCAATGACGGCACCACCCACAATCAAGACATCAGTTTGCATAGAAATAGTCATTGAACTTACACTTAACAAGTTTATACAACATATTGTCAGTTAAAAATACCATGGACTACTTTGATTCAAGTGCTGTTAAAAATGCCCTACCCTATCCTCAGCTCATTGACGCCTTGACCCAAGGATTGCAATTGCCAATCGAAGTACCGCCGCGAAGCTATTTTGCGCCCAATGCTGACGCCAGTTGTGTTCTGATCATGCCAGCTTGGAAGGCTCAAGAAGTTTTTGGCGTCAAACTTGTATCTGTATGGCCCTCCAACAAAGCCATCGGATCACCTACAGTTTCAGCCGTTTATGTTTTGCTTTCTTGTGAAAACGGCATGCCTCTTGCCGTCATCGATGGCACTGAACTCACTTTGCGCCGAACTGCCGCTGCTGCAGCTTTAGCGGCCAAAATTCTTGCACGCAAAAATAGTCACACTCTGGCAATATTGGGCACTGGCGCTTTATGTGTGCCTATGGTTCAAGCGCATGCAAGCGTGCACCCCTTCAAAAGTATCTTGATATGGGGAAGACAAAAAACCAAAGCGCTGGCAGCGGTCGCTGAGCTCAAAACTCTGGGCATTGAGTCTGATTACTCAGAAGACTTAGAAGAAACCTTGAACCAAGCAGACGTGGTGGCAGCAGCCACAACAGCCACTGAGCCTTTCATACTGTCCAAATGGCTCAAGCCTGGAACGCACTTAGGTCTAATAGGCGCATTTACAGCGCAAATGGCAGAAGCCGAACCAGCGCTCATGAGCAAGGTGCAGGTGTTTGCAGACAACCGAGCTGCTGTGCTTGAAAAAGGCGGTGAAATATACCAAGCTATTCAACAAGGCATCATCTTGCCCTCAAGCATTGAGGGCGAGATGGCTGAGTTGGCATCCGACCCTTCTAGATCATGGCGAAAAGACGATCAGGCCATGACCGTTTTCAAGTCGGTGGGTTTTGCATCTCTTGATCTCATTGCAGCAGAGCTCGTTTATCAGGCTGATTGCCACAAAACTGTCAAATGAATGACTCAAGATGCACAACGTTGCCTCAAAGGGTAAGCAAGACTCTTAACGAATATCTCCAGCCAAACTCGCAAGCGTGTCGGCAGCAATTTCAACGTGCGACGGATAGTTCGTGTGATCGCAACCCAACTTCACACTGGCTCCAGCCTTGATGGCTGCGCACATGGCCGCATTGAATTCAAATCGTACGAAGTGAACTGCTGAAGTTTTTTCGTCGTTTTCTCGATCGAGGTCTTCGTCGGCAATGGCATACACACGGCCATGGCCTTCCACCTCTACAAACGTTCGATCTTCAATGCCAATAAGCCGTGCCAGTTCGCGTTTGCGCTCGTTGATGTCGGTGTACTCCAACATCATGGTGGCTTTCCAGTTACGGCCTTCGGGCAACAAGGGGGCATAGGCTTCAATCTCGTCTTGAATGCCTTCTTCTTCAAAGATTTTTTCAATGCGGAGCATTTCTTGGATTTGATAGCGAATGGTGGTTTCGCTTTCAAACTGTAAATTAACATGGTCGCCCAACTGAACGCTGCGCAGTTTGCGGTGCGCAATGACTTCGGGTTTGTGAACTTTGCGCCATTTGGTATAGGCCTCCAGCGTCATCAAGCTCTCGGGGGTAATGTGTCCTGTTAATTGCATGTGCAACTCCATCAATTATTTCAAACCGTACGCTTTGCGAACCAAGGTCAGGGGGTGATTCAGTTCGGGGGCACCCAAACCATTCACTTCAAAACCTTGCGCAATGTGGTGACCGCCCAGTGGGCAATCTGAGCTAATAAAGTCTGGCTTGCTGCCATCCTTCATGGTGGCCATGGCTTTGAACACTGGCTTGCCAATTTTCATGGCCATATCGTGTGAACCTTTTTTCACACCATAGGTGCCTGCATGGCCGGAGCAGCGCTCAATGGTGTTGATCTCTGTGCCCGGAATCATCTTGAGCATTTCTTCAGTTTTGCGCCCAATGTTTTGCACACGACCATGGCAAGGAATTTGGTAGCTCACATTGCCCAATTTTTCTGGGAACTCGGTTTTCAAAAGTCCATCGCGTTTGCGGGCCATGAAATATTCGAAGGGATCCCACATGTGCTCTTTGACCAACTGAGTGTCTGCGCAGTCAGGAAACATCAAGGGTATTTCTTGTTTGAACATCAGTGCACAACTGGGTACGGCAGCCATGATGGCGAAGCCATCTTTGGCATATTTGGCCAGCTCAGGAATGTTGGCTTCTTTCGAGGCCTTGACCGAATCAAGATCGCCCAATTCAAGCTTGGGCATACCACAGCACTTTTCTTTTTCCACAAGCACATAAGGTATGTCGTTGTGGTTCAAAATTTTGAGCAAGTCGTGGCCAATGCCTGGCTCGTTGTAGTTGATGTAGCAAGTTGAATAAATAGCCACTTTGCCAGGCGTTTTTGCGCCATCGACGACTTTGACTGATAGAGCTTCTTCTGCACTCGAACGGAATTTACGAGTGGCCAAAGAAGGCAACCAAGCGTTTTGATCGACACCCAAGGTGGACTCCATCAAACTGCGAGCCACTTTCGTTTTGTTCACGGCATTGACCGCTTGCACCACGATGGGAATACCGGCCAAGGAACCATGCGTATCAGTAGATGCCAAGAAATTCTCTGCGGCACTGACTTCACCTTTTTTGAACTTGATGGCCTTGGCGCGCAACATGGTGTGCGGAAAATCCAAGTTCCATTCGTGAGGTGGTGTGTAGGGGCACTTGGTCATGTAACACAGGTCGCACATGAAGCACTGGTCCACCACTTTCCAGTAGTCTTTTTTGTCGACGCCGTCCACTTCCATGGTGCTGCTCTCGTCCACCAAGTCAAATAAAGTGGGGAAAGAGCCGCACAGGCTGACGCAGCGGCGACATCCATGACAAATGTCGAAAATACGCTCAAGCTCGTTGAAGCAAGACTCTTCGTTGTAGAAGTCTTTGCCTTGCCAATCTAAAGCATGTCTTGTGGGGGCTTCCAAATTGCCTTCTGTGGCCACGTGGTTCTCCTAATGGTGATTCGATTTCGCAAACAGTTGAAGCCAACTGTTTGCGAAATCGCTGCACCCCAAAGAGGTGCAGCAAATCGTTTCAGTAGAAATTAATCGACCAATTCGGTTAAAGCTTTTTGATAGCGGTTGGCGTGTGAACGCTCGGCCTTGGCCAAGGTTTCAAACCAATCTGCAACTTCGTCAAAGCCTTCATCGCGTGCAGTCTTGGCCATACCTGGGTACATGTCGGTGTACTCGTGGGTTTCGCCAGCCACAGCAGAGGCTAGATTTTGACGTGTGGAGCCAATTGGCATGCCAGTAGCTGGATCGCCAGACTGCTCGAGAAACTCGAGGTGGCCGTGAGCATGACCGGTTTCGCCTTCAGCGGTAGAGCGGAACAAAGCGGCGACGTCGTTCTGACCTTCAACGTCAGCTTTGTTTGCGAAGTACAAATAGCGACGGTTGGCTTGAGACTCGCCTGCGAAGGCGTCTTTCAGGCATTGTTCCGTGCGCGAGCCTTTAAGTGCTGCCATGGTTAATCTCCTTGATATTGAAAAAATGCTTTGACCGGTTTGTCAAAGACTTTCCAAGGATAGCCATAACTTGTGAAAGCTTCATTGCATTTCTCAATAGGCATGATTGATGAAAGCTAATAGATTGGTAATTACCCTAGGTATCAATCATTTTGATCGCCTATCAAATCGTCCAAGTCAAGTTGAGGGCTTCAATAACCTCAAAGCCAATGGCCCCAACATGACACCCGCTGCCAGCACACCAAACGCAGCCAGCCAGGCTTGTGGATCTTGAGTGCCGCCATGAGAATCTAGCGCAAGTCCGACCATCCAACCCGACAAAGCCGATAGCCCAAACCCAACAGTGGAATGCAAGGCCAAAGTCAAGCCCTTAAATTGAGGATCTGCATGGGACATCATTCCAGCAGTCAGTGATCCAGAGTCGGCAGGTACTGTCAAGGCATACATAAAAATCAAAATCAATATCACCCAAGAAGAGCCACCTGCCAAAAAACCAATAGACAAAGCCGTAAGGGCTGAAATCACCTGAATCCAACTGATGGCGCTGGCTGGTCCAAAACGCAAAGACAACTCGTTGCCAATGATGCTGGCCGGCATGGCCAGTAAGGAGGCCAGAAAACTCACTGTCATGGCGTCTGGCAAAGAGCCGCCCTGATGACGTGAAATGACGAAGGTCCAAAACGCAACAAGCCAGGTTCTGAATCCATACAACTCGAAACAATGCGCGCCATAGCTCAAGATGTAGGCCATTGCAGGACGATTTCGCAATACGGGGCGAACATCCAAAAGGTGACCCTTTTTTGGAATGGGCAAGACAGGCTTCATTCGCCAAGCCACAAAGGCCATGATGAGAGGGCCCAGAGCTGTGATGCCGAACGACCACCGCCACCCATAGGCATCGGCAACAAGTTGCGATACCAAAAAAGAAAAACCGACCCCCATTGAATAACTGGCGGTGTACAAGGTAATGCTGCGCGAGGCGTCAGCAGTTTCTAATCGATCAGTCAAAGCACGCAAGCCCGGCATGTAGGCTCCAGCAAAGCTTGCGCCCGCCAAGCCCCAAATAAATACGCCTGTGAGCCAACTTGAGGCAAACAATGCGAAAGCCAGCGTACTCAGCCCGCTGCACAATGAGCCCAGCAGCAGAATACGCCGTGCATCGTAGCGGTCAGTTAAGGAGCTCAAAAATGGCACTGCAAGCATATAACCCGCTGCATAGGCTGATGCGAGCAATCCTGCTTGGGTATTTGTCATTCCCCACAAAGGAATCAGGTACTGAACCATGACAGCGGGCACCACCACATGAGGTAACAAATTACCTATTTGTCCAATGCACATGGCCCAAACCAAGGCCTTAGCTTTAAAGTGAAGAAATTTTATAGACACAGAAGCAATGATGGGCAATCAGGGCATGCTACTGTATACCCTAAGCAGCACATTAAGGTTTGTAAGGACTGGCATTTGGCAAAGCCCTCCTATAAACTGTCATTTCTTAAAACGCGTTAACTGGCCGATGTCGTTGATAGTGAGATAACTTGTGCATCCATTCAAGACACTGCTGTTGAGGCAGCACTTGCCGCCTATAACAGCCCTTAAAGATACGAAATGACAAAATCAAAAGTGTGCTTGGTCATAGGTGCCGGCGATGCAACCGGTGGCGCAGTTGCCAAGCGATTTGCTCGCGAGGGATATGTTGTTTGCGTAACCCGCAGAACACTTGAGAAACTGCAACCCTTGCTTGAAACCATTCACCAATCTGGTGGCTTAGCGCATGGTTTTGCATCTGATGCTCGTCAAGAAAATGACGTGATAGCCCTCATCGATCACATTGAAACCCATATCGGCCCCATAGAGATTTTGGTCTTCAACATTGGCGCCAACTCACCCAACAGCATCTTGACCGAGACGGCAAGGCGCTACACAAAGATGTGGGAAATGGCTTGTTTAGCCGGCTTTTTGAATGGACGAGAAGTTGCCAAAAGAATGGTTTCAAGAGCCTCCAATCCTGCACAAAATGCCCATGGCGTTGGTCACAAAGGGACCCTTATTTTTACAGGCGCCACGGCTTCTTTAAGAGGGAGCGCAAACTTTGCAGGATTTTCAGGCGGCAAGATGGCCTTGCGTGGATTGGCCCAAAGCATGGCGCGCGAGTTGGGGCCTATGGGAATTCATGTGGCACACACCATCATTGACGGTGCCATTGACACAGAATTCATTCGCACACTTTTCCCCGAACGCTACGCATTGAAAGATCAGGGTGGCATCTTAAATCCGGACCACATTGCAGACGCCTATTGGATGCTGCACCAACAACCCAGAGACGCCTGGACTCACGAACTTGATTTGCGGCCTTACATGGAAAAGTTTTGATTCACCTTTAAAAGGAACATCATGGCAAAAACATTTGATTATTATTTTGACTTTGGCAGCTTGGCCACCTATTTGGCGCACACTCAAATGGGCAAGATTAAAGCTGAAACTGGCGCCAGTCCCATTTACCTTCCCATGCTATTGGGTGCTGTGTTCAAAGCTACAGGAAACTCGTCACCTGTCAGTGTGCCCGCCAAAGGCAAGTACATTTTTGTTGATTTCAAACGATTTGCAGACAGCTACGGCGTACCTTTAGAAATCAATCCTTTCTTTCCCATCATCACCACCACACTCATGCGCATGCTAACCGGATTGCAAATGCGCTCAGATGCTCGAATGCATGAATTCATGGACCTTGTTTTCAAAGCAATTTGGGTGGATGCACTGAATCTGAATGACCCCGAAGTGGTAGAGCGCGTTTTGAGGAAGGCGCACTTTGACCCTGCTGAAATACTTCAATTGGCAAACGATCAAGCCACAAAAGACAAGCTCAAAGACGTCACAACACAGGCCGTTGAGCGGGGTGTCTTTGGTGCGCCTACTTTCTTTGTGGGCGAGCAAATGTTTTGGGGGCAAGACCGAATTGAACAGCTTAAGTTAGCGCTCAAATCAAGTTAAGGTCTGGCTCATCACTTAAGGAAATAACTGTGGTTTTACAAAAAATGAGTGCGTTAGAGCTTGCACAACAAATGCCAACTTTACAGAATTGGCACTTAGATGCCAAGCTGGGCTCCATCACACGAGAATTTGTTCTGGTCGACTTTCTGCGCGCATTTGAATTTATGAAGCAGATTGCCATTGAAGCTGAAAGTCACAATCACCATCCCGAATGGCGCAATGTATACAACAAAGTCACCATCACTTGGACCACACACGATGTGAAAGGTTTGAGCATGAATGACATAGAGTTGGCGCACATTTGCGACCAAACTTTCGCTCGTTTTTAATCAAGCGATTCATGACAATCCAAGCTCTATTTTAAAAAGGCTAACGGCAATCTTGATCTTTCAGGTTTGCAAAGTTTGGTTTAGGCCAGCGCTTTCTCAGTACCCAGCAGCGCTATGCGAAATCGGTTCTTTAAATAAACCCCATCCCTTGGCGGCAACACAAGGGGTAATTTTTCAGAGCCTACCTTCACTTGCGCAAACAAAGCGCCAGATCTGGCCTTGCCCTTTTTGTAAATTTCATTCCTTAAATTTTCCAAATCAGGCTTGTTTGCAACCAACATCGACTGTGCGAGTCCTGCTGACTTGGCCATGCCAACCAAATCGACCCCAAGCCCCGTCACTGTCTTTTGCATGCCCGTCTCGCCATAGTGTTCGTTATCAAGAACAACAATGGACAGGTTGGCGGGCTTGTGCGCGCCAATGACAGCTAAGGAACCAAGACCCATCAGCATTTCACCATCACCGGTGACCACCAACACGTTGCGCTTGGGTTGAGCCATTGCCAGGCCAAGGCCAATCATGGCAGCACCTCCCATAGCGCCCCATAAAGGAAACGAGAGTGGATGATCGCCTGCGGCAGTGATGTCCCAAGCAGGTGCGCCTAGGCCGGCCACAACCAATAGGTCATCCCGCTGGTGCAATAAAAAATTAACGACTTCGCGACGTTGCAATATTTTTTTCATAGCTTGGCCTAATGGGTAAGTTTGCGAAAATCTTTGGCACCTGTGACCTTTTGCCCAATCAGAACGGCAATGGGACGACTGGTGTTAAAAGCCATGTGCAAAGCACCCGCCACCTCCTCCACCACAGCTTCGTGGGTATCACCGCGCCGAACCAGCACGCCCATTGCAGAAAGTACCGTTTCAGTGGCATTGCCCATCGGAACTTGCGACGGATTGAATTCGCCATGGTCTCCGCGCATGGTGATTAAAATGACCAAGGGCATTTGGCATGATGTGCTCAGGGACAGCATATTGATGCAATTACCAACACCGCTACTTTGCATCAACAGAATACCTTTTTCACCCCCTAACCATGCGCCACCGAGCAAGGAGACGCCCTGCTCTTCACTGGTCAGTCTGACCACTTTCATCTTCTTGTCTGCTTCACATAGTCGAATCAAGTTGGCATGCCCAGCATCCGGCACCATGGCCACTTGTTTAATTTGGTGCTCGCGCAACAAACCGTGGACAGGTTCTGACCAATGCGTAGGTTTGGATTGATTGGAATTTTTCAAATTTGTTCCTTGTGTGATTCATTCAATGAATTGCGCGCCTTTGGCCTCTGTTAATTTAACTCAATCAGCCATCTGCTGTCACAACTGCCCCTGCTAAATATCGAAAACCCTAGTATTGCAACTTCATTAAGTCACTACGATCTTTAACATTAACTCTCGGAAAGCAGCACATGACCTTCAAACGCCTTGTTAAGTTCTTTTCACTTGCATTAACCTTAGGCATTGCCCCTGGGGTAATGGCTCAAACCAACTGGCCCACTCAGCCCATCAAAATCATCAACCCATTTCCAACAGGGGGAACGGTTGATCAAATTTCACGACTGTTGCAACCACACCTTCAGCAAGCGCTGGGGCAACCCATCATTGTCGAAAGTCGCTCAGGGGCATCAGGCTCCATTGGAACGGGTATGGCGGCCAAATCACCGGCCGATGGCTACACCTGGGTCATGGTTTTTGACACGCACGGCGTCAACCCTAGTCTTTACCCCAATCTGCCATTTGACACCTTGAAGGACCTCACGCCTGTCATGCAAATCGGAACGGGATCGATGGTGATTACAGCGCACGCCAGCACCCCCTACAAAACCTACAATGATCTGCTGCAAGCTGCAAAAAGCAAACCAGGCGCCATCGGCTATGGCACGATTGGCTCTGGCAGCATGGCGCATTTGGCCATGACCTATCTGGGCAACGCCCTCAAGGTGGATTGGACCCACATTCCCTACAAAGGCGGCGGCCCGTTGGCAGCTGATGGCGTGGCCGGGCACGTGCCCGTCACCATGGCCACCTACGCTTTATGGGCGCCCCATTTTGCCAGTGGCAGGTTGCGTCCATTGGCTGTCACTTCCCCCAAAAGAATGCAAGAACTGCCAGACGTTCCAACCTTGCAAGAGCTGGGTATTGAAGGATTTGAAGCCCAAGCCTATTGGGGCTTGTTAGGCCCTGCAGGTATTCCGCCTAACATTGTCAATCGCATGAATGCAGAAGTGGCCAAGGCTTTAAAAATTCCAGCTGTGCAAGAACGTTTGGTGCAAATGGGCGTGGTCGTCACTGCCTCTAGCCCCACAGACTTTGACCGCTTTATTCGCAAAGAGATTGATAAATGGGGTAAGGTTGTGAAAGATAACAACATCAAGGCGGGTCAGTGATCTTGTTGATGCTGGTCAATGAATTTTAAAAATGTAACCAATGGATCACACAATGACAAAAGCATATTGGATTAGTGCATATCGCAGCATCAAGGACACCGACGCCTTGGCTGCTTATGCCAAATTAGCAGGGCCTAGTTTGACGGCTGCAGGCGGTAAATTTTTAGCACGCGGTATACCTGCTGCAGTCAAAGAAAATGGACAGCAAGAACGAACTGTTCTCATTGAGTTTGAAAGCGTTGCGGCTGCTCTTGCAGCCTACAACAGCCCGGGATACCAAGAGGCGCTTGTGGCCTTAGGCAGCAATGCCGTCGTTCGAGACATTCGAATTATTGAAGGCGTGTAAATAAATTGCTGTTATGAATGAAACCCTTCGCGCCAAGCTTCGGCAACGTCTTGATCAGCCAGGGCTGGTGGTGGCTCCAGGTGTCTTTGACATGGTTTCATTGCGCCTGGCAGACACCTTCGGCTTTGATGCCCTCTACATGACGGGCTATGGCACAGTCGCCTCGCACATGGGCTTACCCGATGCTGGGCTTGCCACTTACTCTGACATGGTTGGCCGGGTTACAGCCATGGCAGGCATGGCCAAAACACCCCTCATTGCCGATGCCGACACAGGCTATGG